>Ga0182039_10000609_pt1 | contig 18516 bp, 17 predicted proteins | sample sta12Can44000111_FD_125975 | JGI IMG/M metagenome (GOLD analysis project Ga0182039, IMG submission 125975) | Lab enrichment of tropical soil microbial communities from Luquillo Experimental Forest, Puerto Rico - statanox.12C.anox.44.000.111 | ecosystem: Environmental > Terrestrial > Soil >...
GTCACTGGCTGCTAAGCTCAACTGCAGCATCATCTCGCAACGAGATCTCCACCACATCACCAGGCTGAAGCTCGAAGTCCTCGTTCGCGACAAGGTTCTCGACCCCTTTGGCACCGTTTCTGACCACCGTAATCGCGGGCTTGTTTCCGAATCCGCGTGCGAGCTGCGACTTGGCAAGGGAGGTATATTGAAGTTTTTCGCCGGTGCTCTGCAGCTTGAACCGGGTCTTGCTGAGCGCGACCGTGGACTCCTGCAATTCCCTCAGCATATCGCTCCTGCGTTGACCGTCCAGTCGATCGATCTGCCTCGCAAGATCGTCTTTCTGGCGTTTGGTCTGCAGTAACTGGGCCGTGGTCTGCAGCTTCTGGATCGATGAAAGCAGCATGGCGCGGCGCGCATCGGTGACGCGCAGAGTTGTGAGGTTACCCCGGCTGAAGAGCTCCTTGGCACGTTCGAGCTCTTCGATGTCGGCCTGGTTTCCGTCTTCTTCCGTTTTTTGCTGTTGCGCAAGGACATTGATCTGTTCATCGGCTTCCGCGATCCCTCGCTGCAGGAACGTTCGTTCGGCCTGTTGATCCGTTTGGCGGGCCTTGAGGTTCTCGGTTTCCACCTTGACGATCTCCTGCGCCATTGATCGCGATATCGGCACGTCGAGCAAGGACCTTTCGTCCAGCGCGGTCTGCTGCCCCAGTTCCTTCTTCAGACGCCAAACATGCGCCTGTTCCTTGGCATATTCGGTCCACAGCGACTCGTACTCGCCCTTCAGATCCGCGCTCTCCAAAATCGGATTGTTCATCCTCAGCCGCACGACGTCGTAGCCGCCTGCCAAGGCGACGGCCTGCCGTACCGTCATCGACGGCCGATAGGTCTCCTCCCCCGGTTTGGACACGTCGCCATTGACGTAAATGGGCCGGTATTCAACGACATTGGCGGTCACCTCATCCGGCTCGATCGTCACGGAGTTCTCTCGTCCGTCCGAAGTCCGCTGCCGGAATACCTTCGTCGCGAGCATGGCCTGCACCTTGGCTTGCACTTCTGCGGGGCTGAGTTTGGCAACTGTAACGCTGCCGAGAAGCGGAAAGGAAATCGTTCCATCCAGCTGCACCGGAACGCGCTGCTTCAGCTCCGGAAGCCTCGCTACCGATATCTCGATCGTATCTCCGGCGTGCAGGAGATATTCGGCCTGCGCCGGCGTCATTGAGAACAGGAGAGCCGCCCCGAGCAGGAGTGATTTCCCGATATGCGGTCTGTCGAGTGTGCCAGGTGCGAACCGCGTCGGTCCTCCCGAGGTCGATCGGACGTTAAGCATGGCGCACTCTCCACTATTGCTTTGGATATCGATCTATCAGGGACACCGGCCGCCCCCGGCCGCCAACGCCGACCACATGCGGCTCCTTGCCCAAAGAAATTCGGAACATGGAAAATATTCCCGGCAACAGGTCCAGGTGACGCCATAGAAAGCGCGTCATCGCAATATTCCAGACGACCAGAGCCACCGCAGTTCCGATCGCCGCGCCAGTCAATCCGAACAGCCCAATCAGCACAGCGCTTGCGACCGCATTGACCGTCGCACAGACCACGAGCAGCACGGCGGCACCTCGCTCATGTCCGGTCATGGTCATGACGTATAATTGGGAGCCGGCGCTGGCAGCCACCACTTGAGCGATGAGAAGAATACGTAGTGCGGGCACGCCAGCCTCAAAACCGGTGCCGAACCAAGCCAGAAAGGGATCAGCGAGTGCGTAGAGCGCGGCTGCGATGCAACATCCGGCACAGAACGTCCATGACGAGGACCTAGTGATGAGGATCTGCATGGTCCCCCTGTCCTTCCGTGCATGAAGATCAGATATAGCTGGAGCAAACAAGGTATTCACTGCGATTCGCGGCAGTGTCACAATAAGGGCGATGTTGAAGGCAAGACCATAAATTCCGGCACTTTTGGTATCGCCGATCCAGCCCAGTAGAATCACCCCGGTACGGTTCAACAGGCACTCAGTCGCGCCAAGAATGACCAACGGAATTGCAGTCCGCCGCCAAGCCACCACGTCGTACTCCGGCAAGATCTCATCAATGGCGCGCGGGCGGTAGCGCCGCAAGGCCCAACCCACACAGACCAACCCCAGTGCCGAACTGATCAGCGTGGCCAGCATGACCGACGGCGCATTGAAGGTCCATCCAAGCCCCACACCTGCGAAAACAACGAGGCCGATCAGCGTCCCGTCCCGCATCACATTATCCGGCACAAGCCCCGAAATGACGCCGCCAAATGCACGTACTGCGGAGCAGCGGATCCGCACCAGTGCAAGAACTGGCACCAATGCGAACCCGGCGAGGAAGGTGCTCTGGAGTTCAGGTGAGGACACCGAGCCCTTGACGACACAAAGGCCGATAAAAATGACGGACAGACTGGCCAATGCCGCCCGTCGTTGCGCGTACTGAATCACGCCCTTGAGCAAGGCCCACGCTCGCTGTACCTTGTAAGTGGGCAGGAAGCGCAGAAGTCCGACATCGAAGCCGAGCGTTGAGAAGTATGCCAATACGACTATCCAGGCGAAGACATACGCATACACGCCATAGGTATCGGCGCCGACGATGCGAGCGATGACGAGTTGCGAGCAATAGTTTAGTAGGTACCCGGCACCATAAAGAAAGAACGCCATAATGCCGCCGCGGGCCACCCGGCTCACCGGCGCGCTTGCAGATGTTCCGCGATACATGTCACTGTTTTCCGTAAGATGACACAGCGGTCGTAGCCAGCGTCTTCACGAAGCTCACTTGTGTTCGGTTTTGAAGCATCTTTGTGACTTCCTTCTCGATCACCTTCACACTCTTGTCGAGGGCCCGCCGATCGACGGACGAGCCGCTTAACATGTATCGACCTCGCTGCAGCAAAAGAGATTGCACGCGGTCGATCATGGGGATGAATGCCAGGCCCAACCTGAGGTCAGGCTCTAACCGCCGCTCGATTGCACTTTGAAGGCGCTCTCGGTCGTGAAGGCGCGCCTCCAGGAGTTCCAAAGGAGCATCTAGGCGGATCAACAAGTCGGATTTCGGTGCATAATCCAGTGCATCACCGATCAGCTTGTCATTCGTTACTCCAGCCCGTAATGCCAATGTGCACACCGCCTGAACGAACCCCTGATCGAACAAGGTGACAGGCGCGGTCCGGGACTTGTCATGCCACCAGTGGGACAACCGGAATAAATATTGCATTTCCTTGATCGAGCTTAAGGTGCTTGTTGGGGCCAGCAGCCGCACCAGATGAATGGCTGTTTTCAGGTCGCGAGAATTGGCAAACGGCTGCCGCGCAATTGTCAGCGTCTCGAGCAGCGGTCGGGTCAACCGCTGTATCATCACATTCTGATATGACCCGATAGGTGCTCGGCCATACACATTCTCGGTCGGTCGTTGGCTGAGTCTCAGTTCCATCAGGTGCCCGCGTTCTCGCATCCTCGCCTTTAAAGCCTGAGCGAAAGTGGTCTTACCAGCTCCTGGGGGACCAAAAATCTCGATGATCATGCGCGAGGCCTCACAAGCGGCTAGAGCAGGCGCCAGATTTCACGCTTCACCATGCGGATCACATCGATGAACGGCTGCTCTGCATCGATCGACATCACGCGAGCACCTGGGAACGTAAGCCTCGGCAAGTCTGCGATCCGCGTGCGCATGACCACCGGATCCATATCCGGCTCCCGCCGCGCCGCGGTTTCCGGCGTCACAACGAGCTTGATGACGAGATCCGGAGGAAGGCGATGTGCAAGAGAATAGGCCGTTGCCTCGAACCGACGAAGCCAAATTGGCACCCTGGTCAGACGTGACATCAGGGGACCTTCGTTGAAACCAAGGATTTCGTTCTGTGGATATCGATCGGTAAGGACGAGCAGCCCCCGATTGGCTCCGCGATGCGCTGTCGACAGCTTGATGCGCTTCTCGACAGCAACAATTGTGGCCCAGACCATCAGGAGTACACTGTAGAGCATGCCTGGATTGCGATCTGAGATCCTCCCATGTGATGCGCCCTTTGGCTTGGTCTTAAGGAAGAGCGTGATCAAGGGTACCATCAGCTTGAACGGCCATAGTATGAGCGACGGCCTTCCACCACCGGTGCCGAAGTAGATCGGTACCACATCGATCTCTTGGCCAAGCCACGCCCGAATTGTCGCGACGACGGTGGACTTCCCGCTGCCATCAACGCCGATCACAGCCACCACGCACCCGCCTCCCGGCGCGCGACGGCTCCATGGCCGAGGTGCCCAGAGGTAACGCTTGTTCAAACTGCCAGCGACCCAGAGAACAGCACGTCCCAGGCACCGCAGTCCCACCTCAAATTCGTTGTAGGTGCGGTGAGCAGCGAAATGCCTTCGGATGGACCGCCGGAGGCGGCGCTGATCTTCCAGCGTCGGTTCACCGTAAATGGCGTCGGCAATCATGTTCGCAAGATCATGACCCAACAGTTCAGCGGCTCGGCTGCTGAACGTCACGCGGTCAATGCGGCCGGAAACTTCCCTGTGATCGAGCGCGAACTTGTGGCTTAGTGCTCGCCAGTCGCGGAGAGTAACGGGATCTGACCACGTCAATTCGAGGCATCTGCGTACTATCAACAGCAATGCCTCGTCCACGGGATCCAACATTCGGATTGGCAGCATCCGATGCGTAATAGTCCGCGCCAAAATTGTTTGTTCCCATGGCAAATGGTAGTTCTTGAGGAGGCTGTTGCCCGCAACCAATCGGAAGTGCAAATGAAGATGAACGATCCGGCCACTCGGTTCGTCATAACCTAGGAAGCTCAAGATCGATGGATGGTCACGGCAGGCGACGCAAGGAAAAAGCTTGAGGCCCCGCTCAAGGAGGATTGCTTGAGCGCGGTGCTGATCATCTTTCGCGAAAAGCAAATCGAGATCACCCTCGCCCGTTAAGCCTCGATGAACGCGCCTGCTGCTCTTCCAGTAACAGTAGGAAATGTTTTGTCGATGAAAGTCGTTCAAAACCATCAGCCATAGAGGCAGGATTGCGTTCTCTGCGCCCGAGCGGCCGATCACATCTGTCTCAAGCGGAGCATCGTGTTTCATCTCTCGGACGCCTTCTGCCTGGACGGCTGCTCGATTTTGATGTCTTGAAGTTTCATATCCCGCATCGGGACGATCCCCTGGGGTAAGGATGAAGGTATTGCGGGTTGGGTTTCATGGGCTCTTGCTATCGGCTCCGTTTCGGCTGTCTTCGGTCGGGGTTCAATGGAGGAGTGTTTTTTGCTCTGGGCGAGAAACTCGCCCACATCACCGTAGCGATATCGAGCATGTGTTTTAAGGTCGACCTGTGTAACGACGGCCATTGCAAGATCACTTCGATCCTTGTTGAGACCGCCGGAATCACGAAGCAGGCTCAACGCGTTCTGAGCCACCTCGCGCCTCGTGCTCCCCCATTTCACGACCAAGAGCAGTCTGTCCGCAATCGAAGGAAGCAACCGCGCTTCGACTCCACCGAGCACAGGCGGACCGTCAACAATCACACATTCGTAACGCTCGCGCAGCTGACGGAAGAGGGCCAGTATCTGTTCAGACGCAAAGAGCGTCAACGGATCGAGGCGATGACCCGGCATCGGGAGGTAGTCGAACCCAGCCTTCGCGATATGCCGGATGGACTCCGCCGGGGGGCGGTTCTGCGGCGAAAAATCGATGATTGCTGTTTCACCCGTATCGTCGAACTCGCCAAGTCGCGAGCCTTGCCGAAAATCGAGATCGACTAAGAGCGCGCGTCGCCCGTGGGACCCGACGTAGGTCGCGAGGCTCTGTGCGAGCGTCGTTTTCCCTTCCCCAGGAATGCTGGAGGTGATCAAAACCACCTTCGCCGCGTGACCCGGCTCCGCCAGACGCAGCATCGCAACGGCCGACCGTATTGCCTCTGCGTAAGGAGAAAATGGCTCCGCCAGAAGATATTCGCCCGAACGAGTTGAGCCCATTCGAGGGATCTGCGGTATCAGGCCGATGCAGGGGATGCCGAGCGCATCGTTAATTTCGCGCTCACAGCGCAGGCCTCTATCAAGCCGTTCCAGCACGACAGCCAGCAAGCTTCCGCAGATCGAGAAGACAATCAGCGCAGGAAGCATGAATAGGATTGGATTTGCCGAGCTCGGCCGGGCCGGCGGCGACGCAAGCGAGAGAATACTTACGTCAGGCTTGATCAGCTCTTGCTGTTCGCGGATCTCCTTCTGTCGTCGCAAGAGGTTTTCGTAGAGCTGCGCGCTGGTGTCCATCCGACGTTCGAGTTCGCGTTGATCCACTTCCGCCTCTCGTTTGTCGCTGTTGACACTCTGCCTCGTGTCGAACCGCCGTTGTATCGCGTTCTGCAGGGCCGCGCTGTTGCGCTCAACGTCGCTCTTAATAGCCGCAATTCGTTCGCCAAGCCGAGCCATTTCGCGGGTGCTGTAGGCCCGCTGTTCCGAGACGTAAAGCGCGGCGATCCGGTTCGCGATGGCCGCCGCTTTCTCGGGACCCATCCACTCGAAGCTGATTGTAATGATGCGAGAACGACGCTCTTGCACGACCCTCAGGCGGCGCTGGAGCTCTTCATATGTCAGCTGTGTTCCGGTTCCTCTGTGCCTGGTAAGCGCCTGAATCCAGACATTTAGGCGGCGCATGAGCTCCTTGAAGCTAAGCGGTCCGGCTTCGGTCGTGATCGGCTTGGCGGGCGCCAGCGAGGTGGCGGCCGATCGCGAGCTTGCGTCGCCGTCACGACCGCTCGGGCTTACTCCAATCTCCGCTCTGGTTTCGGATGCTGCTCCACGAAACCCCGGCTCGTTCAGCAGACTGTCAACGACGTGTTGCAGGTGATTGGCAGAGGCCAGCATCGTTACGTGAGTGTCGATGGCCTGCTGGACTAGTTCCGCGCTGACGAGAGCCGCGGTTGGAGGCTCGACGACGATCTGCGCCAATGCATCATACTTGGGCGAGATCAGCAGACCGATGACACCAGCCAGCATCGTTCCCAGCGCTCCGATCGTGAGGATAAGTCTGCTGCGCCGACGCAGCATCCCGACTAGCTGCTGGAAATTCCATTCGGGAGCCATCGCTTGCTTACCATCTTGCTGCCCGTTCCTGACAGACCCGGGTGGCATGGGGTCAGTGGTACGAGTAGTTCTATCTATCGGCTGCATCGGCACCACCAGGCCTCAACATCCAGGCCAGCCCCCCAGTTGCGAGCGCCTGATATGCGCTTGCGGGTGTACGAGGCAACGAGAGCGAAAAATGCGCCGCGCGTGGTGCGACTGGTATGCCGACGATGCCATGCATGCGATTAGCTCCTGTGGCGGAGTCCGGACGGTCTGCCGGCTTCCGTTCCCGCCACCAAGCAGAGGGAGATCGCAAACCAAAAGATCGGATGCCGGATGATTAAGGTGGCAATGGCGTATGTGCAGAGGCCATACAGCAAGGTCGGCAGCCCCGCCTGCCCAGTCTGGTAGGCCGCCCAGAAAGCCGCTGCCACGATCCAGACGAAGCTCAAAACGACGATCAACCCGCCCTGGGTGAAAAGATCGAGGAGTGTGTTGTGGGCCTCGAAGTTCGGCGCAAAGGTGAGTTGGGGGTGCTCGACATATTTGGGTTGCGCCTCGTCTAACTGCCTCTGAAATACAATAGACGCCGGTATCTCAAGATGCGGGCCCGGTCCCAGCCCCAACATCCCGGACTCGATACCCCTCCTTGCGGCCTGCCCCCATAGCTCAAGCCGCAGCTCTGCTTTGTCCTCTGTTTGCTGGGGGTTTTCCCGCGCCATCGCCTTGGCAAAGTCCCCAACTTCGCTCGCAATCGAGTAAGCCGCTGGGGCGGCCGAAACCAGGGCCGCCGGCAAACCAAAGACGACGATCCAAGCGAACGCGGAGCGGAAGGTGATCCGCGGTGCACACGAGACCAGCCAAACTCGGAATTTGAACGCAAGAAAGATCGGGCCGGCGGTCACAAGAATGAGGCTGAACGAATCGCTCTTCGTGAGCTTAGCCGCCCAGATCGGGACGATAGCGCAGGCGATGGCGGCGATCCTCGTGCCGAGCCGAGTAGAAGTTTCGGCAAGATGCAGCGACAGAAGTGCTAGCACAGTGCACAGCACGGCAAGCTGGTGGGGGTTTGATGACCAGCCGCGGAACTGGTCCCACCACCAAGGATCGACCGACGAGATGTCTATCAATCCCCAAGCGCTAGCGAGCTGCAGAGCCACAAACGGGGTGCCGAGCGCGCACAGAAGCCAGGCGACCCGATGCAAGCGAGGCCCAGCGTGCGGTTCAATCACGCTAAGGCAGCTTGTGGCGGCCAAAAGAGGGTAGGCCAAGACATCGTGTAAAAACCAGTGGGGATCATGCTCGTCACCGATGAGATTTGCTGTCAGCGTGCCGAGGCTTTGGGCGAGGGCAAAGAGCGACCAAAAGATAAGCAGTCGCGAAAGAGCCGACGTCAGAGGCGGGCCAAGGCGAACTGCCTCGCGGCCGAGTGTGAGGACGACCCAGATGAGCAGAAAAATTTCGCCAGGTCCGACCGGAAAGCCCGCCAGCCGCAGCTGCGAGGCGGGTGACAGCAGCAGCCCAAGCGCGAACAGAACGTCCAGCATCATCAGCACGTACCCATAGGCTACACCGCAGCGCGCACCCAGCAGTCGAATGGTCATCAATACAATCATAGCAATACAGCGAGATCGGAAAGCGGAGCTAATTCGGCGTATACTCACATGGTGGTACTGCCCGAGCCAGGTTCTTCGAAGGTTGACATCTATCGACCTACAGGACTGGTCGGATGAGGTTTGTGAGCCTCAGTTGCACTATTGTGGCGCAAAAATTCCGCCTGCAAGTCAGGTGAGCTTTCAAGCCCGACGTGTCCGTTCTGCGATCCCCAACTGTAAGCGATATCGAATACGGCCGTTGGGAGAAGCGCTTCCCAATGAGCCAGAATCTGTTGCAACTGCCTCGCAATCGGCAGAGCGTATCTGCCGCCGCCGTCGTCGACCCAGTTACCGCCGCCAAAGGTCTGATAGACTGGGACCATACGATCGCGCGGCACTCCCGAGGACTCGGCCGCAGCAACATAGCGGTCGATCATGTCGTAGTCACAGTCCACCAATTCCGTTCGGCAGGGGTAAGGGGAGAGACCGAACAGGTCGACGTGTGAATTGGCAGGGTTGTAGGTGCCCGTGAACGACGGAGTCTTGGAAGGAGTCATGACCATTAGAAGGATGAATGTCTTGGCGCCGGGCACGTTCGCATGAATCCAGTCGGACTCAGCTGCCAGGTTCTCAGCTGTGCAGAGAGTCCGATGCCAGCCCGTTGGGTCCGGGTCGTCCATGAGGTAGAACGCAAATAACTTAGAATTGCCGATATACGGCCGAACGGTGCGAAGGAAGGTCGTATCGACGCCATTGCACTGGCCAACCCACACGAGGCCCTTGACACCATCCGGCAATGAGTTGAGCTGCTTCACGCTGGTGACATCTGCCAAGTTAAAACCAGTACTGCCAGGCAGATAGTTGCCGCCGGAATCGAAATTACCATTGAGAGCGGCATGGAGAGCACTTTGAGGCCCGGCATGCACATCGTGATGCACATCTTGCACCAACAACATAGTCGTGCCCGCGAGAGCTGCACATATATGCCAGGTCCTTAGTCTGGTTCTCGTTGCTCTCTGCATTGCAAACCCGATACAAGTTTCGACGGAATAGGCCCCCGATGTAGAGCACGTGCGGAGTTAAGGGAGTGCCTCCTTTGTGTGGCGCCCGCTGCCCGGCCTGGTTAGCTAGTCGTGAGCGGAAGCAGCCGCATGTCGGGTTGGTGAGCTCACCCCTCGGGTTTCCTCCAACAATGGCCACTGCTCCCGAAACCACCTCCAAGCAGTCGGGATCTGTTCATCTACGAAATCGCGGGTTCCAGCCGAGTGTTTCGCGAGCTCGGCTTGGATCGCTGAGTTATCCTTGAACCGAGTTGCAACCGAGCGATCAAGGAGCTCCCTGTAGAGAGCGGCCTGGCGAGCGACAACGGTCTCGAGCCCGAACTCCTCCCTGACGTGCTCGGCAGCGCGACTAGCCATGGTCCGTGCCGTCTCTCGATCCCGGAGCAGGTCGAGAATTCTTACGGCCATTACACGGGGGGCTCGGGGCGGGACTAGGAAGCCAGTCTGTCCGTCGCGAACGACATCGCAGCAGCCGGGCATAGCCGTGGTCACGATTGGCACTTCTGCGAGTGCCGCCTCGAGAAGCACCCGCGGCACGCCTTCTCGATACTCAGTCGGGAACGCGAACACATCCGCGAGCGCGAGCAGGGCGGGGACGTCCGATCTTGGTCCTATCGCCTTCACGTAGGGCGCATGGCGCTGGATCTCGGCCTCCGTCACCGCAAGTGGCCCTTCGGAATCCCGCGGCCCGACTAGCAGGAAGCGCACATCGGGCCGCGTTTCGTGCACCCGGGCTGCCGCTTCGAGCAGCGCTGGAATACCCTTCTGTCGAGTCATTCGCGTTACGGTGATAACAACCTCGGCATCGCCGAGCCCGAGCTCCCTGCGAAGCTGAGCCAACGAAGGTCCTGATTCCAACGCTTGCTCGAACCCGTGGACGTCAACTCCAGCGCCAGGGATCACCACTGGCTTCTTTCCTGCCATCCCGTGACGCTCGAAGAATGCACGATCGTCGTGAATTTCGAAAACCGTAGCCGCGGCGGTGCGAGCTCCCATTGTGTGGAGCGCGCGATAGACTAGACGCAACGTCAAAGCCATCGGGGAGCGCGACGAATATAGGAAGGCCCGTCCATTGATCGTGCGAATGGCCAATACGCCGGGGGTGCTTCGCGCGGCCAAGGGAAGGAACAGGCTTGGTTTGGTGTCGAAGCTCTGCGCGAGATCGGGCCGCACCTCGGAGAGGATCTTCGAAATGCTCTTGATCGCAGCCCAGTCTGCAAGCGGGCTCATGAACCGCTCGAAATGGAAGCGCCGATAGTCGATGCCCGCCTGAACAAACGGTTCGGGGTCGCCTGTCCCAGCGGCGGTTACGCGAAAGCCACAATTGCGCAGGGCCAGCATGGCCGGAATACGAAAATGATGGTCCTCGCCTCCGATATAGAGCAGGTGGGGCCTGAGGGGAGCGCGTCGCTCCAGAGGCGTCACGTTTGGATCATCAGCCAAGAATTGAGAAGCGTGCCCACTATCGTCATAAGATCGACGCACGGGACTTTTGGTCAACATCTGCCCAGCCTCCTGAGAACTCCCGTCCACCTCTATCACCTCGAGAAAGGTGGTCATCAAAGTCATCTGCTGTTCGATCACTGCTCACTTCCGCCGTACCGTGACCGATGTTCCAACTATCGATGAGATCGCAGATAGGCATCCACTCGAAATCGCGGACAAGCGCAGCGAAGCGCTCCTCGCACCGATGAAGGTTGACGCGTTGGCGAAACGAATTGGTCGCCCTTATGCCGGGGACGCGCGGCTGGCCTGGATCGATCTCCCAGGGGTGGATGTAAAAGACGTAGGGCATCCCGGAGCGCAGGATCGTACGCACGCCCTGAGCCCACAGCGGGTAAGGAATGAGCCGAAAATAGCCGCCCCCGCCCCAGGGAATCCCGCGTTCGCCGAGCCGGATGCACGAGACACACGCTTCTTGGAAGCCGTCGCGGAGCGAAACGATCGGCTTCCCCGCATGCATTCCACTGAGCCGGCCATACCTGTCGTGCGCGATGGTCTGCACAGCGGAGGAATCGTAGTCGAACCCAACTTCCTGCAAGATCGGAATCGCCCAATCGGTGATCGAGAAGGAAGGCGCGCGGTAGCCGCGGACCGCCTTGCCGATTAGGTCTTCAAGGTATCGCTTTGACCGTACGACATCTGACCGGAATTCATCCGGCTGCAGCGAGTAGACATGTTCGTGACCATGGCCATGAGACGCGACCTCGTGGCCTGCTGCGGCGATCGCGCGCACGAGCTGCGGACATTTCTCGGCCACCCAGCCAAGCACGAAGAAGGTAGCGCGGGCGTTGGACGACTGGAGAATTTCCAACATTCGCACCGTATTCCGTCCGACCCGCAGCTCGCACCTCTCCCATGTTTCGCGCGGGAATACATCCCTCACGTTGTCAGTATGGAACCAGTCCTCGACGTCGATCGATAGCGCGGCGTGAGAGCCCACGCGTTCCGTGGTGACGTTCGCCATCGGTCCCTCCTCACAACATCCGATGTCCGAGTTTACGAAACTGCCGTACGTCTTCGGGTTTCGGAAACGAAAAGTAGCTTGCCTGTTTCATGTCGAGCGGCGTTGACTGCGCGCGACCTTCTCGCAAATCGCGCAGGACCCCGATGAGAAGCCTGGCACCCTCGCATTTAGTTCCTGTGATGACCCGATCGAGGGAATCACTTTTCTTGATCGCGAAAAGTCGCGTCGCCAGCACATCGCCCGCGTCGAGCTTGTCCGCCATGCGATGCACTGTGATGGTTACGGCCGGCTCACCCCGCAGCATCTGCCAAAATGTCGGCATCATGCCTCTGTACGTCGGCAGCCTCCCGGAATGAATGTTTATGCACCCGAGGCGGGCGACGCCAAGAAGCTCCGGTTTGAAGATCTCGGGTGCAGCGACCGAAACGATCACATCCGGTGCAATGGCGCGGACCTTCTCGATGTACTCAGGCCGATTGATCGATCCCGTTTTCACGAGAGCCACCCCCGCAGAAACGGCGAGCGACTCGATCGACCGGCCGCGTAGTCGAGCACCCATGAAGCGCAGTCCCTGACGAAGGAGCCCCCAAAAACCAAAAAGAACTCGAACGCGCCGCATCGTTTCCCAGATTGGTTCATGAAATGGCCGATCGATCGTGATTGCAGATATTTCGAATTCCTCAGCGGGATACTCTGCAAAAAAAACATTAAAGAACCGAATGACATAAAGCGGGTCTTCCTCCGTTACGAAGAATACCCGGAGCTTCTGTCGGCGGTTATCGAGTGGCGTGGGCGCTTCGGGACGAGGAGCTGATACCATTCGAAATTGCGGCATCGCTTGCGGGCTCAGGATAGGACTGTTTCGTCAACAACAAAACTATCCCTACCATGACGGACTCAAGATTGTATTTGAAATAAGGGGTAACCCATATACTCACTCGCGGTCGGGTCGCGTCGACCGCCGATCTACTCCAGTCCCACGGCGCGGACTAAACCGTCGACATGATATCGAACATGGACACGACTGTGCCCTGACCGTCCCGAGATCTGTGCGTTCGCTGGCCTCCCGTACTCCTGGCAGGGTAATCAAATGGGGCTAGTCGGGTAGCCCATGCTGACCCGTCGAGCTGCACCGACGAAATGCCGTCAGCATCGTTGCGACCACGCTGCACTCGCCGCATTGGAACGAAGACGCGTCTCTGTCCGAGGCTTCGCTCCATCAGACCTCCCGCGATCCGAACCTACCTACTTCGGCTTAGACAATCCGCCATCGGGGATAACGCGCCTTAGCCAGGCGCGCTGATCAAAGGCCCGCTATCATTGACATTCTGCATTCATGAAAAGCACACCAAACGTCGTGACGTTACCGGGTGCAGCGAATTGACACCGGAGGGCGCAAATGAAAGCAGTTATTCAGTGCGGCGGAAAAGGTACGCGTTTGCGCCCGCACACATCAATCTTACCAAAACCGCTTATGCCGATCGGAGCGCGGCCGGTGCTCGAACTCGTGCTCAAATGGCTCCGACGAAACGGGATCAGAGAGGTATTTGTTACGACCGGATATCTAGGTCACCTCATTCGCAGTGTTTGCGGCGACGGCAATCAGTGGAACATGCGGATCACCTACACGCAGGAGCTCGAACCACTCGGAACGATCGGACCGTTGTCACTCCTGCGCGAGCAGCTGAATGAGCCGTTCTTGGTTCTAAACGGCGACGTGCTTACCGATCTCAATCTCAACCAGTTCGTGAGCTTTCATCGGCGGCATCAGGCGGCCCTCACAATCGCCACTGCCACCCGTCTCACCAAGATGGACTTCGGCGTGATCGACGAGAGCGACGGGCAGGTGACGGGATTTCGCGAGAAACCTGAGCTGCCGCATCTCGTCAGCATGGGCATCTACTGCATGAATCCCGTGGTACTCGAACGTATTCCATCAGGTGTTCCATTCGGCTTCGATGATTTGATGTTCCAGATGCTGGAAGAGGACGCGGCCGTTCAAGTGTTCAAACACAACGGCCTGTGGCTCGATATCGGACGAGTCGAGGATTTCCTTAAGGCTCAGGACGTTCCATGGGACGAGCAGTCGCCCGCATTCGCCACACACGTTGCGGCTTGAGGGCTGCCACAGCCGTGCTCGCCAACCGACGTTTTGCCCAAACCTGATTGGAGACCAACCCATGCTTTTGGTATCGGAGCCGATATTGGGAGCTGAGGAGAAGAGCGTTCTGGCCGCTGTGATCGACAGTGGCTGGATCACTATGGGAGACCGGGTCCGCGAATTCGAGCAGGCCTTCGCCCGCCTGCACGAAGCCGTGGATTCCATCGCGGTCAGCTCCTGCACTGCGGCCCTCCATCTGATCCTGCACGCGCTCGGCATCGGATCGGGTGATGAAGTTCTTGTCCCATCACTGACATTCGTCGCCACCGCGAACAGCGTGCTCTATGTGGGGGCGCGGCCGATATTCGTCGACATCGAGTCGACGGCGATCCCTTTGATGTCACTGGACGAGGCTCAAGCCAAGTGCACCGCCAGAACCAAGGCGGTCATTCTCGTGCATTTTGGCGGCTACGTCGCGAATCGCGACGCCTGGCAAACCTTCGCTCGACGCAATGGTTTGCTCCTGATCGAAGACGCAGCGCATGCGCCGGGGCTGCCGATTGCCGGGACCTTTGGCGAGGCGGCGGCATTCAGCTTCTATGGCAACAAGAACATGACCACGGCTGAGGGAGGCGCAATAATCGCTCGCGACCGCTCGTTGAGAGAGGCCATCAGACGAGCACGGTCGCACGGGATGACCAGCAGCACGCGGCAGCGCCTCGACAGCCGCAGTCCGGACTACGATGTTACGCTTCTCGGGTTCAATTACCGGATGGATGAATTGCGGGCTGCCATTGGTCTCGCCCAATTGAGAAGACTAAGGGAATGGAATGACAGCAGGCGACGCCTGTCGCTGCACTACCGCCAGTGCATCGCAGAGTGCTGCCCTTCCGTGACAGTGCCATTCGCGGACGCCTTGCCATCGGCATATCATCTGATGCCGGTTTTGCTTCCGGTCCAAGTCAACCGGCAGAACGTCATTGATGGGCTGCGCAGGGCCGGTGTTCAGACCACGGTCCATTATCCTCCGGTGCACTGTCTGACCCTCTACAACGGCCTCCATCCGGACTGCAGTTTGCCGAGAACCGAGGAATTTGCCCGGCGGGAGCTCACGCTGCCGCTTCATCCGCGAATGACAGGTCCCACTGTTGAACTCGTCGTAAATTCTCTTGCAGCTGCCCTGAGTCAGAAGCTGCCGATGGAAGCAATCGCATGACCCTGCACGAGCTCTCCGGGCCTTCTCTGCGCTCGCGCGTAGCGCGGCGCCCTGCCCTCGAAGCGGCGTTCCGGCGCAGCGTCGATATTATCTTTGCGTGCGCGGCAATGTTTCTTCTCTCGCCAGTCATTCTGGTCGTGACGCTTGCAATATGGATCGAAGGCGGCAGGCCCATCCTGTTCTCGCAACTTCGTCTGGGAAAAAAGGGGCGGCCGTTCCAGATGTACAAATTCCGCAAGTTCAGGCCAGATTGCGACGACCGCGGATGTCCGCTCACCATGCAAGCCGACGGACGGCTAACCAGGGTCGGTCGCTTGCTTGCCGCAGGTAAGCTCGACGAGTTGCCACAACTCTGGAACGTTCTGCGAGGTGACATGTCATTCGTTGGGCCACGTCCGGAGTCATTAGCTTTTGCGGATTGCTTCCGGAACGGGTTCGAAAAGATTCACGAACACAAGCCCGGACTTTTTGGTCCGTGTCAGGTTCTCTTTCGACATGAAAGCAAGCTCTATCCGGCTGATGCCGAGGCGGTGGAGTTCTATCGAGAGGTCATCTTCCCAGCCAAGGCGAACATCGACCTCGCCTACTTCTCGCGTCGGACACTTGCTTCCGATCTCGGCTGGATCTTCCGCGCCGCTTGGATGATCGTGACGGGTCGAGGGGCGAAGCGGCTATTTGTGGGCACTCGATCCCATCGCGAAAGTGAGGGGTACGGATGACCGCGAGCTACAATGGTGCAAAGGTGCTGGTGACGGGAGCCGACGGCTTCATCGGTTCGCATCTGACGGAAGCTCTTGTCTCTACTCGAGCAGACGTAACAGCCCTTGCTCAATACAATTCTTTCGATAGCAATGGGTGGCTGGACGATTTTCCGGAGCCGATTCGCGAGAAAGTCAATCTCGTCCGTGGAGACATCCGGGATGCGGCTTTCGTGGCTCGGCTCGTGCACGGCCGCGACATCGTTTTTCACCTTGCCGCGCTGATCGCGATACCTCATTCATATGTCGCTCCCCAATCCTATGTTGAAACGAACGTACTCGGCACATTGAACGTTCTGGAAGCAGCGCGGCAGCATGGTACCGAGCGGGTCGTTCATACATCGACCAGTGAGGTCTACGGTACAGCCCTTACAATGCCGATCGATGAATCCCATCCGCTACAAGGGCAATCCCCCTACTCGGCTTCCAAAATTGCGGCGGACATGATGGCTGAAGCGTTTGCCAGGTCGTTTGGTGTTCCGGTCATCATACTGAGGCCATTCAATACGTTCGGGCCGAGGCAAAGTGAAAGAGCGATTATCGGCACGATTATGCGACAGGCGCTTGATCCCTCCTGCCCGACGATCATGGTCGGCGACGCCACGACGGTGCGTGACCTCACCTTCGTCACCGATACGGTGGCGGCATTTATGGCTGCCGGGCTCTCCGAAAACCTCGAATATGGCCAGCCCTATAACGCGGGAAGTCAGCGGGCGATCATAGTCAGAGATCTGATCGGACTGATCCTCGATCTAACTTCGAGCCGCAAGCCCCTTGTCCAGGAGGATAAGCGTCTGCGCCCTCCGAATTCGGAAGTGAGAGCGCTGCTCGCGGATTACACCCGTTTTGCACGAGCTACTGGCTGGTCACCACAAGTGACCCTACAGGAGGGGCTGGAAAGGACAATTGAGTGGTGGCGTTGCCGGCTTTCCGGCAAACAAGTCCGGCGGCACAAGGACTTCATCACATGACGGCTCCTGTCGAGGGCGGCAGAGTTGTCGAGCGCGTTCCTGATGAACTGCGCGTCGATGCCGAGCCGCACGTGATTATTCTCGGCGGCGGGCCTAATCGGATCGGACAGGGAATTGAGTTCGACTATTTGCTGCGTCCACGCGGCAATGGAAGCCAAATGGCTGGGATTTCGAACTGTAATGGTCAATTCGAATCCGGAGACCGCGAGCACGGACTACGACACATCCGACTTGCTTTTTTTCGAACCGCTCACTTTTGAGGACGTAATGCGCGTCATTCGCGGGATCGCGGCGCGCGGAAAAATTCGGGGGTTATCTTGCAATTCGGCGGCCAGACTGCCCTCAAGCCCGACAAGTTTACCCGCAAGAACGGCTTTGCAGCGCTTGCCTGCGCAAGCGCAGGCAAGCGCTGCTCGACGCGGCGATCGTGATCGGCGTTATGGTTGACGTTGCGTTGTCGCTGGCGGTGGTCAGCGGGGCGAGTTTTGCACACTCTGCCCGAAGTGTTCGCACATGAGGAAGGAAAAGCTCGACCACAGGCGATCTCTGCGTCGGATTTACGGCGCCGGGCGCGTCTAAACGTGACTGTGGAAGAAACGGTCTCTTGGAAACATCGACCGAGCGGCATCGTGTCAAATGACTACCTCTTTCTGAGTAAGGACGTCCTCACCCAGACTGTCCTACCCCGCATTTGCCAATCCGAAATACGTGAGACGGGTATACTTCGACGGAGTTCTGCGACTAAGGCGTTCGAACCCAAAAGCCTGGATCAAAAAAACCTGGATCAAAAAGGGGCGCGGCGAACCTCGCTTCGAGAATAGACGGCATCGAAGCAGAGGCGTCATTGGCGGCCCCGAATATCATCGGGAGAGGCTCGATGCTTTGCAGACCCAATTCTGCTCAAGCCAGTTCTGCTCAACAGTCAGAAGGGGGCCGTCCGAAGTCGTTGAGTTGGGTTGTATCACCACGCGGGATGGAGCTTATAATCTCGAAAGAGCGCTCGCTGAAAGCGCACCGCTGGGCCAATTGTTGAGCACGGCGCGATGAATACGCAACAAAGCCCCCTTTCGGAGTACCGCTTCAAAAACCGCTAGCTCCGAGCGTCTGTTGATCATAAGAGTTTAGCATTCTCCATTATGTCGAAGTCGGCTCCGGTTACGTTTTTTTCGATAAGCTTTGGCGGTTTACAACAATGTAATTTGTCGTTCAACGACGGGAGCATACTGTGAGCAATGGTGTGACGATCAGCACGGCAAGCGCCAACCTATACCTGACCTCGACCAGCAATCCGCTGACCATCAC
>Ga0182039_10000618_pt1 | contig 18439 bp, 16 predicted proteins | sample sta12Can44000111_FD_125975 | JGI IMG/M metagenome (GOLD analysis project Ga0182039, IMG submission 125975) | Lab enrichment of tropical soil microbial communities from Luquillo Experimental Forest, Puerto Rico - statanox.12C.anox.44.000.111 | ecosystem: Environmental > Terrestrial > Soil >...
CCTCGGCGCGGTGCAGATGCAGCACCATGGCGAAGCCGAGATTGGGGATGAAGGGGAAGGGATGCGCCGGGTCGATGGCCAGGGGGGTCAGAACCGGGAACACATGCTCCATGAAGTGGGTTTCCAACCACTTGCGGTCGGTGCGGGTCAGCTCGCCGATATCGATCAGGGCGATGCCGGCATCACGCAGCTTGGCGCGCAGGCGGGTCCAGCAGTCGGACTGCTTTTCCAACAGCGAGGTGGCCTCGATATTAATCGCCACCAGTTGCTGAGCCGGAGTCAGACCGTCCTGGCTGATATTGTTGACGCCGTTGGTCACCTGGCCCTTCAGACCGGCGACGCGCACCATATAGAACTCGTCCAGGTTGGCGGCCGAGATCGAGAGGAAGCGCAGGCGCTCCAGCAGCGGATGATCGGGATTGTCGGCTTCTTCCAGCACGCGGGTGTTGAAGGCCAGCCAGGAAAGCTCGCGATTGATGAAGCGTTCGTGGCTGTTGATGTCGATGGCGGGGGGCTGGGGCTTTTCGGTGGTCGGCTCGGTCTGGACTTCGGTCACAAAAGGTCTCCCATGCCATCGGCTGTGGTTCTTATTCCTTATTTATAACCCCTTGGCGAGCGGATGTCATTGCCGCTCCCCCAGCTGTCATCGAGCTGTAACAAGTGCAACCTTCATGAATCTAACATTTGCCCCAGGCCGCCGATTTGGTTTTTCTGGGGGCCTTCGAGGAGGCCGCCATGAAGACGATTTTTCTGATGCGTCACGCCAAGTCCAGCTGGGACGATCCGTCGCTGGAGGATATCGAGCGTCCCTTGAACAAGCGCGGGCGCAAGGCCGGCAAGGCCATGGCCGAGCATTTCAAGGCGAATGCCATCCTGCCGCAGATCGTGCTCTGCTCGACGGCGGTGCGCACCCGCCAGACCCTGGACCTGCTGAAGCCGGTGTTGGGCGAGGCGGCGGTGACCTATGACGAGCGCATCTATGAGGCGACGCTGCAGACCTTGATCGCGCGGCTGAAGGAGCTTCCCGGCGAATGTGATCGGGTGCTGATCATCGGGCATAATCCCGGCCTGGAGCGTCTGGCCCATCATCTGGCCGGCGATCAGGGCGAGGCCAAGGCGCTGGCCCGTATCTCGGCGAAATATCCCACGGGAGCGCTGGCGGTGCTGTCGGCCTCGGTCGATGACTGGGATAAGCTGGCGGCGGAAAGCTGCCGTCTCGACAGCTTCACTTGCCCGTCGGAGCTGGACGACTAGGGAAACCGTTCCGCAGATGGTTTTCGTCTGCGGACTTTTCTTTTTATGGTTGTGCGCTAGGATCGTTCATCCGATTGCTCGTGATGGAGGTCCGTTATGTCAGATTTGACCCTCTATATCATCCGCCATGCCGAAAAGCCCGACGAAGACTGGCCGGGGCATGGTTTCACCATCGATGGGCAAGAGGATAAGGAATCCCTGGTCATCCGGGGCTGGCAGCGCGCCGGGGCCTGGGCCGCTTTCTTTGGCAAAAGCGTCACGCATCAGAACGCCTTGTCGCCGCAGCAGGTTTTTGCCGCTACCCCAGGCGCGCCGGATCATTTGAACCATGGCCCCAGCCGCCGTCCGGCGGAAACCGCGACTCCGCTGGCGCAGCAGCTGAAGCTTGGTCTCGACACCACCTACGGCAAGGGACAGGAAGCCGAACTGGTAGCAGCCTTGCTGAAACTGTCCGGCTCGGTTCTGGTCTGCTGGGAACATAAGGCCATCGTCGAGGATATTCTGCCCAAGCTGCCGATCACCGGGCCGGTGCCGACCAAATGGCCCGGTGACCGCTTCGACTTGGTGCTGCGGCTGAATCGTCCCGATGGCGCCGACAGCTTCTCGCTGACCCAGATGTTCCCCATGCTGCTGTCCGGGGACTCCGACAAGCCGATCTGATCAAAGACCGCGTTTGCGACGGGCGGTGATCGGCTCGCCGCCGACGCCCCAATTGTCGGTATCCACCTCGTCGATCACCACCACGGTGGTGGCCGGGTTCTTGCCCAGCACATCCACCAGCAATTGGGTGGCGCCGCTGATCAGCTTGGCTTTCTGCTCGGGCGTAGCGCCTTCGCGGGTGATCTTGATGTTCACATAGGGCATTTTTGCGCTCTCCGAAGGAAGGGAAGACTGGTGGCATTGCCGACCAGCACGCCCGACGACACCAGCGCCAGACTGATCAGCAGCCCCAGCGTCAACGGTTCGCCCAGCACCGGCACGGCCAGCAGGGCAGAAGTGATCGGGCTGAAGGCGGTCAGCACCCCCATGCGCGAAGCCCCCAGAATTTCCACCGCCCGCATATAGATGACCATCTGCACCACCGCGGCGATGACGCCCTGATAGAAGGCCTGCAAGGCGATCTCGCCGATACTGGCCTCGGCGATATGGTGGGGCAGGGCGAACAGATAGACCGGCAGATAGACCGCTGCCGATATCAGCACCACATTCAGCGTGGTCTCCCAGGGCGAAATCTTCCAGCGCCGGGCCAGCACGGTATAAAGCGACCAGCAGAAGGATGCGGCGACGAACATAGTGTCGCCGATCCAGCTGTCGCCGCCGCCCCGCAGCACGTCGAAACCCAGAATGCCGGCCCCCAGCCCGATCAGCGCCATGCCGTAAAGCCGTTGGCGGGTCGGCAATTCGCCCATCACCAGCCAGACGCTTAAAGCCATGACGAATGGCTGAATGCCTGATAGCAGGATGCCGCCATGGCTGGCCGGGGCGAAGCTGAAGGCTGAATAACAGAGCAACACATAGCCAAGCCCGCCTGCGGCGGTCAGCGCGGCCATCCGCCAATCAAGGCGGCGGTGATGCGGCATATGCAGCCACAGCGGCAAGGCCACCAAGGCTCCGGCGCCCATACGAATGGCGGCCACGTCCCAGCTGTGAAGGTGTCCGGTCACTCCCAGGCGTGAGATCAGGGCGAAACCGCTCCAGATCAGGACGATGGTTCCGGCCAGCAGATAGCCGCGCCTTAAAGACTGATGCTCCATGATGGCTTGCTCCATTGCCGATCAAGCAGACTATAATCGTGATCAATCATCATGTATAATGAATTGATATGATGATTTTCATCTGATGGAGAGATGAATGGAGCTGTCCGATCTGGCGGTGTTCCGCGCCGTGGTGGATGCCGGCGGGGTGACCAGGGCGGCTGACCGGCTGAACCGGGTGCAGTCGAACGTCACCGCACGAATCAAGAAGCTGGAGGATGATCTGGGGGTCGAGCTGTTCGCTCGCCAGGGGCGGGGTGTGAAATTGGCTCCGGCGGGTCTGCTGCTGCTGCCCTATGCCGAGCGGATGCTGGAGCTGGTGGAGGAAGCTCGCGAAGTCGTGGGCGGCGGCGCGATGAAGGGGCTGCTGCGGCTGGGCTCGATGGAAAGCACGGCTGCGGCCCGGCTGCCGGCGCCCCTGGCCGAGTTCCATCGCCGCCATCCGGGCATCACGCTGGAGCTGCATACCGAACCTTCGCAGCAATTGCTGGAGCAGGTCTTGCGTGGCGATCTCGATGCCGCGCTGGTGGCCGAGCCGGTCCGCGATCCGCGTTTGGAAAGCCGGGCGGTGTTCGAAGAGGAGTTGGTGGTGGCGGCTCCCGCCGGGCTCGATCCATCTCAGGTTCGCAGCATGACCCTGCTGGCCTTCAAGACCGGCTGCAGCTATCGCCATCGCCTGGAAGATTGGGTGCGGGCGCAAGGGGCGGTGCCCGATCGGGTGGTCGAGATGGCGTCCTATCACACCATGCTGGGCTGCGTCGCCGCCGGCATGGGGATTTCCCTGCTGCCGCGCAGTCTGGTGGAAAGCTCGCCGGCTCGGCATAGTCTTTCCCTGCTGCCGCTGGAGGGCGCGCCGCAGTGGGTGAAGACCTTGCTGGTCTGGCGCAAATCGTCACCCCGCGCCCGGATCGAGGCCTTGCTGGGCGTTCTGCCGGTTCTCTGATATGTCTTACGCCCGGGGGGAGGAGAAACAGGTTCGGTGCGGCGTGATCAAGATGTCATATCCGCGTAGTCGCTATTGATCGAGTTTGAAATCTGGCTTCGGCCACGGGGGATGACTATATGCCGGTGCCAAAGATTGATATGAACAAGCGCCTGATCTTTACGGTGTCATCGGGGCGTTGCGGCACGGCTTATCTGGCGGAGTTGCTGGGCGCTATTCCTGGCGTGGCCTCGTTTCATGAGCCGGATCCTGCATTCGCTCAGGCCATGCGGCGCATTCAGACAGATCCCTTCATCGCCTATCATTTCTGGCTGCAGGTCAAGCTGCCCGAGATTTTGAAGTCGCCCGAACCGGTCTATGCCGAGACCTCGCATCTGTTCTGCAAGGGCTTCCTGGAACCGGCTCTGCGCATGGGCTTGCGTCCTGCGCTGGTCTGCCTGCGCCGTCCCCCGCGCGAAGTGGCTTGGAGCTTCCTGCTGCGTTCGACGATTCCGGCTCGCACCACCAACGGCTTCCAGCATCTGTTGGACCCGCGCGATATGAATGTGGTGCCGCTGGTGAACTGGCAAAGTGCCAGCAACTATCAGCTCTGCTTCTGGTACGCGCTCGAGATGGAGCGGCGCTATGTGGAATATGCCGCTTTGGCCAAGGATTTCGGCTTGCCCTTCGTCGACATCACCAATCGCGAGCTGAACGATTACGGTCGCTTTGCGGACTTGCTGCGGGTCTTGGGGCTGCGGGCGACGCCGGATATGCAGGCGGTGCATCATCGGCTGTCATCGGAAGTGCATAATCCCAACAAGGCCTATCACGACATGTCTGCCGACTTGTTTGAGGAGGAGGTCGCCATCTGGGATTCGGTCGAACATTTCGCTCCGTCTTTGCGGGCGAAGATCGAGGCGCGTTACGGCATCAAGACCTGAGCGACATCTTTTCAGGTGAAGCCAACAAAAAAGCCGCCGGATCAGTGATCCAGCGGCTTTTTGATTCTCGCAAATGGTCGGAGTGAGAGGATTCGAACCTCCGGCCCCTGCCTCCCGAAGACAGTGCTCTACCAGGCTGAGCTACACTCCGACGCCTGCGAGGCGCTTCTTATAGCGTTAAGTTCTGAGGATCGCAAACGGGAATTTCACCCATCGCGAAGGAATTTTACCAAGCGCGTTCGATACAGAAATCAATGATGTCGATCAGCGCCGACTTCGCCGCGCCATCGGCGAAGATATCCAAGCTCCGGCGGGCCTGTTCGCCGTACTGGCGGGCGCGCTCGATGCTCTCGGACAAGGCATTGTGCTTTTCCATCAGGGCCAGGGCGTGGCGCAGGTCGGAACCGTCTTCCGCCTGGTCCAGCTCTTCCAGCGTACGGCGCCAGAAGGCTTTCTCGTCCTCGTCGCCGCGTTCGAAGGCCAGGATGTTCGGCAGGGTAATCTTGCCTTCGCGGAAATCGTCGCCGATGGTCTTGCCCAGCTTTTCCTGCTTGGCGGAATAATCCAGCACATCGTCGATCAGTTGGAAGGCGATGCCGAGATTGAGGCCATAGGCGTCCAGCGCGTCTTCTTCCGCCTGCGGGCGCTCGGCCACCACGGCGCCGATGCGGGTGGCGGCGGCGAACAGGGCGGCGGTCTTGGAGCGGATGACGTCCAGATAGGAAGCTTCGGTGGTCTCGGTGTCGTTGGCGGTGATCAGCTGCAGCACCTCGCCCTCGGCGATGATCGAGGAAGCACCGGACAGAATGCCCAGCACCTTGACCGAGCCGTCTTCGACCATCAGCTCGAACGAGCGCGAGAACAGGAAGTCGCCCACCAGCACCGAGGCCTTGTTGCCCCAGACGGCGTTGGCCGAGGCCTGACCGCGGCGCAGGTTGCTTTCATCCACCACATCGTCATGCAGCAGAGTGGCGGTGTGAATGAATTCGACGCAGGCCGCCAGCTTGATATGGCGTTCGCCCTGATGGCCGCACAGCTTGGCGGCGGCCAGGGTCAGCATGGGGCGCAGGCGCTTGCCACCGGCGGCGATGATATGGCCGGCCAGTTGCGGGATCAGAGCGACCGGGCTGTGCATGCGATCGATGATCAGCTTGTTGCACTTTTCCAGATCCGCCGTCACGAGTGCGGTCAGCCCCTCCAGCGAGGCGGGCTTCTTGCCCTGATCGTCGTCCTTTTGCACAGGCGTCCCCTTAGACTCTCGAATAGCGCGCTTGCCGCCCACTCCCGACGGCGCGGGGAGCATAAGGTTGCTAAAGCTTGCCGGTCAAGGCTACAACCGCTTCAAGTCATGAGCTTATACCAAGTCGTGATGAGGAAAGCTCATCACGACGCCGGTTAGGAGCAAGGCGACGCGCGGCTGATGCCGCGAAAGGCAAGGGAGCGGAGGCTCCCGCCTGCCGTCTGAGGGGCTATAGCTGATCGGTTTCGATCGGCGAGATTGAAGGGGCGGAAGGGGGAATAATATGAGCGAGGTCACGGAAGATCGGCTTTTGGACGGACGGATTCTGCTGCGCCAGCCCGCCGACGGCTATCGTGCCGCCATCGATCCGGTGTTCCTGGCCGCCGCCACCCCGGTGCAGGAGGGCGAGACCGTGCTGGATGTGGGCAGCGGCGTCGGAGCGGCGTCTCTCTGCCTGGCCTGGCGTCAGCCCAATTGCCGCATCGTCGGAGTCGAGACCCAATCCGAGCTGGTGGCGCTGGCCCGCGAGAACATCGCTCTGAACAGCATGGGCGGGCGGGTCGAGACCATCATCGGCACCATCCAGTCGCCGCCGCCACGGCTGGCGCCCGGCAGTTTTCATCACGTCATGACCAATCCGCCCTATCATCATAAGAGCGGCACGCCCTCGCCCCATGCCGGCAAGGCGCTGGCGAATGCCGAGGGCGAGGTGGATTTGCCCTCCTGGATGAAGCTCTGCGTCACCATGCTGCGGCCCAAGGGCACACTGGTGGTGGTCTATCGCGCCGACCGGCTGGATGAATTGCTCGCGGCTCTGAAGGGCAAGGTGGGCGAGGTGATCGTCTTCCCACTTTGGCCGAAATCCGACCGGGCCGCCAAGCGGGTGCTGGTCCGGGCCCGCAAGAGCATCAATGCGCCGATGACCCTGCATCCCGGTCTGGTGCTGCATCAACCCGATGGAAGCTATACGTCCGACGCCGATGCGGTTCTGCGTTTAGGCGCGGCCATCGGCTGAGCCTGCATATCCCCCTATGCAAGATGGCAGAGTTCTCTTATGCTTTAGGATAGGAACGGCGCAAAGGGGGATTTGCGTCATCTTGATGGGGTGTGGGAAGGCTCTGCCGTTTTCCTGGGCGAGAGGAAGGCGGCTTCTTGCGGAGGCATGATGCCCTTCCGTCGCGTTGCCGTTCTGGCTGGCCTGCTGGGACTGATGTTGGGATTGCTGCTGGCGTTCACTCGGGCTTCGGCCGAAGGGTCCGAGGACGCACGTCCTTTGCGCATCGGCTTGCTGCCCACCAATGCGCCTTTGAGCCTGCTGCGGCTTTATGATCCCTGGCGGAAATATCTGGAAGACAAGCTGGGGCGTCCGGTGGAGCTTTATACGGCGGCTAATTTCCGCAGCCATTATAACGATGTCAAAAGCGGTACTTTCGATCTGCTGGTCACGGCGCCGCATTTCGGCGCGGCGGCGGTCGAGGCGGGCTATCTGCCGCTGGTGCGCTATAAGGCGGAACTGCGGCCGCTGATCGTGGTGCCGAAGAACAGCCCAATCCATCATCCCGAGCAATTGCGCGGCAAAAAGGTGCTGACCGCCGATCGTTTGACCGCCATGTCGGTGGTGAGCGAACATTGGCTGGAAAGCCGCTATGGTCTGGTGGCCGGGCAGGACTATCAGATGATCGATGCCTCCAGCCACGGCACGGCCCTGCGTAGCGTGGCCATGGGCAATGCCGACGCCGCCATCAGCAGCCGCTCGGCCTTGCAGCAGGCTCCTGCCGAAATACGCGAGCAATTGACCTTCTTCGAGGCGGACATCGCCGTGCCGCATCAGTCGATTCTGGCGCATTCCCGGTTGGGCGAGGCGCGGATCGCTTCGATCCGCGCCGCATTGCAGTCATTTCCCGACAGTGATGTCGGCAAGAGTTTCTTCGCTGCCGGCGGCTTCCAGGACTATGTGCCGCTGACGGCGGCGGATATCGACAGTGTCAGAATTTACGCCATCAAGGTGGATCAGATGATCGAGAAGGCTGCGCCATGAGTCCCTTGCTCGACTGGCTTCCGCCGGTTCGCTTCACCAAGTCGCTCAGGCTGCGGCTGCTGCTGGTCAGCGTGCTGGTGGAATGCCTGATGCTGACCCTGCTGGTCGGCAACAGCGTCCGCCTGATCCGTCTGCATCTGACCCACAACACCGAACTGCGGCTGCAAGCGCAGGAAGCCTCGTTCAACATCGCCTTGTCCGGATTGCTGGCGGCCCGCGATTATTCCTCGATCCAGAGCGTTCTGGACGGTTGGGGCGGCATGCCCGGCATCACCTATATGGCGGTCGAGGATGCCTCGGGCCGCATCGTCGCCCAGCATGATCTGAAAAGCGGCGAACGCCCGCCCGAGCCCGACCCGGCCCTGAGCAGCGACGACCCGGAATATAACGGCGCCTTCGACGTGGTCTATCTGGGGCAGCGCTATGGCCGGGCCTATTACGGGATGGATACCCGCTTCTTGAGACTGGCCGAACGGGAGCTGTTGCAGCAAGGCCTGGCGATTGCCGGCACCGAGGTGCTTTTGACTTTGGTGCTGCTGGCGCTGACCGGCTATTGGCTGACCCGCCATCTGATTATGCTCAGCCGCGCTGCCCTGAAGGTGGCGCATGGCGATTTCTCGGTCGAATTCCCCAAGATGGGCGGCGACGAGGTCGGGGTCTTGAGCCGGGCTTTCGAGACCATGTCGAAGGCAGTCGCCAGCCGCATCGCCGAACTGGACGAAGGTCACCGCCGTTTCCGCGCCATCGCCGACTACACCTATGATTGGGAATGCTGGTTCGATACCGAGGGCAAATTGCGCTGGGTTAATCCGGCGGTCGAGCGCATCGCCGGCTACAGCCCCCGCGACTGCCATGGAATGGCCGACTTCCCCATTGCGCTGGTGGCCGAAGAAGATCGCGACGCCGTGCGGGGGCATTTGAGGGCCGCCCGTATGGGAGAGATCGGCGAGGGCGAAGAGTTCCGCGTCCGGCATAAGGATGGGCATCAGCTATGGGTTGCCATGTCCTGGCAGCCGGCTCTGGACAGCGACGGGAAAAGTCTTGGCTTCCGCGCTTCGCTGCGCGATGTCACCGAACGCCATCAAAGCGCCGAGATGCTGCTGGCGGCCAAGGCCGAGCTGGAAAGCATGCTGTTCGCCGCCTCGCACGATCTGCAAGAGCCGGTGCGCAGTATTCTGATCCATCTGCAGCGCTTGGAACGGCTGGCCAGCGACAAACTGGAAGGCGATGCCGCCCATTGCCTGGAACTGGTCCGTAATGGCGGGCATCAGCTGGACCTGCTGGTCAAGGGCTTGCAAGCTTTCAGCCGCAGCGACCGCCCCTTGAGCGCCTTCATCCCCATCGATCTTGGTCATCTGATCGAGCGGGTCACGGTCCATCTGGCGGGGCAGGCCTGGGCCTCGTCGCCGCAATTCAGCCTGGGGGCGATGCCGGTGCTGCCGGGCGATCCCGGCATGCTGTTCCTGCTGTTCGAAGCCGTGTTGAGCAACGGCGTCAAATTCGCCCGAACCGGCGAGCGGCCTGACATCCGCATCGAGGCCCAGGTGGAGCATCGCCGGGATGTGGACGGCTGGCGCATCGATGTGATCGATAATGGCATCGGCATCGAGGCGGATTATCTGCAGTCGGTGTTCAGGCCTTTTTCGCGCCTGCATTCCCGGTCCACCTATCCCGGCGCCGGGCTGGGCTTGGCCTCGGCCCGTAAGATCGCCAGCATTCATGGCGGCGAAATCTGGCTGGACTCCACGCCCGGCGAGGGAACCGTCGCCCATATCTGGCTGCCGCGCAGCCATGCCAAGGGCGACGGTCCGGTGGACGCGTAAAGCTTTACAGAATCTCCAGCACCTGCTCGGGCGGGCGGCCCAGCCTGGCCTTGCCGTCCTTGACGACGATGGGCCGCTCGATCACCTGGGGATTGGTCACCATGGCGGCGATCAAGGCGTCGCTCGGCAGGTTGGGATCAACTCCGGCCTCGGCGGCTTCCTTCTTGCGCAGCAGTTCCTTGGGCGCGATGCCCAGCTTGGCGATGATCTCTGTCAGTTCGGCGGCGCTGGGCGGAGTCTTCAGATATTCCACCACCTGCGGGTTGATGCCCTTGTCCTGCAGCAGGGCCAGGGTTTCACGCGACTTGCTGCATTTCGGGTTATGATAGATGGTGACGGCCATATCCAAGCTCCTTGCCATTGCGGGTCTTCCGGCTTAAGTGGAAACCCGAGTTTAGAAATCCTCAAGATGGGTTTGCCATGTCCCGCGCCGTTGCTCAAGCCGTCCGTGCTGTCGCCTTTGTTCTGCTGATTGCTTTCGCTCCGGCCCATGCCGCCGAGCAGGCCGACAAGCCGGTCAGCAAGGCCGAGGTGGATCAGCTGATCCAGACCATCGAACAGCCGGATGCCCGCGAAAGACTGGTGGCGCAGCTGAAGCTGCTGACCAAGGCCGAGCATGACGCCGAACCCGCCGAGGATGAAGGTCTGCTGGGTCTGCTGACCGACCAGATCGGCAAGGCCGGCGACGAGCTGACCGACGCCATCAGCGGTTTGGCGGATGTCGGCCATGCCGTCGATTGGGCGCGGTTGCAGGTGACCGATCCGGTTCATCGCGCTTTGTGGGCCGAGGTGCTGGGCAAGTTCTCGATCCTGTTCCTGGCCGGCTTCGCCGCCGAGCGGCTGCTGATGCTGATCCTGCGCCCCCTGCGCCGCTGGCTGGAGGGCCGTCAGGTGGAAAGCCTGTGGTTGCGCCTGCCGCTGGATTTGGCGATGTGGGGGCTGGAAGTGCTGCCTATCGCTTTGTTTATCTTCACCGCCCATGGTTTACGCACGCTGCCGAGCCTGTCTTTGGTGGGCGATTCCTTGCAGGCGACCAAGCTGATCAATCTGGCCTATGTCACCACTCGGCTGACGCTGGTTTCGGTGGGGGCGCTGTTGATGCCGGCGGCGGCGGCGATGCGTCCCTTGCCGCTGGATGACGAGACCGCCAGCTATCTGTCGATCTGGTCGCGGCGGTTGACCCTGACGGCGGTCTGGGGCTATTTCGCCCTCCAGGCCTTGAAGTTGCTGGGCTTGCCCAAAAGCGGCTATGGCATCGCCATGAAGGGGCTGGGGCTGATGGTTGCGGCCCTGCTGGTGATCCTGGTGTTGCAGAACCGTCAGGCGGTGGCCGACTGGATCCGGCGGCGCGGCAAGCCGGGCGGGCGGATGCAGGGGATCAAGGATCGGCTGGCCGATGTCTGGCATGTGCTGGCCTGCCTCTATGTGGGCGGCGCCTTCGGCATCTGGGCCTTGCAGGTCAAGGGCGGCTTCGAATTCCTGATGCGGGCCTCGGCCCTGACGGTGCTGGTGCTGGCCCTGGCCAACGGGCTGGCCGGCTTCGGCGCCGATCTGGTGGGGCGGGCCTTCTCGATCGGCGACGATCTGCGCACCCGCTTGCCGCATCTGGAGGCGCGGGCGAACCGCTATGTCGCCGGTTTGCAGATGCTGGTCAAGCTTGTGGTCGGGCTGCTGGCGCTGGTGGCCTTGTTGCAGGTCTGGGGCATCAATGCCCTGGGCTGGTTCGGCAGCGATGTCGGTCGTCGCTTGCTGGGCAGCCTGATCACCATCGCCACCATTCTGCTGCTGGCGCTGGTGGTGTGGGAACTGGTCAGCGCCGGTATCGAGCGTTATCTGGCGCAGACCGATGCGGACGGCAATCAGGTCCAGCGCAGCGCCCGCGCCCGCACGCTGCTGCCGCTGCTGCGCACCGTGGTGATGGCGCTGCTGCTGGTGATGGTGTCGCTGATGGTGCTGTCCGAGCTGGGGGTGAACATTGCCCCGCTGCTGGCCGGCGCCGGCGTGGTCGGTCTGGCCATCGGCGTCGGGTCGCAGAAGCTGGTGCAGGATGTGATTACCGGCGCCTTCATTCTGTTCGAAGACACCATCGCGGTCGGTGACACAGTGAAGATCGGCGATAATTCCGGCACCGTCGAGGCTTTGACCATCCGCACCATCCGCATCCGCGCCGGCAATGGTCAGCTGCATACCCTGCCGTTCTCGGCGGTGACGACGATCATCAATATGAGCCGCGATTTCGGCTATCACACCTTCGACATCAGCGTCGCCTATCATGAGGACGTGGATCGGGTGATGAGTGCGATCCGTCAGGTGGGCGAAGAGATGAAGGCCGACGAGGCCTGGACGCCCTTGCTGCCTGATCTGATCGAGGTGTTCGGCGTCGATAAGTTCGATGGCGAGGAGGTGGTGATCCGCGGCCGCCAGAAGACGGCTCCGGGCAAGCAATGGGCGGTGGGCCGCGAATTCAATCATCGCCTCAAGAAGCTGTTCGATGATCTGGGGGTGACGATGCCCACCAGCGGCACCACCCTGGTGGTGGATGCCGCCAGTCTGAAACCGACGAAGGGCTAGACCGTTTCGGCCAGCCAGGGCAGAGGATTGGCGATCAGCTTGGCGAAGTCGTCGGGCGGCAGCGGGCGGCTGTAATAGAAGCCCTGAACCTCGTCGCAGCCGTTCTCGCGCATGAAGCGCAGCTGCTCTTCGGTCTCGACGCCTTCCACATTGACCCGTGCGCCAATGCCCCGGCCCAGATTGATGATGGCGCGGACGATGGCGGCATTGTCGGGATGCAGACCGATATCGGTGACGAAGCTGCGGTCGATCTTCAGCTTGTCCACCGGGAAGCGCTTCAGATAGCTGAGCGACGAATAGCCGGTGCCGAAATCATCGATGGCGATGGTCAGCCCCAGCGATCTCAGCGCCTGCAGGATATCCACCGAATAATCGAAATTGGTCATGGCGATGGTTTCGGTGATCTCCAGCTGCAATTGCCGGGGATCGACGCCGGTCTGCTCGATCACATTGGTGACGGTGGTCATCAAATCCTGATGGCGGAACTGGGCCGGCGACAGATTGACCGACACCTTCACCGGCGGCAGACCGGCGCGTTTCCATTGCTGGATCTGCATGGCGGCCCGCTGCAGCACCCAGCGGCCCAAGGGAACGATCAGTTCCGAGCGTTCGGCAATCGGGATGAACAGGCTGGGCGGCACCGAACCCTGGGTGGGGTGGTGCCAGCGGATCAGCGCCTCGGCCCCCAGCACCTTGCCCGAGGCCATATCCACCAGCGGCTGATAGAACAGCGACAATTGGTCCGAGCCCAAGGCCTGGCGCAGGTCGCGCTCGGTGGTCTTGCGGCGGCGGACTTCCTCGTCCATCTCGGCGACATAGAAGTGATAGCGGGCCATTCCCTCGGTCTTCGAGCGGAACAGCGCCAGATCGGCATTCTTCAGCAGCGTGTCGGCATCGTCGCCGTCGCCGGGGAACAAAGTGATGCCCATGCAGGCCGAGGTCACCACTTCCTGATCGTCCAGACCGAAGGGCTCGGCCAGCAGCCGCAGGATGCTTTCCGCCACCGTGCCGGCGCCGTCGGCGGAATTGATATGGCCCAGCAGCACGGCAAACTCGTCGCCGCCCAAACGGGCGACCGTGTCGGTTTCCCGCACGCAATGCAGGATGCGCTTGGCGGTGGCGCGCAGAAGCTTGTCGCCGATCACATGGCCCAGGGTGTCGTTGACATCCTTGAACTTGTTCAAATCCAGCAGCAGCAGCGCCGCCTCCGAGCCATTGCGCCGGGCCATCGCCAGGGTGGTGCGCAGCCGTTCCATGAACAGGCTGCGGTTCGGCAGGCCGGTCAGGCTGTCGTGATGCGACAGATGCTCGATGCGCTGGGCAGACTGGCGCTTCTCGGTGATGTCGCGGCCCAGCACCACCAGGCCCTTGCGGCTGCCGTCGCTGTTGAACAGCGGCGTTTTGCGCATGTCGAAAATCTTTTCCGAGCCGTCGGGCAGGGGGACGATCTGCTCGTAATTCAGCGGGCGGCCTTCCTGCCAGGCCTGGCGGTCGGTGTCCAGGGTGGCCAGCATGAAACGCTCGTAATGCGGGGTCAGCGCCCCCAGTTCCTCGGCGTTCAGCCCGACATAATCAACGCCGTTCAGGCGGAACAGGTCGAGATAGAACTGATTGGCCACCAGCCAGCGCCCCTCGCCGTCCTTAAAGCAGACGATGTCGGTCAGGGCGTCGGTCAGGGTGGTCAGCCATTCCTTTTGCAGGCGAAGGGTTTCCTCGGAAACCTTGCGCTCGGTGATGTCGTGAGCGACCGCGACATAATGCGGGTTCGGGCCCACGATCATGGCGCTGATGGACAGTTCGATCGGCAGCAGCTTGCCGTCCTTGCGCCGGCCCAAGGCCTCGCGCCGGCCTTCGATGAAGGGGGCCAGAACCTTCTTGGCGCGGGTGTCCAGCGCCGTCAGTTCCGGCAGCAACAGCCCCACCGCCTTGCCCGCCAACTCCTGCGGCGCATAGCCGAAAATGCGCTCGGCAGCTGGGTTGTAGGTGGCGATGACGCCGTTGCAGTCGAAGCTGAAGATGGCGTCGGCGGTATGTTCGACGATCGCCCGCACATGCTGTTCGCTGGTGCGGAAGCTTTCGGCCATGGCCTGCATGGTGCGGGTCTGCTGGCGCAGCACATATTCCCGGCCTTCCGCCGCGGTGACATCGGTAATCTGCAACAGGCAGCCGGCGGTGCTTTCCACCTGGATCGGCTTGATCACCAGAATCTGTTTGATCTCATCGCCATTCTTGACCAGCGGCAGCAGCCGGCGGTTCAGGGTGGTGGAGAGGATCGAAGAAACGCCGCGCTCCAGGGCATCCTGCACCGCCAGGGGGATGCGGGGGCCCAGGCGGTTGCCGAAGATATCGTCCAGCCGACGGCCTTCGGCCCGACCTGCGGCAAGGCCCGAAGTCTGGGCGATCCAGCTGTTCCAGAGCATGACATTGGCGTTCTCGTCCAAGAGGACGAGCCCCATCTCGCTGGCGTCGAGGATCGACTGGAGAAGACCGTAGGCATGCATGCCCAATAGCATATGACAATCTTTAAAAAGCTGCCACAGCGAAAACTGGCGGCGTCCTCACCGCTTGATGGCGATCAAGACGGCTTGGTCTTGCCGTCCACCATCGCCAGCAGGCGATGCAAGGCGCTGGTCCTGATGCCCAGCGCCGTCATGTTTTCCACCGTATTGGCCAGATAATCCCGGCTGGAGCCGCCCTTGCCATGGCCCTGGCGGACCAGCTGAAGGGTTTCGGCCTGGCTGAGGGGGCCGGAATATTGCTCGTGATCCTTGCGCACCGTGAAGATATAGACCGGCACGATGCGGCCATCGGCCAGCCGGGCCGGGGCGAAGCGAAGCGGGGATGATAGGCATTGGTGACCATTTCACGGTCGAACAGATATTGCCGCACCTCATCGGCCTTGGCGTCGGCGATCTGATAGGCCAGCCCGCGACAAGAGCCGCCCCGGTCCAAACCCAGCACCAAGCCGGGCTTTTCCGGGCAGCCGCGATAGATGGTGGAGAGGATGCACATGGAGCGGTGCCAGCCATGCAAAGTGGCGGCATGGCGGCCGACGAACTCGAAGTCGGGACGCCACATCAGCGAGCCATAAGCGAAGACCCAGAAATTCCCGTCCATTTTTCCATTCATCGGTTCTATAAGAAGCCCATGAAGATATCTCTCCCCTTTGGTCGGAAGACAAGACTGTTCCTGACCTGGTTGCCCGTTATTGCGTTCATCGCCTGGAGCCTGTGGTGGAGCCTGTTGGCGCGCGAGCTGCGCCACGGCTTGCAAAACTGGGTCGAAGCCCGTCGGGCCGAGGGCTGGGTGGTCACCACCGGCGAAACCACGTTGGGCGGTTTTCCCACGATGGTGCGGCTGACCTTGGGCGCGCCCTCCTTGAAGACCATGGACGGCAGCGGCTGGCAAGGGCCGCAGGCGATGTTGTCGCTGTCGCCGCTGGACCCCAAGGGGGTACGGCTGGAACTGCATGGCAAGCAGGTGCTGGTGCCGCCGGGACAGCCGCCGGTGGAAGCCTTTGCCGCCGAAGTGGCGCTGATGCTCTATCCCGATTCGTTGGATTTCTCGCTTAGGGCTGGCGAGCTGCGCGGGCGCAAGCTGGGCCGGCTGGCCTTCCACGCCAAGCCCGAGGGATCGCTGCTGCCGGGGTTATCGGCCTGGCGCAATGGCGGCGGTGATCTTCAGCTGAGCCAGATCAATGTCGATTGGGACAGTCTGCATCTGGAGGGCGAGGGGACTTTGGCTCTGGATAAGCGGCTGCAGCCGCTGTTCGCCGGCACCGCCTCCATGGCCGGCCTGCCCGAAACCCTGGACAAGCTGGCGCAGGACGGCACCATCAAGCCGGCGGCGGCGGCCTTGGCTCATGTCGGGCTGAAGCTGATCGCCAAGCCGGGAGCCGATGGCCGGGCGGAGGTGCATCTGCCGGTGACGGTGCAGGATGGAAAGATTTATCTGGGACCGGCCTCGGTCGCCAGCCTGCCGGATATCACCTGGCCGAATTCGGTTTACTTCCGGAACGAATAAAACATCAGACGCAGTTAGGCTTTCGCTTGCACCCACAGCCGCAGTTGCTCGGTCAACTGGGCGATGATCTCGGACCAGTCGCCGCGCTTGGTTTGGCGGAAGATGCGGGTGCGGGGATACCAGGGGCTGTCCTCGCGGTCGCGGAACCAGCGCCAGCAGCCGTCATAGCGGGACAGCAGCCAGCATTCGGCATTGATGGCCCCGGCCACATGCACGACCGAGGTATCCACCGAGATCACCAGATCCAGATTGGCGATCATGGCGGCGGTGTCGGCGAAGTCGCCGATCTCGCCGGTCATGTCGAACAGGGTCATGCCCTGGGGCGGCACCAGAGCCTGGGCGGCGCGGGGACCGAGCTGCAAACTGACCAGCGAAATGCCGGGAATGCGGGCCAGGGGCGCGAATGTTTCGAGATCGAAACTCCGGCGGCTATCCAGCAGCATGGCTTCCGAGGCGCCGGGGCGGGGGGCTCCGGCCCAGGCGATGCCGACCTTCAGGCCGGGGCATTCCGCCAACCGCTCTTTCCAGGCTTCCACATCGGCGGGCTGGGGATGCAGATAGGGCATCCGGGCCGGGATGGTCTGCATCTCGATTCCCAGGGCGAAGGGCAGACTGAGCAGCGAGATAGCGTAATCTGCCTGGGGCACCGGGTCCTTGGCGCTGATCACCTCGGCCACCCCTTCGATGGTGGACAGGAATCGGACCAGGCTGGGCTCGACCCGCAGGATCACCTTGTCGGCCATCGCCGCCACCATCGGCAGGAAGCGGATGAACTGGATATCATCGCCATAGCCCTGTTCGCCATGCAGCAGGATGGTCTTGCCCGTCAGCGGCTGGCCGGTCCAGCGCGGCAGATGGATGCGCTGCATGGGGATATGGCTGTTGGCGACCCAACGCCATTCATGCTCGGTGAAGCCTTCTCGCAGGCGGCCTTGCTGCAACAGAGCAATGCCGCGATGCAGATGGGATTCGGGATGGTTCGGGTCCAGAGCGATGGCCCGGTCGTACGAGGCCATGGCTTCGTCAAAGCGCCCCTGGGCCCACAGGGCGTCGCCCAGATTGACATGGGACAGGGCATGATCCGGTTTCAGGGCGATGGCGTGACGCAGGGTCCGCTCGGCATCCTCGAAATGGAAGGGCAGCATCAGGGCATTGCCCAGATTGTTATAGGCCTGCACGAAGTCGGGCTTGCTGGTGATGGCCCGGCGATAGGCGGCGAAGGCTTCGTCATATTGGCGGGCATCGGCCAGGGCGTTGCCCAGATTGAAGGCCGGCACCGGGTCGCCGGGTTGAAGCTCGGCGGCGCGGCGGAAGGCGTTCGCGGCTTCGATGGGCAGGTGCATCTCTTGAAACACCCGGCCCAGTTCGTTGTGAATCTCGTAGGCGCTGGGCAGCAGATTGGCGACCAGCTCATAAAGCCGTTTGGCGTCGGCCAGCTCGCCGGCCTGATGATGCCGCTGGGCCTGGGTGATCATCGCCTGCAGATGGGCGATCTGTTCGGGAGGCAGTCCGGTCATCGTTCCTCGCCCCGCAGCAGGGGTTTGATATCCAGCAGCGGGGTGCCGTCCAAAGCTTCCAGCGGCTTGACCAGCAGCCGGTTGCCCGAGATGCGCAACAACTCGACCCGATGCAGGCCGATGGGATTGGGCCGTTCGGGTGAACGGGTGGAGAAGACGCCGGTCTCGGCCCGGCTGCCGTCATCGCGCCGAGGCGTGGCGCGGATGCAACTGCGATCCGACAGATGCAGCCAGGTGAACAGCAGCAATTCCATGCCGGCAGCCAAGCCATCCAGACCGGGCAGAACCGCCTCGTCCAGCTCCAGCCAGGCTTCGGGCGCACCCAGGAAGCCCTGGCGCGGAGCGTCTTCCCG
>Ga0182039_10000621_pt1 | contig 18424 bp, 14 predicted proteins | sample sta12Can44000111_FD_125975 | JGI IMG/M metagenome (GOLD analysis project Ga0182039, IMG submission 125975) | Lab enrichment of tropical soil microbial communities from Luquillo Experimental Forest, Puerto Rico - statanox.12C.anox.44.000.111 | ecosystem: Environmental > Terrestrial > Soil >...
GCCGCGTTCCTCTATAAACGCACGATCGACATCGACACGTACGACCGCCATCGCGACAAGCTGCGCGAGGAGCTCACGCTCACGCAGATGGACCGGCACTCCTCGGAGCTCGAGGAAATGGACGTGGAAGGCATCCTGGCGTTTGCAGAGCGCGTTCTACCGAGCGCGTCGAACCTCTGGGTTCACTCGTCGCTCGCTCAGAAGCAGCGGTTGCTGCAGGTGTTTTTCCCGGATGGCGTTCGGTTCGACGGGAAAAGACTTGTTGGAACCGGCACAACCCTGCCGGTTTTCAACTACTTGAACCCGATTTCGGACGGAAAAAAAGATTTGGTGGACCAGACGGGAGTCGAACCCTAAAAACGCGTTTTTTTAACCAGTGATGGCGCGCGCGAGTTTTGGTTCAAGGGTCTGATTCCACGGTAGTTGCGGGCCGATCGCGAGTGCTCTTGAATTCTCGCCAGGCCACGGAATCGACCCCGGTTTTGGAGACATTTTGGAGACGCTAGGCGGCCCTCAGACCTACCCGGCTGCCGCGAGCGACCCCAGGCGCGACAGCGTGTCAGGATACTTCCGGACCAACAAGTCAGGGCCGCGGCCTGATCGTTCGGTGTGCTGCGCCCCTCTTCCCACCGCTCGAGTGTTCGCGGGGTGACGCCCAACCGGCGCGCGAAGGCCGTGCGTGACACGCGGAGCCGTTCTCGCGTCGTCCGAATCAGACGTTCGTCGACCGTCGGCAACGACAATGCCGGCACGTGATGCGTGCGGAGCGTGATCCGTCCTTCGCCATGCGCGCGCATCGCCCGCACACCACTCCTGACCAGTTGGACTTGTATCGGCCATTTGAGTCAACCGATGGGCGCCGGCTGGCGCGTTCTGCAGCAGGCGGATAAAGCTTGAAAAGACATTTTAATATGGCTAGTATGGTCTTATGAAAAAGGCCAGCGTAACCGAAGCCAAGAACAACCTCAGTGCCCTCATTGATGGCGTCAAAGGCGGATCGCCGGTGCTAATCGTTGATCGGGGGCGTCCGGTCGCACGCCTCGAACCGGTGAGTGGGGTTCGCACCGATGACGACAGCCGATTGGCCCGTCTCGTTCGTGAGGGGATTGTTCGACCAGCTCGCCTTGCACTGCCGAAAGCCGTTCTCACCACCATGCCTCCACGACTCAAGGCGGGCGCCTCCGGCCTCCGGGCACTGCTCGCTGAGCGCCGGGAGGGCCGGTGAAGTTCTGGGACGCATCCGCGGTCGTCCCGTTGCTCATGGCAGAGCCCAAGACGAAGGGGATGCAGGCGGTCGCTGTAAAGGATCCCACGATGCTCGTCTGGTGGGCGACAGAGGTCGAGTGCGCGTCTGCGATGGCACGCCTCGAACGTGAGGGTGTTCTGGATGGATCCGCCGCGACGGAAGCGTTTGACCGGTTGAAGCAGCTCGCCAGCGGATGGCACGAGGTCGACCCGAGTGACGCCGTTCGCGAAACCGCTGTGCGATTCCTGCGGGTCCACGCGCTCCGTGCCGCCGATGCACTCCAACTGTCGGCCGCCTTTATTGCGGCCGAACGCCGACCGTCATCACTCGAACTGGTGACACTCGACGATCGTTTGGCGGTTGCCGCGCGGAAAGAAGGGTTTGTCATGATCGAGGTGCCGTCGACTGAATAGCGTCGAGCCGATGCCAGCTATTTATGAGATCGTTTCTACTTCGCATCCGCGTACGACACTCGGTACACGCTGATTTCCTTGTGCCCGTCAGGTCCTACAGCCGGGCGTCGGGAGACGAGTGTCAGGTCGCGCCGCTTTTCGAGTTCCGGGATCAGCTCCTCATACCGCGCGCCGAACAGCCGTTCGCCGTGAATCAGCAGGTATCGCGCACCGTGGCCTTTGATCGCATCGATCGACGTCTGGTCGGGAAAGCCTCGCATCGCGTGCAGGACACGGCCGTACGAAGGAGGAAAGAAGCCGCTGTAGCCGTTGACCAGATGCTGCCAGTGAAAGGTCGAGTAATACATGTACGTCGGGTCGTCGACAGCCGACGCGGGATACTCGAAAAGGACGGTCGTCGGGCTGTCGCCCCGATCCTTGATCACATCAGCGTAGCTCTCGGGAGGCGCGCTCGGGAGCTGTTGCAGATCGAGCGGCTTCGACGCGTATTCGAGCAGCATCAGCAGCGCGATGGCAACTGCCATCCATGGGCGGCGATCACCGTGAAGGAGACGCTCCGTGCCGAAGCCGGCAACGATCGCCAGCGAAAATCCGACGATGATGCCCATACGAGCGGGAATCCGCAGCCCGCGAAACGGGAGCACGTAGGCGTACAGAAGCCTGTATGAGATCCCGTTGAACCCGAGCGACAGGTCAAAAGCCAGCAGCAGACCCAGACCGTACGCAAGGATCGGCCAATATTGATGTGACGTCGGACGCCGCCCGATGAGGCCTGTAAGCCCGATCGCAGCAAGCGCCATCGCAACGAACCCGGGAAACAGCCGCCGTTCCCCGTTGGCAAACGGTTTGAGGAGCTCGCCGTACAGCAAGTTTGCTTCCGGAGGCCCGAGATAGTTCGCAAGGGTCGCGCTGCCCCTCGCAACCTCCTCTTCGCTCCGCTCCCCAACAATCCTTCGCGCGCCGATATACGCCGCGCCCACGGGAATGACGGCCACGAGCGTGATCGCTCCAGCAAGGGCGATCGCCGTCACCCGCTGCCTCGTCATCCGGCGTTCCGCGACGAGCAAGGTCCCGCAGACGACGGCCATGTAAGGAACGAGAAACAGGCCGTAGTACATGCAGGAAAGCACCTGGCCGGCGGCGAAGAGACCAAAGAGCGCGCCGTCCCGCAGTCGACCGCTGCCGAGGAGGCGGTGAAACGCCCAGAACGCAAAGGGGAGACATTGGGTCTGCTGAAGCTGCAAATGCGGATAGTGATCAATCCGGTATGGCAGGAAGGCGAAGACAATGCCCGCGATGACGCCGGCGGCCGCGTTGTCTGTCAATGACCGGACCAACAATGCAACGCCGGCACCGGACACGATGAAGCCCGAGAGAAAGACGACGTTGTAGACGAGGAGGGGGCCGACGCCGATCCAGCGAAGGGGCGCGACGATGGTCGCAGGAACGATGAGCGTTTCGGAGAACGCCAGAGTCCGGCGCTCGGGGTAGAAGGTATTCGCGTCGAACAGGTGCGCCGGCGCGATCGGGAGTTGGTGGGCGACCCACGCCAGCGCCCACGCATTCAGCAGCGGATCGCCATCGTCGTGCACCGCGTCGGTGAGGTGCAGAAACTGCGGGTACGTCATCACGGCGGCGAGCGCGGCGTAGAGTGCGAGCGTGGCCAGCAGGAACCGGGTCGTCCTCACCTGACGACCTTCAGCTGACCGGGTCGCGTTCAAGGATCTCGACCAGCTCGGTCAGGGCGTCGATCTCGCCACGCGCGGCATAGATGATTGCGCGCCGCTCCTGGAGCGACGGGGTCCGCCAGTCCTCATTTTCCAGCCGCACGCGACCGTCGGGCGCGACCTCGACGACGGTCGCGTCCATCGGCTCTACGTAAAGTGTCATCTGCTTCATCAGGGCTACATGGGGCATGTCGCCCGGGCGGAAGCCTAGATCCCGGCGGCAGCGGAGGCTGCCAGCGGGTGCTCGACCCCGAGGACAATCGATGCTGTTGCGTTCGTCTCGCCGGCGCCGCCGTACGCGTAGTCGACGTTGATGCCCGCTTCGGCAATCAATTGCAGAGCCGGCGCCAATGCGCCGGGTGCGTTTGGAATCGCCGTCATGAGCACATCTCGCTCGGCGACCTGGTGATGATGGTCGCGCAAGACGGCACCGCCATGGACGTGGTTGTCGACGATCAGGCGGAGCTGACCGCCGGATTCGAGCGCCATCGCCACGATGTTCACGCGCTCATTGGACAGAAGGCGACAGACACCCGCAAGCGCGCCGGGGCTGTTCGGGAGACGAAGAGAGAGCTCAGTTCGAATCGCCATAGAGGGAAAGGGTAACCCAAGTCGGGTAGAATGCTGCCCCGTGAGAATGCCTCGCGCGTCAACTTGGACGAAGTCACACGGCGCGCGTCGGCCCCGGGTCATCGTCGCCGACGATCACGTGCGGGTGCTGGAGTCGGTTGCCGGCCTGCTCGTGGACGACTTCGACGTCGTCGCGGCAGTGACCGATGGGCGCCAGGCAGTGGACGCCGCGCTTCATCTCGAGCCGGACGCCGTTCTGCTGGACATCACGATGCCGATTCTCGACGGCGTCCGGGCGGCCGAGGAGCTGCGGCGCATGGGATCGGGCGCGAAAGTTGTCTTTCTCACGATGCACGACGCCGACGAGTATGTCGCGGCCACGATCGAAGCGGGTGGGCATGGCTATGTCCTGAAGACCCGAATCCACACGGACCTGATGAACGCCCTCGACCACGCGCTTTCAGCGAGGCTGTTCCTACCGTCGCTCACTTCGCTCACGACGGTGGCCAACAGCAGGTCGGCTGACGTGCACGCCGTGCAATTCCGGCCGGACGAGGGCATGCCGCCGGCCGGTGTGGGCGGATGGCTGGGGGCCTCGCTTCAGCGAGGCGACTTGGCTGCGATCGTCGCCGGCAAAGCGCTGCGTGCCGGCATTGTGGAGCAGCTGGAGGCGGCCGGCTATGATGCCGCTGACGCGGCAAGACAGGGAAGGTGGCTGGTGTTCGACGCCGAGGAGGCGCTGTCGCAGTGCATGCGGAGCGGGCGGCCCGACGCGGGGGAGGTGGCCAAGTTCATCGACGCGCTCGAGCGTTCGCGCGTTGCCACGGCCGGCGCCTCGTCGCGTCTGACTATCTTCGGGGAGATGAGCGCCCTGTTCCTGCGAGACGGGAATAGCGAAGCGGCTCTTCAACTCGAACACCTTTGGAGCGAGCTCACGCGCGGGCTTCCGTTTCTCACGGTGTGCTGCTATCCGGAGGAGTGTTTCGGGCGCGGAGGCCACGCGGAGATCTTCCCGCAGTTGTGCGCAGAGCATGCGGCCGTGTGCGCCGCACCAGCAGCGTAACTCATAAGGGCAGGACGGGCGGGAACGGCAGGAAAGGCGAGAAGGGAAGAACGGCGGAACGCCGCCGGGAAGGGAAGAACCAGAGAGGGCCGACAGCGCCCGTCACAGATCAGCGGCCAGCGGTCGTGTGACTCCGACCGCTGACTGCTGCTTGCGACGCGCGCTCGCCGGCCTCCTCCGGACTCGCGGGGCAGCGGAGCTTTGTGACAGCCCCGCTACATGGGGCTAGGACAGGACCTTGATGACGACGCGGCGGTTCTGCGCGCGGCCGTCCCGGGTCTTGTTCGGCGCGATCGGCTTGTCCTCGCCGTAGCTGATCACGCTCATCTTGTGCAACGGTATCTGGTACTGCTCGTACAGGTAGCGCTGCACGGCCTCCGCGCGCTCGAGACCCAGCTTCTCGTTCGCGATCTTGTTGCCGACGTTGTCAGTGTGTCCCTCGATCTCGATGAACACATTCTTCGGATCCTGCTTCAGGCGCGAGACCATCTCGTCGATTTTGACCTTGGCTTCGTCCGGAAGGTTGGCTTTTCCAAACTTGAAGTTGCCCTGATCCTCGCTCAGCACGACCTCGTAGACGAGGCGCTTGCTATTCCTGTCGATCGTCTCGAACTTGGAATTCGCCTCGCTCCGCGCGTCGACAGCCGCTCTGTTCGCGGCCGCGGCGGCGTCGTTGGCCTGCTGTGCCGACTGAGCTGCCGCCTGCGCCTTCTGGTCGACTTCGCCGATTCGCCCCTCGTTCCTCCGCGTCCGCTCCTGTGTCTCCTCAAGCGAGCGGCCCATCGAGTCGACCTTGTCGTTGACTTCCCCGACGCTCGTGCGCACGAATTTCTTGGTCGCGCACGCCGTCGTGCCCCCGATTGCCAGAACAACCATGGGAACGGCCACGAAGAATTTCCGCAACATGACAATCCTCCTAAAACGACGGGCGTGATTGCCCCGCGAAGTACCCACTACGCGCTCTCACGATGAGGTCTTTCTGCCTCGCGCGTACGACGAGAGGGTGCCAACCCGGACTCCCGCTCGATTCGAACGCGATGAGGTACTGATGCCGCAGCTCGTCGATGATCTGACGCGCCGCGGCGCTTCTCTGGGCCGGGGTGCTCGCGACGAACGCATGCCCCCCGGTCCACGCCGCCAGGTCCGCTAATGGCCCCCCGAGCGCCGATTGCGCGACCGAGTTCGTGGCCATCTCCGATGTTGGGTTGTCGATCGATGGAACGATGCCGAAGAGATACACCGGCACATCGATTTCGCTCGCGATGGCCGATACCTGCGGCGGCGTCAGCCTGCTTGCGTTGTCGTTGCCGTCGGTCAGGACGACAACGGCGCGGCGCCGCCCTTCCCGTGATCCGACGCGTTTGGCCGTGTCGGCGATGGCATCGTGGAGCGAGGTCGCGCCAAACGGCACCACGCTTTTCATCGCCTGCGGCAAGGCTTTCAGCCCCGCCGTGAAGGGCATGACCTCTTCGAGCCGTGTGTCGAACGTGTAAATGGCGGCCTCGTCCTTCACGGGATTGAGCCAGCTGAGAACGTGCGTCGCAGCCTCGCGCGCGTACTCCAGATGGCCCTCCATGCTGCCGCTGACATCGAAGAGCAGGGCCACACTGACGCCAGCGATGTCCCGTTGGAACTCGGTGATGGGACGCGTCAGGCCGTTGTCGAACACCTGGAAATCATGCACGGTCAAATCCTGAACGAATCGGCCTTTATGGTCGCGGACGACAGCCGTCACGCGCACGAGATCGATGCTCGATCTGAACGTCGCAGCGGGAGGTTGCTCTTGAGCCCCCAGTTGCACCGCGATGAAGGCGGCGGCAGCCACGCCTGCGATGAGCCCGCGCCGCTTCATCGACCGCGTTCTATTCCAATCAGTTTGCCAAGTTGGTAAGTTCAACACAGAGACCTCTTTATCAGTTTTGTAATCGTCTGCGCGCCACAAAGGTCGAGCTCAATCGCGTAAGAATTACTCAACTCGACGGAACCCTAATGCTCATTAGTGCGTAGAATTTACACAAAGCTGCTCAAGGTACAATTTGGCGCGTGACCATCGCGAAAATCCACTCAGTAATTCCGACGGCTGCGCGTCTCCAACAATTTACTTATGCGATCAGGAATATCGTCGCGGAAGCGCAAAAGGTTGAGGCGGCGGGCAAGCGCGTTCGATATTTGAACATCGGCGATCCGGTGGCGTTTGGCTTCAACACGCCGCCGCATCTCGTGGCAGCCGTCGAACGAGCCATGCGCGACGGGCACAACACCTATGGGCCGTCCGCCGGGATTCCCGACGCGCGCGAAGCCGTTGCCGTGGAGTACACGAGAAACGGTTTTCCGGTCACCGCCGATCGCGTGTTCATCACGGCCGGGACGTCGGAGGGCATCGAGCTCACGCTTGGCGCGGCGATCAATTCGAGTGACGAAGTGCTCGTGCCGATGCCGACCTATCCGCTGTACACAGCGGTCCTCGCCAAGCTCGAAGCCAAAACCAAGTTCTACCGCCTCGATCCATCGAACGGCTGGATGCCGGATCTCGATCACCTCGAGCGCCTCGTGACGCCGGCGACGCGCGCGCTGGTCATCATCGATCCGAATAATCCCACGGGCGCCGTCTATCCCCGCGACGTGCGGCGCGCGTTGCTGAACTTCGCCGATCGTCACGGGCTGTTGATTCTCGCCGACGAGGTGTACGGCGACCTTGGCTTTGACGGTCCGGTCGAGCCTCTCGGGATTCTGGACCCCGATGCCGCCATCATCTCCTACTCGAGCCTGTCCAAGGCCTACCTGGCGCCCGGCTGGCGAACCGGCTGGATGGCAATCGGACGGTCGCCGAGATTGGACGATGTAGCGGCGGGCGTAAGGAAGCTCGCCGATGGGCGCATTTGCAGTGTCCTGCCGATGCAGCATGCGATTGCGCCGGCGCTCGAGGGGGACAAGTCGCATCAAGTGGCTTTCCGTGACGCGCTGAAAGCGCGCGCGGACCTCACCGTGTCGCGGCTGTGCGAGATGCCCGGCGTGACGTGTGTGGCGCCCACCGCAGCGTTCTATGCAATGCCGCGCGTGGCGCTGCCCGAACGTCGAACGGACGAAGAGTACGTCAAAGCCCTGCTGCACGCGACGGGAGTGTTGAGCGTGTATGGGTCCGGTTTCGGGCTGCCTGCGGATCAAGGGTTCCTGCGGATCGTGTTCCTCGCCCCGTTGAATGAGCTGCGAGAGATATACGATTTGATGGCGGACTTCACGGCCGGCTTCCTTCGCTAGCACTTTTTCCCGGGTCTTCTTTTTGCTGTCCGATCGCGTCTACACACGGCGCATGGTGCAGACCGTACTCACGGTCGCGGTGGTCGCGATCCTGATTGCGGCTCTGTGGGCGGCGCGCGAGGCTCTCCTTCTAGTTTACGTCAGCGCGCTCATCGCGATGGGCTTCTCTCCACTGGTGCAGTGGCTCGAACAGGGGCCGCACCGCGGGCGCACGCGTGTGCCGCGGTGGTTTGCCATTCTCGCGATCTATCTCGCCGTAATCCTGGTCGTCGTGATGGTGGGTGTGGCCGTGATCCCGCGGCTCATCTCGCAGGCCGCCGCGCTGTGGGCCAAGCTGCCCGATGAGTTCGACAAGGTCCAGACACAGCTGCTTCGCTATCGACTCCTGCGGCGCCGCGTGACGTTGGCCGAGGCGGTCCAGAACGCGCCAAGTGGAACGAGCGCGGCGGCTGCCGTCGGCACGGTGATCGGGGCGCTCTCCAGCTTCGCGGGCGGCGTCTTCGGCATCGTGACGGTCCTGATCCTGAGCTTTTATTTCCTCGTCGAGGCGCGCTCGATGTTCGACCACCTCGTGCGACTCCTGCCGGAGGGGCGGCGGGGCGAAGCGGCGCTTGCCGCGCGAGACTCGGTCGTCAAGGTGAGCGCGTGGCTCGGGGCCCAGGTCGTGCTCGCCGGCGTGATGGGGACGTTCGCCGCGGTCGGCCTTGGCTATCTGGAGGTCCCCTACTTCTACGTCATTGCGCTCGTTGCGGCCATCGGGGAGATGATTCCGTTCATCGGACCCATCATCGCAGGGCTGACGGCGGTTGGCGTTGCGCTCACGGTGTCGGTGAAGCTCGCATTGACCGCTGGCGCGTATTTTCTGGTCCTCCATCAGCTCGAGTCCAACATCCTGGTGCCGAAGATTATGGAGCGCCGCGTCGGCGTCAGCCCGGTTGCCGTGATGATCGCGCTCCTCGTCGGAGGCGCGCTCTGGGGCATCATCGGCGCCATCCTGGCCATCCCGACCGTCGCGATCATCTCGGTCATCATCGAGGATCTCGCGCACCGGGAAACCTGAGCCTGGTGACCTGATTGAAACCGCTCGATCGCACACGGCAAACCGCGGCGGCGACGTTGGCCTATGCGGCGCTCACGGTGATGATGACGTGGCCGCTCGCCGGCGGACTGTCCCACGACATTCCGGGCGATTTCGGCGACCCGCTGCTCAACTGCTGGATCCTCGCGTGGGATGCCACCCATTTCGGGCGAGGGTGGTGGAACGCGAACATCTTTTATCCGCACCCGCTGGCGCTGGCGTACTCGGAACACCTGGCTGCACAGGCCGGCCAGATCCTGCCAATCTATCGGGCGACGGGAAACGCGATCCTCTGCTACAACCTGCTGTTTCTCTCGACGTTCGTGCTCTCCGGCCTTGGATCGTTCCTGCTGGTGCGGGAACTGACGGATGCTTTCCGTGCATCACTGGTTGCCGGCGTCGCCTACGCGTTCGCGCCCTATCGATTTGCCTCAGTGCCGCACCTGCAGGTGTTGTCGGCGGCATGGATGCCGTTCGTTCTGTATGGATTCCGCCGGTACTTTGCAACGCTCTCGACGCCCCGCGTGCCGCTCGCGCTCGGGGGCGCAGCCGCGGCGTGGATCCTTCAGAACCTGTCATGTGGCTACTACCTCGCCTTTTTTGCTCCCGTCGTCGCGCTGTATCTGGTCTGGGAGATCACGACGCGGGGCCTCTGGTCGAATATGCGGGTGATCGTTTTCGTGACGATTACCTGCGCGGTGGTTGGCGTGGCGACGGTACCGTTTCTCGTGCCTTACGTCGAGCTTCGGCATTTGGGATTCCATCCGCGGTCGATCACTGAGACGCAGAAATTTTCCGCCGATGTCTATGGGTACTTGACGGCCGATCCCGGTCTGCGTCTATGGGGATCGATCATGCGGGCATCGCCGAAAGCCGAAGGGGCGCTCTTTCCAGGCGTGACAGTCGTCGTGCTTGCGATCATTGGCGTGATTCGTGGTTCGGGATTTCGGATTCGTGGGATCACACGACGACGCGGCATTGTGACTGTCGCCGGGGTCGGCGCGATCGCGGTCGTTCTAGCCCTGCTGCTCGGGTGGACCATCCGACTTCCGGGACTGAAAATTACGAGCTTGCCACGAGCGCTCGTGGTCGCTGGCGTGACTGTTGTCGCGGTGCTGGCGGCTTCGCGCGAAGCGCGCGAACGCCTCATGGCATGGATACGATCACCGCCTGGTGTTTTCAGCCTCCTCACGCTCTTCGCAATCGTGATGTCGTTCGGGCCCGAGATTCGCGCGATGGATCGGGTGGTCCTCGACCACAACGTGTACGAGTGGTTCTATCGTGTGATCCCCGGCTTCGATGGCCTTCGGGTGCCAGCGCGATACGGGATGCTCGTCGCGCTTGGTCTTGCCGTCTTGGCGGGGCTCGGTCTGAGCGAGGTGCGCGGCCGAATGCCCCGCGTCAAGTGGCCTTCTGCCGCTGCCGCACTCTTCATCGCTGTCGAATCGTTCTCGGCACCGCTGCCGATCAACCAGAACTCGGCCGACTACAAGCGGCCGGGTCTTGCGGCGCTGCCGACGCTTCAACGAGAGGTGCCGGCAGTCTATGGATACATCGCGTCGTTGGCGCCAGCTGACGTTATCGTCGAGCTTCCACTCGGTGAGCCCGCGTTTGATGTTCGATACATGTATGCCTCGACGCATCATTGGCGACGCCTCGTGAATGGCTATACGGGCGGCCAGCCGGCTGAGTACGAGCTCCTCGATCTAACGCTTCAGGAGATTCAGCGTCGGACGGCACCTCCTGTGAGGTTTGAAGCTCCGGAGGCCTCTACGGCCGAGCCTGTTTCCCGTGAGGAGTTGGCGTGGGGCGTGCTCCGCAGTACACGCGCGACGCATGCCGTCATCCACGAAGCGTATTACGCCGGCGATCTCGGCCAGAAGGTCAGCGAGTGGCTGCGAGCACACGGCGCGAAAGAGATCGCCGTTTTCGGCGGCGATCACGTTTTCCGGATGCCATAGATCGACGTGCAAGGGCGAAGCAGGAACCATCCCACACACCTCTACCGTCAGTGACGCGCCGTTCTGGGCGCGCCATGCCGGCGAACGCGGTAACGGACGAGCGCAAAACTGGCGCTAGCGAGCAAACGTGATCGGCGAACTGCGACCCTCGCCTGCCCCGTCTACGGCACTGACCGTGGCCTCATACGTCCCAGGCGCCAGCGCCGCGAGGAACGCGGTGCAATCCGCACTGATAACGCCCGAGCCGTCGGGGGCTGGCTTGCCGAGATCGGAAGAGGCCAACGGCGGCGCCGTATTGGGATCATCGCCGACGTTGAAGATGTCCAGCCGGTAACTCGTCACCAGCGTCGCATCGTCCGCCGAGGCTTGAAAAATCGCGAACCTTGGCGGACTCCCGACGGCCGCGACCGTGATCGTCACCGGAGCCGATGTTGTACTGAGACCGGCCGCGTCGAAGGCGACCGCGGTCAACGAGTACGTGCCCGCTGGTACTGCCGGCCAGGTCATCGTGAATGGTGCCGTGGTCAGGCTCGCGATCCGAGTTCCGTTCGAATAGAACTCCACGCGGACCAACTGGTTCTGGGGGTCGGCGGCGTTAGCGCTCACGACGATGTGCGCCGGCGCGGTGAATTGTGACCCGGGCGAAGGGGCGGTCAGCGCGACTGTAGGTGGCTGTGGGAGGCCGGGCTGAGTGATTGTGAGTTGATCGATGACCGCGGTCGTCGTCTGCGTGGTGCTGCGACTCGTGACGGCGAGGCCGACATACAGCGCGTCCGCCATGGGTACGGTCTCGGCGCCCATCGACGTCCAACTCGAGCCGTCTGCCGACAGGAACGCCTCAATAGTCGAACCGGTTCGGACCAACCGTACCCAGGCAGGCGGGGCCCCACCACCGCCTGACCACCGGTTGGTCAGGCCGCCGGGATCGAGTCGCGATTGGAAGGCGTAGCCGCGTCCCGCTGAAATCAGAGCCATCGCGTTGCGCGCATGGGGATCGAGCGACTCGCGGATCATCACCCCGGCTTTGGCCGAGAGGCTGCCGCCTTGGATCGAGTCGACGCGAGCCGAAATGTCGACGTCACCGGTCACAGCCTGAAAAACGAACCTGAATTGATCAGAGGGCCCCCCGATGTTGGCGCCGCTTGCGGTGATCGTGTAGACGCCCTGGCCGTAGGTCGTCGACCCTGGGATCGGCGGGGATCCAATGTCCGCTGACTGCTGGCTGGTCCGAAGCGAGAGCGGAGTCACCCTCACCTGAGAGACGGTCGCCTGGGCGGTCGCGACGGAATTGTGGCTCGTCATGGCAATGCCGACGTAAGCCGAGTCTCCGAGCGCGATCGTCGCGCTCCCCATCATCAGCCACGATGCGCCGTCGACTGACGAGTATCCGGTGACGGTTGTGCCGACGCGCGTGAGGCGAACCCACTGCGGGGCGCCCGCTGGCTCACCTGCGATCGAGTCGGTGGTCCCGCCGGGCACGGGCCGGCTCTGAAACGCCAGTCCCATGGCGCCCGTCACCGTCGCAAACGCATTGGCCGCGTCATGGGTCATATCGCTCCGAATCATGACCCCGATCTTCGACCATGGGTCCGCCGGCGAGAGGCTGTCGACGCTGGCTTGGATGTCGACGTCGCCAGAGACCTGTTGATAAACGAAATGAAATTGATCGGACACATCCCCGATATCCGCGCCGGCGGCGGAAAGCGTGAAGCTTCCATTGCCGAATGATGCAGAGCCCGTCGGCGACGGGCCTCCGATGTCACTCCCCACCCACGGACTCGGTAGTTGATCCGTTTGGGCAGCGACCCCTATCGGCCAGCTCATGCAGATCAAACTTGCGAACACACACACCCCTACCCACTCGACACATCGCTGTCGCATGCACCTACGCTCCCTGTTTTGTGATCGGCTGAGCCGTAGGCAATTTGTCTGCCGGAAGAGGTACTGAAGTCGCCTATAAAGTGGACAAAGGCGAAAATGCTGAGGTGCGTCCTGATGCAGGGCGGTATGTAACAGTGTCAGTTTTCACAGTTCTCACACCGGTAACATACCAGCTCATGGCAGCTGGCGAGGGCACCTCGGCCCAGGCGCTCAGCGCCCCGTATAATGTCGCCTTCACTGGCGGTCACGTGCTCCAGTTAATGAGAGCAGATCCCCTTTCCTTCCTCGCAGCCGATCTCGACTCCCTCAAACAGCAGGGTCTCTATCGGCATCTGCGGATTCTCGAAGGCGAACAGAAGGCCCGGGGGACCTTCGATCATCGGCAGGTCGTGAATCTGTCGTCCAACAACTACCTTGGGCTGACAACCCATCCGCGGCTCCGGGACGCGGCGTTGGAGGCAACCCGGGCGCTGGGGGTCGGGTCGGGCTCGGTCAGGACGATTGCCGGCACGATGGACGTCCATATGGAGCTCGAACGCCGGCTCGCGTCATTCAAGCGCACCGAAGCCGTGGTCGTCTTTCAGAGCGGCTTCGCCGCGAACGCCGGCACGGTCGCCGCCGTCTTATCAAAAGATGACTTCGTAATCTCGGACGAGTTGAATCACGCCAGCATCATCGACGGCAGCCGCCTCAGTCGAGCCACGATCAAGGTGTTTCCGCACAAGGACGTGGACGCGGCCCGGGCTGTTCTCCGTGGCTTGCCTGCCGGACCGCGCAAGCTCGTCATCACGGATGGTGTGTTCAGCATGGACGGGGACGTCGGAGCGCTGCCGGAGCTTTGCGCGCTCGCCGAAGAATTCGGCGCGATCATGATGGTGGACGATGCGCATGCGAGCGGCGTGTTTGGGAAGAACGGACGCGGAACGATCGATCACTTCGGCATGCACGGACGCGTGGACGTCCAGGTCGGCACCTTGTCCAAGGCGATCGGGGTGCTCGGCGGCTACGTTGGGGGGAGCCGGACGTTGATCGAGTTCTTGTACCACAGGGCGCGGCCATTTCTGTTTTCGACGTCGCACCCCCCGGCGGTTGCGGCGGCGTGCATCGCCGCGATCGATGTGCTCGAGCAGGAACCGCAGATCATCGAGCAGCTCTGGGCGAACACCACGCTCTTCAAATCGGGCTTGAACGCCCTCGGCTTCAATACCGGCGTGAGTCAGAGCCCGATCACGCCGGTGATCGTGGGCGACGGCGCGCTGGCCATGAAGCTGTCGGATCGCCTGTTCGAGGAAGGCGTGTTCGCGCAGGGAATCGCGTATCCCACAGTGGCCCGCGACAAGGCGCGCGTCCGCACCATCGTCACCGCGACGCACTCGCGCGAGGAGCTTCAGTTCGCGCTGGATGTCTTCGCCAAAGTGGGCCGAGAGCTCAGCATTATTCATTGACCGCAGCCAACTGACCACTGCCAACCGCCGTGAAAGACCGATCCGTCAGGAACGCGCGATCTTGCAAGAGAGCCGGGCCTTTCAACAGAGCCGGATCCGTCAAGGCGGAAGCCATGAAGCGGCGGCTGCAGGACTTCGTGGACACCTATACGACCGGTCTGACAGCCGACGATTTCCAACGGCTGTTCACGCGGGATGCACCCGACGCCTACAAATTCTTCACCCGCGGGCTCGACGCGGGCGCCCTGAAGGATCTGCCGTATCACCAGCGGTTCATCGCGCAAGCGCGCGCGGCTTTCATGGCGTTCACCATGAAGCTTTCGCCGGCGCGGCGCATGCTGTATGCCATCTCGCTCGTGCTGGCGTTCATCGGGCTGATAGATCTTTTTCGAGGCATCGGCATCGTGCGCTTCGCGACTTTGCCTTTCGGCATCAGCCTTGGCGTCCCCGCGCTGCTATTCCGTGCGGGCACGTATCCGTTGCTGTTCGGTTTCCTGTTGATGAACCTTCTCGTCCTGCTCGAGGTCGCCGATCGACTCACGCTCAAAAACGACCTTGAAATCGCGCGCGAGATTCAACAGGCGATGCTGCCGAGCGGACTCTTCACCGCGCCTGGCGTGGAGACGGCCGGCTTGACCAGACCGGCGAACACGGTTGGTGGCGACTTCTACGATATCCTGCCGCTCGGCGACGGGCGAGTCGTGATAGCCCTGGGAGACGTCGCGGGAAAGGGCAGTCCTGCCGCGCTCCTGATGGCGCTTCTGTTGGCGATGCTTCGAACGCTCGTTGAGGAAGGCCTCGAGCCGGCACCGCTGGTGACGCGGCTCAATGTTCAGGTGAGCCGCCACGCACCGGGAACGCGCTTCATCACCCTGTTCTACGGGGTTTACGATCCGGCAACCGGCCAGCTCATTTACGTCAATGCTGGACATACGGCGCCGGTCGTATTGCGGGCGGGCGGTGGCTGCGACAGGCTCGGCAGGCTCACTGAGGGCGGCATTGCGCTCGGGATGTTCGAGCAGTCGACCTACGTCGAGGGACAGGCGACGATTCAGCCGGACGACCTCGTGGCGATCTACAGCGACGGCATAACCGAAGCGGAAAATGCCGGCGGCCGCCCGTTCGACGAAGCCGGCCTCGAGGCCGCACTGTCGGGCAACCGCAAGCTGGCTATCCCCGCGCTCGGCGCGGCAGTTCTCCACGCGGTCGAGCGCTACACTGGCGACACCAGATTCGCCGACGATCTCACACTTCTGCTCTTGCGACGCTGCACCGTTTCGGCGCCAGTCGGAGTCTAATCGGTACTCGCTGTTCGGTGCTCGTTGCTCGATACTGGTAGCTCGGTGCTCGCTCTCGGGTGATCGACGCTCGTTACTCGTCGACGCCTGAAACGCGGTAGATTACGAGCGCGTGGCAACATTGCTAGCCGGCATGCGCGTCTTGCTGCGGATTGTGACCGCGGCTGTGGTTACTGGTGCTGTGCTCTCACTCGGAGCCGGCGCCGGACCGGTGCGCGCGCAGAGCTTGGACGGCGTCCAGTTGCTGCTCCGGCACATCGAGCGTGCCGTCCAGGCCGGCGGTGCTGATCAGTACATCTCCCTCCTCGCCCAATCCGCCGATCGCGACCGCGCGCGCGATTTCGCCTCGTCGGAGCTCGGGTCTCCTGCGTCGCGCGCGATCATTCAGGAGCGCGACCGCCAAGCGCTAGGCGGCGAGCCCGCCGGGGAGGGGTTTCGCCTCATCGTCGACGTGTTCGCTGAGCTCGCGAATCGGGCACGTGTCGCGACGTGGCGTCTTGATGTCAAACGGATTGGTCAAACCAGCGGCGATGGCGAGTGGGTGATCGCAGACGAGGAACGCCTCTCATCCCTCGAGAACCTGTACCGCCTGTCGCTCAACCCCGCCAAGCAGTTTACCGCCCGCGATTTGAAGATCAGCGTGGAAGATCTCGACCTGACCCTTGCCGAGGGCTCGGTCTTCGTGGCCGACGTGGATCTTGGCACCACCGGCCTCGTGCTTCTGGGTCGGGGAACGGTCAGCTTTCACCCTGATCCTCCGACGGAGAAAGGGCAGGTGAGAGTCTTCTGCGGAAGCGACGTGATTGAGTCGGCGTTCGATACCGTCTTCGTGCGGCTGAATCCGGCGGATTTCGCCTCGCTGGTGGCTTCGTCGAGCCTGCGAGCTGGGCAAGTGGACGCGCGAGAGCTCAAGCGCGCGCAAGATCTCTTCCGAGAGGAGTCGGCCAAGTCGTTCGTCATCGACCTTGGAGATCTCAGCCGGGACACGTGGTCTCTGCTGCCTGGCAGCGGCGATTTTCTGGCGGAAATGCATACGCGCCGCTTCGACACCCTTACGTACGCGCGCTCAGGAACCGAAGCCGAGGACATCACGGTCTTCGATCGCAAGAAACACCGCAACATCTCCATCTACCCGTCGAAGACCAAGATCGCCACGCACGGCCGGTTCTACAACGAAGACGACCTGGTCGACTACGACGTTCTCGACTACGACATCGACGTCTCAGCGACGCCGGAGCGGCAGTGGATCGAAGGGCGGACGAGGATCTACCTGAAGGTTCGGGCCTACGCCCTCAACACGGTTACGCTCAAGCTGGCGGAGCCGCTCGTCGTGCACTCGATCGTCAGCAACGAGCTCGGCCGACTCTTTGGCGTTCGTATCAAGAACCAGAACACCGTCATCGTGAGTCTTCCCGCGACCATTACTCGCGACTCGACGCTGACGTTGACGGTGACGTACTCGGGCCGGCTGGAGCCCCAGAGCGCCGAGCGCGAGGCTGTCGCGCTCACCGGCGGCGCGGATGACGCCGGCGCGCCGACTGGAATGGGCGGCACCGGTGAGCAGCGCGTGATGCAGGAGGATGTCCCCCTGCTTACGCCGGAGCCGAGCTATCTCTATAGCAGCCGCAGTCTCTGGTATCCGCAGGCAGTTGTCAGCGATTATGCGACCGCGCGCATCCGGTTGTCGGTGCCGCCTACCCTCGACGCGGTGGCGAGTGGACAACTCGAGCCGGGATTTCCTGTTCTCGTCACGGCCAAAGATTCCCGAGAGCCCGGACAGACTCGGAAGCTGTATGCCTTCGTGGCGTCGCAGCCGCTCCGCTACCTGGCGTTCATCATCAGCCGCTTTGCCCGCGCCGAAACCGCGACGATCGGCTTTTCCGAGCCGCCCGCCTCTACGACCGATGGGATCCCGCTCCAGGGCCTCACGTACCGGAGTCTGAGCCTCTCGGTCGAGGCGAATCCCAGGCAGGTGGTTCGAGGGCGCGACCTCACCGAGCGCGCGGCGGATATCGCGACGTTCTATCAGTCGCTCGTCGGTGACAGCCCCTATGCCAGCTTCACGGTGGCGCTGGTCGAAAGCGATTTGCCGGGCGGCCACAGTCCCGCGTATTTCGCGGCACTCAATCAGCCCCTGCCCACGTCGCAGTTGGTCTGGAGAAATGATCCGGCGGCGTTCGGCAACTTCCCGGAGTTCTTCATCGCGCACGAAATCGCGCACCAATGGTGGGGGCAGGCTGTCGGCTGGCGCAACTACCACGAGCAATGGATCAGCGAAGGCTTCGCCCAGTACTTTGCCGCACTCTACGCGCAGCATGCCCGTGGGGACGATGCGTTCAACGGCGTCCTGCGACAGTTGAGGCGCTGGGGAATGGAGCAGTCGGACCAGGGACCGGTGTACTTGGGGTACCGGCTCGGTCACATTCGCAATGAGGGCCGGGTCTTCCGAGCGCTTGTGTACAACAAGAGCGCGGCGGTCCTCCA
>Ga0182039_10000623_pt1 | contig 18398 bp, 20 predicted proteins | sample sta12Can44000111_FD_125975 | JGI IMG/M metagenome (GOLD analysis project Ga0182039, IMG submission 125975) | Lab enrichment of tropical soil microbial communities from Luquillo Experimental Forest, Puerto Rico - statanox.12C.anox.44.000.111 | ecosystem: Environmental > Terrestrial > Soil >...
ATGCGGGTCACCGAGATCTTCTTCAGCATCCAGGGGGAGGGGACGCGCGCCGGCCGGCCGTGCGTGTTCGTCCGCTTCACCGGGTGCGACTTGCGCTGCGGCTACTGCGACACCGCTTACGCCTTCCACGGCGGCCGCGACCTCACGCGCGCGGAGATCCTGGCCGAGGTGGCGCGCCACCGCTGCAAGCTCGTCCTCCTCACCGGAGGGGAGCCGCTCCTGCAGCGCGAGCTCCCGGAGCTCGCGCAGGACCTGCTCTCCCGCGGCTACGAGGTGACGGTCGAGACGCACGGCCAGCGCCCGACCGAGGCGCTCCCGCCGCAGGTCGTCCGCATCGTCGACGTGAAGACGCCCGGCTCGGGCGAGATGACCACCGACTTCGGCTACCTCGACCGGCTCCGGCCCCACGACGAGGTCAAGTTCGTCGTCTGCTCCGAGGAGGATTGGCGCTGGAGCCTGGACGTCATCCGGCGCCACCGGCTGGAGGGCCGCGTCCCGCTGCTCGTGTCGCCGGTGCACGGCGCGGTCGACGCGAAGGACCTGGCGCGCTGGATCCTCGAGAGCGGCGTCGAGGCTCGCCTGAACCTGCAGCTCCACAAGATCGTGTGGGGCGCCGACGCGCGCGGCGTGTAGGCGTGAGGCCGGATGGGGGCGGTACGCCCCGTGAAACTTGACGGTGTCGGCGAGAGGGAGCTACGACTTCGATCGTGTTCCAGCACGACCGCAGCCTCGGTTATCTCCCCGTCTCGCGCGAGCAGGTGGTGGAGCTGCTGGAGAGCATCAACCAGCCGCAGATCTCGATCCCCGGAAAGGCCGCCCAGGCGGCGCAGGGCTACCTGTGCGGGCTGCGCAACGCCGATGGCAGCTTCACCGTGTTCGTGTCGCTCTTCCTCGCCGACGCCGGTGAGAACGTGATCTACACGCACGTCCCGCCGCGGCTGGCCCGCGGCCAGTATGCTGCAGCCGAGGAGGAGGGGCGGCACTTCCTCGAGTCGATGGGGTTCATCCTGGACGATCTCAACTTCCGCGCCATGGCCGCCGAGCAACAGGCTTTCGCCATGGAGCGGTTTCCGCTCTTCTCGGCGCCGCGCGCGGCTCCGGCCGATCGCGCGGCGGGTCCGGCCGCCGTGGCCCGGCTGCTGGCGAGCTTCTGAACATGACCTCCCACACCTCTCGCCCGCTCCTCGTCTCCGGAGCGCTCCTGCTCGCCGCTGCGCTCGCCTGTGCCAGCACCCCGTCACGCAAGGAAAGGGAGACGGCCGAGATCCACTTCCAGCTCGGCGCCGAGGCGCTCCAGGCGAACCGGCGCGACGACGCGCTGCGCGAGTTCGGCGAGGCGCTCCGGCTCGACGAGCAGCACGCGCCCGCCCACCTCGGGCGTGGAATCGTCTACCAGTACTTCGGGAAGCTGGCCGAGGCCGAGGCCGATTACCGGCGCGCCCTGGCGCTCGATCCGGACTTCTCCGATGCGCACAACGCGCTCGGTCAGCTCCTCGCCCAGACGGGTCGGCTGGAGCAGGCCGTGGCCGAGTTCGATCGCGCCCTCGACAACATGGTCTACCGCGAGGCCTACGTCGCGCGCTGCAACAAGGGGCAGGCCCTCTATCGGATGGGCAAGCGCGAGGAGGGCGTGTCCGAGCTCCGGACCTGCCTCTCCACCGCGCCGCGCTATTGCCAGGGGCACCGGGCGCTGGGACAGATCCAGCTCGAGCAGGGCAAAGTGAAGGACGCGCTGTCGAGCCTCAAGCGTTACACCGAGCTGTGCGAAAAGGTCCCGGACGCCTGGTTCCAGCTCGGCCTGGCGCAGATGCGGGCCGGGGATCCCGAGCAGGCGCGCACCGCCTTCGAGCGGTGCGAGGCGGTGGCGGGCGACGGACCCATGGCCGAGCAGTGCCGGCAGGAGGCGATGGCGCTGCGATGAGCGAGGGCGAGGGTCGGGGAAGCGAAGCGGCGGGCGCGTTCGGGCGCTGGCTCCTGCAGGAGCGGGAGCTGCGCGGCCTGGGCCGGGACGAGGTGGCGCGCCTGACCAGGCTCGGCCCGGGCGTCATCGAGGCGCTCGAGTCGGGTGACCCGGGCCGGATGCCGCCCAAGGCGTACGTGTTCGGGTACCTCCGCGCCTACGCCGCGGCGGTCGGGCTCGACGCGGACGACGTCGTGCTGCGATGGCAGGAGGTGGTCGGGCCCGAGGAGTCGCAGGAGACGCGCGCGAGGCGGCCGGTGCCGGTGAAGGGGCTCGTCGCGGTGGTGGTGGTGCTGCTCGCCGCGGCGCTCCTCGCCGCCGTCCTGCTCGGTCCGCCCGGGCGTGAGCGCGCGCCGCTCAAGCTCGACCGCCCCCGCGCCGTGGAGCGCGGGCCGTACGCCCCGTCGCCGCCGGGCCGTTGAGGGTCGCTGGCTAGTGGCCGACTCCCTCAAGCTGACCGGCGTCGTCCTCCGCACCGTCGACTACGGCGAGTCGGACCGGGTCGTGACGCTGCTCACCGCGGAACGCGGCAAGGTGTCCGCGTTCGCCCGCGCCGCGCGCGCGTCGCGACGGCGGTTCGGGGGGGCGCTCGAGCCGTTCACGCTCGTGCGCGCCGAGGCCCGCGAGCGGCGCGGCGCCGAGCTGCTCTCGCTCGAGAGCGTCGCCGTGGAGCGAGGCTTCGGAGCGATCCGGGCCGACCTGGCGCGCCTCGCCTGTGCCGGGTACGCCTGCGATCTGGCCCGCGAGCTCGTGCGCGACGCGGAGCCGCACCGCGACCTGCTGGCGCTCCTCGTCGAGTACCTGGCGCGCCTCGACGCCGGGCCGGCGCGGCCCACGGCGCTCCGGGCCTACGAGCTGCTCGCGCTCGGCGCCGCGGGGCTCATGCCGCGCCTCACGGCGTGCGCCCGCTGCGGCGGCGCGCTCGGCGGCGAGGAGCGGCTCGCCTTCGACCCGGCGCACGGCGGCGCGCTCTGCGCGGGCTGCTCGCGACATGCATCTCCAGCCGCGCCGCGGCTCGCGCCCGCCACGCTGTCCCAGCTCGCGCGGTTGCAGCGGGGAGGGCTCGCGCTGGCGGAGGCCGAGCCGCTCACCCCCTCCGCGGGCACCGAGGCCCGCGACGCGCTCTCGCGCTTCGTCGAGCACCACCTCGGCGGACGGCTCCCCAGCCGGAAGTTCCTCGACGAGATCGGGCCGGTGCTCCACCCCGGATAGAAATGGCGGGGCTCTCGCGCGGGGTTATGGGCCAGCTTCACGGTCCGCCCGAGGAGGAGCGATGGACCCGGCTCGCACCGACACCACCATCGACGAGATCGCCGACGGCATCTACCGCATCAGCACTCCGGTGGCCGCCATCCCCGGCGGCTTCAGCTTCAACCAGTACCTCGTCGTCGACGACGACCCGCTGCTGTTCCACACCGGGCTCCGCGGCATGTTCCCGGCCGTGCGCGACGCGATCGCGCGTGTCATGCCCGTGGAGCGGCTGCGCTGGATCGCCATCTCGCACTTCGAGCAGGACGAGTGTGGCGCGGTCAACGAGCTCCTCACGGCGGCGCCAGGGGCGCAGGCGGTCTGCAGCAGGATCGGCGCGATGACCTCGCTCGGCGATCTCGCGATCCGCCCTCCGCGTCCGCTCGCCGACGGAGAGCGTGTGAAGCTGGGGCGGCACGAGGTCGTCTGGTGGGATGCGCCGCACGTGCCGCATGGCTGGGACTGCGGCTTCCTCTCCGAGACGGCCACGCGCACGCTCTTCTGCGGCGACCTCTTCACGCAGCCGGGGGCGGGTCACGCACCGGTCGTCGAAGGCGACATCCTCGGTCCGTCGGAGGCGTTGCGCGCGAAGCTCGATTACTACGCGCACGCCCCCGCGACTCGCGCCGCCCTGGAGAGGCTGGCCGCGGCGAAGCCGGAGACCCTCGCGTGCATGCACGGCGCGGCGTGGCGAGGCGACGGCGCGAAGCTCCTGCTGGCGCTGGCGGACGCGGTGGGCTGAGAGGCGCCCGTCCCCGTCGCCGCGGAGAGCGAGCCGCGGCGTGTGACTCGCGGCTCCCTCGGGGTGCAGGTGCCCGGACGCTACCCCAAGAGGCGGGCAGCCAGGCGGGTCATTGCCGCGCCGGACCCGGAGCCCCATGGTGCTGGACGGTGCCGACCGTGACCTCCTCGCAAGCCATTCCCCCCGGGCAAGCGCAGCCCGCCGCAGCTCACCCCGATCGAGGCTCTCGGCTCGACGCCGAGCGGCGCGTCGACGCTCGCGCGCGCGTCCTGGTGGTCGAGGACGAGCACGAGCTGAGGCAGCTCATCGCGCACTGGCTCGAGACGCGGGGGTACCAGGTGGTCGAGGCGGCCGATGGCCTCGACGCGGTCGAGCTGATCCAGGCTGGGCTGGAACCCGACCTGATCCTGCTGGACCTGACGATGCCCCGCATGGACGGGCGGGCGTTCCTCGAGTGGCTGCGTGCCCAGCCGAAGCACGCGCACCGGCACGTCATCGTCGCGAGCGGCTACCTCGACGAGGAGGCGCCGGTCCAGGCGGACCGGACGTTCGCGAAGCCGTTCCGGCCGGACCTCCTCGAGCAGGAGCTGGCGCGGCTCATCTCCGAGTGACCGCGTCGGTCTCGCCCGCCCCATGGCGGGGGGGCAAGCCCCCGCCCTGTATCGGGGTCGTAGGGCGGGGGCTCGTCCCTCGCCCCGCGTCACGCGAGCTCGCCGAGCAGCGCGCGCCAGGCCGCGCGCTCGCGATCCGGATCGACGAGGGAACGGCGCTCCTCGACGCGCGCGCGCAGCTCGGAGAGGAAGGCGCCGTCCTCCTCCGCGCGCCGGATGAGCTCCGCGAGCGCGTCCGCGTCGCCCACGGGAAAGAAACCGGGGTAGTCGGCGCCGAGCACGCCGACCGAGCCGTCGACCCGCGTGGAGAGCACCGGGACGCCGGCGGCGATCGCCTCGGACACGGCGTTCGAGCCCCCCTCGACCCGCGACGTCACGACGAGCAACGCGCTGCCCGCGAGCGTCGCCAGCGCCTCGCGGCGGCGGCGCTCCCCCGCCCAGCGGTAGCGGGGGTTCTCCGCCATCTCGCGGCGCGCTCCCGCCTCGGCGCCGGCGTCGAGCGCGGCGCCGAGGTGCACGAGCTGCACGCGCGAGCGCGGCGGCAGGCGCCGCACCGCCGCCGCGGCCAGCGGCGCGTCCTTCACGGCCCGGAGGTGGGCGAGCAGGCAGACGCGGAACGTCCCCGCGGGCGCCGGCGCGGGAGGGACCGGTCGCGCCGACTGGAGGATCACCCGGGCCTTGGGCCGGACGGGACGCGGGAGCGCGTCGATCCCGAGCGGCTGCAGCACCGTGAGTCGGGTCGCGAGCTCGAGCGAGCGCCGCGCCTCCGCCGAGGCGGGGAGATCCAGGTACAGGTCGGTCCCGGCGAGCCCGACCACGAGCGGCGCCGCGGGGCGGCGCTCGCGCCAGGCCACGACCGACGCGTGGCTCTTCGTGGCGTGGAGCGCGACGAGGAGGTCGCACCGCTGCCCGTTCCAGGCCTCGTCGAGCGCGACGTGGTGACCGAGGGCGCGCAGGTGCGCGGCCCAGCGGAGCGCGGTGACGCGGTTCCCCTTGTGGGAGCCGCGAGGTGCTGGCGTGACGATGAGGACGTTCAAGCGGGGCAGGTCCGGAACCCGGCCCAGGGATCGCGGCGGTCGGGCGTGTAGAAGTTGCGGAACGTCTTGCTGAGCAGGCGGCGTGGCGTGGCGAAGCTCCCGCCCCGCAGCACCTTGTGCGAGCCGAACCACGGCTGCGAGTACTCGCGGTACGGGTCGGGCGCGAAGCCAGGATAGGGGAGGAAGTCGCTCGCGGTCCACTCCCACACGTCGCCCCAGGCGAACGCGTCCGCCGCCGTTTCCCACTCGGCCTCGGTGGGGAGCCGCCGCCCAGCCCACCGGCACCACGCGCCGGCCTCGAACCAGCAGACGTGGGTCATGGGGCGCTGCGGCTCGAGCGCGATCCAGCGGTCGAACTCGCGGCGGTGCCATCCACCGCCGCGCCGGTCCCAGTACGCTGGCCGGTCGGCGCCGGCCGCGACCCGCCACCGCCAGCCGTCGTCGGTCCAGAGCCCGCGCCGGCGGTAGCCGCCATCCTCCACGAACTCCGCGAACCGGGCCTGCGAGACGGGCGCGCGGGCGATCGCGAACGGATCGAGCCGGACGAGGTGCGCCCACTTCTCGTTGTCGAACACGAACGGCGCATCCGGCCGAGCGCCGAGGGAGAACGTCCCGCCGGCGAGCTGCGCGTCCTCGGCGACGGGCGCCACCCCGTCCGGCGACGAGATGGAGAGCGGGGGCGCGGCGCGGCCGAGCGTCTGACGCGCGAACGCCATGGCCTCGAAGTGCATGTCCTCGTGGAAGACGCTCAGCTGGACGAAGTAGCGATCCGCCGCACCCTGGGCGACGAGCGCCAGCACGCGCTGCTCGACGTCGCGCAGGTACGCGAGCGTCGCGGCGCGGTCCGGCAGCGGCAGGTTCCACCGCGTGTCGTGCGGGATGGCGGCCGAGTCGTAGAGCGCATCGGCGTCGTCGCGGAGCGCCGCTTGTCGCGCGGCGTGGCAGAGGACCCACTTCTCCTGGAACCAGGCGACGTGTCCGAGCTCCCACAGGGGCGGATTCACGATGGCGAGGCAAGGCACGACCAGCTCGTCGTCTCGCAACGACCCGGCGAGACCCAGGGTGCGCCGCCGCGCGTCGGTCACGAGCATCGACAGTTCGTCCACCATGCGGCGGAGGTACTAGCCGGCCGTCCTCGGCAGCGCTCGCGCGGAGCTCGAAGCGGGCCGATCGGGGCCACGGACTCGGCACCCGAGCGTGTCGACCGTGAGCGAGCTGGCCGGATGTCGACCAGGTGTGCGAGGATCAGTACGGTCGCTGTCCGACCCAGTTCCCAGGCGGCGCGTAGTCGCAGACGGCGATCCACCACGCGGTTCCGAAGCGGGCGTCGAACGGCGAGCCGCTCGCGCAGGGCTGGATCGCGCAGCCGAGGCCGGTGGAGCCTCGCCACACCACCTGCGTGTAATGCCCGCACACCGCCCCCGCGGCGCACTGGTTCGAGGCGTAGTCGTAGGAGGCCGCCTCCGAGACCCAGCTCGTCACCACCACCCCCGGTGCCGGAGCGTCCGTGCTCGCATACAGGTTCTGACCGTACCCCTCGCTCTGCAGCGCGGGATCGTGACTCCAGGTGCACTGGCGGGCCCAGGCCGCGGCGGCCGTGGCCGCGGCATCCGACCAGGTCATGGCGGGAAGCGGTGGCGCGGGGGTGGGTGTCGCCGCGGCGCGCGCGCCGTCGTGCGCGGAAACGAAAGCGCACGGGACGTCTCCGGCCGCGCACGTCACCCCGCCGTCGGAGGTCGCCGCGGTCGGCGTCGAGCCGGCCGGGGCGGAGCCGCCGCACGCGGCGAGCAGCAGCAGGAGGGCGCCGGCGGTCTTCATCGTCCGTCCACCTCTCGATCGGGGAGCCGCGCACGTCAGCGGCGGGTCTTCCTGGTCCTGTGCCGGGCGTGCGGCTACTCTCCCGAGGGGATGGAACCCGCCATCGCGTCGCACGGCCTCACGACCGCCGAGGCGCGCCGCCGGCTCGCCGAGGCCGGGCCCAACCGCCTCGTCGACGTCGACCGGTGGGCCTGGTTGAAGGAGCTGGCCGGGACCGTCGCCGACCCGATGGCGCTCATGCTGGGCGTGGCGGGCGCCGTCTATCTGCTGCTCGGCGCGACGAAGGACGGCATCATCCTCCTCGCCGCCATCGTCCCGGTGCTGGGGGTCGACGTCCTCCTCGAAGCCCGCTCGCGCAGGGCGCTGGGGCGGCTGGCGGCGGCGGCGAAGCCGCGCGCGCGCGTCCTCCGGGACGGGGAGGAGCACGAGGTCGCGATCGAGGAGCTCGTCCCAGGCGACCTGGTCGTGTTCCGCGAGGGCGACATCCTTCACGCCGACGGGGTGGTGCGCCGCTCGGCCAACCTCACGCTCGACGAGTCGCAGCTCACCGGCGAGTCGGAGCCGGTCGCGAAGCTCCCACTCGAAGGGGCGATCCTGCCCGCGCCGCCGGACGATCGGTCCTTCTTCGCGGGATCGTTGGTGCAGACCGGCCACGGTCTGGGGGAGGTGACGTGTACCGGGCCGCGCACGCGGCTCGGCCGCATCGCTCACCTGGTGGCGAAATCGGCGCCGGAGCCGACGCCGCTGCAGCGCAAGACCGGGAGGATGGTCCGGGTCCTGGGCGCCGTCGCCGCCCTGGTGGCCGCGGCCGTGTTCGTCCTCGCCTGGTCCCGCGACGGCGACGTCTACCGCTCGCTGCTCACCGCCCTCAGCGTGGCCATCTCCGCGGTCCCGGAGGAGTTCCCGCTCGTCTTCACCATCTTCCTCTCCATGGGCGCGTTCCGCCTCTCTCGCCGAGGCGTCCTGGTGCGCCGGCTGGCGGCGGTCGAGACCCTGGGCGCCACGACGGTCATCTGCACCGACAAGACCGGCACGCTGACCGCCGGCCAGTTCGCCGTCGACGCGCGGGTGGTTCTGGCCCGGGGTGGATCGGAGCGGGAGCTCCTGGAGGCGGCCGTGCTGGCCAGCGAGCAGGAGCCGAGCGATCCGATGGAGCGCGCGCTCATGGGCGACGCCGCGACCCACGGTCTTGCGGCCGGCACGCTGTACGGCGTTTGGGAGCTCGTCCACGATCACGACTTCGACCCGGTCGGGAAGCACATGTCGCACGGCTGGCGCCGCCGCGACGGCGCCGGCGCGGGCTGGCGCCTCTGCGCGAAGGGCGCGCTGGAGGGCATCCTCGAGCACTGCGCCCTCTCGCCGGGCGAGCGCGAGCGCGCGGAGGCGGAGCACGCGTCGCTCGCGGGGCGAGGGATGCGGGTCCTCGCGATCGCGGAGCGGATGGGGCCGGAGCTCTCCGGCGTCCGCGCCGAGGACGAGCGCGAGCTGAGCCTCGTCGGCCTGGTCGGCTTCCGGGATCCGCTCAGGCCGCAGGTGCCCGCCGCGGTGCGCGAATGCGGCCGGGCCGGGATCCAGCTCAAGCTCGTCACGGGCGACCACGCGCTCACCGCGCACGCCATCGCCGACGCCGCCGGCATCCCCCACGCCGACGACGGGATCGTCACGGGAGAGGAGCTCGACGCGCTGGCGCCCGACGCGCGCGCGCAGCGCATCCGGAGCGCCGCCATCTTCGCGCGGGTGCGGCCCGAGCAGAAGCACGCCATCGTCGACGAGCTCTCGCGCGCGGGCGAGGTGGTCGCCATGACGGGCGACGGCACCAACGACGCGCCCGCCCTGCGCCGCGCCGACATCGGCGTCTCCTATGGCGTGCGCGGAACCGAGGTCGCCCGCGCCGCGGCGGACCTCGTGCTGCTGGAGGACGACTTCACCGCCCTCGTCGCCACCGTGCGCGAGGGGCGCGGCATCTACGCCAACCTCCAGCGGGCCTTCCTGTACCTGCTCTCCTTCAAGCTGCGGGTGGTGGCCCTCGCCCTGGTGGTGCCGCTGGTGGGGCTGCCAGTCCTGTTCCTGCCGGTCCACCTCGTCTGGCTGGAGCTCATCGTCCACCCGGTCTCGGCGCTGGTGTTCGAGGCCGAGCCGCCACCGGCCGACGTGATGCGCCGCCCGCCGCGCGATCCGCGCGCCCCACTCGTCCGGCGCCGCCAGGTGGTGCGCTCGCTGCTGTCCGGCGCCCTCCTCATGATCGCGGCGCTGTGGGCCTATGCCGCCCACCTGGATCAGGGCGTCGCCTACGCGCGCAGCCTGGGCGTCGCGGTCGTCATCGGCGGCAGCCTCCTGCAAGTCTGGGCCGAACGCGCCGGCGACCGGCCGCTGTTCGCGGTGCCGGCGCCGCGGACGTGGCGCTTCTGGGGCGTCTGGGGCGGGGTGGCGCTCTCGCTGCCGCTGTTCATGCACGTGCCGGCCATCGCCGGCGTGTTCCAGATCCTGCCGCTGAGCCTCTCGGACTGGGTGCTCGTCCTCGCGGTCTCGGCAGCGGCGGTGGCGTGGCGGGCGGTGCCCCTAGGCCCGGTCCTCCTCGGGCGGCGTGCGGGGGAGCACGACCGTGAACGTGGTCCCTGACTCTCCGGTCGCGACCTCGATCGTCCCGCCGTGCGCCTCGACGAGCGAGCGCACGATGAAGAGCCCGAGCCCCACCCCGCCGCTCGCGTCGCGCCGGTCGGACGCGCCGCGCCGGAACGGGTCGAAGATCTGGGGCAGCAGCTCGGGCGGGATGGGAGGCCCCTCGTTGTACACCTCGGCCCGGACGGTCTCCTCGATCCCGGACAGGCGCACCTGCACCGGCGTGCCGGGCGTCCCGTGATGGCAGGCGTTGCCGATGAGGTTCGAGAGGACCTGCTCGATCCGCACCGGATCCCAGCGGCCCTGGAGGTCGCCCGCCTCGGTGAGGTGGATGACGCTCCCACGCCACGCGGTCCGGACCTCCTGCGCGACCGCGCGGCCGATCTCCCCCATGTGGACCGGCTCGGGGGCGAGCGAGAACCCGCCGCTCACGCGCAGCCGCGTGTAGTCGAGGAGGTCTCGCACCAGGCCCGACATGCGGGCGGCGCTCGAGACGATCCGCTGCGCGGCGGGGAGCCGGGCGGTGGGGAGGTCGGGCGCGCGCGCCAGCAGTGCGGCCGAGCCGGCGATGGCGTTGAGCGGCGTCCGGAGGTCGTGCCCGACGATCCCCATGAGCTGCTGCTGCAGCTCGAGGGTGCGCCGCTGCTCCGCCTCGCGCCGCTCGCGCTGCTGCAGGTGGTCCCGCACCGCCAGCGCCGCCGCGACGACGAGCAGCAGGAGGCCCGCGTCCGTGGCCACCACGACCCAGGTCGCGAACGAGAGGCGCTCCCGCGCTCGCCGATCGGCCTGACGGAGGTCACGCCGCTGAAGGGCCGAGAGCTCCTCGATGACGGACGCGGTGAGGCCGAACGGGGCGCTGCAGCCAGGCGCATCGATGGCGCGCTGCAGCTGCTCGAACGCGGCCGACCAGAACCGCAGCCGGTCGGGGCGCGACGCGGCCTCGGCGACGAGCCGCTCCCAGGCGGCGCCCACCTCGAGCCGCGAGGGCGACCGGCGGGGATCGTCGGGCGGGTCCCAATCGACCACCGTCGCCCCGCACACCGCCTCCGCTTTTCGGAGGACTCCGGCCAAGTGCTCCGCCGCTGCGAGCGCGCGCCAACCGTCGGTCACGGCGGCCGCCTCGCCGTGGCGCTCCTCGAACAACCGGGAGGAGAGGAGCGCGACGCCCAGCGTCGCCGCCGCCAATACGAAAAAAGGCAAAGCAATTCGAGGCGGAACGAACTTCAAGCGGGCTCCCCTGATGGCTCCGCCCGGCGCGAGCGAAGGAGCGCACGCTTCTCATCCGGCCGGCCGAGCGTGCCGCAGCATGTACCCAATAAATGGTACGGCGCAACGTGAGATGAGGGCGGCAAATTGCCTACCCCGGTCTGGTGGGGAAGACGCTCGCCGTCAGGCGTTCCGCGCTTCGCGCGCCGATACGGCCAAGCGCCGTTAGTGGCTGCGCGTCACTCCGCCAAGAGCAGTTAATTTACGACGCGATCGCCTGTTCGGTGGCTCAGGTCTGGGCGGAGATCGGCCAGTCATCGTCGGCCGATCCCGGCTTCTTCGCGCTCGCCGCCTTCGGCTCGCCTTCCACGTCAGCACCTACACGATTTAGCCGTGTCTGGAGAAGAGCCGTTCGGCCACTTCCCATGACAGTAGCGGCCATCCAGGTGGAGCCCCGAGCCACCGCCGCCAGACGACGATGTAGTGGATCGGCACAGGGTGATCTCCGGCCAGCATCCGTACGATCGAAGTGTGCGCCTTGAGCCCAACGGCGGCCGCGCACTCTTCCTGCACCTTCCCCATTCTCCTGAACCCGTCGCGTAGGTTGACGAGCACCTCTTCGGTGCCAGGGTAGCGCTCGACCAGGGATTCACGGCTGGGCATCGAAGAACCTTTCCGGCGGGTTCTCCTCCAGAAGCCGTGTCGGCGTGACCTCCAGCGCACGACAGATTCGGAGCACCAAGCCGAGGCCGAACCCACGCTCACCCCGTAGAAGGCGGCTCATGTTCCCCTCGCTACTGCCCACGCGCCGCGCCAACTCACCCTGGTTGATGCCGCGCTCCTGCATCTTCTGCCGGAGATGAGCGCGCACGCGAGCCTCTGCCTCTAGATCCTCTGTCGTCGTCGTCACTTGGCAACTCCGAGCAGGCGAGCGCGCTCCGCCGCCGCCTCGAAGATCGCCGCAGCAACTTCCCACTCCAAGAACGGCCAGAGCGGTGGGGCGCCGAGCACATCGGCTACCCGGCCCAACTCCTCGACCGTGAAGGGTGTCCTCTTCCTGGCGCGCTTGTACCAGCGTTCGTGGTCGAGCCCCACCCGCTCTGCGATGTCCTTCACCTCCAGCGGTGCCTGCTCACCGGGAGGGATGCGGCGCTGCCGTTCGCGCTCGACACGCTCTGCGATCTCCGCAGCGTTGTGGCGCCCGAGGCGCGGCGCAGGTTTTGTCGTGGTCATGTCTGGGCGGAGATCGGCCAGTCATCGTCGGCCGATCCTGGCTTCTTCGCAGTCGTCGCCTTCGGCAGCGGAGGCGGGTCCGTGAAGAGCAAGACATCGACGTTGAGCCGCAGCACCTTGCTGGCGGAAAGCAGCGTCTCGAAACTTGGCGACCGAGTCGAGTCGGGTTGGAGCAGGATCGACAGCGAAGCGTGCGCTACCCCGAGCCGACGCGCGAGCGCGTTCTGCGTCGGCGCTTCGCTGGGATAGTTCGTCTGAAACCAGCGAAGCCACGCGACGAAACGCTCACGGGACCGCTGAAGGTCCGCGTCACTTACGGCGTAGGCCCCCTGGATGACGCGGGTTCGCTTCATGCTGGTCTCGGAGCATCGCGCCGGGGGCGCTGCCGTTCGCGTTCGACGCGCTCGGCACACGCAGCAACGTTGTAGCGGCCTCCGGCCTTCATGGCTTCAGGGTTCTCATGCCTGGAACTCCAGGCGAGCGAAGCGAGCATGAGCAGCGCCAGCCGGCGCTCGTGGGCGCAGGCGAGGGAAACGAGCATGAGAAGCGCCAGACGCCTCATGGTAGACCCCCTTCCCAACGAGCATCGCGCTCTTTCCAGCCCCAGAACGCTACATTTAGGCGCTTTTTGAGTGCATTCTGGACGTGTTTCGATTCGGATAATGCTGTGACATCAAGCCCTTAACCGTTCCAGCCGAGATCGGACTCAGACGTTCGTCCGCTCGATGACCCAACGTGGCGGATCGGATATTAGGGCCGAGGCAACTTCGTCTTGTACCTTGCGTGCCGGGCTTGGATCAGTCAGCACCCGACAACCTGAGCGTCTGAATGATGAGGCTGTGAAGCCTGTCAACAGCTCTCGAGGCATGCGACTCGCGGCTGCGGTAGACGGCAACCTCCATCGGCCCGAGCGGCCCCAACCCATGCTCACGGCCCAGGATCTCCAGGTTTTCTGGCGCACTGCATTGGGTCAGAACCGCCACGGCCAAGCCACTCTCGACCGCTGCAATCTGGCCCGCCAGGCTGGAACTGTTATAGACCACCTTGTAGCGACGCCCCTGTTGCGCCAGAGCGTTGATTGCGCTTCGCCGCGCCAGGCTGGCGTCTTCATACACGGCAATCGGGAGCGGATCGCGTCGCCATAGCTCGAACTGTGATGACCCTACCCACACCATCGGCTCGTGAAAGAGCAGCGTGCCGCGCCGGGGGTGATCGCGGGAAACCAGCGCCAAGTCGAGGTCACCGCTCGCAACACGCGGGATCAGCGATGTCGATTGCTCGCAGTTCAGCGCGATCTCGACACCCGTGTGCTTTGGCGCAAAGCGCTTGAGCACCGGCGTCAGGTACTTGGCTGCGTAGTCGTCGGGTACGCCCAGCCTGACCCGCCCGGTGAGCGCATCTCCATGTAGAGCAGCTTGTGCTTCGGCGTGCAGATCGAGAATGCGCCGCGCATAGCCAAGCAGCGTCTGTCCTTCAAGTGTCAGCTCGAGCTTGCGCGGCCCTCTGTCGAGAACTCGATGTCCCAGTGCATCCTCCAGCTTCTTCAGCTGCATGCTAACGGCCGACTGGGATCGGTGGACTTCCCCTGCCGCACTGGAAAGAGAGCCGGCGTCAACCACGGCCACGAAGCACTTGAGCCAGTCCAGTTGCAGGTCTTGTCGCGTCATCGGGTCTCTTGAGATTTCGATCATCGAATGACAGCCATCCGAAGTATGCGCTTTTCATTCGATGGTTTCCAGCCCACGCTGACACCATGCTGGCGAATCCGATCACCTCCGATGAGACATCCGACCGAGGGGCCGGCTTGGCGTCACACCATGGCAGTGGCGCGGGAGGAGCGCTCCCATTTCTCTTGGGCAGTGCTGTGCTTGGGACGATCGGCATCTTCGTGCATGAGGCCCATACTGACCCGCTGACCGCGACGTGGTTCCGGTGTGCCTTCGGTCTGCTGTGCCTGACGTTCTGGCTGCTGCTGAGACGGCAAGCAGGTCTGCTTGTCCTAACCAAGACGAGTGGACCGTGGGTACTCACTGCTGGCGCCTTGTTGGTGGCGGCATGGGCGCTGTTCTTCGCCGCGATTGAGCGGATCTCGACGGGTGTGGCGGTAGTGTTGTTTCACATTCAGCCGCTGTGGGTGTTGCTTCTGGGCGCGTGGTGGTTGAATGAGCCTGTTGGCTCGAAGCGCATCGCTTCGGTGGGTGTGGCCATGGCTGGACTGGTGCTGGCCACCCGCGTCATGGAACACACTTCCTTGTTGGGGAGCGGGACGACGCTGGCGCCCGGTTACTGGCTGGGCGTCACGGCGTGCCTTGTCGGCGCCTTCTGCACGGCATGTGTCACCATCATCGCCAAGCGTTTGCATGGCATGCCTCCCGGAGTACTGGCATGGTGGCAATGTGCCGTAGGTACAGCGGTCCTGTGGCTCCGGCCACTTCAACATGGCTTTCCTGCACGGGGCACGTCCTGGCTGTGGCTGGGTGGCTTGGGCCTGATACACACCGGAGTGGCCTACACTCTCATGTATGCGGGCATGGTCCGTTTGACCGCCGGCCGTATCGCTGTATTCCAGTTCGTCTACCCTGCAGTGGCGATCGTCATCGACTGGCTGTACTTCGACCAGCGCCTAGGCGGCTCGCAGTTGTTCGGAGTTGCCGTGATGGCGATGGCCGTCCTGTACGCCGAGCGCGATGCTGCAGGAAGCACGTGTTGAGCAGATCCTCGGCTGCATAGTCTCGACAGCCATGGGCGAGAAGCATGAGGTCGAGGCTCGCCCAGCGATGAGTGGGACCCAAGGTGGAGTGGCGGCTACCGCAACTGACCTAGCGCTCGTTGAAATAATGGCGGCGGCTCCGCGAGCCGAACCCCGCCGGGGTTACGGGCAAACGCGCCGGCCAGGGGGAGAAGGCGGAGCCGCGCGAGGAAGCTACGATCCGGCGCCCGCTCCCGGCAACGTCATCTCTTCAGGCCGGCGAGCTAGGCATCGACGGCCTCTCTGGACAGGGGCGGACACGTCCACCCCACCTCCAGCTTCGACCGTTCCGAGAGCGCCTACGCTGCCGTGGTCGGACCCGCGTCGTGGCACGCCCGCATCATTCCCGCATCGACGGCCACGCCGTTCGTCAACACGCAAGTCGTGATCGGGGCATCGCACGTCGCGATGCTCTTCCCGCTCATCGCATCTATGAACAGCACCGACCCATCCGCCTGCGTTTCAGCGCGGAGCAGGCACTTGCCGTCGCCTCCAACCCATCGCAGGCGCAGAGACCGAGGAAGAGGGTGACGGCGAGCAATCGGAGCATGCTGTCGCCTTATGTGACGGGTGGACTGCCACGTTGACTCAGATCCCAGAACGCCCTGCGCGTCAGCCGGCGAGATAAGTGGCGAGGTAGTACGCAACCACGAACGCCAGAATCGCCGTGAGGACGATGGTCTTCATGGGCGCTTCAGGCTGGCGAGGTAGGCGTCCACCGCCTCGCGCACGAGCGCCGAGATATCCACGCCGCCACCTTGTGCCACCCGCTTCACCGCCAAGACGTAACGTCGCATCGCTGCGAATATGTTAGGGGCCGGCACTACAACTCGGCCCGACGGACGTAGGGATCATCAGAAGAGACCCGAACAGCGTATCGACGAGGATGTCCGCCGTGATCCAGCAGTTCGGGGTCGTGGTCCCCACCGAGAGGCCAGGTTGCTGCGGTGCGCAGGACGCAGTGGTTGAGAGGACCGAGTGCTGCAGCATCAACGTCTCGCCAGCGCCGAAGGGAACGTCGGTCTCGGCCAGCGTCTGAAAGCCATCGTCTTTCAACGTCCCCGAGCACGGCGTCCACGTGAGCGGCGGCGGCGGAGTGGTGATGACGTTCGGACCGAAGGTGGTGGTGCCGAGATTACGGAAGCGCGGGTCCGTCGCGATGGTTGCAGGGTCCCGGCCCGGTTCGAAGAACGGGTCGTACTTCAGGATCGCAGCCCGGTCGTCAGCGTCGAGCGTCGCCAGCAGGGCTTGCTTGGGCGCGGGGAGGGGCGAAAGCGTCCCGTCGAGTTCTCCGGCCCGAAAGAAGGAAATCCAGGACCCAGGGCACCCGTCGGGCTCGTAACATTGCGAGGTCCAGGACCAACTGACTGTCTTCTCGCCCACGTAGTTCGTGATCACCACGGCGGCGGGGTTTACCCAGAGAACAAACTGATCGAACTCGTGCGAGTTCACATCCACGTCGGAGTAAGTATCCATCCCCATCCCCCCGCTCGACGTGAGGGCGAACGCGGCGGAGTCGGCCGTGACCGCCGTGAATGGCCACTCCGAGTGCTGCGGGTCCAAGTCGCTGGGGCCGAGCGTGGATACCGTCTGCGAGCCACTCGCCGTCTGAATGACCGAGCGCCAGCGGGTTCCAAAATCGGAGGACGACGCCGGCGAACTCCCGCTCCCGGAGGTCACTCCGAGGAGCCTGTTGTCCCCCATGGCGAGCCAGCTCTGGTTCCCGAGCGCCGAATAGATGAGGCCGACGACCACGAACTTCAGTGGCACGGGCTCCGCCGAAACCACCTGCCATTCCTGGCACTGACAGGTCCCGCTCACCCGGTCGGCGCGAACGCATCCCTTGGGTGTATCGCAGGCGGTCTGCTGTGCCGAATTCGAAGCTCCCCCGCCACAAGCCGTAAGGGCCACTGCGAGCGCCACCGACGAGAAGAAGACGCGCATGACTCTCCTCCGAGTGACGTTCAGTGTACGCGAGGTGGTTGTCGTAGGGTGAAATAAAGCGACGTAGCTGCCATACCTCGTGAACGTGGGCAAGCGCGGGGTCGAGGTCCAGATGCGGCTCGACGGCACGCCCCCCCCCGCGAGCCGGTGGTCATCTCCAGCGTCGATGCGGAGAAGCTCGCCGGATGATCGTGTGCCTGCACTGCCTATTCGTCACGACGCTGCCGCCATTCACCCCTCGTGAACATCACATAATCTGCAAGGGCTGCCGCCGGGAGTTCAGGCAGGCAACCAAGGGCGAGCTTCGGGCGGAGAAGAGGGCCAGGGCAGCGAGCGAGCCATTGCACCACTGACTGCAAACGAACGTTGACGAGCGAACGCCTCCTGGCCTCAGGTCAGGGGACGTTCTTGTATGGGCTCTACTGCTCGCCAGATGAGGAGACAGTCATACGCCTGCGAGGAAACACGCCGAATACTAGCCTCGGGCCGATGAACACCAACACCAAGCCGTTCAGTCCAATCCGGGAGGCTCGGCTCCGCGCCGGCCTTGCCCGCCACGTCCTCGCCACCAGGGCCGGCATCCACCCGAATACCCTCTACTGGTGCGAGAGAGCGCCTGAGGTGGCGAGCGAGCGCACCATCCAGGCCGTCGCCCAGGTGCTCGACGTGCCGCCTGACACGCTGCGGGCCAAGGAGTAGGACGTTGCCTCGCGGCCTCGGGAAGAAGACGCTTGCCCTGCGCGAGCAGATCATTGATGTCATCAACCACCCACGGTTCAAGGATGTCGAACACTGGAGTTCGAGGCAGATCGCGTACGCGCTCGTCGGCGAGCCGTGGCAGGCGATCGAGAACAACGAGCGCGAGAAGACCAAGGTGCTCCGCGTCGTGCTCGATATGCGGCGCGACGGCACGCTCCCGTACTCCCTCATCGTCGATCGAACTCGGAAGCGGAAGTTCGTCTCGTCCTGGGAGACGGACGAGGAGTATATCGACCCGGACGGCTACCGCCAGGACCTCTGGATCGACCAGCCGGTGATCCCGATCATCGTCTCCGAGAAGCAGGCGCTGGAGGGGATCATCGAAGAGGTCTGCGAGGAGTACGGCCTCTCCCCCTGGATCATCCGAGGCTTCAATTCCGAATCGACCGACTACGACTTGTCGGAGGAGATCAAGGAGATCACCACCACCGGGAAGAAGGTCGTCGTCGGCTACCTCGGCGACTGGGACCCA
>Ga0182039_10000626_pt1 | contig 18373 bp, 19 predicted proteins | sample sta12Can44000111_FD_125975 | JGI IMG/M metagenome (GOLD analysis project Ga0182039, IMG submission 125975) | Lab enrichment of tropical soil microbial communities from Luquillo Experimental Forest, Puerto Rico - statanox.12C.anox.44.000.111 | ecosystem: Environmental > Terrestrial > Soil >...
CCCTCACCCCCCAGCCCCCTCTCCCGCCTGCGGGCGAGGGGGAGGCCCCCACGCAAGTGAAACGAGATCGCGCGTGACCCTTTCCCTTCCTGACGAACCCTTTACCGCCTATCTCGCCGCCGAGGGTTTCGAGGCCGATCTGGCTTACGAGCTGGGTGCGGATACCGTGCAATATGACCGGCTGTTCCTGGCCCCTGGCCCGGTGCGGCCCGCCGCCTGGGCGCAGAATGTCTGGTTCGAGCCGCAGATCATCAAGGTGGAGTCCATCGGCGAGGCGGCCCGCGCCCTGAAGGCCATTCAGCGCAACTGGGCCGCCTATGCCTTTCATCTGCATCGTCGCACCAATCTGGTGGTCGAGAAGCTGCCCCCGGTTTCGGCCAAGCCGCTGAATTTCGGCCAGCCGGCCCCCTCCTCGCCCTTGGGCTCCTGGTGCTTTCTGGATGAAAAGACGCTGCTGGCCGCCCCCCGTTGCTCCAGCCCCTTCCCCAATGGCGAAGTGCGCTTCAACGAAGACAAGGTCACCCCGCCGAATCGCGCCTATCTGAAGCTGTGGGACGCCTTCACCGTCACCGGCATCGCGCCTCAACCGGGGCAGCTTTGCCTGGATTTGGGGGCCTCGCCCGGCGGCTGGACCTGGGTGATCCAAAGCCTGGGGGCCAAGGTGATCAGCGTCGATAAGGCGCCCTTGGCCCCGCATATTGCCTGCCTGCCCGGCGTGACCGCGCTGCGCCAAAGCGCCTTTGCCGTCGAGCCCAAGGAAACCGGGCCGGTGGATTGGCTGTTCTCGGACATCATCTGCTATCCCGAGCGGTTGCTGGCCTTCGTCGAACGCTGGCGCGCCTCGGGTCAAGTAGGGGCGATGCTTTGCACCCTGAAGTTCCAGGCCGAGACCGACCATGAAACCGCCGCTCGTTTCGCCGCCATCCCCGGCTCGCGGCTGTTCCATCTGGCCCATAACAAGCATGAACTGACTTGGCTATGGCAAAGGGACCAATCGCCTTAACCCTAAAAAAGGTTGACCGTTTGCTGTATTGAGGCGATTTTTACCCTGCATCCTCAAAGGATTTCAGGACCATGCCGTTACCGCAATTGCCTCCCGCCGTCGAAATGACTTCCGAGCAGAAGAAGGGTATCATCGACGGCGTCAAAAGGTCGATAGAGGCCTTGCAGACGGCTGGCCAGCTGCCGGAAGGCATCGTCTATGCCGACGTCATCCATGATCCGGAAATCCTTTACGGCTTCATCCAGTCATTCAAGCGCAACCCCGAGACCCTGGCCCAGATCGCCGTCGATGACGAAGGCCATGGCGTCAGCCAGCCCGAAGACGTGTTGTCTTGCGGCATCACCCTGGCTCAGGTGCAGCAGCTTCTGGTGAAGACCTGTGCGCGCTATTTCCTGGAACAGGCTACCAAGGACGTGGAGGAATCCACCGTCACCGAAACCCGCACCACCAAGCGCTTCATCTTCTTCACCAAGACCGAGACCTTCGAACGCAAGGTCGGCGGCGGCTATGACGAGCGCAAGGTGCGCGAGTTGTGCAAATACATGGCCTTCGACTGGCAGCTGCCGCTGCTGCAGCATTACGCCAACCTCAGCACCGTGCAGGTGCTGGAGCTGGACGATGCCGTGCTGTCGCTGACCACGCCGGAATCGGTGCGTATCGTCAGCCAGTTCGACCAGAACACCTTCAAGAAAACCAAGGCCCTGGTGGGCGATGAGTTCAAGGATGCGGTCGCCGCTTATCCCGGCTCGATCGGCGGCATCGCCCAATGGTCGCCCGACCTCTATGGCTTCTATCGCAAGGTTCTCGGCGACAAGGCCTGGCGCTTCTTCGCCCGTGACAAGGCCTTCTTCATGAGCTGCGCCGCGCTGGACAAGCCCTTGGCCAGCATCTATGGCGATGTGCTCTGCTATATTGCCGCCGACAATCTGGAAGAATTGCAGCGCCTGAATATCGACAAGACCGACGTGCTGCTGGAAGCCATGAAAAAGGCCTTTGGCGCCAAAGTCGAAGCGGTGCTGGGCCATCCCAACTTCGCCAAGGATGTGCTGCGCAAGCTGGTGGAAAGCATGCTGCATATCAGCAATCAGGAAAAGAAGCAGATGGCCATCTCGGCCCAGCTGACCTGTAAATCCATCGCCGCCCAGGTCATGGATTGGCTGACCAAGCAGCCGCCGGTGAAAATTCCCTAGACAACAGACAAGTCCCTCGTCGGGCCGGTCGCACTAATACCTTACCAAGCTTGCGTCTTGGAAACGGCTGGAGCATTCTCCGCGCCCATGTCGCACAACATCCTCTATAAGACCGTTCTGGTCACCGGTGCCGCCCATCGCATCGGCAAGGCCGTCGCCTTGTCGCTGGCCCGCGACGGCTGGGCCGTGGCGGTGCATTACAATCGCTCGGCCGAGGCCGCCTTCGCTCTGGTGGACGAGATCATCGCCGCCGGCGCTCAGGCCGTGGCGCTGCAGGCCGATCTGGCCAGCGAGGATGATGTCCTGACCCTGGTGCCGCGCGCCGTCGAGGCGCTGGGGCCGCTGGGCTGTCTGGTCAACAATGCCTCGCTGTTCGAGCAGGATTCGGCGCTGACCGCCACCCGCGCTTCGTGGGATGCGCATATGGAGACCAATCTGCGGGCTCCGTTCGTCCTGACCCAGTCCTTTGCCGCCCAGTTGCCCGAGGAATCCGAAGGGCTGGTGGTCAATCTGATCGATCAGCGGGTTTGGAACCTGACGCCGCATTTCACCACCTATACCCTGAGCAAGGCCGGGCTGTGGGCGCTGACCCAGACTTTGGCCTTGGCGCTGGCGCCCCGCATCCGGGTGAATGCCGTGGCCCCCGGTCCGACCCTGCCGTCGATCCGCCAGACCCAGGAACAGTTCGACCAGCAATGCGCCGCCATGCCGCTCAGGCGCGGCACCTCACCGGAAGAAATAGCCGAGGCGGTGCGCTTCACCATCAATGCCGGCGCCATGACCGGCCAGCTTATCGCCCTGGATGGCGGCCAGCATCTGTGCTGGGCGCCCGCCGGCAATACTCCCGAGGAGTAATCATGTCTCAGGCCAAGGTCGTTCAACCGCCGCAGTTCGCAGACGCCCGCAATGCGTTGCGCCATGTCTTCGTGCATGACCTGACCATCCAGGCCAGCATCGGCGTCTATTCGCACGAGAAGCTGGATAAGCAGCGCATCCGCATCAATCTCGATCTGGCGGTGCGCGAAGGCGATGCCAGCAGCATGGATGACGACATCAACAATGTCGTCTGCTACGAGGAAGTGGTCACCAGCATCCGTGCCCTGATCGAGGCCGGCCATGTCAATCTGGTCGAAACCCTGGCCGAGCGCATCGCCGCCCTGTGTCTGGAAGACCGCCGGGTGCGGGTCGCTCGCGTGCGGGTCGAGAAGCTGGACGTGTTCCCCGACGCCACCAGCGTCGGCGTCGAGATCGAACGCGTTTCCACACTGCCGTAACGGTTGCGTGACAAGCTGACCAGCCGGACAGAATGTCACTTGCCGGCCCTAGTTTCGTCATCACTCGGACATCGTCCTGCAACCTTCGGAACCATCAGGCTTTTCGCCTTCTGTTCTTCCGGTCAAGTTGTGCACACCGGCGATGGGGCTGCCAAAATGGGTTGAGTGAGTCAAGATTGGAATCTGAAATTTTGTTCACCAGAGTCTCTTGACTTAACTAACCCATTGCAAAACAACATAATTATTTTTATGCCTGTTTTTTAGGCAAAGGGGTCAAACCCTGAGAACCCCTCGGGAGCGACCCCAAGCCCCACAGCTTGCCCACAGAGTTATCCACAGAGTTCGTGGATATCCTTGACCCAGTGGATGGAAGCGGCATCTTATCCCCATGGTTTACGCTGCTGACAGAATGACGGACCTTGCCATACTCGCCCGGAGCCGGTCATGAGCGCCCCTGAAATCGTTCCGGAAGAGACGCCCGCCCCTCCTCCCGCCGGCAGCTTCGCCGCCGGAGCGCTGGTGATCGAAGGCACTCTGAAGACCATGCCGACCTCGCCGGGGGTCTACCGCATGTTGGATAAGTCGGGCGGCGTGCTCTATGTCGGCAAGGCCAAGAACCTGAAGAAGCGGGTGGTGGCCTATACCAAGCCCGAGCGCATTCCGATTCGCATCCAGCGCATGGTCTCGCAGACCGTCAGCATGGAGATCGTCACCACCCATACCGAGGTGGAGGCGCTGCTGCTGGAGGCCAATCTGATCAAGCGGCTGATGCCGCGCTATAACATCCTGCTGAAGGATGACAAGAGCTTCCCCTATATCCTGGTCACCGGCGACCATGCCTGGCCGCAGCTGGTCAAGCATCGCGGCGCCCGAGGCCGCAAGGGGGAATATTTCGGCCCCTTCGCCTCGGCCAATGCGGTGAACCAGACCTTGGGCTTTCTGCAACGGGCCTTCCTGCTACGCTCCTGCACCGACGCGGTATTCCAAAGCCGCACGCGGCCCTGCCTGCTGTTCCAAATCAAGCGATGCAGTGCGCCTTGCGTCGATCGCATCGCGCCAGACGACTATGCCCAACTGGTGGAACAGGCCCGCGCCTTCCTGTCGGGACAAAGCCAAGCCATCCAGCAGCAGCTGGCCAAACATATGGAAGAGGCCGCCGAGCGCCTCGCCTATGAGGAAGCAGCCCTGTTCCGCGACCGCATCCGCGCCCTGACCCGCATTCAGGCGCATCAGGACATCAGCGCCCAGGATGTGGACGAAGCCGATGTGGTGGCCCTGCATCAGGCGGGAGGATCGGCCTGCATTCAGGTGTTCTTCTTCCGCTCGGGCTGCAATTTCGGCAATCGCAGCTTTTTCCCGGCCCAGACCCAGGACGAGTCGCCGGAAGATGTGCTGGCCGCCTTCCTGGGGCAGTTCTACGAAGACAAGCCGCCGCCGCGGGAAATCCTGCTGAGCAACGCCCTGGAGCCCGCCGACGAAGCCCTGCTGATCGAAGCGCTCAGCCAGAAGGCCGGGCGCAAGGTGGCGATCAACGCGCCGCAGCGGGGCGACCGGCGCAAGCTGATCCTGCATGCCTATGACAATGCCCGCGAGGCCCTGAGCCGGCGCATGGCCGAAAGCTCGGCGCAACGGAAATTGCTGGAGGGCCTGGGCGAACTGTTTGGATTGGACCAAGCGCCCGAGCGGGTCGAGGTCTACGATAACAGCCATATCCAGGGCACCAATGCGGTGGGCGGCATGATCGTCGCCGGCCCCGACGGCTTCATGAAGAACGAGTACCGCAAGTTCAACATCCGCTCCGAGGACCTGACCCCCGGCGACGATTACGGCATGATGCGCGAAGTGCTGACGCGGCGCTTCAAACGGGCGCAGAAGGAAGATCCCGACCGCGATCAGGGGGCCTGGCCCGATCTGGTGCTGATCGATGGCGGGCGCGGTCAGCTGAATGTGGCGCTGGAGGTCTTTGCCGAGCTGGGGGTGGAAGAGGTTGGGCTGGTCTCGATTTCGAAGGGCCCGGACCGCAATGCCGGTCGGGAACGCTTCCATATGGAGAACCGCGACAGCTTCACCCTGCCGACCAACGATCCGGTGATGTATTTCCTGCAAAGGCTGCGCGACGAGGCGCATCGCTTCGCCATCGGCAGCCACCGCGCCCGGCGATCCAAGGCCATCGGCGCGTCACCGCTGGACGAGCTGGAGGGCATTGGCCCGAAACGCAAGAAGGCGCTGCTGCATCATTTCGGCTCGGCCAAGGGCGTTTCCGAGGCTGGATTGGCCGACTTGCAGACGGTCGAGGGAATCAGCGAAGCCTTGGCCAAAAAAATCTATGACCACTTCCATCCGGGCGGCTAGAATGCGCCCCATCTTTCTCCCGCCGGCCCGGATGTCATGTTCACCAGCCTGCCCAATCTTCTGACCCTCTCTCGGATCGTGGTGATCCCCCTGCTGGTCGGGACTTTCTATCTTGAAGGTCCGCTCTGGCGCTGGGTGGCCTGCGCTCTGTTCGTCGCCGCCGCCATCACCGATTATTTCGACGGCTATCTGGCCAGGCGCGACAATATCGTTTCCAGCTTCGGTCGCTTCCTCGATCCGATTGCCGACAAGCTGCTGGTGGCCTCGGTGCTGCTGATGCTGACCGCCTTCGATCGCCTCGATAAATGGAGCGTGCTGCCGGCCCTGGTGATTCTGTTGCGCGAGATTCTGGTCTCGGGCCTGCGGGAATATCTGGCCGAGCTGAAGGTGGGCGTGCCGGTCAGCCGTCTGGCCAAATGGAAGACCGGCATTCAGATGACCGCCCTGCCGACCCTGCTGGTGGGTGACGCTGCGCCGTCTTGGATTCCCGCCCTGCCGGTAGGCGTCCTCCTCCTGTGGGTGGCCGCCGTGCTGACCCTGATCACCGGCTGGGACTATTTGCAGTCCGGCCTGAAACATATGCGAGGCCCGGTTCAATGAAAGGCTTGATGAGCGTCGACGACGCCATCGCCGCCATGCAGGACTATGTCGCTCCGGTGCGGGGCGAAGAGGTTCTGCCGCTGTCGGACTGTCTGGGGCGTGTGCTTGCCGCCGACCAGATTTCCCCCATCAATGTGCCCGGCTTCGATAATTCCGCCATGGACGGCTGGGCGGTGTTCCGCGCCGATCTGGCCGAAGACGGCCCGACCCGGCTGCCGCTGGGCGGACGCATCGCCGCCGGCCATCCCCTGGCCGAGCCCGCCCGCCCCGGCTTCGCCTATCGCATCTTCACGGGCGCTCCGGTGCCGCCCGGCCCCGATGCGGTGATCATGCAGGAGCTGTGTCAGGAAGAAGAGGGCGGCGCTTTCGTCATGCTGCCCAAGCGCCCCAAACCCTTCGACAATATCCGCAAGGCCGGCGAGTCGGTGGCCCTGGGCGGCATTCCCTTGAAGGCCGGCATCCGCCTGAAGCCCCAGCATCTGGGCGTCGCCGCCACCATTGGCGCGTCGGCTCTGCCGGTGGTGCGTAAAGTGCGGGTGGCGATCTTCTCCAGCGGCGACGAGGTGCGCGAACCCGGCCAACCGCTGCCCGACGGAGCCATCTATGACGCCAACCGCCATAGCCTGAAGGCGCTGCTGCAAGGTTTCGGGGCCGAGATTTCCGACCTTGGCATCCTGCCCGACCGGCTGGACGTGATCCAATCCACCCTGGCCAAAGCAGCCCAGAATCATGACCTGATCATCACCTCGGGCGGCGTCTCGGTAGGCGAAGAGGATCATATCAAGTCGGCCATTTCGGCTCTGGGCGAGCTGCATCTGTGGCGTCTGGCGCTGAAGCCCGGCAAGCCGCTGGCGCTGGGCCGGGTGTCGGGCGTGCCGTTCCTGGGCTTGCCCGGAAATCCCGTCGCCGTCGTGGTGGCCTTCCTGCTGTTCGGACGGCCCTTGCTGGATCGTCTGGCCGCTGCTGCCTATGCCCCCGCCCGCCGCTATCCGCTGCCCGCCGGCTTTACGCTGAGCAAGAAGCCGGGCCGCCGGGAATTCCCCCGCGCCCGCATGACCTTCACCGCCTTCGGCCCGGTGGTCGAGCTGCATGCCAGCGATTCCTCGGGTGTGCTGACCTCGATGACCAGCAGTGACGGCTTGCTGGATTTGGCCGCTGAAGGGGTGGAAATCGCGCCCGGCGATCTGGTGCCCTTCATTCCCTTCGCGGAGCTGCTGGCATGAAGATTCTCTATTTCGCCTGGCTGCGTTCGAAGATCGGCGTCGGCGAGGAAGAGCTGACCCCACCGCCCGAAGCGATGACCGTGGGCGAGGTGATGGCCTGGCTGGCGACCCGTTCGCCCGCCCATGCCGAGGCCTTCGCCAAGCCAGGCCTGATCCGCGCCGCCGTCAATCAGGACTTCGCCCGCCCGGATCAGCCGGTCGGTCCCAGCGACGAGCTGGCCTTCTTCCCCCCGGTCACCGGAGGCTGAGGCGATGATCCGCGTGCAGGCCGAGGATTTCGATCCCGGAGCCGAGATTGCCGCTCTGTCTGCCGGCGACACCGCCATCGGCGCGGTGGCCAGCTTCGTCGGGCTGGTGCGCGGCGACGACGATCTGATCGCCATGACGCTGGAACATTATCCCGGCATGACCGAGCGCCAGCTGGCCGCCATCGAAGAGGAGACCCGCAGCCGCTGGAAGCTGATCGATGTCACCATCATCCATCGCCATGGCCGATTGCTGCCGGGCGAACGCATCGTGCTGGTAGCGGTATCGTCGTCCCACCGCCCCGACGCCTTTGCCGCCTGCGAGTTCCTGATGGACTGGCTGAAGACCAAAGCACCCTTCTGGAAGCTGGAGGAACGCCCAGATCAACAGCAGTGGGTCGAGGCTAAGAGTGCTGACGACTCCCGCGCGGATCGGTGGTAAAGTCCGCTTAAACACGGTTGGGGAAGGTTTTAGACAAGTGGCCGAGAAGGACGTGGTGGATCAAGCCGCACCCGGCAGCCCATCGGGCTTCGCGGGCGAAGGCGATGCTGCCGCCGCGCCGCCACCCCCGACCCAGGTTCGCAAGAACCGCGAGCTGTTCCAATATCTGATCGAAACCTTCAAGACCATGCTGCCGCCCGACAAGGCGGCGCAGCTGGGCGCTTTGGGCGAAGACCTGTTGAAGGCGGTTGAAGATAATTGCGGCGCCTGCCTGCAAGCCCGCAAGGCCCCCGAAGTCGAACGCGATCCCCGCCGCAGCCGCTTCCTGCTGCGCCTGGTAGTGGGCAAGGTCTCGCATCTGTTTTCGGGGCCCAAGGCGACCATGCCGCGCACCCTGATCGAGGCGCTGGACCGCTATATGAAAAAGGCCTTCGGCTCGATGATCTATGACGAGCTGAACGCCGAGGCCGACCAGCTGCTGTTCCATCTGAACTGCGACGACGACAAGGAGATGTGGCAGAAGATCCGCGAGAACCCCGACTGGGCGCGGTTCGTCGATACCGTCTTCATCCGCATCCTGTTCCGCTTTGAAAATTTCTCGCATGGCAAAAAGGTCTTCATGACCAATCTGGACGCCACCATGCAGGATCTGTCCAAGCGCAGCTTCACCGAGGACAATTTCTTCGCGGTGTTCGAAGCCCTGTTCAGCGATCTTTATGAGCATATGGAACAGGAAGATCAGCGGCTGCGCTGGGACTTCCATTTCGGCGACGGCACCTGCAAGCGTATCTCCGGCATCCTCGACCAGGGGCTGGTGAACTATCTGAAGAAGCGCAACAGCCGCCTGCTGGGTTCGGGCCGGGCGATTCCCACCGACAAGCCTCTGACCTTCAAAAAGTAAACCGCTTAAGCTTCCCCCATCGCCGAATAATCCAGCGCCGCCACCCGGCGGACATGGGCGCGCGCGGCTTCTTCGGCGGCATCGGCATCGCCGCGCTCCAAAGCCTCGACCAATGCCGCATGCTCCTCTTCCAGCCGCTCAAGGAAACCCAAACGGCGGGTGCGGCGCACGCACATGGCGTGAATCTGCGCCAGCAGCTTCTGCACCATTTCTTCCAGCACCTGATTGCCCGACGACTTCGCCAGCACCTGATGGAAGCCCGAGGCTTCCTCGGCATAGGTTTCCAGATCGCCCTCGGCTCCGGCCTTGCGCTGCCGCTCGACCGAAGCCCGCAGCGCCGCCAGCGATTGCGGGTCGCCATGCTGAGCCGCCAGCCGGGCGATCGAGCCTTCCAGCACCTCGCGCACGTAGAACAGCTCGCGCAGGCGCTTATGGTCGAAGCCGATGAAGAACACCCCCTGGCGCGGACGCACCTCGACGATGCCTTCGGCCTCCAGCTTGGCGATAGCCGCCCAGACCGGCGAACGGCTGACCCCCAGCTCACGCGATAATTCCTCGACGCTGATCTTGGCGCCGGGCGGGAAACGCTCGCCGCTCAGCAGCAGATCATGCAGCACGGAATAGGCCTGCTCGGCCAGATTGGTCTTTTTCAGCTCCAGCTTGCTCATCGGAAATATCCAAATTCGGCAGAGCCCCATCATGCCCCTCTTGAAAGCGGGGGCCAAGAGACTTAATGTATCACGTAACATGAAATACAAAAGGTGAGCCATGGGCACTCTCGTTCACGGAGACATGACCTCCAGGGATATGACGTCACTGGGGCGCAGCTACAGCATCCGGCGGCCTCTGAAACCGCGGGCAAGCGTCAGCGCAGCCGCTGACTCCCAGAGCCCGGGCTGGGGAACTGCCGGTCCGATTCTGCTGTTCTTAGCGGGATTGATGCTGATGCGCTTAGGTGCCGCCGAGGTGATGGCGACGGCGCCGATAACGCCTCAGACCATCGAGGCAGGGACGCTGGCGGGAGACTGAAGGCCCTCCCGCCAGCGGATATCTTACCTGCCGAAGTTAAAGGCCTTGGTCATATCCGCCGCCTTGGCGTCACGCTCGGTCAGCGGAGCCAGACCCCAGCGCACCTCGATCAGCTTCAGGATCGAGGTGGTGTCATAGACCGTGTGATCGACGTAATGCTTCTTGGCATAGGGCGAGATGACGATGGTGGGAATGCGGGTGGCGGGGCCCCAACGGTCGCCCTTGGGCGGCGCCACATGATCCCAGAAGCCGCCGTTCTCGTCATAGGTGACGATGATGGCGGTGGACTTCCACTGCGGACCGTTCTCGATGGCTTCGATCAGCTTGGCGGCTTTCAGGTCGGCATTGGTGATGTTGGCATAGCCGGGATGCTGGTTCTCGATGCCGATCGGCTTATAGAAACTCACCGCCGGAAGGCTGCCGGACTGAATGGCGGCGGTGAAGTCGGCTTCGTCCTTCAGATGCTGGGCGCGGGCTTCGGTGCCGTCGCCGTATTTGGCGAAATAGGCCAGCGGCTGGTGATGGAACTGGAAGCTCTTATCGGGATGACCGGCCACTGCATCGTTCCAGCCGCCTGAATACCAGGCCCAGGAAATCCCCTTGTCCGACAGACGATCGCCGATGGTCGGCAACGTCACCGGCGGCAGCTGCTTGGCCTTATCGACATTGGCCGGATGCGGCATGAAGCTGGAATAGATGGTGTTCACGGCATAGCCGTCGGGGGTCACCATGCCGTCCTTCACCAGCATGCCCTTGCCGTCCAGCTTGGCTGTCACCGAGTCGGGCGCGTTGTCGTAGCGCGGCGTACAGGCGCAGACCAGCCACATATGATTCAGGAACGAACCGCCGAAGGCCCCCATGAAGAAATGGTCGGTCAGGGTATAGCGGCTGGCGATCTCCCACATCTTGGTGTTGCGGGCGTCATAGAAGCCCATGACCATGCCGGCGGCATCGGAATAGGCGGCGAACTTGTCGTTCTTGCCGCCATTGATCTGCTGCTGGTTCTGATAGAAACGATGGACCAGATCGACGGTCTGTTCGTTCTGCGGCACATACTGATCGATCATGAAAGGCGCATTGACCAGCTTGGCCGGGAAACGGGCGTCGGGATGGGCCGGCTTGTCGTCATTATCGATGACGGGGGGCAGGAAGTCATAGGGCTTACCGTCCTTATCCACCTGCAAGGCCCAGCCACCCTTCTGCAGCCCATCGGCACCGGGAAACAGCCCGAACATATTGTCGAAGCTGTGATTTTCCAGATAGATCACCACCAGATGGTCGATCTTCTTCAGCCCCTTGGGGGCATCGGCGGCGCTGGCCGGAAATGCTGCCGACAAGGCGATAGCGGAAAAAGCGACGGAAGACAAAAGACGAGCAATGGTCATGCGAACCCCCGAACGATGACGAGCAACCAGGATGATCGAAAGGGCGCATTGTCGCCACATCCCGGTATGTTTGACGAGTGACGGCTTGGTGACAGGCCCTTTCGGCAGGCAGGACATGACGAAAGTGGCGGATGCGACGATCACCGCCCATCGCAGGAACATGGACATGGGAACGGCGCTTGGCTATCATCCGGGCTCGATTCGCGGCCGGACCGATTATGCCCGCCCGCCGCTGGAGAGCCCGGCTTCGCGTGGAAAGCCCCCGGCCCGGCCTCTCGCCTGACGAAGGAGTTCGCCCTTGCAGCAAGTGACCCTGGGGACCCGCAGCCTGCGCCCCGGCTCCCGCCCCTATGTCATCGCCGAGATCGGCGTCAACCATGAGGGCGACCTGGATCTTGCCAAGACGCTGATCGATCTGGCCAAGGAAGGCGGCGCCGATGCCGCCAAGTTCCAAAGCTATAAGGCGGGCCGCATCGCCTCGAAGCATAGCCCGGCCTATTGGGACACCAGCAAGGAACCGACTCCCAGCCAGTTCCAGCTGTTCACCAAATATGACAAGTTCGGCCCCGAGGAATATCAGACTCTGGCCGAACATTGCCGCAAGGTCGGCATCGACTTCCTGTCCACGCCCTTCGATGCCGGCGCGGTCGAATTCCTTGACCCACTGGTGCCGTTCCACAAGATCGCCTCGGCCGATCTGACCAATGTGCCGTTGCTGCGTCAGGTGGCCGGCAAGGGCAAGCCGGTGCTGTTGTCCACCGGCGCTTCGACCCTGGGCGAGATCGATATGGCGGTCGAGACCCTGCGTCAGGCCGGCTGCAAGGATCTGGTGCTGCTGCACTGCATCCTCAATTACCCCTGCCCGAACGGCAATGCGCATCTGAACATGCTAGACGGTCTGGCCCGCGCTTACCCCGAGATCATTCTGGGTTATTCCGACCATACCCTGCCGGACGAGCGCATGCTGGTGCTGTCGGCGGCTTGGCTGAAGGGTGCGGTGGTGCTGGAAAAGCATTTCACCCACGATAAGACCTTGCCGGGCAACGACCACTATCACGCCATGGACGTTCATGATCTGAAGAAGTTCGTGGAAAACGTGGCTCTGCTGGAAGAGGTGCTGGGCACGGAAAGCCACAAGGCTCCCCTGGCCGCCGAGGCTCCGGCCCGCGAACATGCGCGGCGTTCCATCGTCATCGACCGCGACCTGCCCGCCGGCCATGTCATCGCTGAGACCGACATCACCTATAAGCGCCCGGCCCATGGCGTCAGCCCGATCCATTGGGACGAGGTGATCGGCCGCAAGACCGCCCGCGCCCTTGAGGAAGACCATGTGCTGCAGTGGAGCGACCTGGCTTGACCAGCCCGCTGGCGCAAGAGGCCCAATCCCTTCTGGCCCGCTTGTTCCCCATCTGCCGCAGCATCACCGGCGAGGGGGTGCGGCAAAGCCTTGCCATCCTGTCCGGGACCGCGCCCTGGCAGGTGAAAGAGTATGCCAGCGGCACCAAGGTGTTCGACTGGACGGTGCCCAATGAATGGACCGTCCGCGACGCCTGGATCGCCGATGAGAGCGGCAATCGCATCGTCGATTTCCAGCAAAGCAACCTGCATCTGGTCAGCTATAGCGCCCCGGTGAAAGCCAAGCTGAGCTTCGCCGAGCTGGACGCGCATCTGCACAGCCTGCCGAACCTGCCCGACGCCATTCCTTACCGCACCAGCTATTACAAGGAAAACTGGGGCTTCTGCCTGACCCAGAAGCAGCGCGACGGCCTGGACCGCAGTGCCAGCTATGATGTGGTGGTGGATACCGAGCTGAAGCCCGGTTCTCTGAGCTTGGCCGATGCGGTGCTGCCGGGAACGTCGGGTCAGGAATTCCTGATCTCGACCTATTGCTGCCATCCTTCCATGGCGAACGACAATCTGTCGGGACCAGTGGTTGCCACTCTGTTGCTGAAGGCCCTGGCGACGCGGCCTAAGCTGCGGCATTCCTGGCGCTTCGTGGTGTTGCCGGAAACCATCGGCGCCATTACCTATCTGGCCCAGCATCAGGCCGAGATGCAGGCCTCGGCCGGCGGCTTCGTGGTCACCACCTGCGGCGGCCCCGGCCCCTTGGGGATCAAACGCAGTTTCCTGGGCGATCATCTGCTGGACCGGGCGGTGGACATCGCCTTCCGCGACGCCCATATCAAGCCTGTGATCTATCCCTTCGTGCCCGACGGCTCGGACGAGCGGCAATATTCGTCGCCCGGCTTCCGCATCCCCGTCACCACCATTTCGAAGGACAAGTACTACGAGTACCTGTACTACCACACCTCCCTCGACGATCTGGATTTCGTCAAGGGCGAGGCGCTGGAAAAGAGTTACGACTTGTATCTCGCCGCCATCGACGTGATCGAGGAGAACCGCACCTTGCGTTCGCTGACCCCCCATTGCGAGGTGCAGCTGGGCCGGCGCGGGCTTTATCCCCAATCCGGCGGCGCTCTGAACCAAAAGGCCGGCACCGCCGGCGCGACCGCCATCGAGAACGAGGTGGACGTCATTTCCTGGGTCATGTTCCTGGCCGACGGCCAACATGACCTGATTTCCATGGCCGAGCGTTCCGGCTGCCGCTTCCAAGACATCGTGACGGTGGCGGCCAAGCTGGAATCCCACGGCCTGTTGGAAGAAATTCCCGACTGAGGTTAAGACCGACATGAGCTACACACCGATCAACAAGGGCCAGCAGATCCTCGAGCCGCAGGAGCGCATCGACGAGTTCGAACGTCGCCGCGGCGCCGGAGTCGAAGAGGCCTATAAGGAAAATCGCCGCCAGTGGGCTGATTTTCCGCAACGCCGCCATATCGCCGACTATCCCTTGCATGTGGATATCGAGTTGGCTTCGGTCTGCAATCTGCGCTGCCCGATGTGCTACACCATCACCGATCATTTCAAGTCCAAGGTCAATGCGACCCTGATGGACTATGACCTGTTCACCAAGATCGTCGATGAATGTGCCGCCGGCGGCGTCTATTCCATCCGTCTCAGTCTGCGCGGCGAATCCTTCCTGCATAAGCGCATCATCGACTGCATCCGCTATGCCAAGCAGGCGGGCATCAAGGAAGTCGCCTCCCTGACCAACGCCGTCCGCCTGGACGAAGAGATGTTCCAGGAGATGATGGATGCCGGCATGGACTGGCTGACCATTTCGGTCGACGGCATGGGCGAAACCTATGAGCGCATCAGGAAGCCCGGCAAGTTCGACCGCCTGTTGGAAAAGCTGGCCAACTTCAAGAAGATGAAGGAAGACGCCGGGAAGGTGAAGCCGGTCATCAAGATTCAATCGATCTTCCCGGCCATCGCCGATGACCCGGAAGCCTTCTACAACACCTTCGCCCCCATCTGCGACGAAGTGGCCAGCAACCCTCTGATCGACTATCTGCGTGCCGATGACGAAAACCAGATCCATTACCACGAGGATTTCGCCTGCCCGCAGCTTTATCAGCGCCTGACCATCGGCGCTGACGGCAATGTCATGCTCTGCGCCAATGACGAGATCGAGGAATATCTGCTGGGCAACGTCAAGTTCCTGACCCTGCATGAAATGTGGCACGGCCCCAAGATCACCGAAGCCCGCAGGCTGCATGCCGAGCATCAAGGTCATCGGGTCATCGAGCCCTGCCGCAAATGCTATCTGCCGCGCCGCACCGAACCGCACGAGATCGAGCTGGATGGCCGCAAGGTGGTGATGGAGAACTATATCAACCGCACCCAGGAGATCGGCAGCTGATGAGCGCCGAGCCGCAGAAGTTCTATAAGGACGGGTTCATGGACCTGTCCAAATACCGCCTGGAACGAGCCGAACTTGGCCCCGAATGGGATGCCCTGGTATCGCGCTCGGCCCAGGGGACGGTGTTCCTCAGCTCCGAAGTTCTGGGGGCGCTGGAGGGCGTGCGGCTGGGGCTTTGGTTCATCTTCAAGGACCGCCAGCCCATGGGCGGGTTGGCGGTGGCGGAATCCGCCGATGGCACGCGCGCCATCGACAACGACTTCATCATCTATGCCGGACCGCTGTTCGAGCCGCCGCCGCGTGAACAGAGCCAGGCTCAGACGATCGCCGAGCAGTTCCGTGTCGCCAGCTTCGTCACTGACCGCCTGGCTGCGCTGTATCCGCGGGAATGCTTTGTCAGCCTGCCTCCGGCTTTAGTCGATATCCGCCCCTTCCTTTGGCACAATTATGGAGAAGAGGGGCCGAAGTTCGTCCCCGATGTGCGCTTCACCAGCACCATCGCCTTGCCCCCCAATCCCGGCGGCAAGCTGGATAGCGACCCACTCTATCTGGCCGCCAGCAAGTCGCGACGTCAACAGATCCGCTACGGCATCAACAAAGGCGTGGTGACCGAGGCCAGCCCGGACGTCTCGGTCTTCATCGATCTTTACGCCCAGACCTTCGCCCGCCAGGGCAAGGAAATCGATCAGACCTATCTACGCCAGCTGAAGACCATCTCGGAGCGGCTGATCGCCGCCGGCAAAGGCCGGCTCTATCTGTCGCGCACCGCCGACGGCATGGTGGGCAGCGCCGCCTTGTTCGGCTGGGACGACAAGCGGGCCTATTACATCTATGGCGCCAACGCCCCCGATCTGCGCGACGACCATACCGGCACCATGGTGCTGTGGGAGGCGTTCCAGGACCTGCGCCGCGAAGGCATCGCCGAGATCGACATGGAAGGCATCAACAGCCCCCTGCGCGGTCATTTCAAGCTGAGCTTCGGCGGCGAGATCACCCCTTATTACCATCTGACCCTGCGGTAAGGTTTCATGACCCGCAAGTAAGCGGCTTTTATCATTTACGTCCGCATTTCCCGGAGACCCTTTCATGCGCGCCATCGCCATCGTCGAAGCCCGGATGGGCTCAACCCGTCTGACCGGCAAGACCCTGATGGACGTGGCCGGCAAGCCCTTGCTGCAACGCTGCGTCGACCGTCTGCGTCTGGCCCATACGGTGTCCGAAGTGGTGGTCGCCACCTCGACCGGCGCCAAGGACGATGTGCTGGCCGCCTATTGCGCCGAGAACGGCATCGCCTGCTTCCGTGGTTCCGAAGACGATGTACTCGGCCGCGTTCATGGCGCGGCGGCCGCCCACCCCTGCGACATCATCGTGCAATCGGGAGCCGATTGCCCGTTCTATGACCCCGATCTGGTGGATATGCTGGTCAATATCTGCCATTGGGGCGGCTATGCCTACACCGCCAACGACATGACCTTGACCTTCCCCGAAGGCATCGACGCCCATGTGATGACCTTCGCCGCCCTGGCCGCCTCGGCCGCCGAAGCCACTTCGGCCCAAGAGCGCGAGGACACCCCCCGTTTCATCTGGAACCATGCCGACCGCTTCCCGATCTTCAATCTGGAAGCCCGGCCCGGCAGCAAGTTCAATCGTCCGAAAATCCGCCTGACCGTGGATTACCCCGAGGATATGGAACTGACCCGGCGCATCTATCAGACCCTGGGTAGCGACTTCACCACCGAGGCGCTGCTGGACCTGCTGGACCAGCATTCCGACTGGGTCGCGCTGAACGCCCATTGCGAACAAATGTCCGCCGCCTACGTATGAGCCGCCTTCCGTCATATCTGCCGCGCAAGGTTCTCTGCTTCTCGCGCGAGGCCGGAGGCGCTGCCGCCGTTGCTCCCGTCTGCCATGCCTTGAAGCAGGACGGCTGGCCGCTGCTGCTGCTGGCCAAGGGGCCGGCCCTGACTGGCTTTCCGGATCGCGGACTGGATTGCCAGGAAGTCGACGGGTTCAACTCCGCCGAGATCGAGGCGCTGTGCCGAAAACATCTGGGCGGCTTGCCGGATGTGCTGTTCACCAGCGCCACCAGCCTGCCCAGCCTGGATCTGACCGAGCGGCGGCTCTGGCGCTGGGCGGCAGAGCGCAAGATTCCCTCGGCGGCCCTGATCGACCAGTGGCAGAACTACGCCATCCGCTTCAGCGGCACCGAGCCATCCGAGCGGCTGGCCTATCTGCCCGACCGCATCCTGGTGATGGACGAGATGGCCGCCAAGGAGGCCGCCGCCGACGGCTTGCCGTCCGAACGGCTGGAGGTCACCGGCCAGCCCGGCTTCGACGCCATCATCCATGAGCATCAGGCCCTGGCCGCCGAGACCGGCCTGCGCGCCCGCTTCGGCCTGCCCGAGGATGCCACCATCGTCACTTTCGCCGCCGAGGCCTTGCATCAGGATTTCGGCGACAGCCTGGGCTATGACGAATATTCCGTGCTGACCTTCGTCGGCGATGTCCTAAACGATCTGGCCCCCCGACTGGGAAAGCTGCTGCTGGCGGTCAAGCTGCATCCGCAGAACCGCATCGAGGATTTCGCCTGGGCCGAGACCCGCTGGCCGAACATCGCGGTGCGGCTGTTCGCCCGCGACATCACGCCGCGCCAGATCATCGCCGCTTCCGACATCGTAGCCGGCATGAGCTCGGTCATGCTGGTCGAGGCGATTCTGGCCGGGCTGCCGACCATGGCCTTCGAGTTAGAGGCCCGTCGGGAACCGCAATGCATCGCCTCCCGCGCAGGTGCTATTCCCCATCTGCCGGACCGGGAACAGGCCCGTGCGGCGCTGGAAAAACTTCTGACGACTCCTGCTTTCCGTGCGGAATATCTGGCGCGGCAGGCGCAATGGGGTATTAATGGCGACGCCGTGGGACGGTGCCTGGACGCACTGTCGCGGCTGAAGATTTCATCGGAGAACGAA
>Ga0182039_10000629_pt1 | contig 18327 bp, 19 predicted proteins | sample sta12Can44000111_FD_125975 | JGI IMG/M metagenome (GOLD analysis project Ga0182039, IMG submission 125975) | Lab enrichment of tropical soil microbial communities from Luquillo Experimental Forest, Puerto Rico - statanox.12C.anox.44.000.111 | ecosystem: Environmental > Terrestrial > Soil >...
CGGCCCAGCTCCGGGTAGCGGTGGATGTGCCGGCGCCATTCCACCAGGTCCGCGTGGTGGGCGGCCAGCCACGATTCGGCGGTGTCGGCGAGGCTCATGCCGGTGCCCCGCTGTGTCTGCGCTGCTGCGCGGCCAGTACCCGGTCGCGTTCGTCGGGGGTCTGAGCGAGGTGAACAACCGTGCGCGCCAGCATGATCGCGCCGTCCAAGACCGCCCGGTCCGCGCTGGGGCCGGCGGCGGCGTCGGCGAAGGCGCGTTGGTGCACCGTGGCGCCGCCGGCGTCGACCCCGATCACCGGATGGATCCCCGGAAGCAGTTGCGTCACGTTGCCCATGTCGGTGCTGCCCATGGGGAGTCCCGCCTCGACCTCGGGCGCCACCGGCTCGCGTCCGAGCCGGCGCATCTCCTCCCGGCACACGTCGGCCAGCCATCGGTCGGGTTTGAGCTCCGCATATGCCGGTGCCGGGTTGTCGATTTCGTATTCGCAGCCGGCGGCCAGTGCGCCCGCGGCAAAGCACGCGAACATCCGGCCCTCAAGCTGTCGCAGCGAATCCGACTCGACGGCCCGCATCGCATACTGCAGCGTGGCGTGCCCGGGGATGACGTTCACGGCCTGCCCGCCGTTGGTAACGATCCCGTGTACCAGTTGCCCCGGCGCCAGTTGCTGCCGCAGCACCCCGATGGCCACCTGCGCGACCGTCACGGCGTCGGCGGCGTTGACCCCCAGATGCGGCGCGACGGCGGCGTGCGATTCCTTGCCTCGGTATTCCACGATCACTTCGGACAGTGCCAGCGAGCGGGCCGCAGCGATGTCGGTCGGCCCGGGATGCACCATCACCGCCACCGCGACGTCGTCGAACGTCCCGGCCTGCAGCAGCAGTGCCTTACCGCCGCCGGCCTCCTCGGCGGGCGTCCCCAAAAGCGCCACGGTCAGGCCCAGCTCGTCGGCCACCTCGGCCAGCGCCAGCGCCGCGCCCACCGCTGACGCGGCAATGATGTTGTGGCCGCAGGCGTGCCCGATCTCGGGGAGTGCGTCGTACTCGGCGCATACCCCGACGACCAGCGGCCCGCTGCCGAAGTCGGCGCGGAAGGCGGTGTCCAGGCCACCCGCACACGGGGTGATCTCGAAACCACGTTCGGCGACCAGCGCCTGCGCTTTGGCACAGCTGCGATGCTCCGTGAACGCCAGCTCGGGCTCGGCGTGGATGGCGTGGGACAACTCGACAAGGTCGGCAACACGTCGCCGCACGACATCCTCGACGCTGTCTAACGCGGCTGTGGGCACTCTCGCAGTATCTCACCGCCCAGATCCGCTCCTCCGCGAATTGCCAGCAGACGCAGAATCGCACGGCCGGGCCGTCTGGCGTGCGATTCTGCGACTGCCCGCGGCTTGGCTAGGCTCGCCCAGTGTGAGCGACCCCGCGCCCGACCCCGAGGAACTGGCGCGGCAGGCGGCACGGGCCATCGCCGAGCGCACCGGGATCGCCCAGCACGACGTCGCCATCGTTCTCGGGTCGGGATGGTCGCCGGCGGTTGCGGCTTTGGGCCCCCCGACGGTCGCGTTGCCCCAGGCCGAACTGCCCGGGTTCGCGCCGCCAACCGCCGTCGGGCACGCCGGCGAGCTGTTGTCGATGCGCATCGGTGGGCACCGGGTGCTGGTGATGGTGGGACGGGTGCACGCCTACGAGGGGCACGACCTGTGTCACGTCGTGCACCCGGTACGGGCCGCCTGCGCGGCGGGGGTGCGCATCGTCGTGCTCACCAACGCGGCCGGCGCACTGCGCCCGGACATGACGATCGGCCAGCCGGTGCTGATCAGCGATCACCTGAACCTGACCGCGCGGTCACCGCTGGTCGGCGCGCATTTCGTGGACCTGACCGATGCCTACGCACCGCGGCTGCGCGAGGTCGCCCGCCAGGCCGATCCGGGGCTGACGGAAGGCGTGTACGCCGGCGTGCCCGGACCGCATTACGAGACGCCGGCCGAGGTCCGGATGCTGCGGATACTGGGCGCCGACTTGGTGGGCATGTCGACCGTCCACGAGACCATCGCGGCCCGGGCGGCCGGCGCCGAGGTGCTGGGGGTGTCGCTGGTGACGAACCTGGGCGCCGGGATCACGGGGCATCCGTTGAGCCATGCCGAGGTGCTCACGGCCGGGGTTGCGTCGGCGAGCCGGATGGGCGCGCTGCTGGCCGACGTCATCGCCCGGTTCTGACGACGTGGAGCCCGAGGAGTGGATCGCGCACGATCCGGACCCGGCGACCGCCGCCGAGCTCGCCGCGTGTAGTCCCGACGAGCTTGCGGCGCGGTTCGCCCGCCCACTGACGTTCGGCACCGCGGGGTTGCGCGGTCCGATGCGCGGCGGCCCGGACGCCATGAACGTCGCGGTGGTGTCGCGCGCCACCTGGGCGGTGGCACAGGTGCTTACCCAGCGCGGGCTAGCCGGTAGACCGGTGATCGTGGGGCGCGACGCCCGGCACGGTTCGGCGGTGTTCGCCACCGTGACGGCTGAAGTCCTTGCCGCCCAAGGCTTTTCAGTCGCGCTGCTGACGGGTCCGGTGCCCACGCCGGTGCTGGCGTTCGCGGTGCGCCGCACCGGCGCCCCCGCAGGGATCCAGATCACGGCATCGCACAATCCGCCGGCCGACAACGGCTACAAGGTCTACCTCGACGGCGGCATCCAGATCGTCCCCCCGACCGACCGTCAGGTCGAAACCGCGATGGCCGCCGCTCCTTTCGCCGATCACATCCCCCGCACGCCCCTCGCACCGGCCGACACCGGGCTGGTCGAGCGCTACATCGAGCGCGCCGCCGGGGTGCGGCGCTCAGTCGGTTCGGTGCGGGTGGCCCTGACGCCGATGCACGGGGTGGGTGGCGACGTGGCCGTCGAGACGCTGCGGCGTGCCGGATTCCACGAAGTGCACACCGTCGGGGCCCAGTTCGCGCCCGATCCCGACTTCCCCACCGTCGCGTTCCCGAACCCCGAGGAGCCCGGCGCCACCGACGCGTTGCTCGCGCTGGCCGCCGACATCGGGGCCGACGTCGCGATCGCGCTGGATCCCGACGCCGACCGATGCGCGGTCGGCATCCCCACGGCCTCGGGTTGGCGGATGCTGTCCGGCGACGAAACCGGTTGGCTACTAGGCGATTACATCCTGTCGCACACCGGCAATCCGCGGGCCGCCGTGGTGGCCAGCACCGTGGTGTCGTCGCGGATGCTGGCGGCGATCGCCGCGCACTATCGCGCGACCCACGTCGAGACCCTCACCGGGTTCAAATGGCTGGCGCGCGCCGATTCCAACGTGCCCTGGGGAACCCTGGTGTACGCCTACGAGGAAGCGATCGGGCACTGCGTCGACCCGGACGCCGTGCGCGACAAAGACGGCATCAGCGCCGCGGTACTGGTGTGCGATCTGGTGGCGATGCTCAAGGAGCGGGGTCGTGGGGTGCCCGACGCGCTCGACGACCTCGCACGACGGTATGGCGTACACGACGTTGCGGCGGTGTCGCGCAGCGTCGCCGGCGCCGACGAGGCCGCCGAACTGATGGGGCGGCTCCGGGCGGCCCCGCCGAGTCGGCTGGCCGGGTTCACCGTAACCACCACCGATATCGGCGACGCGTTGATCTTCACCGCCGGCGACGATGAGGCGTCGGCCAGAGTGGTGGTGCGGCCCTCGGGAACAGAGCCGAAGCTGAAGTGCTACTTGGAGGTTCGCTGTGCGGCGAGCGACGACCTGCGATCCGCGCGGGAAAGAGCCCGCGCGATGCGCGACCAACTGGTCGAAGCCGTCAGGGCCTGGTGACTCATCGCGGTCCGAACTGACGGTCACCCGCATCGCCGAGACCCGGCACGATATACGCGTTCTCGTTGAGCCCGTCGTCGATGGCCGCGGCGAATAACCGCACATTCGGCGCCGTTTTCTCAAGTGCCGCAATGCCTTCCGGTGCCGCGACCACGCACAGCACGGTGATGTCCGCCGCGCCGCGGCGCTGCAACAAACCGATGGTGTACGTCATCGACCCGCCGGTGGCCAGCATGGGGTCGAGGACCATCACCGGCAGGGCGGACAGGTCGTCGGGCAGCGACTCCAGGTACGGGACCGCCTGGTGGGTTTCCTCGTCGCGGGCGACACCGACGAAACCGACCCGGGACTCCGGTATGGCGGCATGTGCCTCATAGACCATGCCCAAGCCGGCGCGCAGCACCGGGACCAGCAGTGGCGGTTTGGCCAGGCGCGATCCGACCATCTCCGCGATCGGGGTGCGCACCGGGACCGCCTCGCACGGCGCGTCACGGGTGGCCTCATAGACGAGCATCAGCGTCAGCTCGCGCAATGCGGCCCGGAACCCGGCGTTGTCGGTGCGTTCGTCGCGCAACGTGGTCAGCCGGGTCACCGCCAACGGGTGATCGACGACGCGCACCTCCACGGGATTTGACCCTATATAACAATCCGGCTTCGGTTGGTTAAGGTCCGCCTGACACGCTCGCGTCGGGGTCGCCGGCCTGCCGACTCCGCCCATATACTCCCGGCGTGCAGGGTCCAAGAATGTTGACAGGCACCGCATATCGAGCCCTCCGGCTGGTCGGTGCGGTCGCGCTGGCGGGATTGGTCGCCGCCCCAGTGGCCCCGCGCGTCGGCCTTGCCGCGGCCGCGCTTCCCCAACCCGCCCACGTCGTCATCGTGGTGGAAGAGAACCGTTCGGAGGGCAACATCATCGGCAGCAAGTCGACGCCCTTCATCAGCGCGCTGGCGGCCAGCGGCGCAAACATGGCCCAGTCGTTCGCCGAGACCCATCCCAGCGAGCCGAACTACCTGGCGCTGTTCGCCGGCAGCACATTCGGGCTGACCAAGGACGCGTGCCCCGTCGACGGCGGCAACACTCCCAACCTGGCTTCCGAATTGCTCGCCGCCGGCTACACGTTCATCGGCTACGCCGAGGGCCTGCCCGCGGTGGGCTCGACGGTTTGCAGTGCGGGCAAGTACGCACGCAAGCACGTGCCCTGGGCGAACTTCACCAATGTGCCGCCGACCAACTCGTTGCCGTTCTCCGCATTTCCGATGGGAAACTACGCCAACCTGCCGACCGTCTCCTTCGTCATTCCCAACAACGACGACAACATGCATGACGGCTCGATCGCGCAGGGCGACGCCTGGCTGAGCCGCCAGCTGTCGGACTACGCCAACTGGGCGGTGGCCAACAACAGCCTGCTAATCGTGACCTGGGACGAGGACGACGGCGGCCCCCGCAACCAGATCCCGACGGTGATCTACGGCGCGCATGTGCAGCCGGGCACCTACAACGAGCAGATCAGCCACTACAACGTGCTTTCCACCCTGGAACAGATGTATGGGCTACCCAAAACGGGCAACGCGGCCAACGCTGCTCCGATCGCCACCATCTGGGGCACATAGGCTCGATTGCCCGGCTCGCCCCCTCGCCGCTACGCGCCGTCGCCGGGCTAACCGCTACCGGCACGGGCACCTTCACCGCCCGTCGCTATTCTGTGCCGCATGGTTGCTGACCTCGTGCCCATCCGCCTGAGCCTGTCCGCCGGTGACCGCTACACCGTGTGGGCACCCCGCTGGCGCGACGCCGGCGACGAGTGGGAGGCGTTTCTGGGCAAGGACGAGGACCTGTATGCCTTCGAGACCGTTGCCGACCTGGTCGCGTTTGTGCATTCGAACTCCGACAACGACCTGGCCGACCACCCCGCGTGGGCCGACCTGACCTCGGCGCACGCGCACAACCTCGAACCCACCGAAGACAAGCAATTCGATCTGGTCGTCGTCGAGGAGCTGGTGTCCGAGAAGCCGACCGAGGAATCGGTGACCGCGCTGGCGGCCGCGCTGGCAATCGTGTCGTCCATCGGATCGGTGTGCGAGCTGGCGGCGGTGTCGAGGTTCTTCAACGGCAACCCCAACCTGGGCACGGTGGTTGGCGGAATCGACCAGTTCACCGGTAAGGCCGGTCAGAAACGCTGGAATTCGATCGCGGAGGTCATCGGACGAAGCTGGGACGGCGTGCTCAGCGCGGTCGAAGAGATCATCAGCACCCCCGAGGTCGATGCCAAGCTGTCGGAAAAGGCCGCCGACGAACTGGCCGAAGAACCCGAAGAACCCGAAGAACCCGAAGAGCCCGAAGAGTCCGAGGCCGAAGCGGGCGAGGACGAGGCCGCCGAGGAGTCCCCTGAGGACTCCGACGAGGAGGAGGACGCGGAAGGCGAGGACGACGCCGGGGAAGACGTCGCGGAGGAAGACGAAGCCTCCGAAGCCGAAGACAAAGAGGAGGCCCGCGCGGCCGGCGACACCGTCGTGCTCGGCAGCGACGAGGATTTCTGGATTCAGGTGGGCATCGACCCAATTCGCATCATGACCGGTTCCGACACGTTCTACACGCTTCGCTGCTACCTGGACGATGAACCAAAGTTCTTGGGCCGCAACGGACGGATCAGCGTGTTCGGCTCCGAGCGGGCGCTGGCCCGCTACCTCGCCGACGAGCACGACCACGACCTGGCCGATATGAGCACCTACGACGACATTCGCACCGCCGCGACCGACGGCTCCTTGAGGGTCGAGGTGACCGACGACAACATCTACGTGCTCAGCGGGCTGGCTGACGACTTCGCCGACGGGCCCGACGCCGTGGACCGCGACCAGCTTGACCTGGCCGTCGAGCTGCTCCGCGACATCGGCGACTACTCCGAGGACAGCACGATCGACAAGGCGCTCGACGCAGGCCGGCCCCTCGGCAAGCTAGTGGCCTACGTGCTCGAGCCCGACTCGGTCGGCAAGCCCGCGCCCCCATACGCCGCGGCGGTGCGGGAGTGGGAGAAGCTGGAACAATTCGTCGATGGGCGGCTGCGCCGTGAGTAACGCCGCGTTTGACGGGCCACCAAGTCTCCTCTTTACTGGCGGGCAGCATCCGCCGTCGCATAAGGGGCGGCCGAACGGGAAGGTGAGGTAGGTGTCGCTTCCCGGGATCGGCCCACTGCCCATGTACGGGTTTCAACGCCCGGCCATGTTGCTGTTCGGTTTGATCCCGCTGGTTCTGCTGGCGCTGTACGTCCTCGTTCAGGCCCGACGCCGGCGGCGGTTGCACCGATACACCGAGGCGGTGGTGCCGCAGTCGTGGTGGCGGCACATTCCGATCGCGGTATCGCTGCTCTGCCTGGTCCTGTTGACCATCGCGCTGGCCACTCCCACCAACGACATGCGCATACCGCGCAACCGTGCCGTCGTGATGTTGGTGATCGACATGTCGAACTCCATGCGGGCGACCGATGTCCCGCCCAACCGGCTGAAGGCGGCCGAGGAGGCGGCCAGCCAGTTCGCCAGTCAGCTGACGCCGGGCATCAATCTCGGACTCGTCGGTTTCGCGGGCACGCCCTACCTGCTGGTGCCCCCGACCCCGCAGCACCAGGCGACCCTCGAGGCGCTGAAGAAGCTCGACTTTGCCGACAGCACCGCGACCGGCGAGGCCATCTTCACGGCCTTGCATGCGATCGAAGCCACGGCCATTGCCGGCGGCGACACCCCGCCGCCGGCCCGCATCGTGCTGCTTTCCGACGGCGGCGAGAACAAGCCGTCGGATCCCCAAGACCCGCACGATGGCGCGTACACCGCGGCGCGCCTGGCCAAGGACCAGGGCGTCCCCATCTCGACGATCGCGTTCGGCACCAAGGGCGGCGAGATCGAGATGAAGGGTCAGCGGGTCGCCGTCCCCGTTTCGACGGACCAGATGAAAACGATCGCGCGGCTATCCGGCGGGCAGTTCTACACCGCCACCAACATCGGCGAACTCAACAAGACCTACAACTCCATCGAGAACGACATCGGGTATCGCACCGTGCCCGGTCCCGGCGGCGCCGGGTGGTTGCGTCTCGGTGTGATCACCGCCCTGATCGCCACGGCGCTGGCGCTGCTGATCAACCGGCGGCTTCCGACCTGATCGCTCAGGAAGGCAGCCTGCTGTTCAGGAACAGGCCGGCCAGTACGGCGCCGGCCATGACCACCACACCGAGCAGCATCCAGGCGAGGCTGGCGTCGCCTTTCACGGTTTCGTAGCCGATCTGGCGCTGCAGCGTCGAATAGACGCTCTCCAGTGATTCCAGGCTGTCGGCGTGGAAAGCCTGGCCGTTCGTGATCTCGGTGATCTTCTGCAACGTTTGGTCGTCGACCGGAACGGGAATGGTGGCGCCCTCGTACTCGACGGTGCCGTAGGGCGTGCCGAAGGAGATCGTCGAAATCTGCACTCCCTGGTCCTTGGCGGCCCGGGCCGCGGTGAACGCGCCCTGCGGGGCGTTGGGGTCGAGCGGCACGTTTTCGGCGCCGTCCGACTCCAACACGATCCGAGCGGGTGGCGGGCCGTCGCCGCCTCCCATCACCGAGCCGACCGTGGCGATGGCCTGCAGCGCGGTGAAGATGCCCTCTCCCGTCGCCGTTTTCGGCATCGGCTTCAGGCCGTCGATCGCCGATTTGACCGCCTCGCGGTTCGTCGTCGGAGAGACCAACAGTGAGGCGTTGGCCGCGAACTCGACCAGCCCCAGGTTGATGGCCGGCGTCAGCTCGTCGGCGAATTTTTTGCCGGCCTCCTGGGCGGCGGCCAGCCGGTTCGGCGCGACATCGTTGGAAGCCATCGACTCCGAGACGTCGATGACCAACATCACCACAGCGCGGTTGAGCGGGATCCGGATGTCGGACGTCGGCCCGGCCATGGCAGTGGTCAGTAGCACCAGCGCCGTGGCAAGCAGGATCGTCGGCACGTGCCGCCACCGCCCGGAGCGAACCGGCGCGACGCGCTCCAGCACCTCCATGTTGGCGAACCGCAGCACCCGGCGACGCCGGGCGAATTGCATGGCGACATAGCTCCCGATCAACAGCAGCACAGCCAGCAGGAGCAGGAAGAACCAGGCGTGCTGGAAGCCGGTGAGCGACACGGGGCCCAGTAGGGGCAGCTTCATGTTCAGCCACACTATTCGTCAAATGTCGACGGTGCATGGGCCGCCCGGGCGGTCAAACCCACCTCGCCGGCACGGTGCGCGGCATTGGCATCGCCGTCGAGCCGCTATTTCTCGAAGTGCTTGTAGAGGTAACACAGCCTCTTGCGCCTTTTCGCACCCCCATGCTTAGCCGATGGCGGGTAGGACGCCTATTTGAGTCAGCAGGGTTGCGAAGTCCATATAGACCTTCTCGCATTGGAGTCGGTCCTCGTTGAACTCGAAAATTGCGGCAACCGGAACCTCGATGCGGCGTCCCGTGGGTGGGATGCCTCCCCATTCGCCGTCGTGGGTTCCTGTGATGGTCACTTCCATAACGACGGCGTCGTCGGCGTGGCGCAGTGTGGTGATGTCGCCGTGGAAATCGGGAAAGCCGGTCATCAGGCCTTGCAGCAGTTCTCGGACGGCCTGCTCACCGTCGCTGGGGGTGCCGTTCACCTCGTAGCGCGGCTGGTGGAAGGTAGCGACGGTCGCCTCGACGTCGCGCCGGTTTTCCGCCTCGGCGTGCTGACGGACGATTGCCTCCCGGCGCTGGCGAAGGCTGGTGATGTTGTCGACCTCTGTCATGCGAGCAAGGTAAGTCTCTCCCGATGCGGTCATCAGGACGTTGGCAGAACTGGGCGGCCCGAAGATTGAGGAGACCTTCTCTTCAGCGCGATTCAGGTTAAAACGTACATTAGCCAATCGCACCCATCACTTGGTCAAAACCTTTTGGGCCGAGCATGGTTTGCGGCTAGACGAGCACAGAGGTTACACGCTTGCGGTTAGCGGGTCAACGCGATTCCGCTTGGCGGTAAGCCGAAACAAAATCGCGTTGCTTATCCTCCCTGACACTTCCCGATGTCGTTTTCCCAATTGGGAGTCCTGAGGTAAGGAAGTGCGAGGCTTGCTGCCGCTCCAGCAAAGTTTATTCAGACGCGAGCAGCCAAAATTCGATCATTGCGATGCACGAAACGATTGGATCGGAGGCCCGTGGTGTCCACAATAATCAGCCGGGCAGTGTCTGGGCCGCGGGTTCGCGGAGAGCGAAACGGTGAGGATGTGGCGCGCTGCGCCGACCATGTTCTACCGCGAAAAACGAGTGACTCAGCCTTCTGACAGTGACTAGGTAATGGTCGCGTGGGGCGATGGGGTATTGATCGAGCCGGGGCGGCTCCGGTAGGGCCGTTTGTACCGAAGTCGTGCAGCACCGCCGTCGCGCTGGCCCCGTTCGGCTGAAGTGTATATGCCGAAAACAGCACCAAACAATAACCTTCGAACTTGCCGAAACGTGGCTAGTCGAAACGTATTCCAGCATTCCCGGCGGCAGGATGGATTACCCACCGCACCGCCCCGCGCGAGGTTTGAACCGATGCGCCTGACCATAAGACGCGCAGTGGATCAGGAGGCGGTGGATTCCATTTCACGTATGCGCTTGAGCGCGAGTCTTCCAGCCCGCCTCGCCAACGCTGGCGAGAGACGTTCCAGGTACCAAAATGCCTTCCACCAGGCAGGCACCACAATGATTGCGTCTCCGCGCAACACCGCACGAAGGGCGCGCTCGGCGAACTTTTCGGGTGCCATCGGCCGGAACGGCTCCCAGAATTTGAGTAGCTGCTCGTCGCTGATGCCGTTGAACCGCCCATACTTGCCGCCAGCGAGGATCGGGGTCCGGATCGCGCCTGGACAAAACACCGACACCTGCACGCCGTGGCGCTCGGCCTCTACGCGCAGCACCTTCGAGAGCGCGACGACGGCGTGTTTGGAGGCGGTGTAGCTCCCCTGGGCCGGAGTGGCGACGAGACCAGCCATTGAGGCTGTGTTCACGATGTGGCCGGAGTGCTGGCGGATCATGATCGGATAGACCGCTTGGATGCCGTGCACCACACCGTGCAGGTTCACGTCGAAGACGTCGTTCCAGTCGTCGAGCGTGTATGAGTCGATCTCACCGCCGACCGCAATGCCGGCATTGTTGAACAGGTAGTCGATGCGCCCGGATTGCTGCACCGCCTCGGCAACAGCGCGCTCAAACGACGGATAGCTGCGCACATCGAGCTCGATCGCGTGTGCCTTTGCGCCCCCACTGTTAAGACGTTGCGCCAGCTCCTGGGCTGCGCCGATCTGACGATCGGCGATCCAGACCTCGGCGCCCCCATCGACCAACTTGGCCGTCAACGCGGCGCCGATACCGGACGCGCCACCGGTAACGAATGCAATCTTCCCTGACACGCTCGACGCCATTGGGGAAGGATAATCGCTCGCCCTCGCAGGTCACAGGAGATTCTGGCGCCGGTGTCGCCCAGATGGGTGGTGAAACGTTCTTCACCAGTCGGTTTCACCGGCTGCACAAGTCGCTTACGGCAAGCGCGTCTCCGAGAACATTGCGGAAGTGTAAGCCGAGGAGCTGGTCGAGTTTCGTCTCACGCAGCGGGCTGACACAGAGAGTATTTCGGCTATTGGCTCCAACGCGCCTGCGCGGACGTTCAAGGCCGAAACGGAGTTGGCAGGGAGATTATGGCGCCGGCAATCCCGGTATCGGCATCCGAGGCGAATAATCAAGACTGATGACTGTGAAGCAAACGAGACCGTGGGTTCTGCTGTGCACCAGCGTGCTGACGGGTTGCGGGCTGGCCCTGTCCGCTTTCGGACTGGTTGGCGGCCCCGACCCCTGGGCCCAGGCGGCGCCGCCCCCTGCGCCGGGCAATCACTGGTGCCCAGGTGATCAATGGAATCCGGGCTGGGGCAGGATCTCGAACTGGGACTGGAATCGCTGCCACGACTGGCAAGGTCCGGGAGGGCCGTTTGGCCCGGCGGGCTGGGGACCCTGGGGCCCCCCGCCGCCGTGGGCGACGCCGCAGCCACCTCCACCCCCTTGGGCACCCGGAGCCAACCTGATGTGGAACCCCACTGCAAATGGTTGGGGATTCTTTAACAACGCGGTGTGGACTCCGATCTAACGAAGTGCCGGCCAAGTCGAAAGTGATCCTCAATCCGGGCTGACGCCATTTCGGTCACCTCACAGCAGATCGGTAATTGGCGCCCAGCCTGCGGCTAACAACGACGCGCAATTTATAGGGATGACCACACCCATCGACCACCAGCGGCGTGAAATCCATTCGGGCGACGGTCGGGGTCGACGTCGCCGCGCGAAGCAAATCACTCTCGCCGGCGCCGCTGCCATCGCGATGCTCGCGCTCTTCGACGCCGCATCGCTCGGAAAAGGCGAAAACACCCCCGCATCGGGGTCGGTGCGCCTGGTAGACCAGGCCACTGACTTGCCGGCGCCCGATGTGCCGGCGCCGGCGCCGCCGGGGCCTCAGCTGGTGTTGCCGCCGGGGACGGTGTTGCCGCCGGGGACGTGGTTCCTGCCCGGCGGGTTCCCGGTGCCGCCGGTGCCGCCGGGGGTGGCGATGCCGCCGATACCGCCGGAGGTGCCGCACATGTTGCAGCAGGGCTTGGAGATGTTAGCGGCGGGACCCCCGCCGGGGGTGCCGGACGAGGTCTGCCGGTACAACACGGTCAGGGTCCCCTGTCCTCCGTAGACGCCCGCGCCTCGGGCTCGTGCGAGCTAGGCCCGCGCTTCAGCGCGGGCGCGCCGCACGGCATACCAGGAACCACGCTTCAACAAGCGCTCCTCGCCGCCATCTTCCGAGACGACCAGCAGCCGATGGCGTGGCACTCCCAAAACGCTTGTCAGCAAGGCGATCGGGGCGAGCACGACCGCCAGGCACACCTCCACCACGTAGGCGATGGCGGCCCAGACAATGTCGAACAGAAAGTCGAACACAACCGCGAACACGACGCCGAATATGAGGTCGAACAAAATATTGCCCGAGTTGGAGCCGCTGGAAGTGTTTCCTGAGCCGTGCGATGTGCCCCAATCGCGCCAGCGCGGCGTCCAGAACAGAAACGGGTTCGGCCGAATCTTCATGGCCCTCGTCGCCGGATAACTGGCATCCGGCGGCGCGTGATCGCCCGCGGAATGTTCGGTCGTATGCCTTTCCATGCGAGGCCCAACACCGGCTACGGCGTCGAGATCAGGTGGCCCGCCCTGTCCCGGATAGGCCACCGACGGCGCGTCCCCAGCCCGTCGCCCGATCTGTTGCTCAACCACGTCAAGGAACGCGTCGACTTCGTCTTCGTTGTAACCGCGTTTTCCGATCGGGGGCTTAGAGAAAGCCATGTTGTGGACCTGCTCTGGAGTAACGACGCGTCCCGTCGGATCTCGCAGCGCCGCCTCGACGAGTTCGAGGAATGCGTCGACCTGGTCCTCGTTGTAACCGCGTTTTCCGCGGGGCGGCCTAGAAAAAGCTACGTTGTGGACCTGCTCCGGCGTGAGGAAACCGCCCGTCGTCGACGCCGGCCGGCCGACGGACGGCGCAATCGCGCGCGGGTCACTGGCGGCGTGCGCCTCGGCCAGCCGACGTTCCAGTTCGGCGATGCGTTTCTCCGGGTCGTCCTGGTCCATGAGCAGATGGTCCCACCCATTACCCGCGCGCGCAGCAAATCGCGGACGCAGTCAGCACTACCGAGTTGGGTTAGAAGCCCGCCAATTCGGGGAATCCGCAATCCAAGAAGGCACCCGCCCCGGGCGCCGCTGACACTGGAGATGCAAATGATCGGATCAATAATTCTCGCCATCATCGTGGGCGCGATCATCGGATTGGTCGTGCGTCTCGTCATGCCGGGCAAGCAGAACATCGGCATGATCATGACGGTTGTGCTCGGCGCCGTGGGTGGCTGGATCGGCTCGGCAGTGACTAGCCATTTCGGGTACCACAACGCCAATGGTGGGGTCGCTTGGATTCCGTTCTTCGTTGGAGTCGGCGCCGCCATCGTCCTCATCGCGATCTACGAAGGCCTGACGGGTCGTCGTACCGGGACCAGGTTGCCGCGCTAGCAAGGCTTCTCAGCCGATCAAAACCGCATACCGCGGCTTGATCACCTCGTCGATGATCGCCAGCCGCTCGTCGAACGGGATGAAGGCCGACTTCATCGCGTTGATGGTGAACCGCTCGAGGTCGCTCCACCCGTAGCCGAAAGCCTCGACCAATCGGTGCATCTCGAGACTCATCGAGGTGTCGCTCATCAGCCGGTTGTCGGTATTGACGGTCACCCGAAACCGCGTCCGGGCCAGCAGGTCGAACGGGTGATCGGCGATGCTTTTGACCGCGCCGGTCTGCACGTTGGAACTGGGGCACAGCTCGAGCGGAATTCGCTTGTCCCGCAAGATCGACGCCAGCCTGCCCAACCGCACTTTCCCAGTTTCGGGGCCACCCTCCACCACGTCAATGTCGTCGACGATGCGAACCCCATGCCCGAGCCGGTCGGCGCCGCAGAACGCGATCGCCTCATGGATGGAAGGCAGCCCGAACGCCTCGCCGGCATGAATCGTGAAGCGCGCATTGTGGTCCCGCATGTACTCGAATGCGTCCAAATGCCGCGTCGGCGGGTTGCCGGCCTCGGCGCCCGCAATGTCGAATCCGACCACCCCCTTGTCCCGGAATCGGATCGCCAGCTCGGCGATCCTCCGGGACACCGCGGCGTGCCGCATCGCGGTGACCAAAAGCCGCACCGTGATCGCACGGCCCGCGGCGGCACAGGCCTTCTCGCCGGAGGCGAAACCCTCCAGCACGGAATCGACGATCTCGTCGAAGGACAGCCCACGGTCGATGTGCAGCTCGGGAGCAAACCGCACCTCGGCATAGACCACGGAATCGGCCGCCAGGTCTTCGACGCACTCGTAGGCGACGCGGTACAGCGAATCGGGTGTCTGCATCACCGCGACGGTGTGGGAAAACGGTTCCAGGTAGCGCTCCAGCGAGCCGCTGTGCGATCGGGTGCGAAACCACGTCGCCAGCTCCTCGACCTCGGTGGCGGGAAGCCCGTCGTAACCGGTCTCGCCGGCGATGTCGATCACGGTCGACGGGCGCAACCCACCGTCGAGGTGATCATGCAGCAGGGCCTTGGGCGCTTTCCTGATCTGCTCTAGATCCAGTTGTGTCACTTGGTGATCCGATCGATGATCAGCGGCCTGGAAACCGGTGGTGTGTCGCGGACGCCCCAGCCGCCGTCCAGCTCGGCAATCGCGGCGCCGAAGCGGTCCGGAGTGTCGGTGTAGAGGGTGAACAACGGCTCACCGGCAGTGACCGGTTCGCCGGGACGGCGGTGGATTTCGACGCCGGCACCGAACTGCACCGGTTCGCCCGGACGGGATCTACCCGCGCCGAGCCGCCATGTTGCCAGCCCCACTGCCATCGCGTCGATATCGCCCATTGTGCCGCCCCGGTCGGCGGTCACGGTCTCGGAACACGAACCGATCGGCAACGGCACCGACAAATCACCGCCCTGGGCCTCGACGAGCCGGCGGAATCGGTCCATCGCGGTGCCATCGCGCAGTGTCTGGGCCGGATCGCGGTCGTCGATCCCGGCGAGCTCGAGCATCTCGGAGGCCAGCCGCAAAGTCAGCTCGACCACATCGGGCGGCCCGCCGCCGGCCAGCACGTCCAGCGACTCGGCAACCTCGAGAGCGTTGCCGACGGTCGCGCCCAGCGGGCGGTTCATGTCCGTCAGCAGCGCGCGGGTGGGCAACCCATTCGCCGCGCCCAACTCGACCATGGTGTGGGCAAGTTCGCGGGACTGCGCCTCCGAGGTCAGCAACGCTCCGGAACCCACTTTCACGTCGAGCACCAGCGCGCCCGTGCCTGCGGCCAGCTTCTTGCTCATCACGGAGCTGGCGATCAGCGGCAGTGACTCGACGGTGGCGGTGACGTCGCGCAGCGCGTACAGCTTGGCGTCGGCCGGTGCCAGCTCGCCGGCGGCGAAGATGGCCGCGCCCACATCGAGAAGTTGGTCACGCACTCGCCGGTTGGATAGTTCGGCGGTGAACCCGGCGATGGATTCCAGCTTGTCGAGGGTGCCGCCGGTGTGGCCCAGCCCGCGGCCCGAAGCCTGCGGCACCGCCGCGCCGCAGGCGGCGACGACGGGCACCAAATGGATCGTGGTCTTGTCCCCCACCCCGCCGGTGGAGTGCTTGTCCACTGTGGGCAAACGCAGATCCCGGAAGTCCAGGCGCTCACCGGAGGCCAGCATCGCCGCCGTCCACCTGGCGATCTCGCCGCGGTCCATGCCGCGCAACACAATCGCCATCAATAGCGCCGACATTTGTTCGTCGGCGACGCGGCCGTCGGTGTACGCGTCGATGACCCAATCGATGGCGGCATCCGACAGCCGGCCTCCGTCGCGCTTGGTCCTGATCACCGTCGGCGCGTCGAATGCGAACTCAGTCAAGAACGGTCCCCCGGAAGCTCGGCACCGAAAGCATCGGGGAGCAGGTCCCCGAGCCGACGGGGCCCGGCGGGATGGTCGATCAGCAGCTCTGGACCACCGTGCTCCAAAAGCACCTGACGGCATCGCCCGCATGGCATGAGCACCGATCCTTGCCCATCCACGCACGCCAGCGCCACCAGCCGGCCCCCACCGGTCGAATGTAGGGCGCACACCACGCCGCACTCGGCACAGAGACCAAGACCATATGAGACGTTCTCCACATTGCATCCGGTGACCACGCGGCCGTCGTCGACCAGCGCGGAAGCGCCCACCGGGAACCGCGAGTACGGCGCATACGCTCCTGCCGTCGCCTGGATTGCCTTGTGCCGCAGCATATTCCAATCGACGTCACCCATACCGCAACCCCGCTCACTCCCGGGCCGACCTGAGACAGCCACCCTAACCCTGACACGACACGCGGTGTTGATCGGACCGTTCGGGGTACCGCCCCGCGACGTTGCCGGGCTAAGCTCGGTTGCCCGGCATTAGCCTCCACGAAGGCGGTGAGGACTTGGTGAGTACGCAGGCGACAACCGCGGATCCGGCCATATCTACACCAGCACCCTCGCGCAAGCGGCGGCCACCGCGGACGCTGTATCGGGGGGATCCCGGTATGTGGTCGTGGGTGTTGCATCGCATAACCGGTGCGACGATCTTCTTCTTTCTGTTCGTACACGTCTTGGACACCGCGCTAGTCCGGGTGAGCCCGCAGGTCTACAACGAGGTGATCCAGACCTACAAGACCCCGATCGTCGGCCTGATGGAGTTCGGCCTCGTCGTCGCGGTGGCGTTCCACGCGCTGAACGGGATCCGGGTCATTCTGATCGACTTCTGGTCGCAGGGCCCCCGCTACCAGCGGCTGATGCTGTGGATCGTCGGCGTCGTCGTCCTGCTGCTCATAGTCCCGGCGGCGGTGGTGCAGGGCATCCACATGATGGAGTACTTCCGATGAGCAGCCCCGATCTTCAGCTCGGCCGCGGCGAGATAGCGCCGGTCAAACAGCGCTTCTACGACCGTCCCGCCAGCCTGGACGATCCCCGCTCCCCGCGACGCCGCGCGGGCATTCCCAACTTCGAGAAGTTCGCCTGGCTGTTCATGCGGTTTTCCGGCATCGCGCTGGTGTTCTTGGTCATCGGGCACCTGTTCATCATGCTGATGTGGCAAAACGGCGTCTACCGCATCGACTTCAACTACGTCGCGCAGCGCTGGCATTCTCCGTTTTGGCAAATCTGGGACATGGCGCTGCTGTGGCTGGCGCAGTTGCACGGTGCCAACGGGTTACGCACCATCATCGACGACTACAGCCGCAAGAACTCCACTCGGTTCTGGCTCAACAGCCTGCTGCTCTTGTCGATGGGGTTCACGTGTTTGCTGGGCACTTACGTGCTGGTGACCTTCAACCCGAACATCTCGTGAAAGGCGACCGGTGATCCAGCAACACCGATACGACGTGGTGATCGTCGGCGCGGGCGGTGCCGGAATGCGCGCAGCGGTAGAAGCGGGTCCGCGCGTCCGCACCGCGGTATTGACCAAGCTGTACCCCACCCGCAGCCACACCGGCGCCGCGCAGGGCGGCATGTGCGCCGCGCTGGCCAACGTCGAGGACGACAACTGGGAATGGCACACGTTCGACACCGTCAAGGGCGGCGACTACCTCGCCGACCAGGACGCCGTGGAAATCATGTGCAAGGAAGCCATCGACGCGGTGCTCGACCTGGAGAAAATGGGGATGCCGTTCAACCGCACCCCCGAGGGCCGCATCGACCAGCGCCGCTTCGGCGGACACACCCGTGACCACGGGAAGGCCCCGGTCCGCCGGGCGTGCTACGCCGCCGACCGCACCGGACACATGATCCTGCAGACCTTGTACCAGAACTGCGTCAAGCACGACGTGCAGTTCTTCAACGAGTTCTACGCGCTGGACCTGGTGCTGACCCACACCCCGAGCGGGCCGGTGGCCACCGGCCCGCTCGGGGTGTGGGTCAGCACCAGGTCCAGCGCGTAGAACTCGTTGAAGAAC
>Ga0182039_10000632_pt1 | contig 18316 bp, 16 predicted proteins | sample sta12Can44000111_FD_125975 | JGI IMG/M metagenome (GOLD analysis project Ga0182039, IMG submission 125975) | Lab enrichment of tropical soil microbial communities from Luquillo Experimental Forest, Puerto Rico - statanox.12C.anox.44.000.111 | ecosystem: Environmental > Terrestrial > Soil >...
CGAGGCTGGCGCAAGATTTCCGGGGAAGTTGTCGCGTGAACAGCCTCCATCATCAGGCCATTAAATGCTTGGGAAGAGGGCTCAAGGTGACAGCACACTCCGAGGACGGCCTGGTGGAAGCGGTGGAGGCCGCGGACGATTATCCCTTTCTCCTCGCAGTGCAATGGCACCCGGAGGAGATAACCGCACAATCCGAACAGCGAAGGATCTTTGAGCAGTTTGTATCCGCCTGCCGCCAGGCCGCCGCGCGTCGGAAGGGAATCTCGGCACGCACAGGGGAGACCTAGGGAAGGCTATGCATCGGCGGTTGCCCGATTATCTCCAACCCGGACTCAAGGTAGTCTTCGTGGGCTTCAATCCTGGCGAACGCTCCGCCCGCATCGGTCACTACTACGCAGGAAGAGGCAACCAATTCTGGAATCTGCTGTATGAGTCGGGCTTGGTGCGGCAACGGCTGCGGCCGGAGGATGACCATCGCATCCTCGAGTTCGGATTGGGACTCACGGACGTCGTCAAACGCTGGTCTCGCTCAAGCAGCTCCTTGCGCGCCATCGATTACAAGAAGGGCATTCCACGGCTATTGGCCAAGTTGCGTCAGGTGCAGCCGCGGGCGGTGGCCTTCAATGGCAAGCTGGCCTACGAGAAGGTGGCCGCAGCCCCCGTTCAGTTAGGACTGCAGCGCGAGAAGTTGGAAGGAGCGCTGGTCTTCGTCCTGCCGTCGACGAGCGGGCGGAATGGCAGGTTGACCCGCGCGGCAAAGCTCAGGTATTTCCGCCGTCTCGCTCAATGGGTGAGGAAGAATGGCTGACGAACGCGTCCTATTTACGCAGGACGGGCCGGTGGCGATGCTGGTGCTCAATCGTCCCGAGAAGTTGAACGCCGCTGACGACGGCATGCGAGAGGGACTGAGCATAGCTCTGGAGACCGTGCAGCGAGACCCATCTATTCGCGCCGTGGTTATCACCGGCGCCGGACGTGGATTCTGCGCCGGTGGCGACATCCAGAAGATGGTGGAGCTGAAGAACGATCATCAGTCGGTCACCTTCCGAGGCTATCTCGAGAGCGGACACGATTTGGTGCGGAAAATCCGCCAACTGCCGAAACCTGTTCTAGCTTCCGTCAACGGACCGGCGGCCGGAGCGGGCATGAACCTCGCGCTGGCTTGCGACCTGCGCATCGCCTCGGAGCAGGCTACTTTCACCCAGGCCTTCGTGCGCATCGGCCTTCATCCCGATTGGGGAGGCACGTTTTTTCTGCCCCGCCTGATCGGCATCGGGCGGGCTGTGGAGATGTTTGTATTGGGCGAGCCTATCAACGCTGCCGAAGCATATCGACTCGGGCTGGTTAACTCCGTCGTTCCGCACGACCAGCTCGCAGCCGAGACCCGCAAGCTGGCTACGCGTCTGGCGGAAGCCGCACCCTTGCCTCTGGCTTTGCTGAAGCACGCTCTGTACGAGCGCCTGGAGACCCAACTGGATCTCATGATGGAGTTCGAGGTCGACGCGCAAACCAAGTGTTTCGAGTCGGCAGATTTCGCCGAAGGCTTACAGGCCTTTCTGGAGAAGCGGAAGCCGAATTTCAAAGGGATATAGGCATTGGGTGAGTAAGTCATTGAGCCAATAAATCATTGGTCGGGCTGGCGCAAACCTAAAGGTTGTTGAAAAAGCCTCCGATCAGGGTCATCCCGAGCAAAGCGAGGGATCTGCTTTTCTTCTGTTTTCAATGCGATAAAGCAGATGCAACTGGGCGATTTCCATGGCTCGGCATAAGAGGAGAACGGTATGCTGAAACTGACCAACTTCGACGACTGGATTGATTACTTTTACGGCTGGCAAAAGGACATCGGGCTCGACGCACCCGAATTCCGGGAGTACAAGTTCGAAGCCAAGTATGGCCAACTGCCCCACAACGAGATTGAGTTCGGCGATTATAAGGGGCAACTCCGCTGGAAGACGGTGATGCACATACCCGATCAGCGCGTCCGCGATGCGGCCTTGAACTTGATTGTATACCAGGGCGACACCGAGTTTGCCTCAGTGGAACAGCAGCGACACCTGTTTGAGACGGCGCCCAGCCGTTACGACTACCTCAGCTTGGTGCGGGTGATGACCGAGGAAATGCGCCACGGCTGGCAAATGAGCCACCTGCTCGTCACCCAGTTCGGTCGTTCAGGGAAGATCGAGGCGCAGAAACTGCTCGAGCGGCGCGCCTTCACCGACGACCGGCTGCTAGGGGCGTTTAACGAGATCGTTGGCGACTGGCTGGATTTCTACACCTACACGCACTTCGTCGACCGCGACGGAAAATTCCAACTGACCATGCTCTCGTATTCCGGCTTTCAGCCCCTGGCTGAGAGCATGCTTCCTATGTTGAAGGAAGAGTCTTTCCACCTCGGCACGGGCAACAACGGCTTGCGTCGCATCCTCCAGGCCGGAAGGATTCCCACGCCCGTGATCCAGCGGTACTTCAACAAGTGGCTGCCCACTTCGTTTGACCTTTTCGGTACCGACCACTCTTCTTCCGCCCAGTGGGCTTACGTGTGGGGCTTAAAGGGACGATACAATGAGCGGGACGCCGGTGAACAGGCGGACAAAGAGCACCTCAACGAGGCCTCGCGCGAACTCTACCGTCAGGAAGTCCAGAAGCTGACCGATCTGCTCAACAAGCTCGTGCCCGAGGACCAGCCGAAGCTCCAGGTGCCGGACCTCAAGTTTAATCGCAAGATCGGTCAGCACGCCGGCAAGTTTTGTACGACAGAAGGCGCGGAGCTGACCGCCGAGGAATACGAAAAATATTTGCCTGCTGTGGTTCCGACCGAGGCGGACAAGGAGTTCCTGCGTTCCGTGATGAAGGAGGAGGGCTGGATCATGCCGAAGAAGGAAACGGAGTTCGAGCCGTCCGAAGGGGCGCGACGCAGGTGATCTTGGGCTTGCCACTTTGGATTTTCGGTTTGGGTAACGTCTAGGAAGTCCTCACGCGTCCGCGGCGGCGGGCCTCCCTCTCCCAAACGGGAGAGGGCTATTCTCCAAAACTCCAGCCCTCTTCCTGCGGGAGAGGTGACACGAAGCCGCCGGTTAGGGTTTCTGTATCTCGGTGACGAAGGTTAGCGAGGGAAATGACGAAAGAAGATTGGATTCGGCTGACCGGCCTTATTGCCGAGCCTCCTCCAGGCAGCAAGCTTGCTGCGGCAAAAGAATATGGCATTGATCTCACGCTGCTTGTCGAAAGCCTTAAGTTGACGCCCACTGAGCGGCTGCGCCAGCTTGCTAATGCCCAGCCTTTGATGGAGGAGCTGCGGTGCGCGCGAAAGGCCTTACGACGTGAATGACTTCGAGCGCAGCCTCGGGGCGCTGCTGGATAGCGAAGTCGAATTCGTCGTCATCGGCGGTGTGGCGATGTACGCACACGGGTCTGCGCACTTGACGAGAGACCTCGACATCTGCTACGAACGGAGCCATGAAAACATCGAGCGGCTTGCCACAGCCTTATCGCCTTACCATCCCCGGCTGCGCGGAGTGCCCGAGGACGTGCCTTTCCACCTTGACGCGTCGACCATCACGAAGGGGATGAACTTCACCCTAACGACCGATCTGGGAGACCTCGACTTGATCGGCGAGGTCGTCGGGTTGGGGCAGTACTCACCAGTGCGAGCTGCGTCGATTACCCTCGATCTGTTCGGCAGATCCTGCAGGGTACTTTCGCTTGAGGGTCTAATACAGGCAAAACGCGCTACCGGCCGGAGCCGAGACGCGGCTGCTCTTCCGGAGCTTGAAGCCTTGCGCGAGCTTGCCTGCCAGATCACCGAGGGGTGCTCCAGCTCTTCGGAGGAAACAGCCGCATCCCCCGCGCGTGTCCTGACAGAGCGGAGCGGCCCGGTCGCGCGTTTGGTGATTAACCGGCCTCCGCTTAACATTCTCGATATCGACACCATCCGCGAGCTGAATTCCAGGCTCGCTGATGTCCTTAAGCGCCAAGGCGTTCGCCTGGTGGAGATTCGAGGCGCAGGTGAGAAGGCATTCTCTGCCGGAGTGGACGTGCGCGATCACTTGCCGGATCGGGCGCCGGAAATGTTGCGTGAGTTCCACTCCCTCATTCGAGCCGTGCTCTACGCTCCTTGCCCTGTGCTTGCGGTTGTGCGGGGCCACTGTTTGGGCGGGGGCATGGAGCTGGCCATGTCCTGCGATTTCATCATCGCTTCAGACGACGGTCGGTTTGCCCAGCCGGAAGTCAAGGTCGGCGCTTTTCCACCCGTTGCGGCAGTGCTGCTGTCGAAGCTTATTCCCGAGAAGAAGGCGCTCGAGTTGATTCTGACTGGTGAACCGATTGCTGCGGAACAAGCGCAGCAGTTGGGCTTGGTGAACCGCGTGGTGAGCTCTGCGGAACTCGAAGACGAAGTTGCCAGTTTCTCAGGCTTGTTGCTGGCCCAGAGCGCGCAGGTTACGATGCTGGCGCGCAAGGCTGCCCGGCTTGCGCCGCTGGCGGCGCTTGAAAACCAACTGCGCGAATCTGAGAGAATGTATCTTGAACATCTACTGTCGACCGCAGACGCCTCGGAAGGCTTGCGAGCCTTCCTCGAGAAGCGGCCTCCCGTATGGAACAAATAGAGTCTCGGGCATCAACGGAGGCCCACCGCCGGGCGTGAAAACCAACTGACGACGCTTCGACTGCGCTCAGCGCCCTGAGCCTGCCGAAGAGCAGCCTCGCTCGCCGCGGCGACAGAGGGCGGCGACCCCGCAGTCGCGGGAGAGCCGGGTCAGTGGCTAGGCCGCGATTTTCAAAGCGGTCCCGGAGCAAAGGAGCAGATCGGCGATGAATAATGTGATGGAGATTGAACCTCAGGCGCTGGCCGAGATGATAAACAGCCATGAAAAGAAGCCGTTTCTCATCGACTGCCGCGAGCCCTGGGAATATGAGATCGCCCGGATCGAAGGGGCCACGCTGATACCCATGCGGCAGGTTCCTCAAAGCCTGGAACTCATACCCAGGAACGCCACCGTCGTGGTCTACTGCCATCACGGAATGCGCAGCCTGAACGTGGTGGGCTGGCTCCGGCAGCAGGCGATCGAGGCACAGAGTCTAAGGGGCGGTATCGATTGCTGGTCGTTGGACATTGATCCGACGGTCCCCCGCTACTGAAGGGAGCGCCTGGATGGCACGACAGCCTTCGCCACGTTGTGGACGTGCTATAAAGCTGCGGGTGAAAGAATGAAAGAACGAGTCCTAAAGGGACCTGGCTTCCGAAGCTCGACCAGCACGTCCGATTGGCCGACCTCGTTTTGGCACAACGAGTCGTCTGCTGACAGGTTCATCGATCTGCTGACACACCATTTCCGACTGCTAGGAGATGCTCCGTACCCTGGCCCCCGGCGCGACGAGTTGCGGCCGGCCTACAGGAGCTTTCCCGTGGGCGAGTACCTGATACTCTATCGCGTCGCGGAGCCCGGTGTGTGCATCATGCACGTGGTGCCCGGCCGGCGCAATCTTGAAGCCTTAGTCGGTCATTGAGTTTCGCGCCAAACACCAGTGAGGACTGTTTGCAGAAAGAGAAAGTCCGGCTACACGTCAATGGAAGACTGTACGAGCTGGAGATCGACCCGAACCGATTGCTGCTCGAGGTCCTCCGTCAGGACCTGGGCCTGACTGGCACCAAGCGCGGCTGCGACGATTCGAGCTGTGGCGCCTGCACCGTGCTCGTAGACGGCGAACCCCAGATGTCCTGCCTGATGCTCGCCGTATCGTACCAGGAGCCCGAGATCACCACCATCGAGGGTGTTGCGGACGGGTGCGAACTTGATGCCCTGCAGCGCGGCTTTTGCGTGGAAGGCGGCGCGCAGTGCGGCTATTGCACGCCGGGCATGATCCTGACCGCCAAATACCTATTGGCTCGCAATCCTGACCCTAGCGACCAGGAAATCAACGAGGCACTTTCCGGCAACCTGTGCCGCTGTACCGGCTACATACAGATTCTCGCCTCGGTGCGCAAGGCCATCGAACTGCTGCGCCAGGAGCAGCCGCAGGAGGTGGAACGATGAGTTCTTTTCCTCAGCCTTCTGTGATCGGGGCGCGGACTCCCATGGTGGACAGCGTGGACAAAGTCACCGGCGCCGGCAAGTATGCCGATGACTTGACACTCCCAGGTATGCTGGTGGGCAAGATCCTGCACAGCCCGCATGCCCATGCGCGCATACGCTCGATTGACACATCGGCCGCTGAAGCGCTAACCGGGGTCAAAGCCGTGGTCACCGGGCGCGAGACGCCAGTCAAGTACGGTATTCTGCCTGTCGGTCATGATGAAACCATCTTCGCCGTTGACAAGGTGCGCTACATCGGAGACAACGTGGCCGGAGTGGCAGCCACGAGTGAAGCGATCGCCGAAGAGGCCCTGCGGCTGATCCGGGTGGACTACGAGACCCTGCCCGCACACTTCGATCCCGAGCAGTCAATGCGAGCCGAAGACTATCTCATCCATGAGGGGCGACCGCATAACATCGAGCGCGAGTACCACCATCATTTCGGCAACGTTGAGGAAGGATTCGAGGCGGCGGACTACATCCGCGAGGACCGCTTTGACTGCGCCGAAGTCACCCATGCCGCGCTCGAACCGCACTCGACGCTGGCCAAGTTCGATCCGGACGGCAAGCTGACGGTGTGGTCGTCCACCCAGGTCCCTTATTACCTAATGAAGACGCTCTCCTCCACTTTGCAGATGGCGGAAGAAAACGTGCGTGTCATCAAGCCTCTTATCGGCGGCGGGTTCGGGGGCAAGAGTGAAGTGATACCGCTGGAACTGGCGGCGGCGGTGCTCGCACGCAAGGCGGGAGGGCCCGTGAAAGTCACTTACACCCGCGAAGAGGTCTTTTACGCCCACCGTGGCCGACCGAGGCAAATCGTCGAACTAAAGACGGGAGTCACTCGCCAAGGCGAACTGACGGCGGTGGAGGTGCGCGTCATCCAGGATGGCGGCGCCTACTGCGGGTACGGTGTGGTCACCATCCTTTATTCCGGGCAACTGCTCAACGCCATGTACGATATCCCCAACGTCAAGTTCGACGGCTACCGCGTCCTGACCAACAAGCCGGCGTGTGGTGCGATGCGGGGCCATGGTACAGTGAACACACGCTTTGCCTTCGAGCAGCAACTCAACAGAATCGCCGCTGTGTTGGGCATTGACCCGGTTGAAATCCGCCGCCGTAACTTCCTGAAGCCGCCTTGCCGGACTGTGAATGATCTGCGCGTGCTGAGCTATGGCTACCCGGAGTGCATTGAGCGGGTCTGCGATCGATCCGGCTGGAAGCACAAGTACGGGAGACTCCCTTACGGCAAAGGTATCGGCATCGCCGGCAGCCACTATGTGAGTGGCGCTGCGAATCCCATCATCCGCTCGATGATGCCGCATACCACCGTGAATCTAACCATTGACAGCGACGGCGCCGTGACCATCTTCAGCGGGGCGGCGGAAATTGGTCAGGGTTCAGACACCATGCAGGTGCAAATCGTAGCCGCAGAACTGGGTCTCGCCATGGAACAGGTCAAAATCATCGCCGCCGACACGGGGCGAACTCCGGTTGATCTTGGAAGCTACTCGAGCCGCGTCACCTTTATGGCCGGCAACGCCGCGTTGGCCGCCGCACGCGAAGGAAAGAGACGGATTCTTGCTGCCGCCGCCGAGAAACTTGCTTGTAGCCCCGACAACCTGGCGTTGGAGAAGGGAGGCGTTTATTACCGCGCAGATTGCCGCTTGGCGCTGAGTTTTCAAGATGCGGTGCGACTCGCCGTGGGGCGAGACGGCACGCTTCAGGCTGCCGGGACTTACACAACTCCGCCCGACTCGCAGGGAGGCAAATTCAAGGGCGCCGGCGTCGGCCCGTCACCTGCTTACAGTTACAGCGCCCAGGTTGCCGAAGTCACGGTTGACAGCGAGAGCGGCCAGGTGAGCGTAGACCGCATCATCGCCGCACACGATTGCGGGAAGGCGCTGAATCCGCTTGCGGTGGAGGGACAGGTCCAAGGCTCAGTCTGGATGGGCCTGGGGCAGGCAGTGCAGGAAGAGATGATCTGGCAAAACGGCCGGCTAATGAATCCGGGGCTGCTCGAGTATCGCAGCCCCTCCACCTTGGAGTCACCGCCGATTGAAACCATCCTCGTGGAGTCGAACGACCCGGAAGGACCGTTCGGCGCCAAGGAAGCGGGCGAGGGTTCCCTCGCCGCAACTATCCCTGCGGTAACTCACGCCATATACGACGCGGTTGGCGTGTGGATCGATACGCTGCCCGTTACGCCGGAGAAGGTCCTGAAGGCGTTGGAGGAAAAGAGGAGATCGTGTGAGCTTACCTCCCTTTGAAGTTTTGCGGCCGTGGAACCTTGACGCAGCAGTCGCAACCCTGGGGCGTTTCGGCCTTGACGTTAAACTGGTAGCGGGAGGCACGGACTTGATCCCTAGTATGAACCAGGGACTTTTTGCACCCAAGATTCTACTCGACCTCAAAGGACTACGCGACCTGCGCTTTATCCGCTTTGATCCCGAACGAGGGCTCACAGTGGGCGCTGTGACCACCATCTCAGCCCTCACCGATTCGCCGGTGATCGCTCGGCATTTCCCTGTTTTGCATGCCGCTGCCAGAAACGTCGCCAGCCCCCTGCTGCGCAATATGGGGACAGTGGGCGGGAACCTGTGCCTTGACACGCGCTGCCTCTACTATAACCAGTCTGCGTTCTGGCGCCAATCGCTGGGCGGTTGCATCAAGAATGAAGGCACCATTTGCCACGTTGCCCCCGCGAGCGATAAGTGCTGGGCAGCTTTCTCCGGCGACGTGGCCCCCGCCCTGCTCGTTCTCGGCGCCAGCGTGCGTCTCGCGAGCCCAAGAGGATGGCGTGAAGTCGCTCTCGCCGATTTCTATGCGAACGACGGCCTCGTCCACATCAACAAAACACACGATGAGATTGTTACCAGCGTCCATGTTCCGGCAGCGAGCGCCGGCTGGAGTGGCGCCTACAGGAAACTCCGCATCCGGCACTCCATCGACTATCCACTGGCCGGAGTAGCCGTCGCCATGCAAAGGAACCGGGACGGAACTTGCGTTCAAGCTCGAGTGGCCCTCACGGCCGTCAATCCGGCACCGAAGTTGGTGAAGGGTGCCAAGGCGCTGGCCGGAAAGCGATACGACCAGGCGCTGGTCGAAGAGGTCGCCGCTGACGCCACCCGAACCGGCAAGCCGTTGCGCACCTCCGCCTCGACCATGGAGTATCGCCGCCACATGGTCCGCGTGTTTGTACGGCGGGCGCTCCAAGAGGTCTGGCTGGATTCGACCTGGACCAGGCCAGGCGACAACTGAGAAAGAAAATCAAAAGGGCATCATTGTAGTAGCGTGAGGAGCGATGCAACCCAAAATCCAATTCTTGAAGGATGACATCACCGATATGGCGGCGGATGCCATCGTAAACGCGGCCAACACTGACCTGATGTTGGGTGCGGGCGTCGCCGGCGCCATCCGCCGCAAGGGCGGACCGCACATCCAGGAAGAGTGTGACCGCCTGGGACCTGTCGCTCTGGGCGCTGCGGCCGTCACCACGGGTGGCAACCTGAAGGCCCTCTACGTTATTCACGCCGCCAGTATGACACTTGGCGGACGCACAACGGCCAACTCGCTGCGGCTCGCGACACGCAACACTCTGGAGCGTGCCGAAGAGAAGGCTCTGAAGAGCATCGCTTTTCCGGCCATCGGCACAGGCGTTGCGGGTTTCCCCGTCGAGGAATGCGCGCGCATCATGATTGCCGAAGTTCTCGACCACCTGAAAACGCGTACCAGCCTGGAGAAGGTCTACTTCGTCCTTTACGACGACGCCGCTTTGCAGATCTTTGAAGACACCTACAAGCAGTTGGCAGCCAGGCCGGCCGAGGTGTAGCGCGCCGAACTTTCAGTCGGCATCTTGATGATACCAACGCACATCCGGGGTGGCGCAGACCTTTAGGTCTGCGCCGCCAACCCTGTATTGCGTCCGGGATCAAGCTTCCACAACACTGCCAAGAGCACTATCGAGCAAGCTGAAAGCGTGGCTCCTGCTCTCAACCCGCGCTGGCGGTAATAGAAGCGAATCACATGCGTGCCGCTACCTGCCTTGACGGCCCGGAAGATGTGATTAGCGCGCAGAATGGAGGCTTCGCGGTTGTCGAGCCTGGCATGCCAGTTCGGGTCGTAACGGTCGAGGAGCACTACGTAGCCCGGATGTGTGAGCTCAGCCCCAAGCGTCACCTCGTCGGCCTCATAGTCAACGATCCACACTCGGCCCGCAGTCGCTGTGCCGGCTTGCCTGCTTCGAAAATGGCCCGGTTGAACCCCCTCGCCCGGCTTACTACGCTCGCCACCCTCTCCCCCAGGGGGGGCGAGGGCTGTAGTTCGGTTGTCTTCACGTCCCTCTGAAGCTTCTGAGTCCGGATTGATGTAAACGTACTCTTCAGGGTCGAAGTCCGGATCGGACAGTCGCGAAAGCGCCTCGAAGGGGCTGGAGGAATGAAGCGCGTTCTCAGCCAGGTACGTTCGCGGCGTGTAGCAGCGCGTTTCATAAAGGACACTCGGCTGAGGCGAGCCGTTGAATACGGCTCCAACCTCGTTGACAGCGGCGCTGGCCAGGTGGGCGCGGATTAGGTACTTAACGTTGGATCGCCCTAGCAGGCAGTCGTGATGAGCAAGATCCTGACTTCGGCGAAGCAAGAAGACCCAGAATTCAACAAACGAAATGGGCAACGACTTGTCGAGGTCGATGTTTTGAATTGCATCAACCTTGGCCAGCATCGAACCATGCGAGAGGGTCAGACGGCCCCTGAAGCCTGCCTGCGCCAGCGTGGAAAGGCCCGCGGCTTCGGGTATGGAGTCAAGGTTGATAAAGTTCCCCAACGTGGATGTTTCGGGGGGATAGAACGGATCGCGCTGAATGTAAGCAAATCGATACGGTCCGGAACCATGTTCCACTCGATCCAGGACCGGCGGACGGTACGTATAGAAGCTTTTCGACACGGTGGGATTCACCGAGTAGTTTGTCAGCACCAGTTCGAGCATTCCCGCGCCCACGACGACAGGAAGCCCCAGCCCTGTCCAGGCCTTGCCACGGCCCATTGCCACGAGCCAAGCAATGGCCGCCAGAGCAAACCCCACCAGGCCCGGAACATGCAGTCGCAGCATTTCTAGGAAATAGGTGGATGCAGCCGCCACTTCCTGAGAAGTCAAAGGGTGCAAGGGATCTGGGAACTTGGATCTAGCCTGCACAAAAGCCCGGGCCGCCACCGCCGTAGTCGGGCCGGGTGCGACCCATGCTGCCATCCAGACCATCATCGCCATCGCGAGGATGCATCCACAGGGCAGCAGGACGCGCAGGCGCCGTCGCCTTGCTACTTGCCCGTGCGCGCGAAGGGCGTCAACACCCCATCCGGCCAGGACCGCCACGAGGAACACGAAGAAAACCAGCAACTTCACCGGGGAACGGACAAGGCGTAGCGGGGGTACCAGCCAGTAGGCCATAAGAAACAGCGGTGTGACGCGCCCCATGGAAAGCAACAGGAACACAATGCAAGCGCCGGCCACCACGTTACGTCGCCGGTCGCGGCTCCATGCCCAGCCAACGAGGCCCAGGAAAAGGGGCACGAAGCCGAGAAATACACTGGGGAAATACGGTCTGTTGGATGTGCCCACCGCCTCGGTCCAGGCTGTTGAGTTCTCGAGTGATGAGCCGTAGAAATTCGGCAGCACAATCTCTAGCAGAGACAGAGGATGGAAAGACCAGAAGGCGGTCTCGCCGAACGACATACCGTGTCCGCCTCGAACAGAGTTACGAAGAAGCTGCGACGAAGGCTGCAGCAGGATTGCGGAGAGGCCCAGAGCGAGGCACCCCACGACCACAAATCTGAGCAAGAGCCTCGCGCAGGCGGAACGGCGAGGCGGCGGCGACTGGACGAGCCAGTGTACGCCGTAGACCGCGCTCAGGCTAACCGTGGCGAGGAGAGTGAACGGTTCGCCCCCTAGAAACTGCAGGGCATACACACACGAAAGTAAAAGCCAAGGCCGCCAGGACCGGCTCTCGAGTGCGACGTCCGTGAGAAGCAGTGCCCAGGGAATCCATGCGGCGCAGGCGACGTGGTTATAGAAGCTGCCTAGCGAGAGCACCGGCCCACTGAAGACAAAGAAAAGAGCCGCCGTCAAAGCGCCGGCCCGGCTTTGATGCCATCGCCGGCCGAGCCAGTACACTCCGATCGCTCCCAGAATAAAGTGGAACACGTAATGCATCGTATAAGCGAAGTCCACCGGCAGCAGAACGATGGCCAGGGTGGAAGGGTAGAAGAACAGAAAGTTGGGATTGGCCAGCAGCTCTTGTCCGAAGTTAACGTAAGGATTCCAGTAAGGCAGGTGCCCCTGGCGGGAGAGTTCGTGTATAAAGCGGGCGGTGGGATAAGTGTAATTGAATATGTCGCGGTAGAAGAACATGGCGTGCGTAAAGCACACCCTCCAGAACAACGCCACTACACAGGCGGCAAGAAACGACATGCCGAGAATGTCCTGCTTCTCGACCGAGGGTGCGCCTGGGTCAGCAGTAGGCGGCTGGGACGATGTTTCACTAGGCCATAGTTTTTCACCCCTTCGTGCTGAAAGCACACCGGAGTCAGATTCCCAGTCTTCGCTCGCGTTTGCTCCCATTGAGACGCCCGCCCTGACGCCAACCGTCCCGATGCTGGCCGTCGTATACATATAGTACATAACTTTCTATTTTCTGCCAAGACGTGCTCTTCAAAGATGACGGTCATCTTACCAGTGAGCAGCAGCCTTTGCTTCAGCCAGTCTTTCGGGAACATGTTCCCACCGCGACTTTGTCAAGCCCTGCGTCGGTCTCGATTTTGCCTGCCAAGCGCTACCGCTTCTTCTTCGTTTGTTTCGTTTCCCGTTCGGGCTTGGAAGCTTGCTGCAGATTCGTTAGCCTGATCACGGCCGCAGAGGCCGTGTAGCGGACGACGTCCTTATCGTCGGACATCGCGCCCTGAATGTTTTTCAGCAGCGCCGGATCACCCCTCTTGGCAATAGCCTGCAGGGCGCCCACACGTACCACCCAGCTCTTGTCGGAGACAGCTTGGACGAGGGCCTTGGTAGTTTGTGGGTCGGGATCTTTGGCAAGAGCGTTGGCCGCAGCAGCCCGCACGGGCGAAACATCGTCCTTGGTGAGGGCATTGAAGGCGAAGAGCCCGACACCCCCAAAAGGGACAAAGCCGACGCCCATCTCGGCGAGATTCTTCGGATTCTGCAAGCCCTGCAACTGGGAGGCTACCAGGCCCTGCCCCGTCTTTTGCTGCCCCGTCAGTACAGCATAGAAAACCTCGTAGGCCGGCGGGTCATCCTTGAGCTGGACGAGTGATCGAGCCGCCGCCAGTATTACCTTTGGCTCTTTATCTGACAGAGCCTTGCGCAGCTTGGCGATGGACCCCGTGGCGTCCATTTCTCCGAGGGCTGTGGCTGCTGCCGCCCGCACGTCTCCCTTTTCGTCCTCAAGGGCCTTTTCCGCCATTGCCGCGGCCTTGGGATCGCGCGTGATGAGGCCCAGCACCCGCGCGGCGCTGGCACGCTTGTCCGCACTCTTGTTACTCGTAGCGTCTTGCAGAATACTCCACGCCGTCTGGGCCGGTGTCTCCACCGACCAAAGCGAACTTCCGGTCAGCGTGATCGCGGCCACAGCCAGCGTCTTCAACTTTTTGGTCCTCATCTCTTCTCCTTTTGTTCCAGTCGGTCTTGACGGCAGATCTCGAGGGCTTGCGCCTTCTAAGTCCCTGTGTGAAAACCCCAGTTTGCCTTTCGCAGAGGCTGGCTTCAACCGGGCGTCTTTTCGAAAAAGTGTGCCCCGCCGAAAGGCCGCCGCTAAGAAAAGCGGCAGGAGGATGGGTCTTCACACAGACTCCTCTAGCCCCCGTCTAGCATAGCTCAGCCGAGTGGAAAGCCAAGGGGGGCAAACCAATAATAATGAAAATGCTGAGCCCATTTGGTATATCTGCTAGGTCAGTCTAGCGGCGACGAACCACAATATGTTAAAGCAGGTCCTTAGTCCAGAATCCAAACTCCACACTCCAGAGTCGCTTGGCTTTCGGATGCCGGCGGAATGGGAGCCTCACGAGGCCACCTGGATCGGCTGGCCGCACAACCGCACCGACTGGCCCGGCAAGTTCACTCCTATCCCTTGGGTCTATGGCGAGATCGCGCGCAAGCTAGTGCCCCGGGAGATCGTCCGCGTTTTGGTGAATAACCGGCAGCATAAGGCGCGGGCGCGCCGCGTGCTGGGGCGCGTAGGCGTGGATCTGAGAAGGGTAGAATTCTTCCAGTTTCCGACCAATCGTGGATGGACGCGCGACTTCGGTCCGATTTTCGTGCGCCGCGGACCGGCGGCACCCGGCGGTGTCCCCGGACTCGAAGCGAGCATGACGAAGCGAAACCGCGATGGGCACCCGCCCCGAGTGGCGGTGCAGCAGCAAATTGCAAGCTCAGAGCTTGCCATCGTTCGCTTTCGGTTCAATGCTTGGGCGAAGTATCCCGATTGGCAGATGGACGATAAGGTGCCGGACCGTGTGGCAGAGGCGCTGCGATGTCCGCTCCTTCCCGCGCGCGTAGGCCACCATGATTTCGTGTTGGAAGGAGGCAGCGTCGATGTGAACGGTCGCGGCACGTTGATCACCACCGAGGAGTGCTTGCTCGACTCGAAAGTGCAAGTCCGCAACCGCGGGCTCGGGCGGCAGCAGATCGAGAGCGCGCTGAAAGCGAATCTGGGGGTGAGCAATGTGCTCTGGTTGGGATGCGGCATCGCCGGCGATGACACGCATGGCCACGTCGATGACGTCTGTCGGTTTGTTAGCGCGGGCACCGTGCTACTGTGTGAGGAAAACGATTCGCGCGACGCGAACTACGTGCCCCTCGCAGAGAATCGCGAGCGACTACAAGGCATGAGGCTGGAGAACGGGTCGAGGATCGAGGTCATAGCCTTGCCCATGCCCGCCCCGCTCTACGTAGATGGGCAGCGGCTCCCGGCAAGTTACGCCAATTTCTACATCGCTAATGCTGCCGTGCTTGTGCCAACCTTCAACGACCTTAATGACCGGACAGCGCTTGGCATTCTGGGGGAGTTTTTCCGGGACCGGCCTGTCGTTGGCATCCACGCCGTCGACCTGGTGTGGGGACTCGGGACGCTGCACTGCCTTACGCAGCAGCAACCTTCGACAAGCAAGATGTCGTAGGCTAAACCGGGATTCATTAATAGAGGGGGAAGCTATCTTCCCCCTCCAAGCGTCGGGTGTTGGGTCTAATTTGCGAGCGACGCGCTGCACGCTTCCAGTCTCGGTTTTGAAAGCTGCAGCGTGTGCCCGACATCTGGCAAGGCACGTCTTATTCCAAATCAACGTTTCGCTAAAAAGGAGGGCGAAGGCACGATCAAGTCCTTATTTGTCAATATACAGCTCAGCGCAACCCTCGGGCCGAGCGGCCCGCGGGAGCGTGGGAGGGCCTACCGATTTCTATATTCGGAAGGCAAGAATACAGATTCCTGCAGGAGAGGGCCACTTAGTCGGTGATGCCAGGGCCGAGCCTCTGCTTTGGCGCCGCTAGCAAACGGGTGCCCGGTGTTCGTGCCCGGTGGTTGCCGGCAAGAAACTGCTTGACGCCGGCTTTCCGATCGTGCTAAGATGTCTACTTTTGTCGGAGGAGCCAAACGAAAACCGTGGAGGTTCTTAGTCATGTGGGAGAAGCCCGCTTACGAGATCGTTGAAACCTGCTGTGAGATTTCTGCCTACGTTTACACCAAGTAGCGCCTCGTGGGCCTGGAGCCTGCTGCCCGGCAGACGCTCCCGCAGCAGTGAGAGTCATCCTTGCGCTTGCGAGTCCTAGGGAGCGCTGCAGGTGGTGGTTATCCTCAATGGAATTGCGCCTGCCGCTTGTGCCAGCGTGTTCGGCTGGCCGAACTGAACTTCCGCTCCAGAAGGCACGCTTGTTTGTCTGTGAGTGCTACTGGCAAGCATTGGTACCTGCTGAACGCCACACCGGATGTCCGCTTTCAGATTGAGTCTTTCCCCGAGCTTCATCCCGGACCCAGGCTGCGCGAGACGCCGCTGCGCGGCGTTTTGCTCACCGATGCCGAACTGGATCACACCCTGGGACTGCTGATCCTGCGTGAAGGAACAAGCCTTGAAGTCCGGGCCACGACTACGGTTCTGGCCGCGCTGGCAGGAGCTTTCCCTGTTCGTCAGATTCTCCGTTCCTATGCGTCGTTTCGCTGGCAGGAGGTAAAGCCAGGCGAAGCCTTTCTGTTGGATGAAGACAGGCTTCGAGTGGAGGGGTTCCGCCTGGGCGCTAAACAACCGCGGTACATCACGAGCTCGAAGATGGACGGCGACTGGGTGATCGGTTACAGGTTCACAGACCTCGCGAGCGGCGGTGTAGCTGTTTATGCGCCGGCCATCGAGGCCTGGACGAACGAACTCGACGCTCATTTATCGGGTGTGCGCTGCGCCTTCATCGACGGCACTTTCTGGACCGATGACGAAATGATTCAGGTAGGCGCGAGCCAGCTGACGGCGCGCCAAATGGGTCATTTGCAGATCAGTGGCGCCGGAGGAAGCGCCGAACGCCTCGCGACCTTGCCCATATCGCGCAAGGTCTACCTGCACATCAACAACACCAACCCTTTACTGGATGACGAATCCTCTGAGAGCCGCCTGTTAGCCGGCATGGGAATCGAGGTCGGCCGCGACAACATGGAAGTGGAGGTTTGAGTTGGCGGAACTCTGGTCACGAGAAGAATTCATCTGTTGTCTTCGAGCCGTTGGCGATCAGAAATACCACGATAAACACCCCTTCCACATCCGCATGCACCAAGGTGCGCTCAGCGCCGACGAGCTTCGCGGCTGGATCCTAAACAGGTTCTACTATCAGAAGAACATTCCCGTTAAAGACGCACTGATCCTCTCCAAGCTACCCACCCGTGAGGATCGCCGCCAATGGCTGCAGAGGATTATCGACCACGACGGTCGTCAAGGGGACGAAGGCGGGATCGAGGCTTGGCTGCGCCTTGGAGAAGCGGCAGGACTCACCCGCGAGCAGATGCTTAATGAGGAAAACATCCTGCCCGGCGCCCGCTTTGCTGTGGATGCCTACGTGAATTTCTGCCGTCTGATGCCCTGGCGTCAGGCCGTGGCCTCCTCGCTGACGGAGTTGTTTGCACCCGAATTGGTAGGGAGGCGCATCGGAGTAATCGAACAGCATTATCCCTGGGTGAAGCGCACAGGTTTGGAGTACTTTCGGCGTCGGTTGGAGCAGGCTCCTCGCGACGTCCAGCACGCACTGGAGTTGTTGGTAAGATCGGCGTGCAGCCGCGAGGACCAGGAAAAAGCGGTTGCGGCGCTTCGCTTCAAATGCGACGTGCTTTGGGCGCTGCTCGATGCCGTTGAGGACGCTTACACGAGGCAGGGAGCCGCGTGCCCGACCCACTGAGCTTGGAATCCCGGCCGTCACTCGCGCGCAAGGCCAGGCTGCGGTACGAGGAGGTCCGGCAAACTGACCTATTGCTGTTGCCCGAGCGCGTGGTGAAACTCAATCCCACCGGCGCCGCTATTCTCCGCCTCTGCGACGGCCACCGTACGGTGCGGGAGATCGTCGAAGAGCTGGAATCGCGGTTCGGACAAGCCGGCCTGGAAAACGATGTGTTCGAGTTTCTTCGCAATGTCTCCGCGCAAGGATGGGTGGAGACCCGGTAGTTCTCCTTCAGTCGCGCATCGTCCTCGGTTGCGATACTCGCCCAGCCCAAGGGCGGACATGAGAAAAGCTCACCAAGAAGCAAGACGCCTGCCAGGCGCTCAAGATACCGCTAGCGCGACCTATTGACGCATGTGCATCGACCATGCATACTGATGCATATGAGGACGACACTCATTATTGATCAGGAGTTGCTCGAGCGCGCCAGGCAGCTTACGGGCATCCAGGAGAAGACCGCTTTAGTCCGCGCCGGCCTGGAGGCCTTGATTGCCCAGGAGGCCGCGAAACGTCTGGCCGCGCTTGGCGGCGCGGAGCCCGGGCTGCGCGCCGTTCCCAGACGGCGACGACCCGGAACTGCGCGATGATTCTTGTTGATACTTCCGTCTGGGTTGATCATTTTCGAGCTGGGAATCCGGCACTCAGCGAGGTCCTTGGTGGAGCTCTGGTGTTGACCCACCCGTTTGTGATTGGTGAACTGGCCTGCGGCAATCTAAGGAATAGGACGCGGATTCTGGCCGACCTCAACGCGCTCCCACTTGCCGTGTCGGCGACGC
>Ga0182039_10000638_pt1 | contig 18256 bp, 19 predicted proteins | sample sta12Can44000111_FD_125975 | JGI IMG/M metagenome (GOLD analysis project Ga0182039, IMG submission 125975) | Lab enrichment of tropical soil microbial communities from Luquillo Experimental Forest, Puerto Rico - statanox.12C.anox.44.000.111 | ecosystem: Environmental > Terrestrial > Soil >...
AAGAATGCGCGCGGTCACAAAGTTCCCGGTAGCACCAACGCTGAGTTCCCTTTTTGGTTAGCGCGAGTAACGCCGTTTTATCACCCTGCGCCGTTAACGAATCCACCAAGGACTGTAAGGTCGAAGCAGTCATCCCATCGCTGCTCTACCCGGAATGACCTTCGCGAAGCTGCCAGATCATACGCCACAAGCGATCGGTTTCTCCGCGCTCCATCACTTGGAGCGGCGTTGATCCATCGAACTGCTGGTTCGGCCGCCGCTGCCGCGTCCACCATTCACCGAGCAGGAGACCGAAGCACGGGCCCGGCGACTTTACGAGTTCGTGTGGCAGCAGAGCGAAAGCGGATTTTTTAAAATTGCAGCCTAATGGCCGGCGACACTCACCTTGATCTAGAAGGCTTAACATCCTCACCGTTGTTATGGATGATCGCGCCTTCACCGGAAGCCGCAACATCCGCCACAGCGGCAACATTCCCTCTATCGTGTGTGGCGGTTGTTGCGGGTGTGGCGGCTTTTCCGGAGGTGGAAGGTACGGCTTCCAAGCCTCCTCGAAGTCGCTCCGGTGAAAGCGCTTTGCGTCTCGTTGTCAATCCGCACTGTTCGCCGACGTACTACGCGCGTGCGCGTGCGCGTGGAATGGGTCAGACGAAAGTGCTTCTTCTAACTTTTCGAGGGATATGTCCATGTGCTGTGAATAAGGATTTCCTTCGTCTTCAGCGACTTTTTATTCGCCTTTCCCATTGGACCTTGGTCGTATTGTTGAAACTGCCTCCGACGGAGTAAGGTAATGAACTCTGAGAAGATCACTCATTCCAACAGCCGTTGTTATCTCGATTGTCTTGCTTTCCTTGAATGGAGCAGCTCCCGCGTACGGCGGTGGCCGTGGCCGCCCCGGAGGGAGTGGGAGAGTTTCCGGCGGCTTTTCCGGAGGCCGCCGTTTTGCTTCGATGCCTGCTCGAGGAATGGGCACATGGGGTGGCCAACGCTGGGGTGGCCGCAACTGGAACGGCGGCAATTGGAACCGCAATTGGAACGGCGGCAATTGGAACCGCAATTGGAACGGCGGCAATTGGGGTGGCAATTGGCATCATCGTCGCCATTTCCATGACGATGAGGACTTTAATAATGTCGGCTTCTTTGGTGGCTTCCCGTTCTGGGGCTGGGGGTGGGGGTGGGGCTACCCATATTATGGCTACTATCCCCCTTACGGCTATTACCCATACGGTTACTATGGCAGCGGTTACTACAGGAGCTACAGTTACAATTACGGGAACGGCTACGGTAACGGTTACGCCAACGGCTATCGCGATCACGCAAACATAGCGGATCTTCAGGACAGACTTGCCCACGCTGGCTATTACCATGGCCAGATCGACGGGATCTTCGGCCCGCGCACTCGCTACGCGTTGCGCGCGTACCAGCACGATCATCCAAACGGCAATGGCAATAACAATTATGGAGGCTCACCAACACTGAGGGACCATGCGTATTCGCCGCCGCAGATAACAACCGAGCCTTCGCCGAACTACTGATTAACTCGATTCAGTTGGATCGGAGCTGAACGCGATCCTACCTCGCGCACGGCCATTGTATCGAAATCGTTGCGCGATATCAGACCTGGGGAGCTCGCCATCTAACCAATCGATGAAGCCAACGGCCCCTAACAAAATGACCGCGAGTGAACTTGTTGCCGACCCCGCCCGTGGCTTATCTCTGTCTCGTTAGATGTATGCTCGCGCATTACACGGTTGTAGTGATTGTTGGTGCTCTGCTTGGCCTCGGCAGCGCGGACGCCGCGACGTTGGCGGGACAAGTCGTTCGGCCTGGCGGAACGTTGGACATTCGGTTTCCGGTCGACAAATCGTTTCAGGATGTGGCAGCGGAAGGCGGCAATCCGCGCCCGACTCAAGGCCGAGCGCTGGTTAGTTTTCCGAAAGGATTCGATCCGGTTCGAACGTGGTCGATTCTCGTTGTGCTCGCGACGACCGACGCCGGTCGTACGAACATCATGGACGCTCCATTCTATCTAGCGCCGGCGACGTCAGAAAGATGGATTGTTCTCGCATCGGACGCAACGATCAGCACACGATTAGACTCGACCAGTTGGCGGCTCGCGCATCTCGCGGCCGCGCTGCAAGCTCTGCGCAAAGAATGGCCGCAATCCGTGCATTGGCCAGTGGCGTTTGCCGGCTTGTCCGGCGGCGCAAAACTCAGCGGCGTGATCGGAGCGATGCTGGCGAGCACGAAGGCGGTGAAACCGTGCGGATTTTTTCTCGCCGGAATCAATGACGACCGATTAAGCGTTGCTTACAAAATGTACCACCCGGCCGGTGATTTTCTGAACACGCCAATTTGGTTGAGCAGCGGGATGAGCGATCAGCGCGCATCCTATGGTGCGCATGAACGCGTTCGTGCGTCTTTGCTCAACACTGGATTCAAGCGGGTCCGCCTCGAGACGTTTCCAGGAGGTCACGAAGTGGACGCGGGCCAAGTGCAGCTCGCGTTGCGCTGGTTTCGCGAAGTTGGGAATTTTTGAAATCTCCTTTCCAACGGCGCGTAAATCATCTAACCAACCGATGAAGCCAAAGGCCCCTGATCGGACGACCGCAATCCTGTTTGCCATCGACCAAGCCCGTGGCTTATCTCTGTCTCGTTAGGCGAATATGGCGGAAACGGTTTCGGAAACACACGTCAAACAAAACCAACGATTATACGAACCCGGTGGTCGCAGCCGTTAAAACCTCGCCCTTCGCTGCCCAGCTCACCTGCTCAACTCGCCCGACCACGAAAACCCACGCCAGTCCGCCCGCCACCAATACACCTACAGTTATTGCCAACGCAGCAGCAAAGCTGCCGGTTCGATCCAATGTGAATCCAGTCAGTGCAGGTGCCACCGCACCTGCTAAGTTCGCGAAGCCATTTTGCAGGCCAATCCATCGTCCGGCTGTAGTCAATAGACAAATCTTGAACTCCGGCATATTAGTTACAATAGTCACGCAATCAGATATTTAGGGCCTGTAGCTCAGCGGTAGAGCAGGGGACTCATAATCCCTTGGTCCCTGGTTCGAATCCAGGCGGGCCCATCGCAATTTTCCAATTGGTCGAATTCGCCCACCGCCGCCGGATAAGGGCTGCCCAATTTGGTAGATTTGTGGCCAAAACGGGTCGCTAAGTTGTTCCGATTTGCAAACAAATTGTAAAAAATCAGGTTTATCGCGCGAACTCGTTGACAATGTGAATTACCATTACAATAATGGTGCATGTTGAAAAAATTCATCCCGCAGAGAACGACCTCGCCAATTGGAGAAGGGTCGCTGAGCTCGGGGGGTGAAAATTTCAGCCGATCCGCTTACGGTGACCAACCAAAACCATCAACCAACGATTACAAAAAGTTTATGGCTGAACATTCCGGCAAAGACGTCCTTTCCAGCGACGTCGAAATCAAAGGCACGATCAAGTTCCAGAAGGAGCTTTTGATCGATGGAAAAGTCGAAGGCGAAATTAATTCTGACGGGGTGTTGACGGTCGGCGAGAACGCAGACATCCGGGCAGAAATTAAGACGAAATCGATTACGATTTACGGCAAGGTGCAGGGAAACATTTCCGTGAGCGAGCGTTGCGAACTCAAATCGAAATGCACGCTCCAGGGTGATTTGAAAGCAGCGCGCCTGGTTATCGAGGAAGGTGCGACCTTTATCGGAAAATCGGAAGTTTCCAGCGGGATGAGCGTTAAAGCCTCGTCCAAGCCAGAAGTTGTTCGCCACGAAGATTCAGCGAAACCCGCTTTCGCTCGAGCCTAAAATATTGACCGTCTCCTTCTGAACTAGTGACCAAATCGTCGCCTGCTAAGGCCAGTGTGGAATGCCCGCACTGTGGCTTCAAGCAGATGGAATATGTGGCGGCGAAGTCGACGTTTTGCCGGCAGTGCAGCCGGTCATTTTCACCTTCCGCACCTAAACCCGGCTTAAAGCTCAAGCAGGGATCCGGCGCTGCGGAGGAGCTCCCGTTTCATCGAAAGGTGCAAAATATCTGGAGCCGTAAAAAAAATCGCGTCGTCTCCTGTTTTGAATGCAAACGCAAACATGAAGTTAGTGACGCGGCCTCTTCGACTAATTGCCCCGGTTGCAGCGCGCACATCGACCTTCGTGATTACAAAATTACCACCAGCTTCAGCCGAACCATTCGCACGCGCGGCGATCTGTATCTGACCAGCAAAGGCGATCTCCGCAGTACGAGTGTCACTTGCCATTCCGCGATCGTCGAAGGAAAACTGCGCGGGGATCTTGAGTGCGAGGATTCGATGACAATCAGTTTGGTTGGAAAGATCCCAGGGCGCCTCGGGGCCCACCAAATGACGGTCGAACGTGAGTCGGACATTCAATGTTTTCGGCGGGTGCGAGTAAACCACATCGACATCAGAGGGCGGATGTCGGCAGAAATCATCGCTACCGGCTCGGTCACGATTCACAAAGGCGGCTTCCTTGAAGGCGCTGTTACTGCAAAATCGATTGCGATCGAGAAAGGCGGAATGCTTTCAGGACAACTTGTTATCGGTCAGGCGAACCTCACTCAGGGGGAACTTTTGCCGGAAGTGAAACCTGCTGAGAAGAAATCCGGGTCTTATATTCCTCTCGGCGCAGCTCGACCGGCGCACGCCACCTAATTTTCTCCCATGCGAAGACTGCATCCGCGCAGTCCGTACGAAAAGCTCGGCGGCTACGTTCATCTCCCGCGCTTGATCGACAAGGCGAAGCTGCACCGGAAGGGACTTCTCGACGGCTACAATTACAAGACCGTTGGGTTCGATAAACATCTCCTTAGCTTTCTTAAGATTGACGGTGACGTGTTTGAGGATGCCGTGCATCGTTTGGAAAAGGACGAAGCGATTCTGAAGTGGGTGGAAGAGAACGGCGTAAAACATTCCGGGGCCGATGTCGAACATTGGAATCAAACAATGATTTCACGTCATCCCGATACGGCCGCGAAAAAAGCGCGTTTCAGTCATTTTTTAAAACAAACTGGCGGGGCCGGGCGCAAGGATATTCAGACTTACTTCGATCTTATCGAATTCGACGAAGGCCGGCTTAAGTAGTCGCTAAACCTTCGCGAAAGTTTTGTCCGCGTTTTCGAGCGTTTCTTTGCTACCGATGTCGAGCCAGTGGCCTTTGATCTCGAAAGTGCCAACTGGTTTACGCGTGTAGAGCCATTGCAGGAAAAGTCCGGGTTGGTCCGGATTATTGCCAGCAGCGAGATACATCGTGAACATCGGCAGCACTTCGCGCGAATAATAATAGAGCGCAACCGCGGCCAGGGTGCTCTTTGGCTTCTGCGGTTTCTCTTCAAAGTTTGTGATCGTGCCTTGGTTGTCGATCGTGACGGTGCCATATTTTTTCATCGCTTCGAGGTCTCCGACGTCATTTACCGCAACCGTGGCCAGCGAACTTTTGGCCGCGTTGACAAAATCAGTCAGCGGTTGTTCGAACAAATTGTCGCCTGCGATGACCAGTAGATCGTCATTGGCCAAATTTTTCCGCGTAAGAACAAGGTTAATATCGCCAATCGCGCCCAGTTTATCGTCATCGCTCGTCGATCCATCGTTGACGATCTTGATCTGCATCTGACGATGTCGATCTTGATAAGCGTTCGCCCATTTTTGGAAATCATTGGCGAATTTATTGTTCGTGACAACGTAGACAGTTTGGAGCGCCGGAACTGAGGCGAGATTGTCAAAAAGCCATTCGATGATCGGTTTTCCGCCGACCTCAAGCAGTGGCTTCGCTTTATTCAAGGTGAGGGGATAAAGCCGCGTCGCGTATCCGGCGGCAAGAATGAGCGCGTTCATTCGAATTTCGGGGACGATAATCAGACGCCCCGACTGCGCCAGTTATTCCGAGGGTAGTTATCGCCCTGCCCCGCTTAAAATCGCGGCGCGCAAATGGTGTTGAAGGCTTGCGATTCGATTTGAGTCGGTGATTTTGCCATGAGTTGTGCTGTCGGTGACGTAAAACGTATCGACGGCCGCGCCTTTTGGGGTGCTGATGCGCGACAGGACGATGTTCACGCCTTCCCTCCCGAGTGCGGTCAGCAAATCGTAGAGGAGTCCAACCCGATCCGGCGTTTCAATTTGAATCAGTGTGTAGATCGGGTGCGCTTTGTTATCGATTGCGATTCCAGTCGGGAATTCGAGCTCGTGCAGCCGGTGATAATGGATCTGGCGCCGCGCCTGTTCGAGCAATGGCGCAAATTCAAACGTTTCGACTTCAAGCGCGCGTTGAAGCGTCCTTTCGACTAGAGTGCGATCGCTCGCCTCGCTCACTGCGCGCTCCTTCATGTCGCAAACGCGAAAGTGGGCAAGAATTGTGTGGTCTTCTCGCGGAAAGGTGTCTGCACTCAAGATATTAAGCGGAACAACGGAAAACGATCCGGCAATTTTCGCCAAAAGGTCCTGACGGTCCCAGGTGCAGATTGCTGCGACGCTATGTCTGAACTGGGGGAAGGCTTCCCAAGTGACCACAGCGACAAGAGGGTGGTCCCCTTGAGGGGAGGCATTCTCGAAAAACGATCGAAATAGGCGTAAATCGTGAACGATGTCAGGGACCTTGGACGCTCGAAAGTAATTGTCCGGCATGAAATCGAAATGCGCTTCGATTTCATCCGCAAAACCGGGAGGCAGTTCCATCGCAACCGCTTTTTGCAAACTGTCGCGCTCGATCCTGGTTTGCTCATAATAGGTTTTTTGGTCGGCGAGATATTGGGACGTTGCCTGAAAGAGCTGCCAAACGAGCGATTCCTTCCAATCCGACCAGCGCTGTCCGCTTGTTCCTTGACCATCGGCCAGAGTTAGCAGCATCAAGGCATGTAGGTTTTTTTGGTTCCGAACGATATTCGCGAATTCCACGATCGTGGCGGGATCATCGAGATTCCGCTGCTGCGCCGTGTTCGAGAGGCTGACATGATGGTCGACCAGAAGAATGAGCGATTTTCTTTGCTCCGGCGAAAGCTGGAGACGTTTGGCGACACTTTGGGCGAAAAGCGCGCTCGCTTCCGAATGCGGGCGCGCGCCAACGGCGCGGCCGGTGTCGTGCAAAAGCAGAGCGAGATAAATAACGAATGGGTCCTTCAGATTTTCGAACAGATGCCGATAAGCGATCAATTTCGGATCGCTCGTTTGCATGAGCGCGTCGAGTTTGTCGATGCAAAGCAGTGTGTGTTCGTCCGCGGTGTAACGATGAAAGAATTCATGCTGCACCAGGCAAGTTAGCTGACCGAATTCTGGAATATAGCGACCGAGAAAATCTACCCGATGCATCAACCGCAGGCCCCGCCCGACTTCGCCTTTCTGGGACAGAACCTTCATGAAGATTTCGCGCGGAGCTTTGGCATATTGGTATGTGCGCGTGATCTGCCCGAGCGCGCGACTGATCAAGTCCTCCAGTTCTGGGCTAAGATCGACATTGTGTCTCTGTGCGAGTTCAAAGGCTTTCATCATCTGGACCGGATCCATCTTGAAAAGATCGCGACGATTTGCATGGAGGTGGCCGTGCCGAATGAAGAACGATCCTAGCTTTGTTTCTCGCCCGCGCCGCAGAGGCAAAAAGCTGAAAAGCGATCGGGTGCCGCTGGTCGCGTAACCACTCGCAAATTGCTCGGTAATGCGTTCGGTGACGCGGAAGATGTTCCGCGTGTGCTTGTAGTAATCGTGCATCAACGCTTCGCTGGCGCGCTGGCCTTCCTGTTCCCGATAACGCAAGCGCCGCGCGATCTCTTCTTGAAGATTAAAATGCAGAGTGTCCGCCGCGCGTTTGGACAGGTAATGCAAATCGGTCCGTAACCGCAGGAGAAAATCGTAGGCGCTCTCGATTCGACGCTGATCGGATTCGCTTAGCCAATCCCGGCCAACGAGGTGCGTAGTAGTCAGAACGCCCTCTTTGAAGTACGACATCCAAAGGAGGTTTTGGTAATCGCGCAGACCGCCGCATCCGTTTTTGATATTCGGCTCCTGCATGTAAACGCTGCCGCCGAATTTGCGGTGACGCGCTTCCTGATCGCGCATCCGAAGCTCGACATACTCCTGTTCGAAACCGATCACGCATTTCGTTCGAAATCGATCGCGAAACTCACGAGCGAGCTCGAGGTCTCCGGCCAGAAAGCGTGATTCGAGCATGGCCGTTTTCGTCAGCATGTCGCGACTCGCTTGAGCAAGGGCTTCTTTCAGTGAGCGCGTTGAATGGCCGACCTTGAAGCCGATGTCCCAGAGCAAATAAAGAATTTGCTCGGCCATCTCTTCTACGTAGGGCGAAACTTTGTCGCGGTTGTCGCCATGAAGCAGCATGACATCGACGTCGCTGAACGGATTCAACTCTCCGCGCCCGTACCCGCCCAAAGCGATCAACGCCAAGGATGTTTTTGGCTGACCAACTGCGTTCGCGGCTGCCGTGAAAATGTGTCGTAAAATGACGTCAACCAGTTCGCCGCGCCGGGCGCAAATTTCACGTCCGCCACCGCCGGCCTGATGTTTCAAACGCAGCCGATGCTCTTCCAGTTTGAGGAATTTCTTGTAAGTCGAGAGAACTTCCGTCGGCCGCTGCTTTCCTCCGACAATGAGTTGGTCTTCGGCATGCGCCAGGACCTTCTCAAGATGTCGCGAGGTCGCCATTGTCGATCTTTGATTGTGCGGTCTCGCCGCTGCTCAATCTAAAATCGAAAATCCAAGATTCCAACTTGTCCTGAGCGAAGTCGAACGGATCGGATTAGAGCTCGATCGTGGTAGCGCCTGATCTTATTGTAGAGCGTTGGCCGTTAAATGCCGAGCAGGTCGGCGGCTCTCTTTTTGTTTCCCTGACATTGGGCTAATCCCTTAAGGATCGTGACCCGCTCCATCTCGTCCAAACTCCGCACGCCTTGCCGAACGGCGCTGCGGTCGACCTTCTGCAACGCCTCCGGCAATTGCATTTCGCCGGGCAATTCTTTAACTGTGAACGTGTTGTTTTGCGCGAGCACCAACCGCGTGCGTTTCTTTCATCACGACTTTTGCGCTGGCAACGTCACCTTTGTTATCAGCAAGGAGCGCTTGCGATCATACTTGGCTTGCAAATTGCCGCCGTGAGATTCGGCAATCCAACGCGTGAGATTGAGCCCGAGCCCGTAATGGCCCTGGCCCACGTTTCGCAAAGGTTCGCGGCCCCACTTTTCAGTCGACGACTCAAATTGCGCTTTGGGCTCCCGCAATTCGAAAACAAAACGATCGTTTTCGATGGACGCTTTCGCCATAATCGACTTCACATTGCGCTCGTGTTGGAACGCATTCGTGAAAAGCTCGAGCAGCGCTTGTTGCGCGAGCCGGGGATCAACTTGGAGTGTCGCGTCCTTCAATTGCACGTCCCACGTGATCTTGTTGGCGTGATCAGACAGCTCCTTGGTGACTTTTTGTTTCAAGTCCTCAATAAATTCTGTTGCTTTGCACGAAATCGGTGTCGGCTCGACCGGACTAAGTTCAGCGGTCAGGCGCTGCAAACCGGCGCCAACTTCGGAAACCATCCGGCGCAAGCGCTGAATTTCACTTTTGGTCTCACCGTCCTCGGTCACTTCGGCGAGGTAGGCGGATTGCAATTCGACCGCGTTTAAATTGTTTCGAATATCATGGCTGAGTTGCCGAACAAACTTGACGATATCCGGCCACGGCACGGCGGGCGAATCGCTTTCTCTTGGTCGAGAAGAGGTCGACATAGTTCAGCCCGACATCGAGCAAAACCTATTCCGCGATGGAAAATTTGTCCTCGGACGGATTTTCACCCTTCGAAACCCGCACATGTGCATCATTGCTGGCGAGGTGTTGCAGCGCGTGAAAAACATCCTCCGGGTCAGCGTCGAGCGCCCGCGCGATTTCCTCTGCTGTCCTTTCCGAACCTCGCGAAAGTTTCGCGCGAACAGCCGCTTGCCGTTGGAGCAGTCGCGTCGCTGCTTTCTTTCCGGCTTCGACTCCGGGTTGATGGTAGGCGTTGATGTTCACGAGCGAGCCGTAAAATCCTACCGCACGTTCATAAAGCGCGATCAACGCGCCGATGCTGAAGGCATCCGCTTCCGCAATGCTGACGGTAATTGATTCGCGTCCTTTCTCATAAAGCGCGGCCCGCGTCCCGCGAAGAAAACCGTGTAAATAATCGCCGCTCGTCACGCCCGGCTCGACTTCAAACGCCTTCTGATGCCGATCTTTTGTGACTTCGATGAACGTGACAAAGAAATTTAGAACGCCGTCGCGCAGCTGCTGCATGTAAGCGTGCTGATCGGTTGAGCCTTTGTTTCCGTAAACGGCAATTCCCTGATTCACGACTTTGCCGTCGAGATCTTTCTCTTTGCCTAACGATTCCATCACCAGTTGCTGAAGATAGCGGCTGAAAAGGAGTAAGCGGTCCTTGTAAGGCAACACCACCATGTCTTTGCCGCCGCGGCCGTTGCCGGAATAAAACCACATTAACGCCAGCAGCATCGCGGCATTTTGATGAAAATCATTCGCCCGCGTCCGCTCGTCCATCGCCGCGGCCCCCGCGAGGAAATTATCGATGTCGAAACCTTCCAGCGCCATGGGTACGAGGCCGACCGCGCTCATCACCGATGTGCGGCCGCCAACCCAATCCCACATTGGGAAACGCGCTAACCAATCATTTTTCTCGGCGTGCTTGTCGAGATCGCTGCCCGCGCCGGTGATCGCGACTGCGTGTTTCGAAAAGTCCAGGTCAGCTGCTTTAAAGCGTGCTTCGGCTTCGAGCAAGCCATTGTGCGTTTCTTTCGTGCCGCCCGATTTCGAAATGACAACCACGAGCGTGCGCGCCAGGTCCTTGTCGATTTTAGCGAATGCGCGATCGAATCCATCGGGATCGCTGTTGTCGAAGAAATAAATGTCCATCGGATCCGTGGCTGTTCCGAGTGCATCGGCGATAAACTGCGGCCCCAGCGCCGAGCCGCCGATCCCGATCGAGAGAACGTGCTGAAATCTCTCGTCGCGACCACCCTTGATATTTCCGCTGTGGACATTGGCTGCGAATTTCTTGATCGCCGCTTTTGTCTTTTCAATCTCGCTGCGCAATTCAGCATTGGGTGCGAGCTTAAGATTGCGCAGCCAGTAATGGCCAACCATGCGCTTCTCGTCCGGGTTCGCGATTCCACCCGCTTCTAAATCGCGCATTGCCGCGAAGGCTTGGTCGATCTTCGACGCCATTTTGTCGAAGAAATCGTCCGGAAATTTCATCCGACTGATGTCGATCGAAAAACCGACGTCGTCGTAGCGCAAAAAATATTGCTGGAATCGCTGCCAAAGCGATGAGGAGGCCATTTACAAGAATAATGAAGCCAGCGAACCGCGTGTGCCAAGCGGAAGGTTTCGCAGCAGCAGCGACTTGCGTGGGCGAAATGGGAGTTGTAGGGCCGATCACTCTGACCGGTTAGGAGTTTTGCAGGTCAATTTTCTATCTTGGAGACTTGCCCGGCGTTTCTTCTTTCGGCGCGACTTCGTACTCTGGTTTGGGCACGCCCATCAGCCAATGGTCGAACCAACCGACAATATTTTGCAATCGCTCGACCCGATGCCACGGACCTCCCGATCTCGACAACTCGTGCGATTCGTTCGGAAACCGCACCATCACGGTCGGAATTCTTCGGAACTTCAGTGCGCGGAACATTTGCTCGCCACCTGCGCCTGGCGGTGTTCGATAATCGGCTTCGCCCACAATGAACATCATCGGCGTCTTCACCTCTTTGATGTAGGTGATTGGCGACCGCGCTTTGAAATCTTCTTCCTGCTCGAACGGTGGCCCTTTGAACCACGCGGGCTGAAACAGGGTGAAGTCGGCCGAGTACCACCAATCGGTCCAGCTGGCGATGTCGCGTTGTGTGACAGCTGCGGCAAAACGCGGCGTGTGCCCGACAACCCAATTGGTCAATAATCCGCCGCCGCTTCCGCCGGTGACACCGAGTTTCTTATCATCGATGTAGCCCCGTTTGATCAATTCATCCACCCCGGCCATTAAGTCCTTAAAGTCATCGCCGGGGTAATGGTACTGAATCACGTTGCCAAAATCCTGGCCGTAGGTTGTGCTTCCTCGGGGATTTGGAAAGAGGACGACGTAGCCTTTCGCCGCCATCCACTGGAATTCATGGAAGAACAAGCAGCCGTAGGCGACGTGCGGACCTCCGTGAATGTTGAGAATGAGCGGATACTTCTTCGTCGGGCTGAAGTCCGGCGGTTTCTGCACCCAGGCTTGAATCGTTTTGCCGTCGAAACTTTTGTAGGAAATCTCCTCCGGCTCGGTCAGAGTCAGTTTGGAAAAAAGCTCTTTGTTAACGTCAGTGAGTTGTTTCGGCTGCGCGCTGGCCGATTGCCGATCTAACACGAAAAGATCGTTGATTCGCGTCGGCGTCGAAATCGTGTAAACGAGCTTTGAGGTGTCGCTCGAAGCGCGGAACCGCATTACGTCTTGATTCCCGCTGACCAGGTCGGTGACGGCGCCGGTCTCAACGTCAAATAATGCGAGGATCGCTTTGCCTTCCTTGCTGTAGATTTCAATCAAACTTTTCCCATCCGCGGTCCAGATTGGTGGGCTGCGTCCTCCTGCGCGCGGAGCGGCGTTGTCTCCGATCAAGGAATTACCAACGTCGAAATCAAATTTCTCCGTCAGGTTTCGCGGCTTGGTTTTTGGTGTCAGATCGAGAACCCAAAGATCAGGTTGGGAGTAGGAATTGATCGGCTGCGTCACGGACGCGACGAACGCGAGTTGCTTGCCGTTCGGGCTAAGAGACAGCTCGCCCACTTCCATGTCGATCGCGTTGATCTTAGTTAGCGTACCGCCGCTCGCGCTGATCGAATACAGCTCGCTTTTTGGCCGCTCATAATACGGCTCGTCAACGTGCAGCGAAACGAAATAAATCTGCGCGCCATCTTTGGACCAAATCATGTTGCCTTCGTCGAACCGGCCGAAGGTCAGTTGTTTCGGCTGAACCTTTTCATCGGCGTTGCGCGGCGACGAAATTGTCCAGATGTGCGATGGACGTTTGGGATCCTCGTAACCCTCGTTGTCTTGGCGATAAATTGCACGCGTGATCACACGGACGTCACTTTCGTGTTCTGATTCGGCTTCAGCCTTCTTCGTTGCTTGATCGGATGGACTCTTCGCGCTTTTTACCGCTGGACTCCTTGAGGATTCCGGGGAAACACCTGGCGCCGTCGCGCCAACCGCTTTCTGTGATTCTTCTTCCTTTTTCTTTTTCTGCTTTTCCAAGTCTTCTGTGTTCGTGTCGCTGGTAAACGCGATCGTTTTTCCGTCAGGCGACCAAACCGGATTGCCAGCGCCTTTTGGTAAATCGGTAAACGAAAAGGAATCGCCGCCCGCCATTGGCAAGATCGACAATTGCGATGGCTCCGGTTTGCCGTCCTTTTCGGTCGCGCGAACGAAAAGCAAAAATTTACCGTCCGGCGACCAGCGCGGCGTCGAATCGTGGTCGCCTTTGGTTAATTGATGAGGTTCTTCGCCGCCGGCAGTCGACACGGACCAGATCGACGTGTTGTAGCCTTCTTTTTTTTCATTCACCGTCACGCGCACAAAAGCGACGCGCGATCCATCCGGCGAAACCTGCGGGTCGCCGATCCAGACAAAATCCCAAAGATCTTTTTCGGTGATGTTCCGTTTTTGGGCGAAAGAATGCGGAACAAAAAGGCCCAGCAACAGAGCGAGCGAAAGAAGCGTGCGCATAGATCTCGATCTTAATAGATAGAGAGACCGCCTCCCCTGCCAAGCCGAAGCTTCGCAAAACGATTTACGATCTCTCTGGATTAGTGTCGCAGCAATCGCCTCAACAGGCCTTGGACTTAGCATGCTTTTTCCGTTGGCCCCGATCTCCAAATTCCAAGCTGCTCGTCCTCCAAGCTCGGACCTACATGTGCTCGATCACGTTGTCGCCGAATTGCGAACATTTGATTTCGGTCGCGCCGTCCATTAGCCGCGCGAAATCGTAAGTCACGCGCTTGCTCGCGATCGCGCCCTTCAGTCCTTTGATGATGAGATCGGCCGCTTCGCTCCAGCCCATGTAACGGAACATCATTTCCCCGGAAAGAATCACCGACCCCGGATTCACTTTATCCTGGTTCGCGTACTTTGGCGCGGTGCCGTGGGTCGCCTCGAAGACGGCGTGACCCGTAATATAATTAATGTTGCCACCGGGCGCGATTCCGATTCCGCCGACTTGGGCGGCTAGCGCGTCGCTTAAGTAATCGCCGTTCAAATTCAATGTCGCGATGACATCGAAATCTTCCGGTCGCGTCAGCACCTGCTGTAACGTGATGTCCGCGATCGCGTCCTTGATCACGATTCCGGCGCCAGGTTTGCCCATTGGAATTTTGCACCACGGCCCGCCGTGGAGCTCTTCCGCGCCAAAATAACTTTTCGCAACCTCATAGCCCCAATCACGAAACGCGCCCTCGGTGAATTTCATGATGTTGCCCTTGTGCACCAGCGTCACGCTCTTGCGATTGTTCAGAATCGCGTAACTGATCGCGCTGTGGATTAAGCGCACGCTGCCGGAACGGCTGACCGGTTTCAATCCGAGCCCGACCATCACGTCGCTTTTTTCTGCCGCGCCGACTTTTTTCCAAAACTCCGCTGCCTTTTCGCGCGTGCCGAAGCGAATCTTGTCGAATTCCTTTGGAAACTCTTTTTGGCAAAAATCGAGGATCTTTTGCGCTTCGGGCGTACCGGCCGCGTACTCGATCCCGGCGTAAATGTCTTCCGTGTTTTCTCGGAAGATCACCATGTCGACTTTTTCGGGGTGTTTAACGGGCGAGGGGACGCCGGGAAAATACTGGATCGGGCGCAAACAAACGAAAAGATCGAGAAGTTGCCGGAGCGCGACGTTGAGCGACCGAATCCCGCCGCCCACCGGAGTCGTTAGCGGACCTTTGATGCCAACGAGATATTCGCGAAACGCTTCGACTGTGTCGTCCGGTAGCCAGGTATCGAATTTATCTTTGGCTGTCTGACCTGCGAACACTTCGAACCAAGCGATTTTCTTTTTCCCACCGTAGGCCTTCTCGACTGCGGCATCCATGACCCGCACGCTCGCCGCCCAGATGTCGGGGCCGGTGCCGTCCCCGCGAATAAACGGAATGATTGGCTGGTCCGGAACGTTGAGGCGCTCGGTCCGGGTGATTTTTTCGCCGTTGGGCGGAGCAACGTCTTTGTAAGGCATACGCGGCATTCTGCCGCGAATGTGACGAGTGACAAGTGACTTGTGACTAGTAACGAGAAATCGAAGGTCCTCGGGGTGGAAGTCAAAGCACGAATAACAATTAACTACAGATAGTGGCCGCGCGGGCGCTGCCTCCATGCTCCCTGCTTAGGCACCACCGGCTTTTGCTACCGATTAGGACATGGAAAAACACCGCTGGCGGATTTCAACACCAACGGCGACTGGAGTCTAGGCGGCGTTCCCGGTAGCTCGGATCCCCGTGTGTTCAATGCCGCAATGGAGGTTTAGGCTAACTCGAGCGCGTCCCTCACGGTCTCGCGGAGAGGATTTCACTGCTTGGTCTTACTCAGAACCAATGGCACAAGATTTCAAAATTTCCGAATAACGGCAGCGAATCAGGCCGAATTTCCCCGGGGGGGAAATAAAAATTCGCGAATCTTCACTTTCACGCCGCACCCTCGCGAACCTTTGGGGGCCGGCCACTGGGAAGCGTTCACCAAACTACGAGAAATCCCGATGCGGCCGTCGTCGAATGGATTATTCTACAACTTGTGAATAACTCAGGAATCGTTCCGTCCGTTTGCGCCATCGATCTTCGGCCGTGATTCATGTCGATGAAACGGGGCGCTTGCAGACCGTTCACCGGGGACAAATCCGCGCTTCAATCAATTGATCAAGCATTCGCGTGATCCGACCGGCGTTCCAGTCGTGTTGAATACTTCCTTTAAACCAAAACGAACCGGTCGTCTGTATCCCCAGAAAGCGCTCGATTCTTTCTTGCGCGCTGAAAATGGATTCCTTCGTTCTTAGAAATTTCTGGATTTTCGGGAGCAAGGAGCGAGGAGTACGATCGGGAGTTGAATTTTTCCCTGTGCGCGCCATGGTTCTGCCTTCGATGAAGCCGACGTTTTTCGGGACATTGATCGCGGCGTTGCTCGTCTGCGGCTTTTTGGCTCCGCGCGTTTTCGCGCAAGCCGCTGTTGGTAATACGACCCTCGGAAAGAGCCAGAACACCTCGGAGGATCTGGCGAATTCATTAATCCCGGGCCCAAAGCGATTCGACAAAGGCGAGAAAAAGTCGGAAGTCGATCCCAAAACGCTGCAGAGCAAAACCGTCAAGGATCCGACATTTTCGGGAAGCCTGAACGATATCGGGCTCGATTGGAGCGGAGCGGCAATGGGAAAGCCGCATGGCTCCAGCGACACGGAATCGAAGACCGCGCAACACTCCGACTCCGCTGCCGAAAAGGATTCCAAAGCATCGAAATCAAGGGAAACGAGCGCCGGCGACGCTCAGAGCAAGGAGCAGAAATCAGCTTCTTCGAAGCCGGAAAAGCAGCCGGAAAAGGAGAAAGCTTCAGAGACCGGCGGCAGCCACTGACTCGCCGAACGCACGAGCTTGATCGACATCCGCGGTCTCCAATTGGCGTAACCGATAACACTTCGGCTTTCGTGTGTTGTTTGGGACAATCGGCGCGGTCCTATATCTCAGAACGTTGACCCATCGCGAGCGTGCGCCCTTGGCTCGGCTGATAGCCGAACCACTTCGTGGCAAGTTTCTGGTCGCAGCTGTTTATGGGTGCATCGTGTGAGTGCATTCCACGCTTCGGCTCGGCGAAGAGCTTATCAATCTTTGCTATTTCGGTGCGAAGACCTTCTGAACAATCGCTTTGAAACGAGGATCGGCGCGAAGCGGATCGAGCAGGGGATCGACCTTGATGAATCTTAGCGATTCGCCGGCATGGTCTTGACAACTCTTCCCAAGCCAGCGGAGAGCTGCGTCGTGATCACCGAGGCCGAGGTAAACGAGCGCGAGACAGTAGGCGGAGACATATCGCTGATGCGACAGTGCCTCGATTTGATCGCGCAGCTTTAAGGCCTCGGCTTTGTTGCCGGACATGCCATAAGCACGAGCGAGTAGTCCGAGCATGGAAGGATCGTCGTTGAGTGATCGCGCCTTCTCATATTCCTCAATCGCTCCCTTGATGTCGCCTTTCGCGGCGAGCGCGGACCCGAGATTCCAGCGTGCGTAATAAAACGAGGGGTCGAGATCCACCGTTTTTTGTAATTGCGCGACGGCTTCGTCGGAGCGCCGCGACCGCATGTACGTGTTCCCCATATCCGTGTTGATGACCAGAGAAAGAGGATCGAGCTCGATTGCGCGTTTCACCTGCGCGATCGCTTGATCGAATCGACCCAAGCAGACAAGGGTGGAACCTCCGTACCACTGATGCGCGGTGGCGTAATTCGGGTTGAGCTCGATTGCGCGCTTATACTCACTTTCGGAGCGCGGAAGATCGATATCATTCCGGACGGGAAGATCTTAAAAATCTGGCGGGGCAATACATGGACCCCTGCCGAAGTTGTGGCGGAAATAGGCAGAGTGCTCTTTTAGTTTGCAATCCAGCCTGAAGACATTTCAGGCAGTTGTTTCACGGCAGTCAGTAGGACGGTCGCTATCGCGGCCTAGCTGCGAACATGATCTAGTTGCTTTTTCGCGCAGATTTATGCAGTTCCCGTGGCAGTAATTCAAGGCGTCACGAAATTCTGGGATCGAACCGCGAGGATGTACGCAACAACTGCATCGCGCTCCGCCGGCTTCAAACTCGCGCGGTGCGACATGGTGTGGATGATCTTCGGCCAGTCTTCATCGCTGTAGTGCCAAAGCCTCGGCAGCGTGTGGCATTCGATGCAGCGATGAACCAGAAGTGTCCGGCCTTCGCGCAGCGTGGCGACATCGACACCACGTCCTTTTCTTGCAGCCGCCATTTGTGGCGTGACCAACGGCACATAGTTGACCGATTCGCAGGCCAAGAGACAAGCAACGATGGCAAGCAAGAAGAACATCTTCTTCATTCTTTCAAAAACCGATCCCGAAAATGGTGCGTAGTTGAAAATCGGCTTCGTCGGGGGTGTCCGTGGCTTGCGCGAGCGCCGTGACAGTCACAAACCAGTTTTGATGTCGAAAGGAAATGTTCGGGCCCACAAACACATTTCGGATATGTTCACTGTCGCGCCACTC
>Ga0182039_10000639_pt1 | contig 18255 bp, 14 predicted proteins | sample sta12Can44000111_FD_125975 | JGI IMG/M metagenome (GOLD analysis project Ga0182039, IMG submission 125975) | Lab enrichment of tropical soil microbial communities from Luquillo Experimental Forest, Puerto Rico - statanox.12C.anox.44.000.111 | ecosystem: Environmental > Terrestrial > Soil >...
CGATTGCATTCCGCGACACTAATCTCGGAATATTTCGCATTGTTTAGGAGGAAAGCAAGCTTGAACAGAAAAAAGGGACTCGGAGTGGTAGATCCTAGATCCTTTGACGCGTCGCCGGTCGGCAAACGTCAAAGCAGATTCCTACATTAGGCAGCATGCCCAAGCGCGGCCCTCGGGCTCCAAAGACACCCATTTCGCGGTTCCTTTACAATGTCCTTAACAACTTGGACAATCTGCGCTCCGCTTCAAGCCAACCTCAACAACAGCCTGAAACATCTCGTTCTCGCGCACTCGTGTCACATTTCTTGGAATCTGAACTCCGCCAGAACCAATCTGTTGCCTTCTATGCTCGTTTAAGCATAATATGAAGATGATCGCGTCACCCAGCATCAAGCCCGTCGTTTGGATCGGAAGCACCAGGGTAGACCTGGCGCTCTTTCCAGAAGATGTGAAGGATGCGATTGGCTACGCGCTTTATATAGCGCAACGTGGCGGAAAGCACCCGGATGCTAAGCCGCTTCGGGGCTTTGGCGGAGCAGGGATCCTTGAGATCGTGGAAGACCACGCGGGCGATACTTATCGCGCTGTGTACACGGTCCGATTGGCGGGTCGCATATATGTCTTGCATGTGTTTCAGAAGAAATCAAAGGGCGGGATCAAGACGCCGAAAGGGGAGATTGAGCTGATTAAATCGCGTCTTAAGCGAGCCGAAGAAGAACACGCCAGATGGTTAGAGGCTCAAAAGGAATAGCAGACATGGGCAAGCGAATTGAGGTCGAAGAAGGCAGCGGGAACGTATTCGCCGACATTGCTCTACCCAACCCCGAAGAGCGTCTCGCCAAGGCCGACCTTGCCATCCGGATTGGCGAAGCCATTCGCGAGCGGCGACTCACCCAAACTCGCGCGGCGCAGGTCCTCAGGATTGATCAACCCAAGATTTCACGTCTTTTGCGAGGTCAGCTATCTGGTTTCTCGACCGAACGACTTATGTATTTTCTGACTGTGCTTGGCCGAGATGTTGAGATCACCGTAAAGCCCGCGCCGCGATCACGGCGCCAAGGGCATCTGCGCGTCGTTGCGACAGTGTGACGTTCTCTCTCACTCAACAAGTCCTGCGACGCCAGTAGAGTCACGCCGCTGCGAGGCTTCTCCGCAATTTGTTCCAGTGCGCGACCGTTTCGACCATTTCGAAAGCGCCTGCCGTGCGCCGAACGATGACTATGACAAGCATTCACGCCGTAAAGCTTCCCTGGCGAAACTCTCCACCTTCAGGAAGAACACCCTCGTTGCGAATTCCTTCGGAGCATGCCGGCGATGCCTGAGTACTTCGTATTATAAAGTCTGCGATCGTCTCAAGATCACGGGCGCTGTAACCAGGCCACAGCTTGAGCATAAATCTCTGTTCGATTGCCTTAGGTCGAGTGCGGATCAATTGGCGTCGGTGGTCGCGTGGATCTGGTTCGCGGCAAGCCCTCGTTGTAAGTCGCACCAGAAATGCGCCAAATACCAAGACGATTGCGCTCACTGCATCCCTTGCACGGCGTCAGAGCGTCATTCATGAGCCACCTCCGGTATTTGTCTCTTTCAGGACAGAGCCATGCCGAAGGACAACTTGTCTCTTGTCTAGTCCCAGCCTCATCGGCCTCGATGAGCTCAAACGCTACTTCTGATCAAAGAACGAGCCCAGAGGCGAGCTGCGCCACGGACACTGTCCCTGGCGGCCGTTGTGTAGAGGCTAAAACGGATTAGCTTTGTGTACCGATTTCAAACTGATCCGTTCGAGAACCAATGTGCTAGCATGTACCCATTACCACAATTGTAGTGCAGAACACGCGAGTTGCTTCCGTGCGGGCAGCAAGGAGGAAACTCGTGAAGCTCTTCAAGAAACCAAAGTCCAAGTTTTACTGGTACGACTTCACGGTGCAAGGCCATCGCTACCGTGGGTCAACGCAGGAAACGAGGTCAGTCAGGGCAGTGAAAACGGCAAGCCTGAAACTGGCTTCGGTGATGGAGAATACAGATCCACTTCCACTTAAGCCGTCCCCTCTTGGCAAGTTTGCGGAGCGCTTTCTGGCTTGGGTGGACGTCGCCAGGCTGGAAGAGAAAACCAAGAAGTTCTACCGAAACGGCTGGCGGCTGCTGAAGGCGACACCGGTGTCGGATATGAGACTCGACCAGATCACCGGTGATTGTGCCGAGCAGTTGAAATTTCCTGGCTCGGCCGCGAATGCCAACTGCGCTTTGCGGACATTGCGACGAATGCTTCACAAAGCGGAGGAGTGGAAAATGATCGGCCACGCTCCAAAAATCAAAATGATGAAGGAATATGGTCGACATCTTCGGCTTGACGGCGACGCCGAACGAAGGTTGCTCGAAGCGGCTAAGGCATGCCCGTGGCGGAGGCAAACCTTCGAGCTCTTCCGCGACATCGTGACCTTGATGCGAGATACGGGGATGAGAAACCAAAGGGAACTCTACTGCGCACGGATCGAGAATCTCGATTGGGAAAGTCGCGTGATCTTCGTGCCGGACAGCAAGACTCCAGAAGGGCGACGACTTGTTCCCATGAGCCGTCGCGTCTTTGAGCTTTTGCGTGCACGGTGCGGCACAAGAAAGGACGGCTGGGTGTTTCCGTCCAACCGTACCGCTTCTGGTCATCTGTGCTCAATAGATCGCCTGTTTCGAGAGGCGAGACAGCAAGCCGGCCTTCCCCAGGAACTGGTCCTCTACTGTGCCCGCCATGACTACGGCACTCGGGTTCTCATGCGAACCGGGAATTTGGCTGCCGTAATGAAGACCATGGGGCATCGGGACGTAAAGACTGCGATGCATTATCAGCATCCTGAATTAGAAGTCGTTCGCGCTGCGCTCGATTACGGCATGCCGAACAACATTGCTGAAATGCAGGCGTAGCGAAAACGGGTTGCGGCACCTTTTGGGTCACACCCGCGAAACAATAACCTCGGCAAGTCATTGACAACTCTGGCGAAAGCAGCTGAGAACAAATCGCTTATGGTCTGATCGGCCGTTATACAGCCTGAAGGTGTCTAGTCGTCCCGGGAACAGTTTCCACGGCGCTTCTTCACGGGCAGTTCAGCACGTCTCTAGTTGAGGCGAGATATCTGGCAAAGTAAGGACGATTCTTTTTGCGGCTCGACGGCGGGCGCAAGCCGCCCCCCCCCCGCTGATCGAGCTTTTCTGAATCGTCACTCGTAGCGCAACGCCGCCATGGGGTCGAGTTGAGACGCCTTTCGCGATGGGTAGTATCCGAAGAAGATGCCGATGCCTGCGGCGAAAAGCCCGGAGAAGAGCAGAAGCTGCGGAGTCAGCTTGATTTCCCACTGCAGCGTTGTTTCAAACAGCGAAGAAGCTCCGATCCCGGCAAGTACGCCTAACGCGCCACCCAGGATGCTGATTGCCACCGCCTCGCTCAGGAATTGAAACTGAATGTCGCCTTCGGTCGCCCCAATCGCCAGGCGAATTCCAATTTCCCGCGTACGCTCGGTCACTGACACCAGCATGATGTTCATGATCCCGATGCCGCCCACGAGCAACGCCAGCGAAGCCGTCGTTCCCAACAGCCAGGTGAAGAGTTGGCTGGCCTGTAACTGCGCGCGGATCACATCCTCCGGGCTGCGAATATTGAAGTCGTCAGGTTCGTCGGGGTGCAGATGATGCCGCTCGCGTAGCAGCCCAACTGCTTGCTTGGTTGCAGTGGGAATGGCCGCGCGCGAGGTCGTGGAGAAGAATATGTCATCCAGCCAGTACGTTCCGCTGATGCGCTTCATCGCCGTAGTGTAGGGCATGGCAACGAAGTCATCTTGGTCGGTACTACTGGCCGACGCACCTTTGGGTTGAAAGACTCCAATCACGCGGCACGGCATCGCCTGTACGCGGATGCTCTTGCCCACCGGATTCTCGTTCGGAAAGAGGTTCTCCACCACGGTCTGGCCAAGTATGCAGACTGGTACGTCCTTCTCTACGTCCTCGTGAGTAAAGATCGTTCCGCTCTGTATTTCCCACTTGCGAATGTCGAAATATTCCGGGGCCACCCCGCGATAAGTCGTATTCCAATTCAGCGTTCCATAGACCACCTGCACGCGGCCGTCAACATTCGGACTCATGCGCTTCAATCCGGGAACCTCGGCGAAAATCGCGGTAGCATCCTCCACTTTGAGGCTGTTGGTTTCGCGCGTGCCGAAGCGCACACCGTTGGTCGCGCGGCTGCCCGCCTCGATCCAAATCATGTTGTCGCCCAGTTTCGTTAACTGCTCTTCGACCTTCGCCGAGCCTGCTTTGCCAACACCTACGACGCAAATGAACGCCGCGATTCCGACCACCAGGCCCAGAATAGTCAGCACCGTCCGGATCAGGTTGCGCCGTAGCGATTTCATCGCCTCGGTCCAAATCGAGTTGGCATAGGTCAACATGACTAAGAAACCCTGGCCTTTTTCCTCTGCGCCTCGGCCGCCAACGCCAACCATGCCACGCGCGTCGCTAACTTCTCATCCTGTCGCCAGGGTGACCCAACCGTCTCGCCCGTGCTTGCGAGGTGCTGTTGAATGTCTTTTTCCGAAATTCCAAGCACTGACGAACTCCGAACCAGTACTTCACTCTCTTTCACGGAAAAGACCGAAAGCCCGCAATCCCTGCAGGCGGTCATAATGGCTTGTCGGAAGAGCTCTCCTTCCGCGGCATGGAGTAGCGGATGCGAGGAAAGAATGCTTTCCAAGGTCGGAAGTGGCCTGGCAGAACCGGTTAGAACTCCACTCGTGGAAACCTTGTAACCCTTCGCCATCGCATCATCAACTGCTGCCTTCAGCTCTTTTTTCGCCAGCCGTAAGGAGGCTTCAACACACGACGCAATTAGTTTCTCCGCCCGACTCAACTCCAATTCCTGCGCGGCATGATATGGCTGCTTAGATCCGACTATTTCAGCATCAGCGATTTCGATATGCTTGCGAACTAAAATGGTTGGCTTTTTTACCGGTTCTGCGGGAACTACCAACACAGCCCATCCGGAATGGACGCGAAATCCCACTGCCGCCCGCTGGATCGAAGGTTGCTTCATGTCGCACCAGTCACGTTGTCTTCATTCGTATCGCAGTGCCTCAATCGGGTTGAGCTGCGATGCTTTTCTTGCCGGATAAAATCCGAAAAACACGGCTATTGCGATGGCAAATAGGGTCGATGCGACAACGGCATACGGCGGAATCAAAATTGGCCACTCCAACAAGTTCGAAACGGCGAACGAGCTGGCGATACCAAACAGAATTCCGACTACTCCTCCAATCAGTCCCAGCACAATCGCTTCCAGTAGAAATTGCCGCCGCACATCTTCTTCGGTCGCGCCGACCGCCATACGCACACCAATCTCGCGAGTGCGCTCGGTCACCGACACCAGCATGATGTTCATAATTCCTATGCCGCCAACCAGCAGTGCCACGCCGGCAACAATGGTGAGTAAAGTTGTCATAACCGATCCCTGTTCCGCTTCGGCATCGGCAATGTCGGCCAGATTGCGCACTACAAAGTCATCAGCGCCTCCAGGTTTGATCTTGTGTCGGTCGCGCAAAAGGCTCTGGACTTGATGCTGCGCCACATAGCTCGCTGGCCGCGAGTTCGCAGACACCATAATCCAGCGCAACCACTCTTGCCCCAGCAGTTTCTTTTGGACGGTGGTCAGGGGAGCAAAAATCACATCATCTTGGTCTTGTCCGCTGCCCGCGCTGATGCCCTTGGGAGCGAGTACTCCCACCACTTTGAACGGCAAAGTACCGATACGAATGGTTTGTCCGACAGCATTGCTGGAACCGAACAGGTATTTCCGTACGGTGTCGCCCAGCACCGCGACCGTGGCTGACTGGGTTACGTCGTCTTCGCTGAACGAAGCTCCGCGGGCGAATGGCCAGTTTCGCACCTCAAAGTACTGTGGTTCGGTGCCCATCACCTGGGTGGCCCAGTTCTGGTTGCCGAATACCACCTGCTGGCCGGTCTGGGTTCCCGGAGCGGCTAACCAAACGGATGGGCATTCCCGAGCAATCGCTCTGGCATCGGCCAGTACAAGTGTCTTTGTCTGACTGTTCCCCACGTGCAGTCCGTAGCGATTGAGCGATCCAGATCCAACGAACAGCATGTTCGACCCCAGGGCCGCTAACTGTTCCTACGCTTTCGCGGCCGCTCCTTTACCGATGCCTATGACGGCAATCACCGCGCCCACGCCGATGATCATGCCGAGCATGGTTAGGATTGAGCGCATCTTGTTGCGCCCCAGAGCGCGAAGGGCCAGCAGGAATGCGTCGGCCAATTCCATACTCTCAGTCCTCGATGGTGGGCATGGTCTTCAGCACCTCACTCGCCACCAGTGGTCGCGCAACAACCTCATCACGCTTGATGTGGCCGTCGCGAAACACGATCTGTCGCTGCGTAAAGTTCGCGATATCGGGTTCATGTGTCACCAGCACAATCGTCAGCCCATCGCGATTCAGCTTCTGGAAAATCTCCATCACCTCAACCGACGTGCGACTATCGAGGTTGCCGGTAGGTTCATCGGCCAGCAGGATTCGCGGCTTGTTGACCAGCGCCCTGGCGATCGCCACCCTCTGTTGCTGACCGCCTGACATCTGCGCAGGAAAATGGTCCAGCCGGTCGCCCAAACCCACCAAAGTTAGGGCTTCACGGGCGCGGCTCTCCCGCTCTTTTTTGCTAACCCGGGAATACAGCATCGGAAGTTCAGTATTCTCTAACGCGGTTGTGCGTCCGAGCAGGTTGAAACCCTGAAAGACGAACCCGATCTTCTGGTTTCTAATCCGCGCCAGCTCTTTCTTATTCAACTGCGAAACGTCAGCGCCTTCCAGCCGGTACTCGCCCGACGTCGGCCGGTCCAAGCAGCCAACAATGTTCATGAAGGTGGATTTGCCGCTGCCGCTGGCGCCCATGATAGCCACAAAGTCTCCGCCCTCGATGCTCACCGTGATTCCGCGCAGTGCGTGCACCTCAGTCTCGCCTAACGGATAGTTCTTCCGTACATCGCGAACGCTCACCACCGGCAGGCTGACGCTACTGGTTTCAGGTTTCGCTTCAGTAATTGGGTTTGTGGTCGACACTAGCGTCTCTGTCCGCCCATCGACGGGCCTGCCGCCGCCTTCGCCGTGGTCGCCCCAGTCACCAACTCGTCTCCCGGCTGGATGTCGCCGGCGGTCAGCGCCGTGAACGTGTGGTCCGTGAGCCCTGTGCGAACTTGAACAGGTTGCAGTGACTTGTCAGGCAGCAACTTCCATACCAGCGCCATATCCGAGGTCACGCCGCCGCTGGGCGGCGCATGCTCACGCGTACCACCGCCCGGCTGTTGGTTCGGCGTCTCTGTGCGCGACGGTTGCTGAGCTTGCGGAGCCGTGACTCCGTACTTGCCATAGAGCTCGCGCACTTTGTCGGCGGGCAGATCGGGCTTGTAGCGCAGCGCGGCGTTCGGAATCTTCACTACGTTGCTGACCGAAGCAACGGGTATCGACACATACGCCGTCATACCGGGAAACAGCTTCATGTCAGGGTTGTGGAAGTCCACAATCGTGTCGTAGGTGACGACGTTCTGCACCGCGGTTGCGTTCATGCGCACCTGGCTGACGACGCCGTGGAAAACCTCTTTCGGAAATGCGTCCACCTGGAAATCCGCAGTGTGGCCGGGACGAATCTGTCCCACATCGCCTTCGTCCGTTTTGGCGTACACGTACATCTTGGTGAGGTCCTGTGCAATGGTAAAGAGCGTGGGCGCTTGGAGAGACGCGGCTACCGTCTGCCCGATGTCGATATTGCGGTTCACCACCGTACCGTTGATCGGTGCGCGGATGATCGTGTAATCGAGATTGGTCTGCGCCACCTTCAGGCTGGCAGCTTTCTGCGCGACTTGTGCCTCGGCCTGCTGAATCGCTGCGCGGTCCGATCCCACCTGCGCAGAGATCGCATCGTAAGTCGCCTTCGCCTGATCAAGTTGCTGCTGGCTCATGACGCCCTGCGGAACCAGACTCGCAGCGCGTCCATAATCGAGCTTGTTTTGTTTCAGAGTGGCTTCATCTTTAGCAAGGTTCGCCTTGGCAGCCGCCAGAATCGCCTGCGCATTTTGCAGGTCTGCCTGTGCCTGGAGCACCGCTCCCTGAAACAGCTTCGGGTCGATTTCCGCGATGACCTGACCCTGCGCGACCCTGGAGTTGAAATCGACATACAGCTTCGAGATCATCCCCGAAACCTGCGAGCCGACTTGCACCAGCGTGACCGGGTTAATGGTTCCCGTCGCTTCGATGACCTGCCTGATGTCGCCCTGCTCAATTTTGGCAGTAAAGTACTCCGCCTCCGGTTTCTGGTTCAGCCGGAACGCTACAAACAAGCCGACTGCCACCAGTATCACTAGAATCAAAATCCAGTTACGCTTGATCAGTCCCAAGTGTCCTCAATAACCTCATCCGCCCCGATCGTGTGCGATAGATCATCCGTTTTGATCGCGGTCAGCCGAATCATGCCGGTGAGTACTCAGGAACCTACCGCCTGCGAGCCCACCGCCGTTTAAGCCACGTCACCACAGCATCTGCGAGGAATGCTCAACCCACTAGTCTAATACCGGACCCTGAAGGCAACCTGAGTCGAGGCAATGCGAGGCGTCAATTAGGGGTCCCCAGCAAGGCGCCTCCTTGGCACTTGATGGGTAGATGTGATCCAAGCGCCCAAACCCTGAGCGAAACCGAAGGGAAGAACTGCGACCAGCGTCGCTGACCTAGCCTACTTGAGGTAGGCTCGCACTAATCCGATCAAGCCTTCCCCCAATTCTTCGGTTGAATCCATTTTCTGCTGCGGGTTCATCATGTGGAGGCGGATGTGGTCTTCCAGGATCTCCGCCATCAAGGCGTTTACCCCACCGCGGATCGCGGCCAGCAGCATCAGGATGTCGGCACATTCGTCGCCGGCCGTGAGGGAGCGCTCCACAGCCGCAAACTGTCCACGCAAACGATTCAGGCGATAGAGAAGCCTTTGCTTCTCGCGGGAGATTTCAGGAATTTTGTCCTTCATTTTTTTCTCGTCCTTATGAACTTCTTACTTGCCAATACCATAAGGGGGTATGCTATAAGAAGGGTGGCGGAAAAATCCAGAGGTTCCGCCGGGATTGATTTAAGGACGTATGAGCATCGAATTAGGAACAGAGCCTCCGAGTAGTATCGGCGGCATTCCGGTGTAGACGAAGCTGTAAGGTGTCCCGATAAGACGATTCCCGCCTATCGCCTCACCTCCTGCTTCTTCTGCCTGACAACTGAAGAGCCTGAGGGACCGAGGCCCAAGCCTTTCCGGCAAGAGTTCTCCCTCCTTCCTAGACCATAGCAACGTTTCGCGGACGAACTATAGTTTGCCGCGAATGCGTAGTGACGCTGCGCGATTTTTTGTGCCGATAGACGGCTCAGTGCCCGTCGGCCCACCGCGCAGGTAAGAGATGCAAGAAAAGGTGATGCCCGTTGCGATGGCCGCCGCCGACGTCGAAATGCCCACGGTGCGGGGCGTGGTGGTGCGCCTTCTCCCAGGTGGACCTGGAACTGGTGAATTTCCTCACTCTGGTGACGGAGTTCGCCGCTACAGGTTGTGGCGCCGAACCTATTTTCGCAGGGATTAAGAAAGGAAGCCGCACCATGCACTTCGTGCCCGTAATCACGGAGCTGAAGGTAGATGAACTTGCAGAGAACCACTAGGTCGTCGGCATCCGCTGGACGACATGCCGGAGGAGAAGGTGGACACCTCGAACGCCGATGACCACCAGCGTCAAGCTATCGCTGCGGGCCTACCTGATTCTCATGATCGGCCTGGTGTTCTATCACGTGCTCGATCTGGCGGGACTGTTCGGGCACCACAATTAACCAGTGAGGAAACCATGAAACCGCGAGAACCACATCGACCCATCCCTCGCGGCTGAGAGCAGCCTGCCTCCTTTTATGGCGGCATCGCCCCCGGCCGTGAAGGCAGCGGTAAGGAATTTAGGCTACGGAGGTGAACATGTCAGCCATCAATACATTCGCTTTTCAGAACGTAATCGGCTTTCCCCGCACTTGCAGGGCATGTGCCTGCGTGTTTGAGGAGGAGACCCTCCAGCCAACGCAGGAGCCCGTGGTGACCGCGCGCTGGACGGTGGAGACGGATCAGAACGGAGCTAGGCGGCTTGTGCGGCATTGGTTCAGGAACGAAGCAGCACGCGAATCTGTCGCGGACAAAGGAGCGCGCGATGAACTTGACACAGTTCGCCGTCAATTTAGCAGCGGCTTTCGCGTTGGGATCGCTCATTGGCGCTGAGCGACAGTGGCGCCAGCGCATGGCAGGATTGCGTACCAATGCTTTAGTCGCAACCGGGGCTGCCATGTTTGTGATGCTCGGCATGCCCACGCCGGACAATACCATGCGCGTCGCAGCCCAGGTGGTTTCAGGAATTGGCTTCCTGGGCGCGGGCGTGATCATGCGTGAGGGATTGACCGTGCGCGGCCTTAACACGGCTGCGACCCTGTGGTGCTCGGCGGCCGTCGGCACACTCAGCGGGTCAGGACAGGTCCATTTGGCGGCAGTTGGGACGTTCGGCGTGCTGCTGGCGATCGGGCTGCGCCCGCTGGCTCGCCTGATTGATCGCCAACCAACCGAGCCCGATACCGCAGCGACCGAAGTGCTCTACCTGCTTCGCGTAGTGTGCCGCAGCGAGGGTGAGAGCCATGCCCGCGCTTTGCTACTGCAGACGACACAAACCCTGCCCATTACCTTGCAGTCCCTGCACAGCGAGGACCTGAACAGCACGGGCAAGGTCGAAGTGCGCGCCAACTTCCACAATCACGGCCGCCAGGACGCCATGTTGGAGAACGTAGTGGGACGCATGAGCCTGGAGCCGGAGATCTCCGCTGTTAGTTGGCAGGTGGTCACCAACGAGGAGCAGTAACGGCCACTTAAACTGGGAAATCACGTACACCAATAGCCTATCGGGTGATCATCGTCTTTATCTTGCGTTGGGTGGGACTGGATTCATCATCGGGGACGAAGCTCTGAATTACGACCGCGAGAACATCCTCGAGGCTTACTACACGGTGCATGTGGCGCGGATTCTATGTCGCCCCGGACGTTCAATACATCGTGAATCCGGCCTACAACCGCGACCGTGGTCCCGTTGTTGTGTCAGGATTTTGGCTTCACATCGAGCTCCGACGCCGATGTCGTTCGGATCTCTATTTCGCAACGATGATTCCCGGCGGGTCCCACGTGCCTTTCGTGGGAGGCAAAATCGAGGGAGGTGGGTTCTTCCGTGGCCAGTACAGCCGCATCACCAGCATGATGGGGCCGTTCGGAGCGGGTAGCCAATTCGCTCGCTTGTCCGGTCCGGGGTCGTCTTTCTGGAGGTAAAGGGTCAAAGACCCGTCGGCGTTTTTCTTCAGGCTCGGCAGCATCGGCGAATTGATGAGATATCGATTGATGGGGTTTTCGATCAGCAATTGCGTTTTGCCGTCATACATCGTGACCGACCAGAAGGCATTCACCGGCGGATAGAGGTTGGGCGCAAAGGTCAGCGTGTACTGATGCTTGCTGCCATCCAGAGGCGCGCCGATACCGTCGGTCTTGGCCATCGGATACATGGCTTCTTCGGCATCATTGCCATAGATCCCAGCCATGGCCGCCGCCGCGCGGCGCAGGTTATCGCCATAATAGAAGTCCCGGTTGCCGAAGGGCGCGCCCACCCTCCAGCCGTTAATGTTGTTCCCAATGTCGTTGCGCTGGTTCTGAATCTGGGCATACCCGTCCTTTACCGCCGCCGCCAACTCAGCCTTCTGTCCATCCGACAGCTTGGAGAAGTCGAACGGTTTGCCTGGAGCAATGCCAATGGTGGCGAACTGCAGCCGGGTGGCGGTCTCCTCTGGCACCTCCGGGCAGAACTGCAGCAAGAAGTTCAAAAGCTTGGGGAAGTCAGTTTTGAAGTCGTCCTCGGTGTATTTGGGGAAGTTGACAGCCGGAGGCGGCGGTGGTAGTGGATGGTGGGTGTATTGCGACAAGGTGGTTACGGTGTAGCCCTCCTGGACTTTCTTGACGTTGGCGATATCGTTGGGACCGAAGAGTTGGGTGCGGAAGATGAGGAGACTGAACTGGGTCTCTGACTGAAAGGCTTTCAGAACTCCCGGCGGCGTTATCCCTCTCCACCCCGGGCCGGAAACCAGGTAGCACCCTCCCACGTTGCCGGTGCTACGCGAGCCGACATAGCCGTAATTGAAGGTGTACATGTCGATAAGTTGGACCGAGTAATAGCGGCTCTTTTCGATATCGGGCACGCAGAAAACGATGGGCTCAGCACGGAGGTCGGCCTGCAACATCGAATAGGGTGTATCGGCGTTGGGCGTTACTACGGCCGTATCTTTGGGCGTGAATACATGCGAATCGCTGATGAGGGTGTTGAACGGTCCCTTGTACTGCGAACTCGATTTGTCGATGAAGAATTCATACATTGCCTTGTAGTTCGCAATCATGGGAAAGGCGTAAATGTATGCCTTCTGGTAATCGTCCTTGTGGGTGATGCCTTCCTCCAGATTTCGATGACAACCAATGGCTCCCAGAAAAGGTAGAAAGGTAACAAAGGACAGGACGGTTGCAGCAGTGCGGCGTGCCCGAGAGTGCATGATTCCTCGCTCTCGCAGTTGCGAGATCACAATTCAAAAATCTCTACTGCTGAAACAATAGAACATGATACGGGAAATGCGACACTGGAACGAGGTTTCAAACACCGTTCGTGCCTACTCAGGTCACTCGTAAATAGGTGCTGTAATTTTCGTCTACTATTTCGGTGAACGGAAGAAATCGCAGCCCACCAGTGCTCGTCGACACTTGCCAAGTCGTTCCCGTCCGCTTTGCGCCGAGCAGCTGTTCTCTTGTGAGTTGCAGGGTATTGTGGGTGAGGGGAAACAGCACGAGCGGCCCATACATCAGCGCCACAATATCAGAATGCTGGGAATCGATCGCCTCGAGTCGCGTGGTCATAGGAAGATGCAGCTCGATACGATCGCCGGTCCGCCATTGACGATATAAACCTGCATACACTTCACGATTCGGATCTTTGAGTGCCAGCTTCCCGTTCACCGAGAGCGAAGCGCCACTCACCCATGCAGGAATGCGGAATCGCAATGCAAACTCTTCAGGTTTAGACACGGCAATTTCGAATTGCACGATCTCTTCGTAGGGATACTGCGAGGACTGCTTTAGCTCGATTTTGTTCCCGGCGCGTTTCCACCGAACTGTGGACGGAGTATAGAGGTTGACGTAAAGATCTTGCCTGTCGTGGAAGTAGGCACTAATGCGGTAATCGGCTGCGATTTGCGGAAGCGTTCCCGAACAACACGGCCAGCGATGTCTGGAATAGCCTTTGTGACCCTTATAGCTGTAATCGGAGTAGTAGAAAGCTGTGCCGTCGGCTAATAACGGCTTTGCACCTAAGACCGTGTTGTACATCACCCGCTCCATGCTGTCGCCGTATTCAGGCCGGCGAGTGATCTGGATTAGCGAACGAGTGAGCTTGAAGTGCGCATAAGCGCCGCAAGGCGTTTCGAAACTCTGGTGCTGATCGGTCAGACTGGCAGCCAGAGCAGCAGAGTTGGGCGGACGCAACTGCTCGTCGGGTCCCCAACCTCCAGTTGCGAAGCTCTGAGTTGTTATCAATATCTCGAATGCATTACGTGCGGCGCGCAAGTGCTTCTCGCTGCCCAGAACCAGATAGGCCTGAATGGCGGAATTCAATGCATTCACATAGCTATAAGCATGTTTGCCCGGAAAGACATTGACCCCTGCGGCCAGCGGATCGAAATAGGTTTGATCGTCGAGGAAGCGGATTGCGAGCTGCTTGTAGCGCTCGCCCGCGCCGCGGCGGTAAGCAAGGAACAGGTTTTCGGGGAGCGTGTAGGACTCGTCCCAGTTGTAGGAGATGTCGTTTTCCTTGCCGGCACGCCAGCTTAGCTCGCGATCTACCGCATGTGGCGGAAGATACGGCAACACAATGTCTGTGGTCTCGGCCAGAATGGTCCACGCATTTGGATCGTTCGCAAACTCGTGGGAGTCGATGAGACCGCATACCAGCTTGTCGTAGCAATAAGCGGGAAAGCGATTCTTGTCGAAATACCCGGCTCCGACCGACTGCGCATAGAGTCGATTCAGCTGCTGAACTCGCTCCCTGGTGGCCTGATCGCCGGTTATCGCCTGATAGCGCGAGAGGGCCGAGACCCACTGCCCAAAGGTCCCTCCCGGACACAGACCAGCGCTGTCCTGGCGGTAATCGTAGTCCGGCTTATACATATACTAGCCGCCGAGATCGTCGCCGACGGCGGGCTTGCCGGACATCGTGCGGAATGGCTTCATCAAGCCATCTTCGTCAAGACCCATGAGAACGGAGTGCGTATCCATGAGTTGCTGATGGTGTAATCCGGCCTCAAAAGTAGCGTCAGAGTAGGCGAAGCTTTCCAGGGGTGCGGAATTAGATGGCGTACTGCCGATAAGATCGTGCCCGGCGAAGCCGAGTGCTGCATTAAGCAACGCGGCCCGCTTAAGGAACTCGCGGCGGGTACTCAAAGCCCGAAGCATGGATCAACATTATGCCGAAACATGCAACCTAACTAAACCGATCGACCGCTACCCTGAAAAAGTACGTTCCATAGTAGCGCAACTAGGCAACAAGCCTTTGCGACAACTAGTTAAGGTGTAGATAATGTACGCACGTTGCGCCGACTTCCTTGCCTTTTGATAACGTGCTCCTGCTGAGTTTCCCGCCGAACGATCAGCGGAGATACGCTTGGTGCAAGCAAGAATATCGATTTGGGTAATGCCATGGCAGACCGGGAAGCCTGAACAGTAATTCTGCGCTGCGAATTCAATGAATCCGGAGAGACCCATCCTGACAGCCGCGGCGTGGATTCCTGCGACTTTTCGAGCCATGCTGGAGGCAGCGCCCGATGCCATGGTCATCGTAGATCACGAAGGCCGCATCGTGCTTGCCAACAAGCAAGCCGCACTACTTTTTGGCTACTTGGACAATGAACTGATCGGTCAGAAAGTCGAGGTCTTGGTGCCGGCGCGCTTTCGCGCGAAACATCCGGGACACCGGGCGGGTTTCTTCGCTGAACCGCGAACTCGCGGTATGGGAGTCGGCTTGGACCTATGGGGCTTGCGAAAGGAGGGCAGTGAGTTTCCTGTCGAGATCAGCTTGAGTCCGGCGGACACCCCGGATGGAACGGTTGTGATCAGCGCCATTCGAGACGTGACCGCCAGAAAAGCAGCAGAAGACAAATTTCGAGCGTTGCTGGAATCGGCGCCTGATGCCATGGTGATCGTCGATACAAGGGGCAAGATCGTTCTGGTGAACTCGCGAACAGAAGAGCTCTTCGGCTATCAGCGACAGGAATTGCTGGGGTACTCCGTCGAAATCCTTCTGCCTGAGCGTTTCCACGGCCGCCATATGCTGCACCGAACACTGTACGCGAAGGACCCGCGAAAACGTCCGATGGGCGCAGACCTCGAGCTGTTCGGTCTCCGTAAAGACGGAGGCGAATTCCCGGTTGAAGTCAGCCTCAGCCCTATCCAGACCGCCGACGGACTGCTGGTGAGCAGCGCAATCCGAGATCTCACGCGGCGAAAGAAGGCGGACGATAAGTTTCGCGCTCTGCTGGAGGGCGCCCCTGATGCGATGGTTATGGTCGACCAAACTGGAAGAATCACATTGGTCAACGCGCAGACCGAGCGTTTATTTCAGTATGAGCGGTCGGAACTGATTGGGCGCTCGATTGAGATCTTGATCCCCGAGCGATATCGGGAGCAGCATCCGCGACATCGCGCAGGCTTTTTTGGCGAGCCGCGCATCCGGCCGATGGGTGTCGGACTGGAGCTGTTCGGTTTGCGTAAAGACGGGCGCGAGTTCCCAGTAGAAATCAGTCTGAGCCCTCGGACCACCGAAGAAGGCACGGTGGTAACAGCGGCGATCCGCGACGTTTCGGAACGCAAGCTGGCCGACGCGCAAATCAAGAAGCTGCACGATGAGCTGGAACGCGCGCTGAGGAGATCGGACAAGTTGGCTTCGACTGGAAGGCTGGTAGCCACGATTGCTCACGAGATCAACAATCCCCTGGATTCGCTTTATAACGTCATGCATCTGCTGCGCGGGAACCCGTCCCTGGACGATACCAGCAAGGAACTCGTAGACCTCGCAGAATCCGAAGTCACTAGGCTTTCCAACCTAACCAAACAGACGCTGGCGCCGCATCGCGAAAGCCCGCAACTCTTGGATAGCAAGGTTTCGCAAATCCTCGATGATGTCTGTGCCTTATTCCAGCCTCAATTGCACTCAGCCCGAATCGAGTTGCGGCGGGACTACCAGAGCGACGGCGACGTCAGGATTCCCGCCAGCGACTTGCGGCAAGTATTCACCAACTTAATCTCTAACGCGATAGACGCCATGGAAAATGGCGGGCGCCTAGAGCTAACGGTTATCGATGCGCCAGAGCGAGAGGTCAAGGTCTCTGTCAGCGACAGCGGTTGCGGAATTGCGCCGGAAGACATCGAGTCGATATTTTATCCGTTCTTTACCACCAAGGGCGAAAAAGGGACCGGCATCGGACTTTGGGTGGTGAAAGGAATTGTTGAGCGCGCCGGGGGAGCTATCTCGGTGGAGAGTTCGACGAAGGGCAAGACCGGCACGTGCTTCAGGATCGTCCTTCCAGCCAGGCAAGCCGAGACACAACACAGCCAATCAAGCAATCTGAGCCAAAGACACGCGTAGCCGCCCTGCAAATCGCCAAACAGTAAATGCAGCTCCGCCCTTGCAGTGTGCCACTGGCTGGGGGCAGTTTGTGCTCTACATACGGCCTCAGCAGCTTGTCAGAATTCCTAGCCTCATCGCTGTAGTCATAGAGTACGAATTCTGCCCAGTATTCGGATTCTTCGATTGGTCTGAAAGGCCAAAAATAAAGTTTGCAAAAACTGAAGCAGAAAAACAATCCGTCGCGGATGTCTGTGCGTAAGACGGACTGTAGAAGCGCTTATGCCGATTGTGAAGAGTGCGGCGCCGCGCTCTTGCAGCGTGGAAAGGCTGAGCGCTTCTGCCAATTCTCTGCGAGGTAGAGCGATGAAGCACCTGAAATTTGTGCTGACCATGGCGCTGTTGATGTTGGTGTCGGGCAACATGTTTGCATCCAGTCACCGCGAAGCGCCCATTACCGCCCTTGACCGGGGGGCCGACGTCACCGACTGGTACGCGTTCGTGAGCTATGACCATCCCGATCGCGTCACGATGATCCTGAATGTCGATCCGTTGCTGGAGCCGGCAAACGGACCGAATTACTTTCCGTTCGATCCCAACGTACTTTACCAGATGAAGATCGACAACAACCACGATGGAGAGGAAGACATCACCTTCCAGTTCCGTTTCAACACCGAATACCGGTTGCCTGGCGTATTTACCGGATTCGTAGGCGGAATTGCCGGTATTCCCCAGATCACGGCGCTCAATGGACCGGGGTCGGAAGGATTGGGCATTCGCCAGACGTACACGGTCACGATGATCAAGAAAGGCAAGGTCTACGACTTGACGGGTGGACAGACGCTGTACGCGGTGCCCACGAACGTCGGCCCGCTGACCATGCCAAGCTATAACGTCCTGTTCCAGCAGGGAATCTATCAACTCAAGGACAACATACGGGTGTTCGCCGGAACGGTGGACGATCCTTTCTACGTCGATCTGGGTGCGGCTTTCGACTCGCTGAACTTCCGGATGGGCGTGGGTGGAATCTTGAGCTCTTCGGTCGATGCTGACGATACCCACAACTACGCCCCCGACACCGTGGCGGGCTACAACGTGAACAGCATCGTGCTGGAAGTTCCCATCACGCTGTTGACCGTGGATGGCAAGCTCCACCAGCCCGGCGAAAAAGAAGCGGTGATCGGCACCTACGGATCGACAGCTCGTCCACGGATTACCGTGCGTCGGAACAATGGAACCCGTGGCAGCGGCCAGTGGGTCCAGGTCAACCGCGAAGGGAACTCTCTCATCAACGAGCTGATCATTGGCACGGGGTCGAAGGATACCTTCAGCACCAGCGACCCCAGCAACGACTCGCAGTTTGCGCCGTTCTTCCTTGATCCGCTGTTGGCGCATTTGTTCAACAGCGTACTGGGCCTGCCGATACCGCCTGCGCCGCGGCTCGACTTGCTGCCGCTGGTGCAGTACACAGC
>Ga0182039_10000643_pt1 | contig 18206 bp, 9 predicted proteins | sample sta12Can44000111_FD_125975 | JGI IMG/M metagenome (GOLD analysis project Ga0182039, IMG submission 125975) | Lab enrichment of tropical soil microbial communities from Luquillo Experimental Forest, Puerto Rico - statanox.12C.anox.44.000.111 | ecosystem: Environmental > Terrestrial > Soil >...
ACGAGATGCCTGCCCGCTCCGGCACCGTCAGTGGCTTCGGAGACCGCCAGGCAGTTCGCGTCGTTGGCGCAGCGGACTTCCCGGCCAAGCGCGTGGCTCAAATCCTTATCGAAAGGTGTGCCGTTCAGCCACGTGGAGTTGGCGTTTTTCACGAGTCCGGTTCGCGTGGAGACGGTGCCCGGGATCCCCACACCGACAGTTGCCATCCGCCCGAGTTGCTTCTCCATTTCCTTTACGCCCTCTGCTAGGGCGCGAACCGTTCCGTCGTATTCGAAGCGTGGAGTCGGAATGCGATGGCGGTAGAGCTCGGTTCCGTCGCGCGCGAGGGCGACAAACTCAATTTTTGTGCCGCCGAGGTCCACACCAATCCGCAGGGAATCATCTTTTCGAAGAGCCATCGTGCGTTCCCCTTTCGAACGGGGAGCATTCTATCCTGCAAGCCCGCGCAATGGCGCGGCGTAATTCGCGGGATGAAATGGCCACGCCGATAGAATGATCTTTAATCGTTTGGGCGGGAAAAAGGTTGCTGTGGTAGCATCTTGAGGCCTTGATGTCTGACGCCAGGAAGAAGGGTGTCCTTTTTGCCGTCCTCGTTTTGTTTGCCATCAACATTCTGAATTTTTACGACCGGCATGTTCCTGGCGCGCTGGTCGAGCCCATGCGCAGGGAATTCCATCTGAGCGACATGCAGATTGGATTGCTGGGAAGCGTGTTTATCTGGCTCTACGCGATTATGGGCGTGCCGCTCGGACGCATCGCCGATTCAGGAAGCCGCAAGAAACTGCTGGCCTGGGGATTGGTCGTGTGGGCGTCGCTGACAGCGTGCGCGGCGATCGCGACAAATTTTTCGATTCTTCTGATTTCGCGCGTGGGAGTGGGGCTCGGCGAAGCAACCTGCGCGCCGGCGGCGACGAGCTGGCTCGGGGACCTTTTCCCGGCGGAGAAGCGCTCGCGCGTGCTGGCGCTGTTCATGTTGGGCGTGCCATTTGGCGGAGCGCTGGCGTACTTCTCGAGCGGTCCGCTGGCGCAGGCACACGGCTGGCGGGCAGCCATGGTCCTGGCGGCAGCGCCCGCACTCGTGCTTGTTCCAGCATTGCTGATGCTCGAGGAACCGCGGCGCGGCGCCAGTGAAAGGCATCCCGCTCCCGCGGCCCGCGCATCGGTGCGCGGCTTGCTCCGCCTTCCGACGCTCTGGTGGATCATTGCTTCCGGGGTTTTTCTCAACTTTAACATGTATGCCATCGGCACTTTCCTGCCGGCGTTTCTGAGCCGGGTTCACGGGCTTTCGCTAGCCTCCTCGGGCATCGCGACGGGTGTGGTCTTTCTCGTCGGAGGGTTCGGTGGGGGGTTGGGCGCGGGGTACGTGGGCGATTACATCGTCCGACGACGCAAGGACGGGCGCATGTTGTGTGCCGCAATCGCGGCGCTTATGGCGGTGCCACTGTCGTGTCTGGGTATCCTCGAGCCCCCCGGGTCTCTGCTCAAAGGAATTACTTTCCTTCTGCTTACGTACGCAGTTTTGACCAGCTATTACGGACTGGTGTATTCCGCTATGCAAGACCTCGTGGCACCAAATCAGCGTGGCATCACCATGGCTATTTATTTCATGGCCATGTACCTGTGCGGGGCTTCGTTCGGGCCGCTGTTGACTGGACGCGTGAGCGACCTGCTGGCGCACCGCGCAGCGGTCTTGGCGGGCTCGCCTGTGGTGACGGAATCGTTTCGCGCCATTGGTTTGCAACAAGCCATGCTGATTATTCCCATTTTTTCGGCGGTGTTGGCGGGAGTGTTGTACACGGGATCGCGGACGATAACTTCCGATATTGCGCGGCGGGAGACACTCGCTTTGGAGCCGGCGTTTAGCTCAGACTAGCGCGCCAATCAAGCTCCGGTAGATCAAGAAACGGGGATTTGCTGAACCCAGATTTTCGCCTGGCTACACTCGCGGTTGGATCACTATATGGATTTGATTGAGGCTATTCTTCGCCGCGGACTTGCCACCATTCGATGCGCGCGAACTCGTCCATTTTTTCCGCGCCGTGATCGGCGTGCCAGCGATTCCAAGCGTCCGCGTCAGCAGGAACATTTTCGTCCGTGATTTCGTGGAGAGCCATAAAACACCAGCGGCGCATCTGCGGCGAGAGGTTCGGCTGCGCCGCCAATTCGATGAATTTCGGCACCATGCGCATGCGCTGCTTGCGAGTGAAAACCCCACCGTCGGAAATGTTGCAGCCGGCGCGGTCGCGGACATTCATGGAGGGATCTTGCGTGAAAGACGTGAACAGTTCATCGAGGACTTCATCCTTGCCCAGGAAACGCAGGCCTTCGACCGCCCACTGGCGCACATTCGGTTCTTTGTCGTTCCGCGCGTAGTCGACCAGCAGCTTGTGGATCCGATCGGAGTCCACGCCACGCCCGGCTAACATTCCGAGGTAATACACAGCCCACGCGCGGTGTTGTGGATCCGCGCTTGCGCGAGCGATAAGCGAATCGGCGGCCTGCTCGTTTTCATGGAAGCCCTCTATCGCCAGGCTCAAGTCCATTTGCGCGATGCGAATGCGTAAGTCTTTGGAGAATTGCGCGCGCCGCACCAGTTGCGCCACACGGTCACTCTGGTTGATGTGCCCGATCCAGCCGTCGATTTGTCGGCTGAAAACTTCCAACGCGCGGGCGTCATGACCAATCGCGCGTTCGAAGAGTTCCTCTGCTTGAGCTTGTGCAGGCAAGCCGAGCACGCGCCCGATGTCGGCGTCGGTGAGCGGGCCGGAAAATACACGCGGTCGAACCGGTCTTGGCCGGGGCGAGGTTGCCGTCCGCGAGCCGTTTGCCCGCACGCTGCGGTTCCGGCCAGACCACTTGTTGGTCTGCCAAGCAAAAAGAGCGAGCACGATCGTGCCAAAAACCGCGAAAGGTACCCAGGAGGAGCCGCTGGTTCGCACGCGGACGCCGGTCTGGGGAGTCCGCAATTGTGCGGGCTGTACCCGGACGCCGAGAGGCAGATTTACTTCCACGTGGGTGTCCAGTTTCAACCCAGCGAGCGTCTCGAGCTGGGAAACGATCCAGCGCGCTTCCTGGCGGCTGCTGATTTCGTCGGCGAGCGTGAACTTCTTGCCGCTTTTTGTGCGTAGTTGAATGGCGTATACCGAATTGTCCGAACTGCTGCCTTGCGATGGGCTGGCCGTCGGTAGAATCGAGGCGATTTCGGCGAACGGAGTTCGCCGCAGCGCGCCGAAGCCGAGCACGCCGCCCCGCGACTGGATTTCTCCGTTGCCGGCAAAAATCCGCGCGCTGCCGAAGGCCACGTGCAGAAATCCAAAAAGTACAAAGAGATCGCCTAAGGCAAACATCGCCGTGAAAAGCAGGGGAACTCGGTTGTGCAGCAACGCATACACAGCTCCCGTAAAAGCCGCGGAGACGACAAAAAGCAGCAGCGCGCGGGCCGGCGTGCGAAGAGGCGGGAAATAAAATTCTGTGCCGCCATCGTGCATGGAGACGACGACTTTGGTTCGCGCCGGTTGCGCAATGGCTCCCGAATCGGCGTCGGCGCTTTTCCCCGCGGCAACAGCAAACGAACTGAAACTGTTTGCGTTAGCTTGCGAGGCGGAATCACTCGCGGGCTGGGGGGAATCGGCGGTTCGAAAGACTGGCAACTCGAAATCGTCGGAGTAGTCCACGCCGGGAACGTCAGCTTGCGCGTGGAGGAGCCAAAGTATCTGATCGTCGGCGTTGCTGCGATCGGTGATGAGGCCGTCCGCGGGAACTTCAAAATCCACGGGGATGGCACGACCGAGCGGGCCGGGCTCGATGGCGCCCGAAGGAACGTTCTTGTCTGCTTGCCACAGAGTCGCATTGCTGACCGCACGGCTATCTCCGCAGCCGCTGACGATACGGCGGACGCAGCTGAGGCGCAAATCGATGCCGTGCTCGGCTAGCGTCGGAAAGCGCAGTTGAATCCTGCCGGTCATGCGCCGGCCGGGACAAATAGGTAGCGGATCGAATTCGAAATAGGGGTTGCCAAAGCGCTCGTGACGGATGGTCGCGCGGATAGCGTTGATCGTCAGGATGGCTGCAAAGCAGCAGAAGGCCAACAAAAGAAAAGCTCGAAGATCGCCTTGGCGAAGCAATTCGGGGATCTTGCCAAACATAAAAGGAGCGGTGATGAGATTGACGAGCACCGCGGCGGTCCAGGCGCTGATATAGGTTTTTTTGTTCGCACCTTCGGCGCGGCTTGCAGCCCAGTCGGCCCGCCACAGCCACGGAGAAAGCGGATTTGCTTGCTGAAGCGCGGCTTGCTTCTTCAGAAAACCGTACGCCTTGAAGGCGGCGAAGAGAAGTCCGGCGCCGACCAAGACAAAGACGGAAGCCATGACGGGGCGGAGTGCGAGATCGCCGGGCTTGAAATTCCGGCTTCGAACCATCAGGGCGTAAAGGAACAAGAGTCCACCGCCCAGGAAAGGAAAGGCGAAAATGGTCAAAATGACGGGGCCGACTTTCGACCGCTGGGCCATGACTTCATTGTAGGGTCGGTCGGCCTGGGTCCCGGGTTTTTGCCGGACAACGGAAGCCGAAATCGCACCTGCCCGGGAGGGCAGGTGCGGTCCCGCTCTTTGCACCGCGACGTTTTTCTTGCGCCCGATGAACTCCTGGCGCGGTTTCAACGAACAACCATATGAGGATCCGGGTGGCGGACGACTGCGCACTACTGGGAACGGATTCGTGGCCCGTATGCGAGTGCCTTTGAAGCGTTCTATCGCGACAATGCGGGACGACTCCGAACGCATGCTTGCGGCAGATTGTCGGCAATGCGCAAGCGAGCGCATTGGCTGTTGAGGGATTAATCTATTGTGTCAGGGAGAGGCGGTTAGCGCTGACGAGCGCAGTGAGATCAGCGGCGACTTTCGTGGCGACGCTCTTGAGTTCATCGGCCGAGGGATCGCGTGACAGCTCAAAGCGCTCGGCGGGCGCGTAGGAAGTGACGGTGATTACCGGGCCGTGGCGGGGATCAGGGGTCGGGGGACTTGCGAGTTCGTAGAGTGGCTGCTCCCGGGTTTTGAGGTTGTTGACGCCGACATAAAGAATGATGTTCGTGCCCACCGGTTCACCCCCCACGAGAAGGCGGCGCGCGCGATTTTGCTCATCAGCCTCGGCAAAAACGCCGCGGATGCGGAGTCCGGTCTGAGGAAGCGGGGCACCCGCAGGGAGACGGCGAACGTCGTAACCGGCTTCCATAAGAGCGCGGATGATGTTTTCTGAAACGGCGCGCACCAGCGCGCTAGCTTGCTCGGCGGGAGTTTCTTCCGTGGAAGTGTCCGAAGAATCAGAGCCTTGCGACGTAGACGATCCGGAAGTCGAAGCCGCGGTCCCTGTTCTCGGCACTCCTGAAGATGAGCGTGAAACGCTTCCTGTCCGGGAGGGCGGGGAAGGGCGCGGCGCAGGTTTGGGAGAGGGCTTGCGCTGAACGACGTCCAAATCAAAATCGCTGACGTAGACGGTCATGGCGCCGGCGGTCGCGGTTGCTTGAGATTGCGCCTCAAGGGTTTGCGATTCGCGCGGCGTCTCGAGAGGCTTCGGACAGGCGGCCACAGACAGGGCGACAAAGGGTAAAAGAACCAAAAAGCGAGAAGGCCTCATGCAAATCCTCAAAGCGCCAAACCGGACAATGATTAGATGGGCAAGGGCGGACATGCGGCACATTAATGAAGCTGATGATACGAGATCGCTCAGGGTTGTCTGCGAAAGAAGGGTTTCTTGCGGGGCTCGGAATGGCGCAAATCTTCAGCAAAGTCCCTAGGATGAAGCAGATGGAGTAAAGATTTGCCGAGTCGCGGGGTAGACACGGCGAAAAGCTGTATAGCTGGCGTTCAGAGTTGCCACGCCTGCAGGCTGTGGGTCAATCCGTGAGGCGACGCGCACCGCGGCGGCGCAGGCCGCATCTACCGAGCTCCACACGCCGGCGCCAACGGCAGCGAGAAGCGCAGCCCCGTACGCAGCGCCTTCTTCGGCTTCGACGATTTCCACCGCATGGCCGTAGACGTCGGCTTGAATTTGCCGCCAAAGCGGTGAGCGCGCGCCGCCGCCCCCCAGACGGATGGATTGCACGGGAACGTTCATCTCCTTGAACAAAGTGAAAGTATCGCGAAGGCTGAAGGCGACGCCTTCGAGTATGGCGCGAACGATGTGGCCGCGCGTGTGCGAAGCAGTGATGCCAACGAGCGCGCCGCGCGCGCTGCCGTCGAGATGGGGCGTGCGCTCGCCCATGAGATAGGGAGTCCAGAGCAGTCCGTCGGAGCCGGGAGGGGCTTTCGCGGCTTCGGCGGTGAGGTGGTCATAGGACTCCGGCGCGCCTGTCGAATTAGCGGTGAACGTGTCGCGAAACCAGCGCAGTGAGAGGCCAGCAGCTTGCGTTACGCCCATGACGTGCCAGCGGCCGGGAATCGCGTGGCAAAAGGTGTGGACGCGGCCGCGGGGATCAAGCGCGGGACGATCGGTGGCTGCGAAGACGACGCCGGATGTGCCAATGGTGGCGCTAACCGTGCCTCGCGAAACGATTCCCATGCCGACGGCGCCAGCGGCCTGATCGCCGGCGCCGGCGACGACTGGAGTGCCCTGGGCAAGACCGCTTGCGGCCGCGCCTTCCGCGGAAACCTTCGCGCAAACGTCGGGAGATTCGTGGAGCGCGGGCAAGAGGGTTTCTTCGAGCGCGGCCGCGCCCAGCATTTCTGATGACCAGCGGCGACGGGAAACATCGAGCAACAGGGTCCCGGAAGCGTCGGCCATGTCGGTGGCGCGCTCACCGGTGAGGCAGAAGCGGACGTAGTCCTTGGGGAGCAGAAGGTAGCGCACGCGGTTCCATTGATCTGGTTCGTTTTCGCGGACCCAGAGAACTTTTGTGAGAGTGAAGTTGGGAAGCGCGGGGTTGCAAGTGAGTTGAATCAGGCGCTCGAGGCCGAGGGCTAGCGTGAGTTCGTGGCATTGTTTCTCGGTGCGAACGTCGCACCAGATGAGCGCCGGGCGAACGACGTTCCCGCGTTCATCGAGAAGGACCGCGCCGTGCATTTGCCCGGAGAAGCCAACACAGCCGACGTCTTTGCCAGTGAGGTTCGCGCTCGAAAGCGCTTTGCGCACGGCGACACAGGCGGCGCGCCACCAATCCTCGGGCTGTTGCTCGGCCCAGCCAATCTGCGGGGAGGCAAAAGGCTGGTGATCTTGCGTGGCCGCAGAGACAAGGCGACCGGTTTGATCGATTACGACCGCGCGCGTGCCGCCGGTGCCGACGTCGATTCCGAGAACGTGAATGGCCACCCCCCGAGGACTTCTAGAAAGACCTGCGCGGACCATGATATCTATCCCGTCAGCGTTGGCAAGGGAGTTTGCGACGGCGGTCCGGAAGGCAGCCCGTTCGAAGAGGTGGTTTGCGCGGGATCGCAGCAGCTATGCCACTTCGTTGGTCATTAGGAAGAGAGGACGCCTATCGAAGCTACCGTAATGCGGACGCAGACGGTCGGTGTTGTATTGTTCCTTGACGTTGACGACTTTCTTGGAAGCGGTGACGGTTTCGAGAGGAATGTTGTCATAGTGGCCGTTCTTCAGAACCACCAGCCGACCGCTCACATTTTTGAGAAGAAGATCGAGCGCCAGATTGCCGTAGGCCATGGGAGCAATGGAGTCAATCGCGTCGGGATCGCCGCAGCGGACGAGATAACCGAGCTTCTGGTTGATGACGTCAATTCTCTTGCCACCGTTGAACTGGGCGGAAAGCTCGCGGACCCTTTCGGCAACGATGTCGCCGATGCCGCCGAGCTTTTTGTGGCCGAAGGCATCTGCCTCAACGCCTTCGAAGACCATTTCGCCACCTTGAAACATCGCTCCTTCCGAAACAAGAACGATCGAGTAGCGGCTGGGATTCTTGCGGCGGTCTTCGACCAACAGCTCGGTCAGACGCTCAATATTGAATTTAAACTCTGGAATGACGCAGCGATTGGCGGCCCCTGCCATGGTCGGAAGCATGGCGGTGAATCCTGCGTAGCGGCCGAAAACCTCGAGGACCATGAAGCGCTCGTGGGAGCCGGCAGAGGTCCGCAGGCTATTGACCATCTGGATGGTGCGAGTGACGCAAGTGCTGAAGCCGATGCAGTAGTCGGTGCCCGGAACGTCGTTGTCCATGGTCTTGGGGATGCCAACGACGCGGAAGCCTTCCTTGTGGAGGCGGACCCCGTAGCTCAGCGTGTCGTCGCCGCCAATGGGAATGAGCGTGTCGATCCCGAGCCAGGAAAGATTCTGTAGAACTTCGGGCGTTAGGTCGTTCTTTTCCGCGGTGTATTTGTCTTTGAAGTGCGCCGGGACGGCAGACTTGCCGACGCGGGCAGGATTCGTCCGCGAAGAATGGAGAAAGGTGCCTCCGGTGCGTCCCGCGCGATCGACGGTTTCTTCGTCGAGCAGGAAATAATTATCGGAATTGTCGTAGTCCTTTTCGCGAACCATGTCGACCAGGCCGGCCCAGCCGTGGCGAATGCCGATGACCTGATAGCCTTCGCGCAGGGCGCGCAGAGTGACCGCGCGGATGGCAGGATTGAGGCCGGGAACGTCCCCTCCGCCGGTCAGGATGCCGATGACCCCCCTTTTCGCCTTGACGTTTGGCATGAATCGATAGAACGCCCTTTCGCGGGATGTCGAACCGAGAATTATCCACTTTGCCGATGAATTTAGGAAGGGCTTCGAGAACGATTCGTTTTTTCGCGCGAATAGATGCAAAAAAAAAGGCGGATCGGAGTCCGCCCTTTCTGCCTTATTGGAGAAAGCGAATGCGGTTCTTCCAGCGAAAACGGCTACCCGTTGTGCTAGAACGTCGGTGTAGCCGCCATCGGCTCCGCCGCTTCCTGGATCGTCAGCATATCGGTGCGTACCTTTTCCCACTCGAGCAAGGTAAGCCCATGGGATGCGAAGAACTTGCGAATCTTGGCCGAGTCCCAATTCATGACTTTTTCCATCAACGGCACGAGCACGCTCATGGTGTTGTCGCTCAGTACCGTGCGCTTGGCGACGCGCGTGATGAACTTGGCCTCGCTGACCGCGATCGTCAAGCCGTCGTACTGATTGACGTGCATCATCACCGGTAAGTCCGAGCTGCCGTCGCCCATGTAAATGATCTGATCGTGGCTGATGCCGAGCCGCGAGCGAAGTTCCTCGAGCACGGTGATTTTGCCCCAGCCCGCCGATGCGCGAATGATGGAAGCCACTTCGCCCGCTTCGTTGTAGCGGAAACGCGTGCCAAAGATGCGGTCCGGAGGAACGATGCCCTCGAGCGCGGATTGAATAATTTCCTGCGGCGCGGCGGAGATCACGCTGAAGTGGAACTTGTAACCTTCACCAAGGTTATCGAGGGCGCGGGCGAACAGTGCTACGTCGTGCTTCAGGCGGATGCGTTTGCCGGTTTCGATGAGATGCTCGCGCCGGACGTGGCGGAAGTCCGGGTCATGAAGAATCAGATAGCTTAGCTCGGCGCCCTGTTGCACGAGGTTGATCTCCGCCAGGCCTTTCACTTTGTCGTGAAATCCGTGAAAGCCGATGAGCTCGCTCAGAACGACCCCAGAGTCGTTGAAGCTAAGCGTCTGGTCGAAGTCGCTGGCCAGCAAGTATTGTTTCACCATTTCCTAGTACTCCTTTTCGGCGCTTCTTCACTAGGGTTGGCTCTTGCTTAGCCCGCACCCCTTGAGCAAACACGTTAACTGCATTGGCCCTAGAATCCCGCACGAATTATTTTGATGGGTGCGATGCGAGAAAGATGTGAAGATTCCGTTATACCTACATTTAGATGCCCGTCGGCGATAAGAGGTTAGAAAGAAAGGAGATGCGTGTACAAAAGGGAAAAACAGTGTACAAATTCCGCGCGGAAGAAGCACATACCAGTGGCAAAGAAATGGAGAAAAGGTTCGCAAAGCGAGCTGGAGCGTCCCTCCCGGCGAGCCGTGCCTGCCTAAGGGCGAAAGAGCCAGGACTTCAAACCTCTGAGCAAGGTGTCCGAAGCCGAGGCGGGCCGCTCGAGCCGGATCCGCTCGGCGGGTTCGTCGGTTACGGTGTAGAGCTGACCGTTGCGCAGGTAAACCGCCTGGGCCTCGGCCCGATTGAGCGGGCGTGCGCCACGCCGGCCAAAAACGGCGAGCTGATTGCCGGATTCATCCACGGCGCGGTCGCGCTCGATTCCTTTGGAGATGGCCAGCGCCGGGCCTCGCAAACGCGCGGTGGCGATCAGCTTTGGCGTCGGGCGCGGGCTGAAGCCGGAGAAATGCGCGGGGTCGTCCCAGGGGGAAATGATTTCGAGGACGCGCAGGCCATTTTTGCCGTCCGCGACAAAAGCAAACACGCTCGCCGCGACCATTCCAAGTTTCACGTCGTTCACGTCGTTGAGCTGGCCTCCGGCATTAAACACTTGGTCGAGTTTGGGAGCGTCCGGCTTTTCCACGTCGACAATTGCTAATCCCTGTTTCCCCGAGGAAACATAGGCGTACGTGCGTGCGATGTACACGTTGCGTGCGTCTTCGAGCGGGACAAGCGCACCCGAGACGGCCTTTGGTTGCGCGAGATCGGTGACGTCCAAAGCCTTCATGCCGTCGCGGTCCACGATGAACGCATAGCGGAATTGTACGGCGATGCCGCGGGGCTCGTTCAGCGCAGGCGCGCCGATCGTCGCGGTTACCTGCGGGGCGAGCGGGTCGTCGAGATCCACCACGACGAGAGCTTTGTCGGTCAAAACGTATGCGTACGTGCCGGCAATGGCAATGCGGCGCGCGCCGGTCAGAATCCCGCCGGGATTGAAAGTGCGGGCACGCTTCAGAAAATTGTTCGAGGGGTTGCCGTCGAGTAGCGTGCTTACGCCGGGACTGTTGGATTTCAAGTTTGGATCGCCGACGACGATCAACCCTTCTTCCTTGTCAGCGACGTAGAGAAAGCCGTAAGCCAGATGGATCGGCTGCTCTTCGTTTTCCGGCAGTGGCCGGCGCAGCGGGTCGACGCCGAGCGTGGTCGGTGAGGCAACCGCCGCGGCGTTCTTAGTGGCAGCGAAGAAATGCTGGCCAAGCGATGAAACCGGCGCGGTGACGATTTTTTCGGAGAAACCTTTGTTGTCGATGTTAGCGATGTCGTAGACGCGGAGACCGCCGGGGCCGGTTGCCGCGTATACATATTCCCCGCGCGCTTGAATGTCGAGGACATTGCCGGAGTGCTCCGACGCGGCCCGCAGCTCGCGGCCTCGCTCGACGAACTTCCTAAAGTCATCCGGATAAGCGATGCGCTGAAGGTCGCTTCCGTAAATCGCTTCCGGTTCATCGTGCTCGGCAACGGCGATCGCTTCGAATCCTTTGTTGCCCGTTGCCACGTAAATATAGCGGCCCATAAAGTTCATGAAGTTCGTGCCTTGCAGCAGAAGCTGCGCCATCCAGGCGTTGTTATCGTTTTGCGAGGAAACGTGGCAATCGCTACATACCTTTGTTTCTCTGGCCCTCACGGTGTGCGGGACAAAAGTGGAAAACGCCTGCCCGGAAAATCCTGGCGCGGAAATGGTCTGTTGCGTGTAGTAGAGCCACTCGCGGTCTGCATTTTGCGAACTAACGAGAATCGCGCAAGACGAGCGCGCGGGCGCGACGCGATGCCCGGTCACGGTGCCATCGACTCCGAGCATGTAAATGTCGTCGCGCAGAACCTGGAAGTTGTAGCTGGTGTAATTTCTCGTGACCAGGCCTTCGTTGTGCAGCATCGGACGCCGAGCATTGGCGGTCATTTGCAGATGACAGCCAAAACAAGTTGGCACCCACGATGTGTGGCAGGAGTAGCAGGTCATCTTGTCGTTTGCGTGAGCGAGCGTGCGATCGTCCTCGGGCGTTTGCGAGGCAACGGTTCCGTCTTTAGTCGTCAGCTTGGCCCGTAGCGATTTCTCGCTGAAGTGAGGATTTCCAGGCGTGACCGTGTCCACCGTCTGGACGATTTCCCACTCTTGGTTTTCTACCGACATCGAACGTTGAATCAATCGGGCGCCGCGCCATTCGAATCGCCGCAAGCCCCACGGGGTGCGCAGCTCATCGAGATGTCGGCCGCGCTCGCCTCCGGGTGTAACCGCTTCCGGCGCCGCCGACCCTGAACTGACAAGCGTGGCCTTCCTTCGAATCGTGCCGTGGCAATCGATACAATCGATCTCGACGGCCGCGCGAGGTTCGCCGTAAATTTTCCCGTTGCCGTGATTGTCCTGCTCGAAGTGGCAATCGTTGCACTGCATCCCTTTTTCCAGGTGGATGTCGGCAAGGTGGACAGCTTTTGAAAAACGGTCGGGGTCGTCGAACGCGATCTGCTTGTCGTCTTTGTCAAGCCAGTTGCCTTTGCGGTCGTGCTTGAAGACAGAGCGAAAGATCCAACCGTGCCCGTGAAAATCGGCGAACTGCGTGGTTTTCAATTGCCTGTTGAATTCCGCGGTGCCGGTCCGTTCAAGAAAGTTTTTATCGCTCCAGAGTCCGCGAACCGCCGTGCCTTCCGGATTGTGCAAGAAGGATTGGTAACGCTGTTCTTCGGTGGGGTTGCGCTGTTCTCTCGGGTACATCTTGTCGCCGTCGATTTCGTTGTCCCACCAAGTGAGCCCGAAATAGGTCGTCATCATGTTTGCGCCCGGATGGATGTGACAGATCATGCAAGCGCTCGAGGGAATCGATCGCGTGAACACATGCTTGATCGGGTGTCCCGGCTCGTCTTTGGGAATCGTCGGATCCAACGACGCGCTGAAACCGGAATGACCGAACACCGCGTAGGCGCCGGAATGGGACGGATCGCGGTCGTTGGCATAAATCACATGACAAGCCGTGCAGCCGCTGCCGCGGTAATCGCCGGGGTGATCGTTGGTGCCGGGAAAAGACAGCACCGGATCGACCAAGCGCGTTTTTTGCAAACCAAGGAACACAGGATCCGTGCGAAGCCCTGTGCCGAAGCCACGATCGCTGAGCTTGTCGTCCGGTTTGCCGGGGTCCTCCCGGCGATTGGGATTGCCGAGCTCCGCTTTTCGATGGCCGCCGCGCTCGAAAACCCGCAGCACGTTGCCGGGCTGCGAAATTTCCCAACGATACAGCGGATCCAGTTCCGGCAAAATGCCCTTGGCACGCGTTTCTTCGGGCGTGGGTTTTGGAAAGGATTTGATCGATTGCGGCAAGCCCTCATGGCTGTAACTTTCACCAAAATGCGCATTCTTGTAAGGGAAACCCCCGTTGTTGTAGAGCGCGGCACCCCACAGCAGGCCGACGTGCGTCATCATGCTGGTGGAAACGGCGCGCACTTCCGTCGCGTGGCAGCCGGCAGCGCCGCAAGTCTCCGGCGCAACACGCAAATCTCCCGGGTTGACGAATTTGACGTATTCGGAGGACTCCTTGAGCCACAGCGTGTAACCGCGTTCGGGAAGGCTCGAGCGATCTTTGACGGCGGCATTGCCCGGCCGCACGTGGGCCTTTTCTTTTGCCGCAGCGTAGTCCGCTGAATTCGGCGCGGTTTCCGGCCGAATGGCGATCGAAGAATTTCCACCGTGGCAGTCGGTGCAGCCAAGATGCACGGTTTTCGTCGAATGCATGGTCGGCTCGTCCGTCCGTGTGTGGCAGGAAACACATCCCGCAGATTTTTTGTCCGCTTCTTCCTGAGACTGTCTGACGGTGGACGCAGCGGCGGGCTTTAGCCCGGCGTTTTTTGCGGGTGCACCATAAAGAGCAAAAAGAAAAGATAACGCAGAGACGGAGAGCACAGAGAGCATTCGCTCGGAAGAGGCGATGGATCTATCGAGAATCAGCATCGTCGGCGCGCCTTAGAAAGTAAACTTCGCCGAGCCGCAAAGCGAGAACTGTGTGCGGCCCGTGTAGATGTCTTTGAAACCCTGCGCAGGCTGTAGCGCCGAAGCGCCAGCGGTCAACACAATGTTTTCCGTGAGCGGCGGACGGTATTCCACACCGATGCCCGCGTCTTCGCCGATGGCGTGACGAATGGGCGATTGAAATAGCAGAAACTCCAGCGGCTCGGTGCGCTCGAAACGCAAGTAGTTGAAATTGGCAAAGGCTTTCAGTTTTGGGGTAATGGCGAATTCCGCGCCCGCGTTTGTTAGAAAAAGTCCTGGATTCACAAAATTGGCCTGCCCTTCCTCTTTGCTCGAGCGCAACGAGGGAATCAGGCTGCCTGGAGCGGTGAGCAAAACGCCGGAGCCAAGCAGGCGAAGCCCCTCGCGATTCCAGAAACTGAACAGTCCTCCCGCAAAATTCGGCAGGTCCACAATGGAATCGAAGCCGCGCGCGCGCCCGTCTCGCGGGTTTGCGTCGCCCGATGTGTAAAAAGCAGAGACGCGATACCGCATCCAGTCCCTGTCGTAAGAGATTTCTGCCGCCGCCATCTGGGCGTTGACGGTCACTCGCCTCCCCGCCATCGGATTAAATGTGTCCTCGCCAAGTGCCTGATAGAAAGCATGCGTTAGATTGATTCGATGGATGTGGCCGCTGCCGAGCCAGCCAAAATATCCCACGCGCACGCCGTGCAAGCGCGGGCCAGCCCCGGGGTTTTGATCGATCACATTTCCGACCGGAGCGGGACGAACCAGGAAGCCGTTGTCGTCGTAATGCAAACTGGGATCATCTTTGTTCCAAGCGGCCATGAACTCCGCCGTGTAGCCCGGAAAGAAGAAGTCCTGCAAATAAACGTTCCCTAGTACGACCTGTTGATGGCGGCGGCCGAACGTATTCAGCCCGCTGTTTGTATTTTTCTCGAGAAAGTAGAAGTAAGCGACGTTGTACTCGATGCGGTTGCTGTCGAGAGTGCCGAAGACGCGCAACGCGGGCTGCTCGTCGACAAACAGAAAGCCCCGGAAATCCGCGTTGAATTGCTGGATGCCGCCGCGGGCGGAAACGAAGTCGTAAGTCGGCCCGAGGTCGTGAAGCTTCGCTTCGATGAACCCTTCCTGAAACCCGAGATGATGGTCAAAGCGGTTCGTGCCGCTCCGCACGTCGGGGCCTACGATGCCTAGCTCCCGCACATTCAAATCATTCAGGCTGAATTCGGGCGTGATTCGAATACGCCAGTCCGCCGGTTTGAACGACGCGTCGCCATGGAATAAATCAAACGCGAAGCGCAGCGTTTGATCGAAGAACTCTTGCTCGCCTTTGCCAAAGAAATCGGCACTGCCGGGCCTTGCGCTGCTTACGTTGCTCGGCGAAGGCACACGGCGCCCATCAAAGAAAGTCTCCGTCGAAGCCGTCAGGTTCAGAAAGACCTGCTGGCCGAGAATCTGCGGCCAGATCGGTTCGTCGCCCTTGAAGCGATTGCGATTGAACGGATCGTACCAGCGCGGTTTGACATAGACGTACTCGCCCTTCTGCGAATAGCGCCGGTAGTCGGGCTGCGGCAAAGCCCAGCGATTCGGAACTGGATGGTAAACGTCTGCGACCGGCGGAAGCATTTCTGGCGAGGTGCTTTCGACGTAGTTGGGATCGGAATCGAGCCGGTGCCGTAGCTCACGATACAGTCCCGAAGGCTCGGTGGCGCCCGGCGAGAGTGCGGGACCAAGTTCAGGAAGGCGCGGGAGTCGGGAAGTTGCTCCGTTGGCGCCGGCACTTACCATAGAAATTTCCAGCGTAACGATTTCATTGGGCTGGAGCAGAAGATCCGCGAGGACAAAAGGCGCGTAGTTCGGTGCCTCCATGCGCAACTCGTATTTTCCGGGCGGCAAGGGAAACAGCCGAAAAACGCCTTCCGCGGAAGTAGTTGCATTAAAGACCTTCCCGGATTCCAGGTTCCGGAGTGTCAGGAGCGTGCCGGGAACGGGCAGCGGATTATTCGACGAATTGGCGTCGCGAACAAATCCGTCGAGTGCTGCTGTGTGCTGCGCTTGCTGGCGCGGAATGCGCTGCTGCGGACCTTGTTCGCGTGATTCTTTTGCCGAACTCTGCGCCGGCGGCCCTTGCTGCAAAAGGGTTCTCGCCTCCAGACCGAATGAAAAGAGGATCGAAGAGCAGCAGGCCGCCCCGACCGCACGCCACGATAGTCTCAGAACAGAGCCGAGCATTCCTTCGCCTGAACGTGTCCGCAAAAAAGAAGAGATCGCGTTCTAGCTAACAATATCGAGTACAGTGGAGCAACACCTTTCCGGCATGGATGGCGCGAGTCAATAACAAGTCGGAAAGTAAGCCCATTCACCGATACGCCTCAAAAGTCGGGCAAATCCGTTGAGCGCCTGCGAAGGAGTGTGTTACCAACGAAGGGAATCCTTCGATGGCCCTCACTCACAAACTGCGCAAGCCGGTGGCATGGGGCGAGGCGCTTCGCTCGCGAAAAAGAGTGCTCGTAGCGGGCGCCTTTCTCGCCCTGGGTGTCGCTGGTGTACTGGCGTTTCTGCTGCTGGGTTGCGGCGGCGGGAACAGCGCGCCGGCTTCCCCGCCTCTGCCCCCGGCGGTTCAGCCGCTTGAGGTTTCCGATGTGCAAAACATCGTGCAGGCAGCGGTGAATTCTGTGAATGTGGATATGGTCGTGGCCGTGGTGGACCGTGCGGGTTTTGTGCTTGGCGTGTTTCGCACGGCGAATGCACCGGCAATGAGTATGGGAAACTTTGGGCAGCCGCTGGACGCCAATGATCTTGCAGTGGCCCTCGGACGTACCGGCGCATTTTTCAGCAACGATCAAGCGCCGCTTTCGTCACGGACGGTGCGGTTTATTAGCGGAATTCATTTTCCGCCAGGCGTCGCGAATCAGCCGCCTGCGGATTTGTACGGCATCGAAAACACGAATCGTGGGTGCACGCTGGTAAACGATCCAGATTTCCAAAGCAAGACTCCTCCTTCACTTACGCTCAACGGGGGATTCGGTCCCGGCGTGGTAACCGGTAAGGCTGATACGAACGACTCGAGCGCCACCGCCGTGAACCCCGGGGGCCTCCCGATTTTTTACAAGAATGTCGTGCTCGGCGGGATCGGCGTTGTTACTTCAGCAAGCAATTCGAATGTAGCAGAATTTGCCGCGTTCACCGGATCGACAACGGCGCGAACTGGGCCGACCGACGGCTTCGGGCCAACGGCGGCCGCTCCGGGTGTGGTTTTCATCGGCGGGGTCGCGCTGCCTTTCGTAAGTCAGACTTCGCTCCCGGCGGGGTTTTCCGCGGGGCCGGTCGCCGGCGCGGGGAGTTTTCTGATCCCGCCAACAAACAGCCAGGGGCAGCCGCCCGAAGGCGACTTGATCGCGCCGGCAGCGGGGCCACTCGGCGGGTTGAGCGCGGCGGACGTAAAGCAGGTTCTTGACAATGCGGAAGCAACCGCGAACACCACGCGCGCGGCGATCCGCCTGCCGATCGGCTCACGAACGAAAATGGTAATCGCTGTCGCGGATCTGGACGGAACGATCATCGGATTGCGGCGCATGCCGGATTCCACGGTCTTTAGTGTCGATGTTGCGGTGACCAAGGCGCGCAACATGGTGTACTTCAATGGCAATTCGCGAACTGCCGTCGACTTGAACGGTGTGCCCTTGGGCACGGCGGTGACCAACCGCACCATCGGCTTTGGCGCGCAGCCGTTTTATCCCCCTGGAATTGACGGTACGAGCGCCGGGCCGTTCTTCAATCTTTATGCGATGGACGTCGCCAATCCTTGCACGCAAGGATTGCAAACCGGCGCCACGAATGCGAATAAGAGCGGAATCGTTTTCTTTCCGGGCAGCGCGGGCCTGTATCGCAACGGCACCCTCGTCGGCGGGCTCGGTGTTAGCGGCGACGGAGTGGATGAAGACGATTACGTGGCGAATGGCGGAACACTCGGATTCGAGCCGCCCACGAGCATTCGCGCCGACCAGATTACCGATCAGGGCGTGCGTCTGCCGTATTTCAAATTTCCAAGAAATCCCACGAACTGAATCCCCGGCGGGAGGGTGCATCCCGACCTTCCGAATTAGGGCCGCCGCGGCCATCCTTGTCAAATCAACGCCCCTGCGACTTCCTGCCTCGCGCCATTTTCGCAAGCGCTCGTGTAAATTTTTCCACCGTTTCCGGCACCGCCTCACTGTGCACGAACTGCCCATTGCGCCGGCAGTAGATAAGACCTGCTTCGCTAAGGATTTTCAGGTGGTGCGAGACCGTAGCCGGCGTGACCCCTCTTAGGGCGACGATTTCCCCGCAGCTCATGTGCCCGCGATGCGAGATGGATTCGAAGATGCGGAGGCGT
>Ga0182039_10000649_pt1 | contig 18099 bp, 16 predicted proteins | sample sta12Can44000111_FD_125975 | JGI IMG/M metagenome (GOLD analysis project Ga0182039, IMG submission 125975) | Lab enrichment of tropical soil microbial communities from Luquillo Experimental Forest, Puerto Rico - statanox.12C.anox.44.000.111 | ecosystem: Environmental > Terrestrial > Soil >...
CCTCGAACCCAAGGACCACCGCGAACCTGTTCTTCATCGTCCTCGCTCCGCCCGCCAGCGCTTGTCGATCAACACGAAACGCGTTTCAACCGGACGTTCGACGTCCGTCGCCTCGGGATACTCCGGGTCACCCGGCAACAGCAGCATCCGACGGCCACCCTCATCGACCAATTTTGGCTGTCGCCGGCTGACGCGTCGTGCCCTGGCCCACGCGAACGCATCGTCGACCGTCGCAAATCGCTCGAGCTCCCGAAGCGTGGTCCACGTCGGCGGCGGCAGAATGATCTCACCGCCGACGGCCTGGGCGAGGGCAGCGCCTGGTGTCAGCCACGTGCTGTGGGTCGTCTCGGTCTCGTCATGCGCCGGTGTCTGATCGAGCGGCGTTCTCGTGGCGAAGAACCGGGTGTCGAACTGGCGGGTGTCAATCGGCGGCGTGACCCAGTGCGCGAAGTGGACGAGCGCATCGAGCGCAAGCCGTGCCCCTTCGCCCATGACCACGGTTCGCAACGTGCGCCGCCGATCGTGGATGTCGGCGCGATACTGGCTGAACCGCACGCGCGCGTCCTCGCTCGCCAAAGAAATCGTCGTGCCGTGCGTGTCGCGCGCGAGCAACACGCCCGCTTCCTCGAACAGTTCCCGCACCGCCGCAATGAAAAATGCCACGGCGTCCGCCCGTTCTACGCCAGGGAGCTGACGCACCGCATCATCAATCCCGTCGCACCACCCATCGTCCCCATCGCGGTCCGCCTCGTCGACCCGCCCGCCCGGAAACACATGGGCGCCGCCCATGAAGGCGGTACTCTCGTGCCGGCGCACCAGAAAGACTTCGGGCCCCCGTGAGCTGTCCCGGAGCAGGACGACGGTCGACGCGGGACGAGGATTGGCGCGAACCGGACCTTCGGGCACGCCGACATCTTACCTTCCCAACCAGAGTGAGCGGCCGGTGAGCTCTTCGTGATTGAGGCCGGCGGCGTCATCGAGCCGGCGGATGAGGGGCGGCAGCTCGACGCGAAACCGCCACTCGTCGGCGCGGCCGCCGGCTGATTCGAATGCGCGCCGCCACGTGTCCCACCAGCGCGCGACGAAGCCGGCCAACGGTTCGACGATCAGCACCTGGTCTCCCCGCCGGCCACGGTCGAGCGCGCGTGTGAGCAGCGCGTCCCGCCCCGCGCTGGACAGCTCGTTCATCGTGAACGCGGCGAGAAGCGCCGCCGGTTCCCTCGGCAGGGCCATGGCGACAACGTCCGCGCGCCGCGTTCGTGCCCGTAATCCAAACTGCCTATACGTACGGGAAGCCTCGTCGAGCGCCCACGCGCTCCGATCGATCCCCAACACCCACGGGACCGGCAGCGCAAGCGGGGCTGGCATCGCGGATCCCGCCAACCCAACCCGGCCCGCCCAAGCCGCGCCGGCCGCGCCAGTTCCGCATCCCAGGTCGACGAGCAGTCTCCGCTCGCCTCGTGCCACCGACGGATCCCTCGCGATCCGATCCGAAATCTGCTCCGCGATGCGATCAATGAGCAGAAAGTGCAATGGCCCGTAAAACAGCGCAAATGCGGCACGTTTGCCAGCACCGCTCAAGACGCGGCCTTGCGTAATTCTGCCTCGGCGTTCAACGTAGTCAGCCGATAACGCCCTCACGCTTCTCGACACTTCTCGAAAAGCAAGATCCGCAAGGTACCGCGTTTCGAGCGCGCCAAGCCAGTTCTGAAATGCAGTCATGCGCACACGTGAGTGGGATGATCCGATAAGAGTTTAGTAACTCGGTACCTGAATTGCTTGACTCGCTTGATATACACGTGTAGTCCGCGTAGTCTCTTTGCCTGGAGGGTCGAACGATGAAAACCGCTCGCAAGCTCCTTGTTCTACCGCTTGTGTTCCTGACCATCGCCGTTTCCGCGCAGGCAGGCCAACGGCACATCCTCAGCCCGAATCAGCTGACTGCGGCGATGACGCAGAAGGTAACCGCCGAGAACGCGGATCGCGCGTCGGTGCAGGAAGCGTTAGGGCGTTCCGACGTCCGCCACGTCGCCGCGACGATGGGCATCGATCTCGACAGGCTCGACGCCGTGGTCAACACGATGCAGGGCGCCGATCTCGAGCAGGCCGCATCCACCGCCCGCGAAGTCAATCAAGCGCTCGTCGGCGGGTCGAGCGTGACGCTGTCGACCACAACGATCATCATCATTCTTCTGGCGATCATCCTGATCGTCGTCATCGCCAAGGATTGACGGCAGCCGGTTCTCCTCTCCAGTGATCCTCACGCTGCTCACTGCGCTTTCGCTCTCATCGACACCAGTGATCGACGTGCCGTTTCTCCCGCAGACCGAGGCGCTCTGCGGCGGCGCGTCGGTGGCGATGGTATTCAGATACTGGGGCGAGACACGTGCCGACGTCCGGCAGTTCACGTCGCTGGTGGAGCGCCGATCTGGCGGCGTCGCCGGAATAGCCAACGACACGCTGGTCGCCGCGGTGCGTGCTCGAGGCTGGCGAGCCGAGCCGGCGGGCGGTTCGATTGCCGCCCTCGCCGCGAGAATCTCTGCACGTCAGCCGGTCATCGTCCTCCTCGCCGATGGACGCCATCGCTACCACTACGTCGTTGTCGTCGGCATCACTGACGATGGGCCGCGTGGCGGGGTCATCGTCCACGATCCTTCGAGGGGCCCGTCGCAAACGATCGACGTGTCGAAGTTTGCCAGGAGGTGGACCGCATCCGGACAATGGTCTCTGGTCATTCTCCCCGGCGAGACCCCTGCAGTCAGCGACACCCGAACAGCTGACGGAAAAATACCGGGAGAAGATGAAGCCGACCGTGTGCCGTCGAGCTCGTGTGATCTGATGGTCGCCAATGCCGTCGCTGAGACGCATTCACGTGGTCTTGACCATGCGGACGAGATCCTGGGTCCGCTCCGCGCTCAATGTCCTCTTTCCGCCGGGCCGGCGAGGGAGCTTGCCGGCGTCCGCTTTGCCCAGCGCCGTTGGCCGGAAGCCGAGGCGCTGGCTCGAGAGGCTATCGGACGGCAGCAGGACGATGAGTTCGCGCATCTCGTGCTCGGTGCAAGCCGGTTCATGCAGGACGACCAGGTCGGTGCGCTCCGCGCGTGGAACGAGATCGGGCAGCCTCGGCTCGATCGCGTGAACGTCGAGGGTCTTCGACGATCCCGCTATCAGACAGTCACCGACGCGCTGGGTCTTGAGCCCCCGGCGGTCTTGACGGCTGACGAGTTTCTTCGCGCGAGGCGTCGGCTCGACGAGTTGCCCACTCGATCCAGCGCGCGGATCGCACTCAAACCAGAAGACGATGGCTTCGCGTCGGTGGATGTCGTGATCGTCGAGCAGCCCGGACGGCCGCGCGGGTTCGCGGAGTGGGTGGGCGCGGCGGTCCGGACCGCCGTGGACCGCGAAATCGGCGTGGCCGAGCCTGGATTCACTGGACAGGGCGAGCTCTGGTCTGCGAGCTGGCGATGGTGGAGCAACCGTCCGCGGGTTGCCGTGGGCTTTGCGGCGCCTCGCGTCGGCGGGCTTCCCGGCGTCTGGCGCGTCGAAGGCAGCTGGGAGGTTGAAACCTACGGCGCGGGCGGCGCCCGTTTCGCGCGCGAATCCAGGGCCCATGGCGGCTTGACCGTGAGCGATTGGCTGACGGGCAGCGTTCGCTACTCCCTCGGCGCAGGATTTGACGCGTGGGACACGGGAGTGCGAGCCGCCTCCGTCGGCGCGTCGCTCGAAAAGCGCTGGCTCGACGATCACGTTGCCCTTCGCGGAACCGCGACAACGTGGTTGCCGATCGCCGCCAGGACCACCACGCCCATCATCACGCCGCTGGCTGCGCCCGGCTCCAGCGCGTTGTCGACACATTTCAGTGCGCTCAGCGCTCGTGCCTCCGTGCAGTCCACCGGCTCCGCACATGTTTGGCGCTACCAGGTGGCATCGGGCGCGGAGCAGGTCAGCGATGCCGCGCCCTTGACACTGTGGCCTGGGGCAGGCGAAGGCCTGGCGCGCGCGCCGCTCCTCCGCGCTCATCCGCTCCTCGACAACGGTATCGTCGACACCGGCGCCGCATCGGTGTTCGGGCGGTCGGTGCAGTACGGAACCGTCGAGCTTCAGCGCTGGTTCGAACGACCAGCGATCGTCAAGCTCGGCCTGGCCGGATTCGCGGATCTCGCCAGAGCCACGCGCACGGCAATCCCCGGAGAGACCGTCGGACAAACCGATCTCGGCGCCGGACTCCGCGTGCGGCTGCCGGGCGCGGAGCACACCCTCCGAATCGATCTGGCGCACGGACTCCGCGACGGCGCCAACGCCCTGACCATCGGTTGGGCGTATTGACCGCCCCGTCTCGGGGCGTATGAGCCTGCGGCCAGATTCATGCCGGACAGCCTTCCGACGAATCGTGGCGCACGTGCGACTATGGCGCGAGCGGGCTCGCGTGAGACGCGACGGCCTGCCATCGGCCGCCTCGCTTGATGAAGACGTCCGTAAACCGCAGACGTGTGCTCATCGCCTTGCCATTGACCACGCCTGTTGCGGCCGTCCGGCCGCGCACAATTGCGGTTTCTCCAATGACCGTCACGCTGACATCGTCGACGGTTGACGTCTCCACGACGAGGCTCCCTTCATCGAACGCGTTGTGGAGGACCTCGGCGCGCGACAGGATGCTCCCGTCCGTATGAATCACTTTCCATTCCGGCGCCAGCACACCTTCGATGAACGCACGATCCCGCGCTATCCACGCCCTTGCGAGCTGCTGCTGAATATCACGAAGCCGGAGTTCATCGTCGCTCATGGAGCACCTTCGACGCGTCGTGCGTGCCTGTGTGCCACGCAGCCGGCGCGCCGCGAATAGGCTATAGATTGCGCGTCGCCAGTATCTCGTTCGCGGGCGTTCGATCGCCGGTGCAGCTGATGAGTCGTGGCGCCGTCAAAGGGGTGAGCGTGTAACCGAGCTTCGAATACAAGTCTTTGATGCGCCGGGTTGCTTGATTCGACAATACGACGGGGCCTCGATGCTTGGCCAGCCATTCGGCGGTTCGGACCTGTGCGTCCCAGCCGAACCCCTCTTTCGAATACTGCCGGAACTCGACGTCATAGGGGGGGTCGGCGTACACAAAGTCGGTCCTGTCGAGCGGCAGCGCCTCGAAGTCGGCATTGAGGAACTCGAACCGCGAGAACACAGGGCTGTAGTCGCTGAAATCAGGACGGTAGTCGACCCTCTTGTACTGGCCGAATGGGACGTTGAAGGCGCCCCGTTGGTTGAAGCGGCACAGACCGTTGTAACCTGTGCGATTGAGGTAATAGAAAAGGCACGCGGCTTCCAGGCTGTCGCCTTCTCCGGCAGCAAGCAGCGCGTTGAAGCGCTCACGCAGCCTGTAGTAGGCCCTTTCCTCGTGCGAGAGCGGCAGGTTCACGGTGAGACCACGCTGCACCCATCGATAGAAGTTGATGACATGCGGGTTCACGTCGTTGAGTAACGCTCGTTGAGGCATCAGACCGAGCGTTACCGCCAGGCCGCCGCAGAACGGTTCGACGAGACGCCGGTTGCGATAGGGAGCCCACAACGGCCGCAGATGCCGCCCCTGCCATCGTTTGCCGCCGGCCCATTTGAGGGGCGGTCGCATGCCGGATAGGTCTGTTTCAGAACAACCAGGCGCCACGCGCCATGAACGCCGCCACGAAGACGATCGTCACGACGAGCACGACCTCGGCCGAGTTGATGCGGCGGAACATCTGCACCGAGAATCGTGGCAGCGCCTCTCCGCGCCGCCGCGCTGATCGCACCCGAATGAACGTCATCATCGGCGTCAACTCGAGCGCGAAGACCAGCCCGAAGAGCGCGAGCTTGACCCAGAACAAGCCGTTGTGCCAGTAAAAGCTCGGCTCCTTCCCACCAAAGAACACGCGTCCCAGACCAGAGGCGATCCACAGCCCCGCCGCGGCGCCCCACAGGTTGTCCGCCGCCAGCAGTCGGCTCCAGCCCGCCCCGTCGAGAGACCCGGCCAGGGCGCGCCCGCGCGCAAAGACGGCCGCCAGCCCGAGAGCCAGCGTCAGCACGTGGATCGCCGAGAGGAGCGCGCTGATGACCACGACGCAGTCTAGATCGGTCGCCCGATGTGTGGCATCCGCATTGGCCGAATGATCAAGCGGGGAGGGCGCGCCGAACCACCATAAGCGTCAAATCGTCAGTTGCCGCCATGCCTCCTCGGAATGTCCGGAGGTCCTCGAGGCACATCCTCATCACGTCGGCCGCGGGCTGCCGGTAGCACGACGCGAGCAGCCGCCCCAAACGCTCCCGTCCGTACTCCGCCCCCGCCGCATCCCGCGCCTCGGAGACACCGTCGGTATACAGGAGCAGCGCGTCGTCCGGCGCCAGCCGCACCCGTACGGTTGAAAACCGCTCTTCGCAGAAGAGACCCACCGGAAGACCGGTCGCTTCGATGTCTGACACGCCGTCACGGGTGACGACGAGCGGCGGCGGATGACCGGCGTTGCAGATCTCGATTTCACCGGACGGCTCGGCGCGCCCTCCGACGAGGGTCGCGTAATGCGTTGGCAACGTGCTCTCGCAGAAAACGTGGCTCGCGCGCTCCATCAACGGCGCAAGCCCCAGTCCCGTGAGGATGAGCGACCGGTAGAGCGCGTGCAGATGCGCCATCAGCATCGACGCCGCGACGCCCTTGCCCGAGACATCGCCCAGCATGAAGAAGAGCGCCCCGTCGGTTGAGTTGATGAGGTCACAGTAGTCGCCGCTCACCACTCGCGCCGGATGGTACACGTACGAGATTTCCCATCCATCGACGCGCATGTTGGCTTTGGGCAGGAGCTCCCGCTGAATACGTGCCGCCAGGGCGAGGTCGTCTTCGAGCGCGCGCTGCTCCCGCGGGGACAGGTGGTCGATACAGAACCGGACGAGGGGATCGGCGATGAGTCGATCGATCTCGACCGGGTCGTGACAGACCTCGCAAAGACCGTAGGTCCCACCGTCCATCCGTGCAAGCGCTGCGTCCACCTCCACCAGCAGTCTGGCGACATCGCCGGACGGTGTCTTGCCCGCAACAGCGCTTTCCAGCCTGCGGCGGCGATCCATCAACTGATCGCGAAACGTCGATTCAGCAGTGACTTGCATCGTCAAGGTTTCTCTCCCTAGAGTGCGCAGTTCCATTATCCCGCAGACGGCCGTCCCGTGGATTGCGCCTAAAGTTCCAGGCCTGGCCACGCCAGATGCGGGCCGGCGCGCTCTCGAGGCTACTCGCAGCGCAACGAGGTCATGGGATCGACGCTCATCGCGCGTCGGGCGGGGATGTAGCAGGCGGCAGCCGCCACGACCAATAGGACCGCGCCGCTGACGAAGAGCGTCCCGGGATCATAGGTGGTCACGCCGTAGAGCTCGGTCTTCAGGAACCGCGCGAAGCCTACGGCGAAGATCAGGCCCACGCCCAGCCCAACGGCGCCGAAGATCAGCTCCTCCTTCAGGATCATTTTCCCGATGGATGCCGGCGACGCACCCAACGCGGCACGAACTCCAAATTCCCTCGTACGACTGGCGACCGAATACGAGACCACGCCGAACACTCCCACGGCCGCAAGCAACAAAGCCGCGACGCCGAATGCGCTCAGCAACCACGTGCGAAATCTGGGCTTGGCAACGGAGGTGTCGAGCACGTCCGGCATGGTGACGATGCTGGTCACCGGAAGATCTCTATCGAGGCTTCTGGCGATCTCGCGTATCGTCCCGACTAAAGCCGCCGGCGGTAACGGGCTGTTGACGACCAGGTTGACGCCCCAGAATGGGGCTTGAGCGTAAGGGACGTACATCATCGCCCCCGGCTCCTCGGTCAATCGCGCGTCCCGCACGTTGCCAACCACGCCAACGATCTCCCGAATCACATCCGAGTCCGGTGGAAATCCAAACACGAGCCGTTGGCCAATCGGATTCTCATCTCTGAAGTACAGACTCGCGAACGATTCGCTGATGATTGCGACCGGAGGTGAGAGCTCTGAATCCGCGCGGGCGAACAGGCGTCCTCGCCGCAGGGGGATCCCCATGAGATGAAAGTATCCAGGACTGACCGAGACATAGTCGGCGTCGCTCGGGGCTCCGGAAGGGATCGCGGCATGGTTGGCGATGGAGAACTTCAATTTGACGACGCCGTTGGCCAGCGGAACCGGAACGGCAGTCGCTGACTCCTGCAACCCGGGTTGAGCCTGGAGGCGCTCCAAGAAGGCGTTCGAAAAGGCCGTCCACTGTCGAGGAGTTGAGTATCGGTAACGGGGCAGGGAAATCTCGGCCTTGAGAATATGCGCCACGTTGAAGCCGGGATTCACGGAGGTCATCGTGAGGAGACTGCGCGCCAGCAATCCTGCGGAGACCACGAGGACGGTCGCCAACCCCATCTCCGTCGCCGCGAGCAGCCTGCGGACGCGCAACCGGCCACTCCCGGAACCGGAACGCGCCGCACTGTCTTTCAAGTTGGCTTGCACGTCGAAGTCAGTCGTCAGAAACGCGGGGGCCACGCTGAAAGCAATCGTTGCGGTCAAAGACACCAGCAGCGCGAACCCGAGCACCCAACCGTCGATGTGCACGTTCTGCAGCTCGGGCAGATCCCGAGGCAGGAGCAGGACAAGCGGCTGAGCGCTCCAGGAGGCCAGCGCCACTCCGAGGATTGCACCGAGCGAGCCGAGCACCGCGCTCTCGGTCAGCAGTTGACGAATGATGCGTCCTCGCCCGGCCCCAAGGGCGTGCCGGAGCGCCAGCTCCCGAGTGCGAGCCGTCGCTCGCGCGAGAAGCAGGTTCGCAATGTTGACGCACGCCAGGAGGAGAACGAGGCCGACGGCGCTCAACAGCACGAGTAATGGAGTCCTGAGGTCGGCGACGATAGCGTCTTGCAGGGGCGCGAGGTGAAGAGCCCAGCCGCCGTTTTCCGCGGGAAACTCCCGGGCAAGCCTGGCGCTGATTGAGTCCGCTTCCGCCTGAGCTCGCACGAGCGACACGCCAGGGTTCAAGCGACCGACGACGCGCATCCAATGCTCTTCGCGTTTGGGGATCCATGTGCTGAAAAGAGGATCCTGGACGGTCGGAATCCAGATTTCCTGACGGCCGCCTACTGGAATCCGGAAGCTCGCGGGCATGATGCCGACGACGGTGAAGGGTCGATCGTCGAGCATGATCGAGCCGCCCACAAGTTCGGGATTCCCGCCAAACCGTGTGCGCCAGAGCCCTTCACTCAGGAGCACCGCCGGGGCCGCGCCTTTCCGTCCGTCCTCGGCGAAGAGGTAGCGCCCTGCGAGAGGCGTCACGTCGAGCAGCGGGAAAATTTCGGGAGTAACCACGATCGTCCTGACCACGGTCGGATCGCCCGATCCGGTCAGCAGCAGCTCGTGGGCGTTGATGCCGGCGGCCTGAGCGAACACGCCGCTGTCCTGCAACTCCAACAGGGCCAGGTACGAGCAACCGCTCATCTTGACCCCACGCGTGAGGTTGTTCTCGAAGGCGACGACCAGTTGCTCCGGATGCGTGTAGGGCAGCGGCCGCAACAGTACCGCGTAGACCACGCTGAAGATGGCGGTGGTCGCGCCGATGCCAAGGGCGAGCGTGAGAATGGTGACAACGGCAAAGCCCGGAGCGTTGCGCAGCAGACGTGCGGCAAACCCCACGTCCTGAACGAGCACGTCCAGAACGTGCGCGCCGAGGCTCTCGCGACACCCTTCCTTGAACCGTTCGGCGCCGCCAAATTCGATCCGCGCGCGTCTTTCTGCGTCGACCCGCGCGAGACCGGAACGCTCCAGGTCGTCGGCTCGATCGCGGATGTGGGACCGCATCTCCTCTTCCATCTCGGCTTCGAGACGCGACCGACAAAAGATCACAGACGCGAAAGAGCGCAGGAGTGCCAGAGGTCTCATGCTTCCTCCCGCTCGGCGCGCAGCGCAGCGTCGATGGCAGCGACCAGCCGGTTCCAATCCGCCGTTTCTCGCCGCAGCCGCTGGCGTCCCGCGGAGGTCAGCTCGTAGTACTTGGCGCGGCGATTGTTCGCGGACGTGCCCCAGCTCGGCTTGAGAAGTCCCTGGCGCACCAGGCGAAACAGGGCCGGATAGAGCGCCCCTTGCTCGATGAGCAGGGCTTGACCCGAAATCTGCTGGATGCGTAACAGGATGCCGTAGCCATGGAGTGGGCCGAGGGAGACGGCCTTCAGAATGAGCAGATCGAGGGTGCCAGGAAGGATTTGAGCGTGGGGCGGCATCGCGTATTCTCCTAAATCAATTAGGAAAATACGCGTTCTCTCCTAAGTTGTCAAGGAAAGAGACGCCCCCCTATTAACCGGTCGCGTTGCCACTGCCGCGAGCCGCCGCCAGCAGATACCGGTGCCACTCGTCACGATGCGTCGTGACGTGCAGTGGCCGCAGCGCGAGCAGCCCCATCCTGCCGATGGACTTCCGCAAATACTCAACCTCTGCGAACGCGGCGAACGCGTCGGGGTGGACCGGGACGTCGAGGCCCGCTCCCCGCGCGACAAGCATCGCTTTTGCCTGAATCGCCAGCTCGAGCTCCACTCGGAGCAGGCAGAACATGTCGACGACCACTTGACCCGGAAACCGTCCTCTCAGATCATTGAGGTACTTCCCGAATCGCGTGAAGCTGAAATCATCTGACTGCACGAGCTGAAGGAGCTCGACATCGAGATCGAGGCCCGCCCCGATCCATTCTCGCGTCGCTCGTTCGCTGTGCCGAAAGACGAGCAGGACCAGGACCGGAAGTGCCACCAACAGGAGCCCCGTCATGGCGAGAGCCGGCAGAAGGAGATGGTTGAACGCCGAGTGAATGCCGATCGCGATGGCCCACGCGGGAAGGTACGCGACCACGTTCGTGACACCACGGCGGTCGCCCCCGGTTTTGGCCACCATCGCAAAGATAGCGGTCGTCGCTCCGTGCAGGACGGCGGTGCCCAGCCCCCGCACCAACCACAGCATCGGCCCCGCCGTTGACAGAGCCCGGAGGAACTGGACGTTCTCCGCGAGCGCGAATCCACAGCCCACCGCGAACCCCACGATCGCGCCGTCGGCCGGAAACCCGACACGCCGTCTCACCAGCAGATAGGCTATGAACACACCCTTGGCGGTTTCCTCGATGACGGGCGCAACATATCGCGTCAGCGCTTCGTCGGAAAACCGTCCCGTGTGCAAGATGACGTCGTAGCTCAGGTCGCAGAAGACAGCCGCGGCCACGCCCCACACGAGCGCCTTTGCAATTGTGGCGGGTCGCGCCAACTTGAAAGTGTCCATCACGATCAGCGCGACGAGAAACAACAACACCGGGACCAGCGCGATGACGGTGTTCAGGACCATGACCCCTAGCGGAGCACCTTGAGGGAAACCATGAGCTCCCGATGTGAAGCGCCGCCCTGCTCCACGACTGACGCAGCACCGGCCGATAGCGTCATGTCGAGATTCGACAGCACGGTCAACCGGAAGTCGAGCTGTCCGCCAACGTCACCCGCGACGCGGCGGACATCGGATGCGTCAAGGTTCGTGACAAGGCCGCCGGCAAACAGAGCGGGTCGCATCCAGGTCGCGTAGAAACCGGGCGTTCCCGCGCGCCGAAATCGAAGCGGAGGAAGATTCCACTCGATCGTGGACTTGCCGAAATTCCGGCCGCTGATCCCGTTGAGCGGGGCACCGGGAAAAGCGTAATACTCCCGGTAGCGCTTCTCGTCGCCTCGGTCGACATAATTGTTGCCAAACGCGCCGAAATAGAAGTTCGCAAACGGTTCGTCGCGATTCTGGGGCGACGCCCCCGCAGCATTTCGGACCCAGATCGACGAATGACCTATCGGAAGCGCGAATCCCCGATCGTAGGTCGCGTACACCTTCGTGTACGCCGACGAGTTGGCATCGTCCAGGCGCACGACGGCAGTCCAGCGCTGTCCCTTCTCATCGTCCACGCTGCCAAGCGAGCCGTGGGCGTCCGTGTAGGAGAGGGAGGCGGCCAGCGAAAAGAGACGATCCACTTTGACGAACACGTTCTGGAATTCCGGCAGCTGATCGAGGTTGCCCGCCACGCGTCCGGACAGTTGCAGATCCATATGCCGCGGCTCGTCGAAGACGAGAACAGATGTATGGCCGAGCCCAAGCGAATAGCCGCGCCGGCTCGTTTTCGTCGGTCCGAAGAGATCGTAAAAATTGGCCTCGTTCAGACTCGCAACGGCCGTCCAGTCGTATCGCCGGTACGCGGCGCGCAGGTGGAGGCGTTCGTCGGTCGGAAGGGTCGCGTCTGGCGAATAGGCCGCCGTAAAGGTTGCGCTGTTGAGTTGGACGGGGTCGGAGAGCGCGACATTGAAGCCATACGCCACGCTGTCCTTGTAGCCGGCGACCACCGGATAGACCGATTCCACGCGCAGCCGCTTGAGCGGCTGGTATGGCGCCTTCTTCGTGATCATCGACTCGATCGGGACCGACGCGGGCGAGCCCACGTTCCAGGTCGCGAGCACGGGATGCTTCTCGACGATTTGCTGGCCGAGAAACGCGATGGCGCTCACGTCCTCGAGCGGCGTGACGTTGATAATCGACGGCACGAATCCCGCCCCGGTGTACCGGAAGACAATGAGCGAGCCGTCTCCAAGCTCGATCGGTTCGAAGAAGCCGGTCTCGGCGTTCGTGAGCGTCTCTATCTTGCCGGTATTCAACTCGTACCGGAAGATATTCGACACACCCGTGTAATACGAGCTGCCGTAAAGGTACCGGCCGTCGGCCGAAAAAACGAAGTTCTCCGGAATGGCCGACCCGAAATCGAACTGCGCCGTGGGAGCCGGGTCGTCCGCAAGGAGACGACTCGTCTCCATCACCCGAAGGGTCTGCCGCCCATTGATTTCACCGACCGCCGCCGATAACAGCCTGCCGTCGCCGGATATATCGAGGTCGTACGCGGTTTCTCCATACGGCCACGAATAGACGGACTGCCAGTCGTGGTACGGATAGGGCACCCGTACCAGTGTGCAGATGCCGTTCAGCACGCGCACGCCCCACAGCGATCGGTCGCTCCTGTCGAACACCAGCTCGCCGATGCGCGCATCTTTCAGCAGCATCCGCGCCTGCTTCGTCCTGATGTCGAGCGCCATCAGGTCGCGCCACGCCGTATTGTCAGCCGTATAGAACAGCGTGCGATTGGCAGCGTCGTAGGCGAGCGATGTCACAGTGTATGAGCGCGGCTGCTTGATATCGTGCAAGTTTTCGATCGAGCCATCCTCGACCGAAATCGCCCCGATGTAGCCAAGCGTCCCGGGATAGTTCAAGCCCACGTACAGCTTTCCGGCCTCCCGGTCGAGATAGGCGCGAGACAACGAGCCGAGCGCGCGGTGCGAGACGTCTTTGTAAGGCGTCGTGGGATATTGACGGATTGCCGCGAGGTTCGCATTCTGGAACCTGCGTTCGAAATCGACCCAGTCCGACCAGGCGCGCTCGAGCGACATGCCGTACACCCGGCGGAACTGCGCGGAGTAATACGCGCGGCTGCCCCGCGTTCGCGACGCCCACCGAATGAGCGACTCGGGCGAGTAGGTGTAGGCGAGATAATCCATGAACCGAGCGCCGTACAGATACGAGTTTGCTTCGAGCCGGAAATCGGTCTTCGTCAATTCCGACGAGAGGCCGAGAGGGTCATAGAAAGTGCTGCCGTCCCTTACCATCGACCGGAAGACCATCTCATCGTACGGCCCTTGTGCCCTCCCAAGCCCTCCGGCCATCCACGTGTCGAGGAAGACGGCAATTCCCTCCAGATACCACCGCGGCGCCGCCCTTCTGGGGCTCGTCACGTAGAAGTAGCCGATCGACTCGGGGTGCTCGGCAGACGGGGCGACTTTGCCGAAGAACAGCCGGCGAAACAGTCGATCGGGACCTGCGGCACCATCCGAGGTTGCCACATGAACCAGCTCGTGGTTCATCAGGTAATTCATCCGCTCGTTTGCGGTGAAGGTCTCGAATGCGAAGCTGAGCGGCGCAATCTTGACGGTCACCAGGTTGCGCGGCACCGACTCGGCGCCGGCGTTGCCGAAGTCGGCGAAGTCCGTCAGGAGAACGGTAATTTTCTCAGACGGCGTGAAGTCGAAGATCTTTCGCTGAAACGCGAGCGAGTTTTCGAACGAGCGGCCGACATGGGGGGCAAGAAACGATTGCGTGGGCTCCAAGTAGGCGAGGTCGAGGTCGGTCGTCTCGATCGAGGTGAGCTGCGCGAAGCTCGTCATCGCGTTGCCGAACACGACGACGAGCACGACCAGAGTAGTGAGGAGCGCGGCGTGAAACTGCCGCAGGATACGACCGAACGCCACCGAGCTAGCGCCTGGACATCAATTACTGCGACAGCGATTGCGCCGCGAGCGCCTGCGTCACCGCTGAGCTTGATAGCGCATTCACGAACGCTGCGCTCGAGAGCGCCTGCACGAACGCGGTGCTTCCAACGGCGTGCATGAACGCGGGCGTCGCCAGTGCGGCCTGGAACGCCTGGCTGGACAGGGCCGCCAGAAACGCCTGATTCGCCAACGCCGCCTGGAAGGCCCGGCTGGCCAGCGCGGATTGGAACGCCTGGCTCGCTATTGCGGCCTGAACTGCCGCCGGTTGATGTGCGAGCGCCTCCTGCACTGACTGGATGGCGAGCGCCGCCTGGACGCCTTGAATGCCCTGGATAGCGAGCGCCTCCTGGACCGCCTTACTCATCAAGGCCTCCTGAACGGCCTGATTGGCGAGAGCCTGAGCGACCGCCGAATTGCTGAGCGCTTGCTGGATCGCTGGGTTGGCGAGCGCTTGCTGAATGGCGGGGACCGCCAGTGCGGCTCGCACCGCCGGGTCGGCGACCGCCTGACGGAATTCCTTGCTCGTTAGGGCCTCACGGGCGGCCTTGTCGGTCGTCAGCTTGTGAAACGCGTCGCTCTGAAAAAACGCCTGCAACTCGGGATCCTGGAGCTTGACGTCGTCATTCTGGATCTGCGAAGCCTGGTACCGCTTGGCAGCCCCGATGGTTCCTTCGATCCCTTTACTAACCGGCGGATAGCCCGTGACGGCAAACGAAATGAGCACTACGGCGGCCACGGCCGCTACGCCCCAGAAGATACTTCTGACCATTGTCTGTCCTCCGCCCGCGCGCCACGACGGCCACAGGTATGTGTATTCCTCGGCTATTTGCGCCATGATTCGCCGCGTCAGATCGCGAGGAGGCTCCACATCGCCCAGCCCGTCGAGCAGCCGCGAGACCCAGCCGTGCTCATCCCAGTTCCGATCCCCATTCGTCGTTCTTCGATCTGACATCGTCACACCGCCCAGTCGCTCAACATTTCCGCCAGGCGCTGGCGCGCAGAAAACAGCCGCGACTTGACCGTTTTCGCCTGGATCCCCAGCGCGGCGCCGATTTCGTCGTAGGAAAGCCCAGCAAAATGCCTCAACGCGATCACCTCGCGGTATTCTGTGGAAAGAGCCATCAGAGCATTGCGCAGAGCCTTGTGCCGCTCGGTGTTCTCCAACGCATCTGCCGGACCGCCGGCCGCCATGAGGTGAGGCGGCAGCGGTTCCATGGTCCGCGCCGACCGAAGCCCGTTGAGGCACTCGTTCTTGAGAATCCGGTAGATCCAGCCAAAGAATCGCTGACTCGGGTCGAAGCTGTCCAAGTGCACATACGCCTTGACGAATGCGTTCTGCGTCGCATCGCTCGCCTCGTCGTACCGGCCCAGGAGCCGCAGCGCTACATTGAAGAGCGGCTTCTGATAGCGCTTCACGAGCGGTTCAAACGCCTCGGGCTCGCCCGCCAGGCATCTCGCTATCTGTGCAGCGTCGTCCTGGTCGGGGTCTTGGCCTCGATCCTCTTTCCAGTCCTTGTGTAAATACACAGAAGAGCTAACTAAGTTGGTAAGCTTATCTCACCGTGTCGAGCTTGGGTAGGCAGGATCGGCCGCAACCATCGCCGGCGTCATGGTTTCTGACCATTACGCGGCGTGCCGAGGGAGGCTCGCTCGTGGTTTCGGCGGCTGGGCGCCTGGGCAGCCGGGAGGCATCGACGCTGGAGGCGGCGCTCCTGGCTGCAGCCGACGAGAGCCGTCAGGTTGTTCTCGATTTGGCTGAGGTCGACTACATCAGCAGCGCGGGCCTTCACGCCATCGAGCTGGCGGCCGGCCGACTGCAAGCCCGGAACAGGAGTCTCGTTGTGCGTGGCGCGGCGGGCGTCACGAAGCTCTCGCTCGATCTGGCCGGGCCCCTGGTGAACGTCATCTATCAGAGCTGACTGGACGCTGTTGCCTCCAAGCGCTGACATCGAGGCTACTGAAAATTGGCGATCGCGCGCGCTGTGCCTGTAAGCGCGAGAATGTGGAGGCCGGTGTTGGCGCGATCCGCTGCATAAATGAACCCGCGGTCGTCGACGTCGACGTTGTTGGTCTGGATCGCGACCTTGCAATGCCGGTCGGCGCCCGAGCCCATGCAGCGTTCCTCGGTCTTGTCCGTTACGGCCGGGATGTAATACGCAATCTCTTTGGGATGGTACGGGTCGCGGATGTCGACCGCTCGGACCCCCGCGTTGAAGTGGGCGAAGAACATCAGGCGCTTGTAGTAAATCGGCGTGAAATTCTCGTTCGACGAGTGCGTGCCGAAACGGCCGCCGCGACCGCAAAAGTTGCCGCTCTCCTCCGGAACTGTCCAGCTCGCCACTCCGAAGGGTTTTGATTCCGTGGTGATGTCGGCGATCCAGACCATCTGCCTCGCCTCGAGGCACTCGTTGGCAACCGCCTCATCCGTGATCACGACGAAGTCCCGGATGCGGCCTTCCTTATCGTGACGGAACTCTGGGATTTCGACGCCGAGGACCGGGAAAGCCGTGTGCGCGCCGACGTTTTGCGGCAAGTCGAGCCTGCCAACCTGGGGATACAGCAGATTCTCGTTCGTGGGCTCTTTGGGTCCGCTCAAGAGCTTTTGACGATCGACGATCTGCATGACACCGCCTTTGCTCGTCCCGTAGCCGAAGTACACACGGTTGCCCGTCGGACCGGTCGAAATCGGACCGTGCAGATCGGTCGGCACCTCGCCCGACGCGCCGGGCTGCTGTCCCGGGAGTCCAAACGCGCGGATGAACACGGGCCGCGCGGGATCGCTCAGGTCGTAGATCAGCGTCATTCGCGGCGTCCGCCACCCTGGCGCGCCGGAGACGAGATAGGCAATCCCGGAGTCGCATTCCCACCAGTTCTTGTGCGTGCCTCGCAATCCTTGAACGATCACTGTCAGACGCTGAGGTTTGTCCGGCATTGTGACGTTCCAGACTTCCTGAGCGGAGTTCCCCAGGGTCCGCAGCAGATAGACCTTGTTCCTGTCCCCGCGAGGCAGCGTCGCGCCATCGCACACCCGGACCATTTGCGCGCCGCCGGCTTCGGCCCTGCCTGGCTCTCCGGGAATGTGCGCGAGGTACTTCGGGGTCCGTGGATCGGTGACGTCGAGAATCGACGTACCGTTGTGTTCGTCGTTCCCCGTCAGCGCATTGCGTACGAGGTCCCCGTGGTGGCCGACGTACGCAATCCAGCGCGCGCCCTGCCTGTGCACCAGTGGCTGGTACGCACTCCGGCCCTGCAGATCGTGATACCCAACCAGCTCCATGTCCCGCGTTTCCGGGGGGCGCCTTGGCTCGGCGATGATTCGGTTGTCCAGGAGGAGCCCAATGACTGCGAGCCCGAGCGCCGCGCCTGCCGCTTGTAAACGCCGCATACGCCCTCCGACAAAAGTCCGGAGCGTGCGAATCCGCGAGGCGGATCCGGGCGCTCGAATGCGCCACGTTTCCCGCTCTACTCAGTCGCCCTGCGGCGTTGCTGGGCGAGCTCGAGAAAGTCGAGCTGCGCCTTGAGCAGGTGGTGCTTCACCTGGATTGGTGTCCCGAGATCGAGGTACGGCTCGGCTGTCGCGTCGTACGCGGTCCAAGCCGGAAGCCCCTTGCCGTTAGGGTTGCCCGTCTTCGCGAAGTTGACCCAATACTCCGACATCGCGTCCGAGAGCTTGCGGTCGGCGTCCGCGTATGCGAATGCCGGATTCCTCAAGTTGCCGAAGACGTACTGGATTTCAGACGCATGGTACGCGCCGCGGTAATTCGCTTCC
>Ga0182039_10000650_pt1 | contig 18096 bp, 15 predicted proteins | sample sta12Can44000111_FD_125975 | JGI IMG/M metagenome (GOLD analysis project Ga0182039, IMG submission 125975) | Lab enrichment of tropical soil microbial communities from Luquillo Experimental Forest, Puerto Rico - statanox.12C.anox.44.000.111 | ecosystem: Environmental > Terrestrial > Soil >...
ATAGCCGGGCCGGTTGTACTGCGGTAGTCGTTGCCAGACGGCCCTTTATGGTTGGCCGTTAGCGCCGGTTGACAGTTTGTTGACGCATTCGCAGCTAGAACCCGCGCGGACGCACTTGCACGCGGAAGGGTTAGCGAATGCAACAGCACATTGTCGCGCGTTCCCTTAGATGGTCCGTCGCTTTGGTGTTAGCGACGCTGCTGTGTGGATCAGCAGTCCGCGCGCAGCAGCTCGATCAGATTCTGCGCGGCTATGAGATTGCGCAGGCTCAGGGGATACCCTTGAACCTGAAGGGTAAGGACTGGTCCTTGCTCGGACTCGGCAGCTATTTAGTGAATACGACCGGCTGCAACGATTGCCACACGTGGCCCAACTGGGCGAACGGAGGAAATCCGTATTTGGGACAATCCGAGCAGATCAATACAAACCGATATATGGCAGGCGGTCGACAGTTCGGGCCAGATCCGGTTGACGGACACATTGTCGCCTCTGCCAACATCACCGCGGACCGCACCGGGAAGCCCGCAGGATTGACCCTGCCCCAATTCATCAAGGTAATTCGCACCGGCCAAGACCCGTACCCGGATTACCCCGGGCGTCTCCTTCAGGCCATGCCGTGGCCACTCTACCATTGGAAAACGGATCTGGAGCTGACCGCGATTTATGAATATCTGCGGGCGATCCCTAGCATTCCGTAGTTCATACCGCTGGCAAAGAACAGCAAAAACAGCGAAAAACAGCGGGAACCTTCGCTGTTATTTTGCTCGCCGCGCGGCCCGCACCTCAGGGTTTCTGCCGAATACGAGCCCGCCGCCGCTGTAAATTTCCGGAAGAACACCGAGAACAGCGAGATTACGGGTTAAGCCGACGTCCGGCTCAACCTATGCGGGTCAGTCATCAGGCGCTTGGTGGCGCGTATCGGCTTTGGCTTTCGGCCGCCGCCTGCGCTTCCGGCACAAACCGTGTCGCCGCCAGCCAGACTTCGGTAACCGTGCCGCCGGCATCGCGCGCTCGCCGCACCCGCTCGCCGTGGCTGCCGCCACCGGCGGCGAGCGCAATGCGTCCCTCATCTCGGTCTGTCACTTCTATCTCGGAGGCGTCGAGTAGCGGCCTGAAGATCCACGGATTGGCGACCAGCACGACGTCGCCGACGGGCACCAGATCCGCGGCGCCCCAGGCGTTCCACCACCGCCCGGCCCAGTCGCGCACTTTTCCTGATGGCGCGCCTCGCGTCGCGAACCGCCGCAATATGTGCAACGCCCCGTCGGCCCAAAAGCCGGCCCAGCCGTCGCTGGCATTGGTCAGTATAGAGACGGTCAGCTCGTGCTCCGGCACAACGCAAGTAAACGAGATGTAGCCTTGCAGGCCGCCGCCATCCCGAACCACTCCCAGCCTTCGGTATTGCCGCTCATAACACCCAGACCGTAATACCTCTCGATACCGGAGTGGGGGTTACGCCAGTGACGGCGGGTCATTTCCCGCCGGCTGCCGGCTGACAGCACGCTGCGCGCAGCATTGGGCGCGAGCTGCGCGAAATACTTCGCCAGATCGGACGCGGTGCTGACAAAACCGCCGGCGGGTGCGACCGCATTTTCGCTATAGTCGCCGGGAATGACCAGGCGTTTTCCGAGGAGCAGCTCGCCGGTGTGGCCGCGTGCAAATGGCACGCCGGCAGGGATCGGCATGTCGGGCTCGGTCTCCTCGAGGTCGGCAGCATCGACAATTTCGCGCTTGATCCAAGTGCGGTACTGCTCGCCGGTGATCGCCTCGATCGCGACGCCGAGGAGTCCAAAACCGTGGTTCGAGTACTTGTGCCTTGTATTCGGCTCGATCACCGGCGGATCCTGGAGGTCGGCCATTAGAGGTCGGCCATTAGCTGATCGACGGTCGGGAATGGACGGCGATCCTCGAAAAACCCGGCGTCGGCGCCATCGCGAACGATGCCCGCGCTGTGCGAAAGGATCTGGCTGAAGGTTGCCGCGGCTATCTGCGGATGCAGGCCTCTCACATATTCACCGATCGCGTCGTCCAGGCGCAGCTTGCCGGCTTCGCGCAATTTCATAATGCCGGCGGCGGTGAAGCTCTTGGAATGCGACGCAACGCGAAAACGGTGGCGCGGCGTCAGTGGTTCGCCCGCAGCCAGATCGGCAAACCCGTATGCCCGCTCGAGGGCGATTTGGTCGCGGTGCATGACGACCGCTATGCAGCCTGGAAGCCTGGAAAACCGCATCTGGAATTCGAGCCACGATCGGACGTAGTCGCAGGCTGGCAGTAACCATTCATCCATTGGCGCGACCCCTTCAGTAGAAACGATGAGAAGGTATCTTACGCCCGCACTGGTTCCAGCGCGGCTGGGTCATGATCGTAGAGCCAGCGGAGGGCGTCGGGGGAGCGGTCGCCGGCCCTGGCCCATTCGGCATCGCGCATGCGTTGCGCAAGGCCGTCCGGCATATGGAAACGGACCTTGTTGGCGCGCGACATTGCTTGCAGCAGGATGACGCGGGGCAGCCGCAACCGCTCGTATTGCTGCAATGCTTCGGCCGGATCGGCTACCGCGCGCAGACAGGCGGTGAGCGCGACGCCGTCTTCGATCGCCATCGCCGCGCCCTGGCCCATGAAAGGGTACATCGGGTGGCAGGCGTCGCCCAATAAGGTCACGCGGCCGAGCGACCAGCGCGGCAGCGGGTCGCGGTCGAAGAGTGCCCAGATGAAGCAGGTCTCGGCCGCGGCGATGATGGTTCGCACTTGCTCGTGCCAGTCCGCGAAGGCGGCGTGCGCGCGGGCGACGGTGGCCCGGTCGGTCCAGTCCTCACGGTTCCAGCGGTCGTGCTCGGTCCAGCCCACGAAGTTGAGCAGCCGCCCGCGCGACACGAAATAATGCACGAGATGGCCGCCCGGGCCGACCCAGGATTGGTTGCCCAACTCGAGCCCCAGGTCCGCGATGCGCTCGACTGGCACCAGACCGCGATAGGCGACGCAGCCGGCAAAGGCCGGCTCCTCCTCTCCGAATAGTGTAGCGCGCACCGCCGAGTGGATGCCGTCGGCGCCGACCAGCACATCGGCTGCAATATGTGCGCCGTTCTCGAACCACGCCTCAGCCCGGTCGCCTCGGTCGGCGAGGCCGACAAGGCGATGGCCGAGATGGATCCGCGCCGCCGGGAAAGCCGCCGCAATGACGGCCAGCAGATCGGCGCGGTGGATGGTCATGTGCGGCGCGCCGTAGAGTTGCTCGCATAGCGGATTGAGCGGTGCCTTCTGCAATGTGCGGCCGTCCTCCCAGCGCCGCTGGTGGGTGCCGGTCGGACGAATGCCCTCGCGGTCGAGGTCCGGGCCGAGACCGAGACGGCGCAGCACGCGCGTCGCATTCGGTGCCATATTGATGCCGCCCCCGACCTCGGTCAGCTCTGGCGCCTGCTCGTAGACATCGACCTCGAACCCGGCCTGGCGCAACGCTACCGCGGCGGTGAGGCCGCCGATACCGCCGCCAACCACTGCAATGCGGAGCGCTCGCATGAAGCGGTCACTCAACACTGGACCGCGGGCGTCCCGCCCGCCCATGCGGGCCAGAGGCCCGCGATCCCAGTCGCCGACCCACTAAGCACGGCCCCAGAGGCGTTTGGAGGCGATCTCGGCGCCCTCGGCCATCGCCCGCAACTTCTTGAACGAGATGTCGGGATCGAGCTTGCCGTAGCCGGCGAATGTTCCAAAACCGCAATCGGTGCCGGCAATGACGCGCTCGCGCCCGACGATGTCGGCGAAGCGGCAGATGCGCTGAGCGACGAGCTCGGGGTGCTCGACATAGTTGGTCGAGGTATCGAGCACGCCCGGGATAACGACCTTGTCGTCGGGCAGCTTCGTTTCCTGCCACACATTCCATTCATGCTCATGCCGCGGATTGGCGGCCTCGACGACCAGCGCCTGAGGTTTTGCGTTGACCAGGATTGGCGCGACTTTGGCAAACGCGATGTCGTGATCGTGCGGGCCCTCGTAATTGCCCCAGCAAATGTGGATGCGCGCCCGGTCGGCCGGAACGTTGCGCAGTGTGTGGTTCAAGACCTCGACATGGAATGCCGCGCGCTTCAAAAAATCTTCTTCGTTCAGCTCCTGGAACGAGGTGTGGTGCGCCATCGCCAGATCAGGGCAATCGAGCTGCAAGACAAACCCCGCATCGGCGATCGCCTCGTATTCGCCTTGCATGGCCGCCGCGATGGCTTCGACATAGGCTTCGTGGCTCGGGTAGTGTCGATTGGTCTGAAACACCGGCACGAGACCGGGTGAGGCCGCGGTCATGAACCCTTCAGCCACTTGTACCTGCGCAAGCGCATCGCGCAGATTGGCAAGATCCTTGCGCAAGGGTTCGGGGTCGCTCACCGCCACCGCCCCGACGCAGACGGCGCGCCTTGCGACATTGGCGCCGGTCATCCGTTCATAGGCCGCGAGAAAATTCGGGTGGTCCCTGGTGTCGAGCCTTGGCTTGGCCGGCTCGTGGCCGGCGAACCCCGAAAGGCGGTCGGCGATATAGGTCGAATAGCCGGGTTTCGACATCTCGCCGTCATTAACGATGTCGATGCCGGTCTCGGCCTGGCGGCGGACGATGTCGATGACCGCCTGCCGCACCAGGCGATCGAGTTCCGCCGGGTCATAGCTCTCGCCTTGATCCTTGCGAACCAGTAGCTGCTTCAGTCCAGGCGGGCGGGGCAGGCTGCCGACATGCGTCGTCAGAATGCGGTCTTGGCTCGTCTTCATTCGCGTTCTCCCGAGTTCTAGAAACGGATGTCCAGTGGCGGCAGGCCGAATTCGGAGCGGCTAAACACGAAGGCGGCGCGCTCGGGGTTGTTGCCGGCATGCGCCCGCATTGCGTGGACGTCGCGCCAGGCGCGCTGGATTGGATTACTGAGAAAAATGCCGCGCCCGCCGCTCGCCTCGAACAGCCGGTCGACAGCCTTAACGCTAGAGTCGATCGCCTTGCCCGCGTCCCATTTGTAGCGGGCGCGCGCGACAAGAGGGATCTCTTTGGTGGCGCGGGCGAGGCGCATCATCTCCGCGAAGTTGCCGAGCAGGCGATCGCGCGCGGCGCTGATCTCGGCAGCCGCCTCGGCCAGGCGGTATTGCACAAACGGATCCTCGACGACGCGCGACTGGTCGCGAACATTGACGCGCTTGCGCGACTGCTCGCGGAACGCCTCCAGAGCACCCAGAGCCGCGCCGATCGCGGGAGCGGTGATGCCGTTGGCAAAAACCAGGCCGAAAGGCAGGCGATAGAGCGGCGCGTCGTTTACCGCCGTACCCGGATGATTGAGATGAAACGCATCGAGATAGGAATGGGTGCGGTGTTCCGGCACAAAGGCGTCCTCGACGACGAGGTCCTTGCTGCCGGTGGCACAGAGCCCCATGACATGCCAATTGTCGTCGATCACGTAATCGCTTCGCGGCACGAGAAAGACGCGCGCATCGGGCGGCTGGTCTTTCTCGGCCGGTGGCGCCATGCCGCCGAGCACGGCCCATTGGCAAAAGTCACAGCCGCTCGAGAATGACCAGCGTCCACGTATGCGGAACCCGCCGTCGACCCGCTCGACGGTGCCGGTCGGCGCCAGCGAGGTCGACAGCTGGATGCCGGTGTCCTGGCCCCACACATCCTCCTGCGCTTGCGGAGGAAAGATCGCCAGATGCCAGTTGTGGACGCCGATGACCCCGAGAATCCAGGCGCTCGACCCACATACCGTGCCCACCTCCATTATCGCTTGATAGAAGACGTCGGGGTCCAGCTCGTAGCCGCCATAGCGCCGGGGCTGAAGCGCACGAAAGAGGCCCGCTTCCTGGAAATCCGCAAAAGTCTCGTCCGGAAGGCGGCGCAGCTTCTCGGCCTCCGCGGCGCGCTCGCGCAGGACCGGCAGCAGATCACGCACGCGCCCCAGATAAGTTTCAGGTGTCACAGTGCGCTTGTCCTCATCCTGTCGTCCCGGCGAAGGCCGGAACCCTTCTATCCGTGGTCTCGGGCGCTGCCTAATGGATCCCGGCCTGCGCCGGGATGACGATCAACCCAAGGGGCCCTGGAAGACCTGGTCGATGTAGGTATCGGAAAGGGGTTCGAGCGCCTCCGGCCAATCGCCGTTGACCCGGCGCCTTTCGGAGGCGGGACGCGCGCGGCCGTCCCAGCCGATCTGTTCCATGTAGTAATAAAGCTGGATGCAGTGGCCATCGGGGTCGAGCGCGAAGGCCGTGTAGTCGATGCCCGGGTAGAGATCGGGCGGGATCGAGTCGACGAAAGTAACGCCGTGTGATTTGAGGAACGACACGGCCTGGCGCAGTTGTGCGTAACTGCCGACCTCGACTCCGAACGACATGCAGGTCGAGTGCTCATTGAGGCCGAGGCTGCGCCGCAATTCCTTTGGGAAGAGTCCCAGACTGTGATGCTCGGCGCCGCAGCGCAGGAAGACGCAGCGAGCGCCGCGGTAAACTGCTTCTTCGCTGCGCACAAAGCCCAGCCACTCAGTATAGAAGCTTTCGGCGCGGTCGACATCCTCGACAAAAAGGCTTACCGGGCCGATCTTTGTGATCTTGAACGGCTGGGGCAACAGCACGCCTTCGACATCATAAGTCGCCGGGAGCGTCTGTTGCGGGCGATGGCCCGAATAGACATCGATCCTCTTGTCCTGCGCTTCTGCAACCTCGGCCGCCTCGGACATCTGAGGCAAGGATGGCTTCTCGTTGAAGCCGCGGTAATACATGTCGCGCGGCTTGCTGAGCTGGTTCCAGCCGACTTGCTCGATGCCGTAATAAAATTCGTTGGTGTGGCCGTCGGGATCGTACACATACACATGCCAGTTGCTGCCAGGCATGTCCCGGCCGACGCGCTGGATGCGCACCTGCTGCTCTTCGAAGTATGTGTGTGCGTCGACGATCTCCTTGAGGCTGCCGCACTGCCAGGTGATCTGATTGATTGTGACTTCGGGCGCGAATTTGCGGTCGGCGCGGTGGTCCATCACCTTCTTCGGGAACAGCACAAAGGCGTGGTGGTCGGTCCCGTACCGCATGAAGTAGCCGCGCGGGTCGCCGAGATCGGCATCCTTTGGGAACCATGGCGCCCGCGAGAAATCGAGGGTGTCCGAGGCGGTAAAGCCGAGCAAGTCGCCATAAAACTCGCGGCCCTCGGGCAGCTTCTCGACATTGAACCCGAAATGGCCGAGGCGGCGGATCTTGAACGGCCGCTGCAAATAGACTCCGCCGACATTGTACCGCTGGGTTGCGACTGACATTGCTGGTTCCTCCTCCCGAGCTAGCCGGCTATTGGCTCGGTAGCTCGGATTGCATCTGGATGTAGTTTTCGCGCCCGATCTTGTCGATCAGCTCCAATTGCGTCTCGAGAAAATCGACGTGCTCTTCTTCGCCCTTCAGGATTGCGCTGAACAGGTCGCGGGTCACGAAGTCGTGGACACGCTCGCAATAAGGGATCGCCTCCCGCAGCTCCGGCATCGCCAATTGCTCGAGCCGCAGATCGCATTCCAGGACCTCGGGCACACTCTTGCCGATCAAGAGCCTGTCAAACTCCAGGCGAGGTTCTCCGCCCAGAAACAGAAGCCGTTTGATCAGCAAGTCCGCGTGTTTCATTTCATCGACGGACTCCTCGTATTCGCGCGCCCCGAGCTTGACGACGCCCCAATGGTCGAGGACCCGAGAATGCAGGAAGTACTGGTTGATGGCGGTCATCTCGTTCCGCAGCACGGCGTTGAGGTGCTCAACGACGCGCGTATCGCCCTGCATGATCACCTCCCTCATTGCCGCGTACGGCATCCGGAGAGGATGCAAGCCCGGTCATGCCCCGATGTCAACGGCCTCGCCGAGCCCGTTGCGCCCGACGCAAGTCAGATCGCTTCGCGAGAACACCGTTGCGGGCTATCCTGACCCGCGATGGATGCGACAAGGCGTAACCGCGCGGAGCGACGGTTGGCGGCGATCCTGGCGGCCGATGTCGCCGGCTATTCACGCTTGATCGGGATTGATGAAGAGGGAACGCTAAATCGGTTGAGGTCCATCCGGGCGGAGGTGATCGACCCGGCGATCGCCGCGCATCGCGGCCGGCTGGTCAAGACGACCGGCGACGGGTTCCTCGCCGAGTTCGCTAGCGTCGTCGATGCGCTGCGGTGCGCGGTCGACGCGCAGCAGGCGATAGCCGGCCGCAATACCTGGATTGCCACAGCGGAGCGGATCGAGTTTCGAATTGGCATCCATCAGGGCGACATCGTCGTCGAGGATGGCGACATCTTTGGAGACGGGGTCAACGTTGCGGCGCGGCTCGAAGCCCTGGCCGAGCCAGGCGGGATTTGCGTTTCCGCGCGAGTCCAAGAGGATGCAGTCGGCCGGCTCGACCTCGCCTTCGAGGATTTGGGCGAGCAGACCCTCAAAAACATTGCTCGTCCGGTGCGAGTATTTCGGGTGCAATCCGAAAGCCCCCTCCCTACCCCTCCCCCGCGAGCCGGGGAGGGAAGGGTGGGGGTGGCCGGTCTCCCCGCGCTCGCTCTCCCCGACAAGCCGTCGATCGCGGTGCTGCCTTTCCAGAACATCAGTGGCGATCCCGAGCAGGAAGTTTTCGCCGACGGCACGGTCGAGGACATCACCACCGCACTGTCGAAGCTCCGATGGTTCTTTGTCATCGCCCGCAATTCGAGCTTTGCCTACAAGGGCCGCGCCGTCAACGTGAAACAAGTCGGCTGTGAGCTCGGCGTGCGCTATATCCTCGAAGGTAGTGTCCGTAAGAGCGGCAACCGGCTCCGGATTACCGCACAGCTGGTCGAGGCAGAAACCGGCAATCACGTCTGGGCCGAGCGCTATGATCGCGATCTCGACGACATCTTCGCGGTGCAGGACGAGATCACCGAGCGGGTCGTGGCGGCGATCGAGCCCGAGCTTTACGCGGCAGAGGACTTCCGCAGCCAGCGCAAGCCACCGGAAAGCCTCGATGCTTGGGAGTGCGTGATCCGCGCGTTGTCAGCGCTCAGCCAGGTTACGAGCGAAGGGCGCGCGGTAGCCGAGCGGTTATGCCGTCAAGCGATAGCGATCGCACCGGGCCATGGCCAGGCCCACAGCCTACTGGCCTGGGCGTTGCTGCGCCGCACGGTCTGGTCGGACGACCTGCGGGCGGTGATTACGGAAGCCAGCGCCGAGACGCAGACCGCGCTCTCCATCGACGAGCGCGACCCTTGGGCCCACCTGGTTCAAGGCAATTTGTTCAACCGATTGCGTCGATTCGACGACGCCGCGCGCGAGTGTCGTCGTGCGTTGGAATTGAACCCCAACTTCGCGCTGGCGCATGCCTATTTCGGTATGGCGCTTAATGGTTTGGGGCGATACCAGGAGGCAATTGACAGTGCTCAGCATGCGCTTCGGCTCAGTCCGAACGATCGGAATGTCGGTAATTTTGCCAATCTGACCATCGCGATGGGGTGCTTTGGGGCCGAGCGCTACGCGGATTGCCTTGTCTGGGCGCGTATGATGGCAGGGAAATTTCCCGAGGATTTCCGCGCGTTTTTCTTGGAAGCGAGTGCATTGGCCATGCACGGGGATCTCGTCATCGCGGCCGAAGCACGCGACACATTGCTGCGCCTCAGGCCGGGACTCACGCTCTCCCGGATGAGGGAGAACTTGCCGTGGAGCGGGGAACTCGCTGAGCGTCTGTACGATGGCTTGCGCCGGGCCGGGGTTCCGGAAACGTGACCGACACTTTCCTATTGGGAGGATTAGCATGAGTCAGGCACTCGAAGGCATTCGCGTTATCGATTTCACGCACGACCAGGCGGGTCCGTCCTGCACGCAGATGCTGGCCTGGCTCGGCGCCGATGTGATCAAGATCGAGCGCCCGCCGCATGGCGACCGTGCGCGCCGGCTGTGGAACGCCGACAACCCGAACCTCGACAGCTATTTCTTTCTGCTGCTCAACAGCAACAAGCGCAGCACCGTGATCAATCTGCGCACCGAGGAGGGCAAGGAGATCGCCCGCCGCCTGATCAAAGAGGCCGACATCGTCGCCGAGAATCTCGGCCCCGGGGTCATGGACCGGCTGGGCCTGGGTTGGGAGGCCGTCAAAGCGCTGAACTTGCGGGTCATCTACGCCTCGGTCAAGGGCTTCGGGTCGTACGGCCCCTATAGCGGGTTCAAATGCTTTGAGCCGGTGGCGCAGGCGACCTCGGGGGCGATGAGCGTCACCGGCGAGGCGGGCCGCCCGCCATTGGTCAATGGCGCCAATATCGGCGATTCCGGCACCGGCATGCATTTGACGATCGCGATTCTCGCAGCACTGGTGCAGCGCCATAGCACCGGCCGCGGCCAGCTCGTCGAAGTTGCGATGCAGGAGGCCGTGCTGAACCTGACCCGGGTCAAGTACACGCAGACCTTGGCGACCGGAAAGCCGCTCGAGCGCACCGGCAATCGCTCGCCCACCGGCGGCTGGTCCGACCTGGTACGTTGCGCGGGTAATGGTTCGGATGACTATGTCTACATAACCATACCGCCCGACAACCCGGAGATGTTCGAGGCGATGACCGATGTCATGGGGCGCCCGGATTTGCGCACCGACGAGCGTTTTGCGACACCGCCGGCGCGCTCCAAGAATGGCGCGGCGTTGACCGCCGAGATCGAGCGCTGGACCGGAGGACGCGAGAAGCGCGAGGTCATGAAGGCGTTTGCGGGATGCGGCATCGTCTGCGGTGCGGTGCTCGACACGGCCGAAGTGCTCGCCGACCCACATCTGCGCGAGCGCGAAACGATTTTCGACCTCGAACATCCGACCCGCGGCCGGTTCTCGGTGATCGGCTGCCCGGTGCGCCTCTCCGACTCGCCGGTCACCGCCCGGCGCGCACCATTGAAGGGCGAGCACACCGAGGAGGTGCTGCGCGGCCTCGCCGGCTACATGCCGGAGGAGATCGAGCAGCTGCGCGAAAAGAACGTCATCTGAGACGCGGGCGCCATCAAGCACTCAGATCCGCCGGTCGGTGATGTAGACGAAATCGTTGCTTGTGTGAGGAAGGTTACGAAGATTGCTTACTAATGCTCTAAGTCGGAGTCTCTGAGCGATGAATACCCCGATCACAGCACCCTTCCGCGCCGATCACGTCGGCAGTCTGCTGCGCCCGCTGGAACTGCTGCGGGCGAGAGCCGAGCATCAAGCCGGCCGCCTTTCGGCCGGGGAATTGCGTCGCGTCGAGGACGAGGCGATCCGCGACGCGGTGCGAATGCAGCAGGAAATCGGTCTTCAAGGAGTGACCGACGGAGAGTTCCGCCGCGGCTCCTGGCACATGGATTTCCTCTATCAGATCGGTGGGGTCGCGAAGACCGAACAGATGCTGCGCATCCAGTTCAGGAACGCCGCCGGCCCGGTCGAGGCCGCACTCGGAGCGTTTCGCATCGGTGGCAAGCTGTCCTTCGCCAAGACGATCTTTGCCGAGGATTTCGCTTATCTGAAATCGGTCGCACCCGCCGGTACGGTCGCGAAATTGACGATTCCCTCGCCGTCGATGCTGCACTACCGCGGCGGGCGCGCGGTGATCGATCCGGCCGCCTATCCCGAGATGGACGCTTTCTGGCACGACCTTGCCGAAGTCTATAGGCGGGAGATCGCCGGCTTGGCGGCGCTCGGCTGCACTTATCTGCAGCTCGACGACACCAGCCTCGCCTATCTCAACGATCCGGCGCAACGCGCCTATGTGACGAACATCGGCGGCGACGGCGACAAACAGCACCTGATCAACATCCGACTCATCAACCAGGCGCTCGCCGGCAAGCCGGCCGGGATAACCGTATGCACGCATATGTGCCGCGGCAATTTCCGTTCGTCGTGGGTGGCCGAGGGCGGCTATGACCACGTCGCCGAGGCGCTGTTCGGCGAGCTCGCGGTCGACGGCTTCTTCCTCGAATACGACGATGCACGCTCGGGCGGGTTCGAGCCGCTGCGCTTCGTGCCCAAGGGGAACAAGAAGGTCGTGCTCGGCCTCGTCACGAGCAAGCGGCCGGCGCTCGAAAGCAAGGACGCGCTGAAGCGCCGGATCGACGAGGCCGCCAAATACGTTCCGCTCGACCAGCTCTGCCTCAGCCCGCAATGCGGCTTCTCCTCGACCGTCGACGGCAACGCGCTGACGATCGACGAGCAGAAGGCCAAGCTCCGCCTCGTCGTCGAAACCGCCCGCGAAGTCTGGGGTGACTGACCATTCCTCGGAGATTGTCGCGCTCGCCCCACGCTACTGATTACCGGCGCTTTACAGGGGTCGAAGCGCCGGCACGCAATTGCGGCGTTGTGGTTGCGGATCGCATTCCTGCGCCATACTTCCGATTATGTTCTGCCGCGCATCACGCAGGACTGCCGGCACATCGGCACGCGTCGTTCGGAGGTCTTCGTTGAAGCTGGTGCCGCAGGATCTCTTGCAGATGATGGCCCGGTTACTATTCCGCCTTTGTTACCGGGTCGAGGTTCGGGGCCTCGAAAATCTCGCGGGCGCAGGCGATCGCGTGATCATCGTCCCCAATCACGTCTCCTTTCTCGACCCGCCGCTCGTCGCTGCATTCCTGCCGGGATGGCCGGTCTTCGCGATTGACCCGGCGCAGATGCGGCGATGGTGGGTCAAGCCATTCCTCGCCTTCGTCAATGTCTTTCCGATGGAACCGACGCGACCGATGGCGGCGAAATCGCTGATCAAATCGCTCAAAGAAGATGGCGGCCGTTGCGTCATCTTCCCGGAAGGCCGCCTCAACGTCACCGGCGGCGCGCTGATGAAGGTCTATGACGGGCCGGCGATGATCGCCGACAAAGCCGGGGCGATGGTGCTCCCGGTGCGCCTCGACGGCGTCGAATTCACACCCTTCTCCCGGCTCGCCCACCGTCTTCGGCGCCGCTGGTTCCCCAGGGTGACGATCACGATTCTGGAGCCGCGCCGGCTGGCTGTTCCGGCCGAGCTGCGCGGTCGCGTTCGCCGTCATCGAGCCGGCGTCGCGCTCTATGACATGATGTCCGAAATGATGGCGCGGCGGCCCGATCCCCCGAGCCTGTTTGCCGCAATGCTCGAAGCGTGTGCCACACATGGCGGCGGACATCGCATCATCGAAGATCCCGGGACACCACCGGTGACATACAATCGCGTGGTGGCCGCGAACTTCGTCCTCGGCCGGAGGCTCGCTAGCGGCACCCGACCGGGTGAAAGAGTGGGGCTGATGCTGCCCAATTCGGTCGGCGCGGCGATAGCCTTTCTCGCCTTGCAGGCGACCGGGCGGGTTCCTGCCATGCTCAATCACACTGCCGGCATCGACGGTGTGCTCGCCGCGTGCAAAACCGCGGAGCTGCGCCGGGTCGTGACATCGCGGCGTTTCGTCGAGGCCGCCAAGCTCCTCACCCTCGCCGAGCGATTGGCCGGCGCAGTGGAGGTGATCTGGCTCGAAGACGTGCGAGCGCAACTCGGTCTCTTCGACAAGCTCTACGGCGCCTTCGCTCTGCGCTTCGCTGCACGGCTGCACGCCCGCCGCGGCGTTTCGGCCGGCGATCCCGCGGCGGTGCTGTTCACTTCGGGGTCGGAGGGCGAGCCCAAAGGCGTGGCGCTGAGCCATGCCAATCTGCTCACCAATCGGCGCCAGATCGCTGCGCGCGTCGACTTCAGCCCGGCCGATCTGGCACTGAACGCGTTGCCGATGTTTCACAGCTTTGGGCTGACTGGCGGATTTCTGCTCCCGCTGCTGTCCGGGGTCCAGGTTTTTCTGTACCCATCGCCGCTGCATTACCGGATTGTACCCGAGGTCGCTTACGCGACCGGTGCCACGATCCTGTTCGGCACCGACACCTTTCTCACCGGCTACGCGCGCCGCGCGAACCCCTACGATTTTTATGCGCTCCGCTATGTTTTCGCCGGCGCCGAGCCGGTGCGGGCGGAAACTCGCGAAACATGGTCCGAGCTGTTCGGCAAACGCATCCTCGAAGGCTATGGCGTGACCGAGTGTTCGCCGGTGATCGCCTTCAACACGCCGATGCATAATCGCGCCGGCACCGTCGGCCGGTTTCTGCCGCTGATCGAGCATCGGCTCGACCCGGTACCAGGGATCGAAAGCGGTGGCCGGCTTTTTGTCCGCGGTCCGAACGTGATGGCCGGTTATCTGCGGGACAGCGAAATCGAGCCGCCGGCCGGCGGCTGGTACGATACCGGCGACATCGTCACGGTCGATGCCGATGGATTCATCGCGATCGTCGGCCGGGCGAAACGCTTCGCCAAGATTGGCGGCGAGATGATTTCGCTCGCTATCGCTGAGCGAATCGCCGAGACGGCAGTTCCCGACATCCGGCACGCCGTCGTCGCTCTGCCGGATCCACGGCGAGGCGAGAAGCTCGTCTTGGTGACCGAGGCGCGCGGCCTCGACCGCAGTCGCCTTGCCGAAGCGGCCCGTCGGCTCGACTTGGCGGAGATCACCGTGCCGCGAGAGGTGATTGAAGTCGAGCGCCTGCCCCTTCTCGGCACCGGCAAAATCGATTATCCCAGCGTCATCCGGCTCGCCGAAGAGGCGATGGCGGCTCCGTCTCGTGAAATCTCGGCGGCAGAGCCAGCCACTTTGTCACTGGTCGAAGGATGAAAACCGGGAGGATGGGATGCATTGGCTCTGGGTCATCATCATCGGGTTTCTCGCCGGCGCTATTGCCAAGCTGTTCATCGCCGGGCCCGGCGGGTTCATCGTGACGACCCTACTCGGCATCGTCGGCGCCATCTTCGCTAGCTGGCTCGGGCAGCAGATCGGCTGGTACGGGCCGGACCAGCGCGCCGGTTTCATCGGCGCCATTGTCGGTGCCGTGCTCATCCTGGCGATCTACCGCGCCATCGTCGGCGCGCCGCCGTGACCAGCTGGCGGCATCGCAAAATTGCCAAATTTGGGTTGCATACTGACTTTGGATGGTCCGCGGCCGGGCCAAGAACCCTGCAACCAACTTCAACTATTAGGAGAATCTGCTGCAGATTCGCTGCTGATTAGCAACATGACCATTGACAACACAATTTAGGATTGCGGGTTGCGGAACGGAATGGCCGGCCCGACCTGCGTCGACACAAGCCGACTTTTCGCAGCTGCGAAATGAGGTAATATTTCCGCGCGATGACCATATAGATCGTCAGTGGCCGCCGGCCTGAAACGGGGGGTCGCTGTTTCGTTGTTAGCCACTGCATCGAGCACTCTTGGCCCTCACCGCTGCACCCCCTGCTGCCCCCGACATCACCCCGGTCACGATCGAAGAGGAGATGAAGCGCTCCTACCTCGATTACGCGATGAGCGTAATCGTGGCGCGGGCGCTGCCCGATGTTCGGGACGGGCTCAAACCCGTTCACCGCCGCATCCTCTACTCGATGAAGATGAACGGCAACGAGTGGAACCGCGGCTACCGCAAATCGGCGCGCATCGTCGGCGACGTGATCGGCAAATATCACCCGCACGGCGAGCTCGCGATTTATGACGCGATGGTGCGGATGGCGCAGGATTTCGCGATGCGCCTGCCGCTGATCGATGGCCAGGGCAATTTCGGCTCGATGGACGGCGACCCGCCGGCTGCATATCGGTATACCGAAGCACGGCTCGCCCGCGTCGCCGACACCTTGCTAGACGACCTCGACAACGACACGGTCGAGTTCCAGCCGAACTACGACGATACCGAGCAAGAGCCGAAGGTCCTGCCGGCTGGCTTCCCAAACCTACTCGTCAACGGCGGCAGCGGCATCGCGGTCGGCATGGCCACCAACATCCCGCCGCACAATCTCGGCGAGGTCATCGACGCCTGCTGTGCCTATCTCGCCGATCCGGCGATTCCCACCGACGAGCTGATGCAATACGTGCCGGCGCCCGATTTTCCGACTGGCGGGATCATCATGGGGCGCGCCGGCACGCATGCCGCCTACACGACGGGGCGCGGCGCCGTGGTCACGCGCGCAAAGTCGCACATCGAGGAGGTACGAAAGGAGCGCGACGCAATCGTCTTCACCGAGCTGCCCTATCAGGTCAACAAGGCAAAGCTGATCGAGCGCATTGCCGAGACCGTCCGCGAGAAGCTGATCGAGGGCATCTCCGACCTGCGTGACGAAAGCGACCGCGAGGGTTTGCGCGTCGTCATTGAATTGAAGCGGGATGCCGAGCCCGACATCGTTCTCAACCAGCTCTACCGTCACACGGCACTGCAGACGAGCTTTGGCGTCAATATGTTGGCGCTGAACGGCGGCCGTCCCGAGTTGCTGACCCTTCGCGAGATCATCGCCGCGTTCGTCACCTTCCGCGAAGAAGTGATCACACGACGGACGAGCCATCTGCTCGGCAAGGCGCGGGACCGGGCCCACCTCCTCCTCGGCCTCTCGATCGCGGTCGCCAATCTCGACGAGATAATCGCGCTGATCCGCAACGCCCCCGATCCGGCGACTGCGCGCGCCGGTCTTGTCGACCGCGCGTGGCCAGCGGCGGATGTCGCTCCTCTGGTCGAACTGGTCGGCGAGCCCGGTCGCGAGGTCGCCGCCGACGGCACCTACCGCCTTTCGGATGAGCAGGCGCGGGCGATCCTCGACCTGCGGCTACAACGGCTAACCGGGCTGGAGCGCGACAAGATCGCCGAGGAATTGCGCGGCCTCATCACCGAGATCGCTGGTTATCTCGAAATTCTCCGCTCGCGGGCCCGCCTGATCGAAGTCCTGCGCGGCGAACTGCTCGAAATCAAGGAGCGCTTCGCAACGCCGCGGCGCACCGCAATCGAAGATGTCGAGTTCGAAGCCGATATCGAGGCGCTGATCCAGCGCGAAGCGATGGTCGTGACCGTCAGCCATGCTGGCTACATCAAGCGGGTGCCGCTGTCGACTTATCGCGCGCAGCGTCGCGGGGGCCGCGGCCGCGCCGGTATGGCGATCCGTGAGGAGGACTTCCTGAGCGAGGTTTTTGTCGCCTCGACCCATGCTCCGATGCTGTTCTTCACCTCGTCGGGCCGGGTGTACAAGCTCAAGGTGCATCGGCTGCCGCTCGGCACGCCGCAGGCGCGCGGCCGGCCAATGGTCAATCTCCTGCCCAACCTCGCGCCGGGCGAGACGATCTCGACCGTGATGCCGCTGCCCGAGGACGAGGAGAGCTGGGGTGATCTCACTGTCATATTCGCCACTTCAAACGGCTATGTCCGGCGGAATGCGCTGAGCGATTTTGGCGATGTCCGTGCCAACGGTAAGATCGCGATGAAATTCGAAGGCGAGGATGCCGATGATCGCCTAATCGCTGTCGCCACTTGTACGGACGCCCACGACGTTCTGCTCGCTACGCGTAAGATGACTAACGGCGCCAACAAAGACTCTGACAAAAGCAAGGCCATACGCTTCCCGGTTAGCGATGTGCGTGTCTTCACCGGGCGGTCATCGGTTGGTGTGCGCGGCATCAAGTTACTTGGAGAGGACCAAGTGATCTCGATGTCCATACTACGACACGTGGATACCACGCCGGCTGAGTGCGCTGCCTTTTTGAGCTTGGCCGCCAAGCGGCGCAAATTAGCTGGTGAGGAAAACGAAGCTGATGCCGACTTGACGATAGAAGCCGAGGACAACGACGAGGGCATTGAGGTCACAATTTCTGAGGAACGCTATGCCTATCTCGCAGAGCATGAGGAATCTCTGCTGAGTGTCACAGAAAACGGCTTCGGCGTACGCACCTCTGCTTATGACTACCGGATTACCGGGCGGGGTGGCCAAGGTATCGACAACATGGTGTGGAGGCGCCGTAACGACGCCGTCGTCGCCGTCTTTCCGGTCGGGCACAAAGATCAAGTGATGCTGGTAACCGATGGCGGGATGGTAATCCGCTGCCCCGTGCATGACATCCGTATCGCTCGCCGGCGCAGCCAGGGCGTGGTGATCTTCAAGGTGGGCGAGGGTGAGCGGGTGGTGTCGGTGGCACGGCTCCCGGAGGAATCCGAGGAGAATGGCAATACAGAGCCCGACGAAGCTGGAGAAGCTCCGGAGGACCGGCAAACCAATGAAGGGGACGCATGACCCAGCCGCGCATCGGGATCTATCCCGGCACGTTCGATCCGATCACGAACGGCCATACGGACATAATCCGGAGGGCGATCAA
>Ga0182039_10000653_pt1 | contig 18079 bp, 20 predicted proteins | sample sta12Can44000111_FD_125975 | JGI IMG/M metagenome (GOLD analysis project Ga0182039, IMG submission 125975) | Lab enrichment of tropical soil microbial communities from Luquillo Experimental Forest, Puerto Rico - statanox.12C.anox.44.000.111 | ecosystem: Environmental > Terrestrial > Soil >...
AAGCCCGAACACCGTGCTGCACAAGTCATTGGTCACCGCCGCGGACAGGACGTCCCGGGGCAAAACCGTGTGGCTCACCGGCCTGTCGGGCTCCGGCAAGTCGTCGGTGGCCATGCTGGTCGAGCAGAAGCTGCTCGAAAAGGGCGTTCCCACTTATGTTCTCGACGGCGACAACCTGCGCCATGGCCTCAACGCCGACCTGGGCTTCAGCATGGCCGACCGTGCGGAGAACCTGCGCCGGCTGTCCCATGTGGCGATGCTGTTGGCCGACACCGGGCAGATCGTGCTGGTGCCGGCGATCAGCCCGCTGGCCGAGCACCGGGAAATGGCTCGTAAAGTCCACACGGATGCCGGCTTCGACTTTGTCGAGGTTTTCTGCGATACCCCGCTCGCGGACTGCGAAAAGCGTGATCCCAAGGGGTTGTACGCCAAAGCGCGCGCGGGCGAGATCACGCACTTCACCGGCATCGACAGTCCGTATCAGCGTCCGAAGAATCCGGACTTGCGGCTCACCCCCGACCGCACCCTCGACGAGCAGGCGCAGCTCATCATCGACCTGCTTGAGTTGAGGGCCTAGATCCAGCGGATGGCAGAATCGTCAGAATGCGGATGTCGGCCAAGGCGGAGTACGCCGTGCGGGCGATGGTCCAGCTCGCGACGGCCAGCAGCGGCACGCTGGTCAAGACCGACGATCTAGCCCAGGCTCAGGGCATACCGCCCCAATTCCTCGTCGATATCCTTACCAACCTGCGCACCGACCGTCTGGTGCGAAGCCATCGCGGTCGCGAAGGCGGCTACGAACTCGCCCGTCCCGCAAACGAGATCAGCATCGCCGACGTGTTGCGCTGCATCGACGGACCGCTGGCCAGCGTCCGCGACATCGGACTCGGGGACCTGCCTTATTCCGGGCCCACCGCGCCGCTGGCGGATGTGTGGCGGGCGCTGCGCGCCAGTATGCGCTCGGTGCTGGAAGAAACGACCCTGGCGGACGTCGCGTCCGGCGCACTGCCCAAGCACGTCGCGCGATTCGCCGATGACTATCGCGACCAGGAGCACGTGCGACACGGCTCACCGCGGCGCGTCGACTAACCGCCTGAGCCGTAGGGCCGGGTCAGGATCTCCATGCCATGCCCGGAGGGATCCGGAAAGTACACCCCGCGGCCGCCGTCGCGGTGGTTGATCTCGCCGGGCCTTTGCGCTCCCGGGTCCGCCCAGTGCTGCAGGCCGCTTGCCTGGATCTTGCCGTAAATCGCGTCGAACTCCTCTTCGGAAACCAGAAACGCGTAATGCTGGCGCCGGATCTCCTCGCCCTCGGGGACGTCGGCGTAATCGAGACTGGCGCCGTGATCGAGCGCGACAACCATGAAGGGCCCGAACGGCTTCGGGCTCGGCAGGTCGAACAGTTCGGCTAGGAATTCCGCGGACTCCCGCTTGTCGCGCGCGGCGACGATGGTGTGGTTGAAACTGATGCTCATATTTCCTATTTACCCCTTTGCGAGCGTGCGTGTTTGTCCGGCGACACGCCGCAAGGGCCGTCATTCCGCGCACGCTCGCGCGAAGACCAGAAGCGCTATTTCGGCGCCGTGAGCTCTAACGCGATGTTGTCCGGGTCGCGGAACTCCAGGATGTATGACGGCCCAATGTCTTTGACCGGCTCGTGCTCGACACCGACTTCGTCGAGATGCGCGGCGGCGGCATCTAATTCGGCCTTGCTGCTGACCCGGAACGCGATGTGATCGAGTCCGCAGCGATCCTCGTGGAAGCGGTCCGAGGCGACCGGACGCAGCCCGAGCAGCGTGCCGCCGAGGTCGTAGATGACACCGCCGTACAGGAAGCCCAACTGGGAGCGGGTCGCTTCGTTGGCATTGTCGGGGACCTCCAGCAACACCGGCCAACCGAACACGCTCTCGTAGAACTGCCGTGATCGCTCGATGTCGGTGACGGTGAGCCGGACATGCGCGATGGAGGTACTGGTTAAACCCATCTGTCTCATGCTGCCAGAATCGCGTCTGTGCAGATAGCGATGACCATGCCGGTGATGGAGCCGGACTTGGATGCGACGGTCCTGGAGAACTGGGCGCGCGCGATCGACGAGGGCCCGTTCTCGTCGCTCTGTTGGGGAGAGCGCATCGCCTTCGAAAACCCGGACAACCTGACCCTGCTCGGCGCGCTGGCCGCCTGGACCGACCGGGTACGGCTGCTGACGACGGTGATCGTGCCGCAGTTGCACGATCCCGTCATGCTGGCGAAAGGGCTCGCGACGGGCGACATGCTCTCCGGCGGGCGGCTGACCGTGGGCATCGGCGTGGGCGGCAGGCACGAGGACTATCACGCCGTGGGCGCCGACCCGGCGACGCAGACGATGCGCGGCATGGCCGAGCGCGTGGCGGTGATGAAACGGGTGTGGGCCGGCGAGAAGATCACCGAGTCGGTGCTGCCGGTCGGGCCGGCCCCGGTCCAGCCCGGGGGGCCGCCGCTGTTCGTCGGCAGCATCGGGCCGAAGACCATCCGCAGCGCCGCGGCGTGGGCCGACGGACTGGCCGGAACCACGTTGGACCTCGACGCCGCCAAGCAGAACGAGCTGTTCGACGTGGCGCGGGACGCGTGGGCGCGGGCCGGCAAGTCCAAGCCTCACCTGGTGACGTCGTTCTGGTTCGCGTTCGGGCCGCCCGAGCGGGCCCGCGCCCAGGTGCAGCGGCATCTGCGGCGCTACATGAACTGGATACCGGCCGAGTACGTCGATGCGATGGCGCCGATGACCGGCTGGGCCGGCAGTGAGGACGAGCTGCTGGCGGTGCTGCGAAAGTTCGAAGGAATCGGCACCGACGAGGTTCAGCTCATCCCGACAAGTTCGGACCTCGGCCAGCTACGCCGCGCGGCCGAGGTGGCGGGGCAGGTCTGGGCGGGATGAGCTGAACCTCGTCCGTGCCCGATTGCTGGGGTGGCTGCCCCTTGCGCAGGGTCGCCAGCAGCTCGCGGTATGGGCCGACGAGGTAGACGGTGTCGCCGGCGCGCAGCCAGGCGTCGCGCCGCGGGTGTAGCGCGACGGGCGCGTCGTGCCGGGTGATCGCAATGACGCGGGTCTGGGTGGACAGTTTGAACATCTGCAGCCCATCGAGTTCGCTGCCGGCCGCCACATGCATCTCGCCGACCATGAAGGAGCGCTGCCCGACCGAGAACGTCCCCAGCACCTGCAGGCCCATTGCGGCGCCGATGAACCACGGCGCGGCCAGTTCGACGGTCGACCGGACATTTTCGAATCCGAACCGCTGTGCCACCGCCGCCCCCAGGACGCGGTCGTATACGCGCAGCACGAGCGGAACGTCGGGCCGGACGACTTCCGGTATCACCCGGGGACCCAACATCTCGCGCAGCACGATCCCGGTCTCGATGTTCACCATGTCGTCCCGGGTCAGCACCGCCACGGCGCGCGCATGTCTGACGCCGGCCGATTCCAGCGTCTGCCGCAGCGTCCCGTCCCCGAAGATCACCGGCACGTCGAGGTCGGCCGCCGACGACAGGAAGCGGTTGTTCTCGTTTCGTTCGATGACGGCGACGTCGTATCCGTCGGCGGCCAGGTCAGCCATGACGCGGCTGCCGAACGAACCCAGCCCCATGACGATGACGTGATTGCGGAGATGACGCGCCCGCTGGCGGCCGGTCGAGCGGGCAAAGCGGCGCGATAGCAGCAGGTCGGCGATGAACGCGACCAGGACCGCGGTGGTCGTCACGCCCGCGAACATCAACATGATGCTGAACAGTCGCAGCCAGGTGGGCTGGTGCAGGAAGCTGAAGTCGCCGTAGCCCACCGTCGCGATCGTCTCGGTGCTGAAATACAGCGCATCGATCCAATTCATCCTCGGATGAGGCTGGTAGAAGAAGCGCAACAGGACCGTTGACCCGACCAGCAGGGTCAACGCGGCGGCCAACGCCCGGAAAAGCATCGGGTTGACATCGTCACGCAGGGCGCGCGCGGCATCGAGCCCCCGCCGCAGCCGGCGCCGGCGGGACCGGCTTCGGGTCGGTCGCGGGACCTTGATGCCGCGGGCGGCCAACTCGTCGGCGGTGCCGATCATCGCGGTCCAGTCGCCGGCGTGCACCCGCAGATCCCGGCCCGGACACGCCTCCACCTGGCCCGGCGTGGCGCAGTTCTCGCCGTGAATCACCGCCACCGGTGCCAGGTCGCCGTAGATCTCCCGCAGCGTCGCGTTCCGGGGTGCCTCCGCGCCCGAGACCACGAACTTGATGCCCGCCGCCTCGAACGGGTGCGCGGTGCGCGCCAGACATGCCTCGACGACCGACGGCGCCGCTAGGTCCGCGACGTCCAGAATCGCGCCCGGGCGCTTATCGGCGGCCATCGCCGTTCGCAGCACGTCATTGGCGAGCCGCGTTACCACCCGCACGTCGGGGTTGGCTTGCCTCGCCAGCAGCGCGATTTCGAGGTTCGTCGCATCGTTTTTCCCGGTGCAGATCACGGCACGGGCGCGCGCGACTCCCGCGCTGGCGAGGTCGGCGGCGCTCGCGAGTTTGACGATGTGCACACCGGCGTTGTTGAGCTCCTCGACGATCGTCGTCGCCAGCGCGTCGTCACCGCTCACGATGATGTGGCTACGCATAAACCTCCACCTCTGGTGACATTGGCGTTCGCTCGTTGCTGAGACTATCGCCCGAACTGCAATACTCGGGCCATGCCGACAGCCCGGCGCGGCCGCAGCAGCATCGATGTCGCCGCGCCGCCTGAGCTCGTCTACGACCTGATCGCGGACGTCACCCGAATGGGGGAGTGGAGCCCCGAGTGTTACCGGTGCGAATGGCTTGGCGGGGCCGCCGCCGCGACCCCGGGCGCGCGGTTCCGCGGGTACAACCGGCTCGGACGTCTGCGCTGGGAGAGAACGGCCGTGGTCGATACGGCCGACCGGGGCCGCGAATTCGGTTTCACAACGGTCAACGACGGTGCCGGTCGTGAGGAAACGCGTTGGCGCTACTCGATGGAGCCGTCGTCGTCCGGAACGTTGCTCACCGAATCTTTTGAGTTCCTGTGGTGCTCGGTTCCCAACAGGCTCGCCGAAGTGCTTGTCCCACGCGGACGTCAGGTCAACCGGGGCATCGAGGAAACGCTGCGGCGGATCAAACGGGCGGCCGAAGCGGCCGCGTGATTCACGTGGCTGCTATACGACCCGTACGTCGGACGGCGACCAAAACGCCCGCATCGACGTGATCTTGGCGTCCTCGTCGAACGCCATCATCGAGATGGGCGAGATTCGGGTGCGGCTGTCACCGGCGTCGAGCGTGAGGTGCCACAAAAACGCCGCCTCGGTGCCAGTGACACGCAGTTCGGCGAGCTCGGTCTCTTTCTTGGCGTCTTGGAACCCCGCGTAGAACTCGCGGATGGCGTCGTGGCCGCGGCGGAGGTCCGACCCAACCGGGTCCTCGATGGTTGCGTCGGCGGTGTAAAGGGTCAGGACATCGTCGGTGGTGCCCGTGGCGAGGAACTCGAGGTATCGATTGACGGTCTTGGTGATGGCTTCCCGGGTCGACATGCCTTCGGACGCTACCTGGGTTCGGCTTCACGGCGATACTGGCGGTGTGCCTTTCATCGAACGCCTCGCGTCCCGCGAGATCTACCGGAACCCGTGGCTGGTGCTTCGGGAGGACGACATCCGCCGCCCGGACGGCAGCTCGGGCATTTACAGCGTGGTGGACAAGCAGACGTACGCGCTTGTGATGCCCTACGACGGGAACCGTTTTCGGTTGGTCGAGCAGTTCCGGTATCCCCTTGGCGCGCGGCGCTGGGAGTTTCCGCAGGGCACCGCTCCGGATTTGGCGGACGTCGAGCCGTCCGAGCTGGCCGAGCGTGAGCTGCGCGAGGAAACGGGATTACGCGCGTCGTCGTTCGAGGCGCTCGGCCAGCTCGACACCGCCCCCGGAATGACCAGTCAGCGCGGCTGGGTGTTCTTGGCGACCGGAATCTCCGAGGGAGAAGCGGACCGCGAGCACGAGGAGCAGGACATGCGCAGCGCGTGGTTCCCGCGTGAAGAGGTCGAGCAGATGATGCGCTCGGGGTTGATCGCCGACGCCCAGTCGATCGCCGCGTACGGGCTGTTCCTCTTACGCGGGCGATGAATTCTGCGACCCGCACCGGTCAACATCTTTGTGACGATCACAGAGCGCAATCTCGACGGGTACGGGGCGCCGCCGATTGAGTGGGCCCGCGTCAAATCCGTGCTGGACGGGCAGCTGACGCAGGCGCCGGGCACCGGCGGTCCGCAACGCCACACTATGTGGCTCACCACGATCAATCCCGACGGCCGCCCCCATGTGATGGCGGTCGGGGTGGTTCAGGACAACGGCAGCTGGTACTTCACGTCCGGTTCGGCGACCCGCAAGTCGCGCAACCTGGCGCGCGACGCCAGATGTGTCGTCAGCGTCGCCACCGAGCCTTTCGACCTGGTTATCGACGGTGTCGCGGAGTGGGTTACCGGAGCAGCCGAATTGGCTTCCGTCGCAGAGGCTTTCGTCCGTAACGGATGGCCATGCGAGGTCGCGGGCGACGCGCTCACGGCGGAGTACAGTGCCCAGTCGGCCGGCCCCGCGCCGTGGCATGTCTACCGAGTGAAGCCGTCGACCGTATTCGCGCTGGGCACGTCGGAACCGTTCGGCGCCACAAAATTTCAGTTAGGCTAAGCTAGATCGCAGTCGCTTCGACGATGCGGAACGGCGACGCGGTTTCGACCACCCGGGTCAACTGGAACCGGCACGGTCCAGCAGCTGGTCGTACTCGGTGGCGGTGCGCTCACTCGCAGCGGCGGCGATCAGCATCTCTAGGTCCAACCGCTTGCCGAGAATCTCGCGGTCGTGGTTCGGAATTATGCTGGATTCACATTTAGATGCGGACTGGGTGTTCGGTCGTGAGTATGTCGTATGCCTGACCCATCATCTCCCCGATGATCTCGGCGGCTGGCGCGGTGCTTTGAACTGCCCCCACGCCTTCGCCGGCCGGGTAGGCCATCGATTCCCAATCACCGTCGGTATCGGGGGTGGGCGGCAGCGCCGACCTGATCGGCATGTCATAAGGCGTGTTTGCCGAATGTGGAAACAGTCGCGTTCGGCCGATGCAGTCGTGTCGTTGCGGTTGGGCACTGCGCACGCTTTCTTCAGCGCTGAGCACTGCCGGGGTGGCGAGAAGTCGGTAGGGCTGATCGGGCCACTCGGGTCCGAAGGTATTGGTGCGCAAGGTCTGTCCGGGTGAATTGATGAGTCGGCGCTTGTACTCGGGGTGGGCGTTGGCTTCCACGGCGGCGACCAAGGCGGTGCCTACCCACACACCGTCAGCGCCCGCACGCAACGCGGCGGCCGCGGCGGTCCCGTCGGATATGCCGCCTGCGCCCAGCAGCAGCATGTCGGGCCACTTGTGACGGATCGTCCGTAGCAATGCGTGCAACGGGATGCGTCCGCGGGCATGGCCGCCGGCCTCGCTGCCCTGGGCGACGATCCCGTTGACACCGAGTTCGATTGCGGCCGAAGAGAGTTCGGGTGAGGAGGCTTGCATCCACACGAGTGTGCCCGCGGCGCGCAGCGTGCTAACCCACCGCGCCGGCGGCGGGTCATGGTGAAATACGACGAGGGGCACATCCAGCTCGACGCACGCGTTGATATGCCCGTCTGTGCTGGCCGGCCCGAATCCGGTGTCGGCGCAGATGAGGTCCACCCCGAACGGCCCAGAAGTCAAGGCGCGCAGCCGTTCTACCATTACCGGCAGGCTGTCTGCTGGATCGGGGGATGCGCCCAGCACACCCAATCCACCGGCATTGGTGACCGCAGCGGCAAGCTGCTCGTGCGCGATGAATCCCATGCCAGCTCCGACGAACGGATACCGGACGCCATATTCCCGGGTTAACCGGGTCGGAAAGGCAGCGACATTCCGCGACGCACCCGCCGGGCGCCGATAGCCGTCGTCGAGGTATGGATTACTCGACGAGTCGGACATAGTTACTCCTCTTAGATACTCGGCTTTTGGCATGTCAATGGAGGCCGGGCAGGCTCTAGATCGCGGTCGCTTCGACGATGCTGAAGGGTGACGCCGTTTCGACCACCCGGTTCATCCGAAAACCGGCACGGTTCAGCAGTTGGCCATACTCGGTGGCGCTGCGCTCACGCGCAGCGGCGCCGATCAGCATCTCTAGGTCCAACCACTTGCCGAGGAAGTCGCGGTCGTGCTTGGGAATGACGCATTCCACAAGCAAGACCCGCTTACCTGCGTCGGCCGCGGCACGTACGTTGCTCAGGATGTGCACCGCGTCATCGTCGGGCCAGTCGTGAATGATGTGCTTGAGCACATACGCGTCGCCGCCTTCGGGTATGCGTTCGAAGAACGACCCTTCGACGATGCGCACTCGGTCATGGGCACGGTGTTCACGCAGTACAGTTGGGGCGCCCGCCACTACCTGGGGTAGATCGAATAGGACGCCGCGCGCAGCTGGTGTTGCGCCCAAGATGGCAGCAAGCAGCCGACCGTGGCCGCCCCCCACATCGACGATCGTCGCGAAGGGGCTGAAGTCGTAGGCAGCAGTCACCGGCGCGATCGACAGCACGGATGCGCTTGTCATGGCGTGATTGAAGATCTCGGCGAGTGCCGGCTCGTCGGCCAGATATTCGAACGCGGGCTTACCGCGCAATTCGGGGATTACAGCCCGGCCCGTCCGCACGGCGTCCGCGAAGTGGCTCCAGTGCTCTCGATGCTCGGGAGCACCCACCCACCGGGCCATGGCCGCCATTGACACCTCAGCGTCGGAACGCAAGGTGTCCGCGAGTGGGGTGAGCTCATAGCGGCCGTCACGCCGGTGACGAAAGATTCCTCGAGTGATCAATGCTCTGAGCAGTCGACCAAGGGCATCGGGGTCGGCGTCAACGGCCGCCGCGAGTTCATCGATCGACAGCGGAGCCTGCGCGAGCGCGTCGGCGACGCCGAGTTCCGACGCCGTAGTGATCGCCTGAGCTGTCCAGGCCCCCGTGATCAGGTCCATCATCGCGGCATGAGGAGGAACCATTCGCTGATGCAAGCGATTGAGGTGATGGCGAGCACGCTCCACTACCCGCACCACTTTGGCCGGAGGTACCTTCGTCGAAGCCATGTTTAGATCCTTTGTCTCGCGGTCATTTGGCTGGTGGCGATGTCCACTCTGGATGCTCAAGGCCGCAGGCCGGTAGCGTCATTCGACCGAGCTCGCAGGTAGGTGCGTTATTCAGGGCGCCGGGTGTTGTCGTCATTTGACTTACCTGCCGACTAGGAAACCGAGGCCGTTGTCGCCGGTCAGGGCTCGATGACCACCTTGATGGTGCCGGCTTTGCGCTCGGCCGCAACCCGCAACGCTTCGGGGGCATCCTCGATCGGGTACCGGTGGCAGCACACCGCGCATCACGCAGAAGTCGGCGCCGGGATCGTCTGGGCCGCTGATGAATTCGACGGTTGGACCTGAATACGTCCATCGGCGTCTACGGGGTTCCAGCTACCACACCGCGAAGTGCCCTGGCCCGGTTCTGGTCAGATTGCATTTTTGTGTCCCGTCTGTTGGGGAAGCGGGATGGCCGTGAACACGCCATCAGGGTCGTAGTGTCTCTTCGCCGCAAGCAGCCGTATAGCGTTGTCGCCGTATGCATTTGCGATCTGTTCGTGATCTTCGGGCCCGAGCAGGTTCTGGTAGCCGCCGGGAAGCGCGTAGGGCGCAAGCGCCGCAGACACCGCGTCGGCCCAAGCGCGATGCGCGGTGCCGTCTCCGGGCGGCCAGCCCGCGACGATCTCGACCATGAAATGTTCACGCCGAGTGGCGAACGCAGTCTCATCGCTACGGATGCGGGTCGATGCACCGTGACAGTGGTGGATGGGCATAAGGGTTCGCGGCGACGTCCGCGTCCGCCCGGCCTCGACGAGCGCATCGATGATCTCGGGCGTGAACTCGGGCAACGTCCGTGTACGAACCGCCCAGTGCATTCCGTCGACGACGTGCGCATCGAACAACCCGAGCATCTCGACATAGGTCATCCGGGCCACCTGCGTCGCGAGCGGCTTCCCCAGTTTCGCCAGGACATCGACGGCACGTTCGCCGACGGCCAGCTCACCGCTCCACGCCGGCGCCAGGAAGAAGTTCGGTTGGCCGTCGGCCCCGGGCAACAGGCCGCTTTGTACCGTCAGCTCATCAGGCGCCGTCGCCAACACCGCACGCAGGCCGCGCCATACCGCCGCGGCCTGCGACCACGGGAACACGATGAGCCCGCCGATCAAGGTGTGTACCGGATGCAGCCGCACACGCATCGACGTGACCACGCCGAAGTTGCCTCCGCCGCCACGCAGCGCCCAGAAGAGCTCCGGCTCGCGGGTCGCATCGGCGATGACGATCCGCCCGTCGGCCAAGACCACCTCGGCACTCAGCAGGTTGTCTAATGCCAGTCCGAACCGACCATTGAGCGGGCCGTAGCCACCACCGAGTGTCAGACCGGCCATCCCAACCACGCCCATGTTGCCGGCCGCGGCAACCAGCCCGTGCCGCGCGGCCGCCGCCACCACGTCAGCGGCGGTGGCGCCGCCACCCACCGTCGCGACTCGTGCCGAGGCGTCCACCGTGACGCCGCGCATCCGGGACATGTCGATAAGCAGGCCGCCGTCACAGAGCGCGCGGCCCGCCCAGTCGTGACCGCCGCCGAGCACCGATAGCGGCAAAGCGCGGTCACGCGCGACGCGGATCGCCTCTTGCACACCGCGCGCTGCCCGGGCCCGCACGCTCAGCGCCGGACGACGCTGCACGGCGGCATTCCAGATCGGGGGCACGCCGTTTGAAATGTGCGCCAAGCCGGGATCGAGCCGCTGCGCCAAATCGCTTGCCGCCGCGGTCACCAAATCGATTGCAGTCATGCACCCAAATGTGCGTCCGCCACACGGTGCGCCGGTAGCGTCATTCGACCGAACTTGCAGCTAGTGGCGTTATTCCCGGCGCATGGCGGTTGTCGTCGTTTGACTTACTTCGGTTCGCGTGAACTTTCGGGGCCCCGGACGCGTTGTAGCCGCTGAAGTTCACTCTGGGACGTTAGCGGCTTTAGACTCGGTTACGGGGCCGGTCATCAGTCGATGGGGGCTGGTTTGGATCTCATCGGACGTGATCATGAACTGGCGGTGATCGCCGCCGCGCTATCGGCGATCCCAAACTCGGGCGCCGCGACGCTGTTCGTCGGCGAACCTGGCGTCGGAAAGACCGCATTGCTCGACGTCGCGGCTAGCGAGGCCACCGACGCCGGCCACCTCGTCGTGCGGGTCACCGGCGCCGAATTCGAGGCCGAAATCGGATACTCGGCGCTGACGCAAGCGCTGCTGTCGCTGGTGTCCTTCATCGACCGGCTTGCGCCGTTTCACCGGAGCGCGCTGGCCATCGCAACCGGGCAGGCGGAAGGCGACCCACCCGAGCGGCTTGTGGTGGCGGCGGCTGCCCTGCGGCTACTACAAGTCGCGAGCGAGGAACGCGCGGTGCTACTGATCGTTGACGACCTGCAATGGGTGGACAGCGCGAGTGCGGAGGTCTTCTTTTTCATCGCCCGCCGGGTCCACGGCTCCATGCTGGGCTTCCTCGCCGCGGCACGAACCGGCTCGAACGCCTTGCTGGGCCACGTCAACCTCGACGAGCGCGAACTTCCCCCACTCGATGACGAGGCCTCGAATGATCTCCTCCAGCAACGGTTTCCGATGCTGTCCGCCAGCGTTCGGCAGCGGCTTGTGACCGAGGCACAGGGCAATCCGCTGGCACTGCTGGAGCTGCCACCCGCACTGGGCGGACGGGCCCCGACCGCGGACGAGGCCATGCCCGCGGCGCTGCCGCTCAGTGCCCGCGTGCAGTCGGTCTTTGCGACCCGGATCGAGGCGCTGCCCGAACCGACGCGCGATGAGCTCCTGCTGGCGAGCCTGGATGCGACCGGCGACTTCGACGTCCTGGGCCGCGCCGCCGGTGACCCGACACTGCATCACCTGCATGCGGCCGAGGACGCCGGTCTCGTCGCGCTGACCGACCACCTGGCGTTCCGGCATCCGCTGACGCGATCGGCGGTCGTCGGCCTGGCCACCGGGACTCAAGTCCGTGACGCCCACCGGAGGCTGGGCGAAGCCTTGGTGTCCAATCCGGATCGTCAGGCATGGCATCTCGGAGAGGCGACGATCGCGCCGGACGAACGCATTGCCGAACTCGTCGAAAGCGCGGCCCGCCGGGCCGTCGCACGTGGTGACCGCAACGCGGCCGCGCGACTGCTGAAGGCGGCCGACCTCACTCCTGACCCGCGAGAGCGCGGTCGTCGTGTTGCCCACGCCGCCTACTTGGGTGCCTTCCAATCGGCGACGGCCGACGCGGCGTTGCGGCTCCTGGAGCCTGGACAGCAATTGCCGCCCAGCTCCGACGAAGCGCTCTACTCCGTGGCGGGCGCCGCCTACGTCACGCTGGTGGGCGAAGGTGACGTCGCGGCCGCGTTCCGTATGCTGCACAACGCCATCGCGGCGGTGGACCCCTGCCAAGTTGTCGGCTCGCCGGCACTGGTTGTCGCGCTCGACATTGCCGGCTATATCTGCCAGCTGCTCGGACGCGCGGATTGCTCCGACGAGTATCGCGGCTTGCTCGACCACCTCGGACCCGCGGCGCCGGAGAGGGTCAGGCTGTTCGTCGCGGCGGTACTGGACCCGGCGCGCACCGCGCTGGGCGCGCTCGACCGCATTGACGCGGCGCTTGCCACGATCGCTGACCTGGCAGACGCCGACGTGGTCGCCTTGGCCGCGACCGCAATCTACACGGATCGTCTCGCCCACATTCGCAAGGCGGTCCAGCGAATCATGGCCTACGCCGGCGACGTGGAGGTGCCGCATGGCGCACCGGCGGGGATCATGTCATGGCTGGCCGACTTTGCCTCCGGGAACTGGGACAGCGCCGAGGCGACGGCGCGGGCCATCCCGCGATTGGGTGATCAAGGCAACCTGTTGTCTGTCGCGTACGTGGAATACCTAAATGGGTTGATGGCGGCTGCGCGGGGCGATGACGCTGCCGTCAAGCAGTCCGTGGACGTCCTCCTGGAAACCGCCGACGCCCGCGACGCTCGATTATGGCGGCTGTATGCGCGTCACGTCCTTACGCTTTCGGCCGCCGGACAAGCGGATTTCGATGCGGTATACCGGCATGCCAGCGCGATCAGCGCCCCGGGTGGGTTCGCGGAACAGACCCCCACTGCGCTGTGGGTGTTCTTCGACCTCGTCGAGGCCGCGGTCCGCACCGATCGCATCGCCGAGGCCCGCCGACACGTCGCCGCCGCGCACGCACTGCACATCGACCGTATCTCGCCGCGGTTGGCAATGCTGGTGACCGCGGCGCGGGCACTGACCGTGTCCGATCCGGCGGACGCGAATGACTTGTTTTTCCGTGCCTTGCGGCCCGAGGAGATCCATCAATGGCCGTTCGACGTTGCGCGGGTACGGCTTTCGTACAGCGAGCGGCTAGCGCACGCGCGGGCCGACGTCGAGGCGCGCAGCCAGCTCGACCTCGCCCGTGCCACATTTGAGCGGCTGCGCGCCCATCCGTGGGTGTCGCGGGTCGATGCCCAGACAGCAGAGCTGATCGACGCGCCCGCGGGCGGCGAAGAGACGGCGGGCCTCACGGCCAAAGAATACGAAGTCGCCCAACTGGCAGCCCGCGGCCTCACCAACAAACAGATCGGCGCCGAACTATTTCTCTCACCGCGCACCGTCGGCACGTACCTGTACCGCGCCTACCCGAAGCTGGGCATCAGCACCCGGGCCGCGCTGCGAGACGCGCTAAGCGGCCGTCAGCCGACTGGCAGCGCACCGTAGCGCGGCCCCAGGCGACGAAAACGGCGAGCGCCATCAGCACCACGTTGACCGCTTCATGGAGGATTTCGTTCTCGCCGAACCTGGATCAGCATCGGGGGAAATCCGTGCATGTGGCAGATATCGTTCCGGCGGAGAGCCGCTGACGTAGCCGCCGCCGTGAAAGTAGAGCACGGTGCGGTCGGGCGGAACGGAATCCATGTCTGGCCCATGGTCGTCTCCGCGGGGCTGCCCGAATCCGCTGCCGCCATCGAAGGACTCGCGACCTTCTTCAAAGCCCACAGTTAGGGCGCATCGTGTCGAAAACCATCGAAACGCTATTGCTGCGCAATCTGCAGGAAGTCTTTGATGAGGGCGATCCCGAACGCCGACGCTCCGCCATCGAGCAGCTGTACACCGAAGATTGCGTCGTCAACCTGCCGCTTGGCCGGTACCACGGGCACGACGCACTCGACAAATCTGCAGTGAGTTGCGCGCCAGCCACCCGAGTTACGTTTACACCCCACACAACGCGCCGACAGCGGTACAGGACGGCGGACGCGTTGACTGGGGTTCTGGACCCGCGGGCGAGCCGCCGCGATACACGGGTGTCGACATCATCGTTGCCCGTGACGCCAAGATTTCAGCCCTTTACGTGTTTCTCGACTCCCCGCCAGTCTGAAGCCGGCCGTCGATGACTTCGCGGTGAGCGTCGGCGACAATGACACCATGCCAGTTCAGTCCTTCGACGACACCAACGCGTTCTATCGGGTGATGCGCAGCTTCGCGTCCACGAAGGTGGGGGTGGCGATCTTCCGCCCGACCGGACACCATCTCGACCGGCTCGTCGCCAAGCTCACCGGCGGCAGAACCAGCTTCACCGGGATCGCGTCCGGCTGGCCGGCGGTCATCCTCACCACCACCGGCGCCAAATCCGGGGAACCCCGCACAGTCGCGGTGTTCGGAATCCCGCACCCCGACGGCCTGGGCCTCATCGCGTCCAACTTTGGCGGCGAAAAACACCCGGCCTGGTACTACAACCTCAAGGCCAATCCCCAAGCCACGGTCTCCGCCGGGCGCGACACCTGGCGTGCCACCGCCCGACTCGCTACGGACAGCGAGCGCGACGAGATCTGGGCGAAGGGCCTCGAGGTCTACCCCGGCTGGCGGAAGTATGAAACGCGGGCCGGCGACCGCCACATCGAGGCGTTCGTCCTCAGCCGGGATTGAATCCAAAGCGCGGCAACCGATTACGCGCCGGGCGGGGTCGCTCTTAGGTGCATCCGCTTACATGGATTCGCCGGCCCGCCCCAACGCAGACACTTACCGGTGGTGGTGGCGGAAAGTCCTGCGGCAGCGGCGCATAGGCGGCCGGCGGCGGCGCATACGTTCCCACCGTATCGGCAATATTGGTGCACCCGCTAACTGAAACACGCCTGCCGACGCTCGCGCAGACGTCGGCGTTGGCCACACCGGAGGGCTGCACGACGGCGCATATCTCGGGAATCGACGTCAGAGCCAACAGCGTTATCCCCGCGGCAGTCCAAGACCGCACCCACAGATTCATCGCGATCTCCTTCCCGTTTTCCACTGCATTCACGATCAGACTTTAGGGAGTGACGCCGTCCTGCCCAATTAATGGAGTCCACTGGCAACGCTGCCTGACGTCGGTCAATGGCTGACGGATGCTCTCAAGGTCGGCTTCCTCTTGCGGGTTGGCGTTGAAGTAGTTCTGCACGTCGTCGCGGAGCTGATCCTTGGGCCGATCCTGAAGGCCGGTGTAGAACCCGTTCACGTCTGGGTGAGTGAACAGGTAGGTCGAGAGCGCCGCCGCAACACCGGCTGCGACACCGGCTACGTCCGCGGCCGTGCAGTTGGGCGGCCGAGGCGGCGGATCAGCGGTGGCGGTCCCCGCGGTAGCACATAACAGCGCGCCGGTAACCGCGCCAGCACCGATCGCGCCGACCACCACCCGGCGCGGAATCATTTCTGAGAGGAACATGCGGGGCTCCTTCAACCACAGTCGCATGTGGCGCACCGACACCCGGGCAGGCCGCGACCCCTGCGCGCACATTGCTCACGTTTGATTCTCGCGGCCGCAGCGCGGCACTCCTGACAGCCACGCTGTTTTCCGATGGGGTGGCCGTGACCGCTGTCGGGCAGCTCGGTCATCGCGTCAGTGTCGCACGGCCAGCCGGTGCGGGCCAGCAGCGATAGCCGGCGCAGCAGCCGTCAAGCGAGGGTGGATTCGCGACCCGGCTCCGGACCGAACTTGAACCGCCGGCCGGTGATCTCCAAGGCGATTACCCGTACGTAGTGAGGCTTCAGCGTTGCAGGCCACGACATCAACGGCGCTTCCTCGGCGTCCAGGATCTCGGCGTTGGCCGTCACCAGATGCGCCCTGCCGTGGATGATCACGCTCCACCCCTCGTCGGCAGTGTGGTCATCGGCCTCGAAAGCCACCCGGTCGGTCATCACGGCGTTGTATAGCTTGGTGCCCTGGGCAGTTCGGAAGAGCACAGTCCGGCGTTGGGTGACGAAGTTGACGGGAAAGATTTCAGCGTGCCCACCCATGACCGTGACCAATCGGCCTAACGGCACGCTCGATAGCAAGCTCCAGCTCTCATCTTCGCTGAGCACGGTCACCGGATCGTCCGCGGACATGATTCACCCTAACGCGATGAGGATTCAGGCGCGGTCACATGTGGCAGGCCGACACCAGTCCCTACAAACTTAACCCGCGGTTCAACGGTGGTATCGGACCGAAATTACCGATTGACCAACCATCGACCTCGGCCAGGCGACCGCGCCAAAGTGATTGGGTAAACGGCTCCCGGCCGCTCAAGAAGGTCAGCCGGCGCCCAGAGTGTGAAGGCAACGCCCAGACCAAGACACCCAACCGCGACGGCGAGACCAGGCCCGGCCCACCGGCGTACAGTCGCCGGGATGGTCAAGCTCGTGTACTGCGTCCGCCGCCGCGAGGACGTGCCCGAAGACGAGTTCCACCGCTACTGGCTCGACGAGCACGGGCCGCTCGTGCGGAGCGTCGCCGACGCGATCGGCGCGGTCCGCTACGTACAGAGCCACACCGTCTCGCCCGAGCTGAACGCGTTGCTGAGGCAGAGCCGCGGTAGCGCCGAGCCGTACGAAGGCATCACCGAGGTGTGGTGGGAGTCGCTCGAGGCGCTTCAGGCCGGAATGGGCGCACCCGAGAGCCTCGAGGCCCAGCGACGCCTCATAGAGGACGAGTCGAAGTTCATCGACTTCGCGCGCTCGTGCGTCTTCATGACCGAAGAGCACGTGATCTTCGGCGGCTAACCGCGGGCCCGGGCAGGATTCGAGCCTGACGGGATGAGAAATCTTCGCCAGCCCTTGTCTGCGTGAAGCCGCCTCTAAGCAGTCATTTCTAGGTCTTGCGCTTGGGCTACAAGCCACCACGAGTCGGTGAGCTACAGCCGAAACCTAATGTGGGGCAGCAGTTTACGCGAGCGCGCGGCCAACGGAAAATTCAGTTAACGCAGCTCGGCGGCGGCGTATGCGAAGTGCGAGCCGACCATGCGAGCGGGGCAGCGTTCGGTGCTGCCACACTTGCGCGCCCCCGCGCGGCATCCCCCGCATTGCCGAAATTTATCCCCGAAGCCTGCATCCGCGTTTAGGGTTTGGGTGCTGGGGCCGCATTTCCATACAAGCAATCATGAAGTTCCTGACTACCTGGGGCGAAGTCGAATCCGCAGTTGCACTCATGAACATCCCGGGGGTTGCCAAGCCCACTGCAATAGGGGGTATCGGCCGAGGCCGATGGTGCGGCCCAGATAACACCAGTGGCCAAGGCTGCCGCTGCAGTGCCGACCGTGGCCATCAATACTCTCGTCTTCACGTGGGATTCCTTTTCTCTGGATACATCCGGCCGCACTTTTTATTGGGATCGACGTCGTGCAGCGGCATGCAGGGACGGTACGTCCGTTCAGCAGGCTTCTGACGTGTTTCTATGAAAAGTCATAGACGCTTGTAACTTCATGCGGGTGCGCGCGGCTGGCGTATGCGAAATGGCGCCGCCATGCGGGAGTCAGCGCTCCGCCCGAGCGAAACGGCGGCGATGAACTTTCCCGGCGATGACGCCCGCTGGCCGATCGCGCGGCGTCAGCGCGTCAAACCAAGCCTTACATGCGTGTAATGCGGGGCCCGCAGAATGGCCCTGTCCCTACAGCCGTCCAATGCAGCGCGCGCCTTCGAATGACG
>Ga0182039_10000666_pt1 | contig 17933 bp, 10 predicted proteins | sample sta12Can44000111_FD_125975 | JGI IMG/M metagenome (GOLD analysis project Ga0182039, IMG submission 125975) | Lab enrichment of tropical soil microbial communities from Luquillo Experimental Forest, Puerto Rico - statanox.12C.anox.44.000.111 | ecosystem: Environmental > Terrestrial > Soil >...
GCACTATCAGCGGCTGTCTCGATAACCAAGTCGATCGGCTTGTTTTTGTGTCTGACGATACGCCCGCCGATGGCAGAGGCGTGCCCGTGGAACAGATAGCGTCGTTTGAAATCCATAAGCGTAGAATTCGCGGCGGACGAGTTGGTGTCTACCGGCTGGGCTCCGACGTTGGCGGTATTCTGCCACACCGAGATGCCACAAGCGGAGCGGTCGTCGATATATCTCGACGCCATAGTGCGGATATAGGCCGCCTCGTTACATGGATTCCACGGATCACTGTCAAAGTTGCCAGAATGGTTGAGCCGGAATCGCGGCGCTCGCCGATTCAGTGCCTGGGAGGTGTCGCCGGCGTCCGATAATCGACAATCCTTGCATTCTTGGGAAGTGCGAAGAGATTCGGATCTGGCTCTGACTGCCTGATGTCAGTCAGGGTGAAGAGCTCGACGCCGTTTCGGGGATCCATCCGCTTCGTCGACAGATTCAATCCCAGCCGAGGTGAATACCAGAATTCCTTGATGATCTGAAGCGGGCGGTCCGTGCCGACGACGGCTCCGTCCGCTGTCGTGATGTCGCGCGTCCCAATCATCTCGATGCCGTTGACCGTTTGCGCTCCCAGATCCTCTCTAACCAAGGAACCGGTTCCGTTTGGCGAGGTACCAGCCGGCAGCAGGGCAGGCCTTGGCGGGACCACGTAGAGTCGGAGCTCGCACATGCGCCCGTCGGGACTGCAGAAGGCGATTGTGTGCGTGAGCGGATCCGCGATCTCCGTCGAGGTCAATCGCGAAGTCGGCTTGTCGTCGCGGGGCGGAACCAGGAATCGCCGTTCTTGAAAAACGCGCCCCTGACCGTCCCGCGCAATCAGCCGGTGATTCGCGAAGATCTGCGTCGCACCGTTCTCCAGGATTCGCGTCCACTCGGTGTTGACCGTCGCCGTAAATGGAGCGTCCGGGAGCGGTGATACGACGATGCTTGTGATCATCGCTCGGGTGCCACCATCGGGCGCGTGGGCAGGTTGGCTCTGGCTCATCGCCAGCGGACCCGACAACACCCCCAAGGTGAGCCACAGAGCCGCAGATCTCATGAACGCCCTCGATGCAGACGCGCGCCCAGGCATTATCGCAGACCTCTCAAACAACAACGTAACGTCGCCCTGAAGTCCGGTTGTGCGCGGGGACTAACTGCTGACAACCGCCTCGCGCCCCAAGCCGTCTAAAAGGCCGTCGCGGAGGATATCCGGGTGGTGTCATCGTTGTTCCAGGACGTGCGCTACGGCTGGCGAACCCTCGTCAGGAGTCCGGGGTTCGCGGCCGTGGCGGTGCTGACGCTGGCACTCTGCATTGGGGCCAACACGGCAATTTTCAGCTTCGTTGACGGTGTCCTGCTCAGGCCGTTGCCTTATCGAGACGCCGATCGAATCGTCCGCGTCCTCGAGAAGCCTCCCAGAGGCGATCGCAACGGCATCTCCACGCTGAACTTCCTGGACTGGCAGCGCGACAACGCCGTCTTCGACTTCATGGCGGCTCAAACCGGCGGCGCCGCGACATTGACCGGCAACGGCGAACCGATGCAGCTCAGAGGCGCGCGAGTTTCCGCTCGTTACTTCGACATCTACGGCATCCGCGCTGAGCGAGGTCGAACGTTCCTGCCCGGCGAAGATGAGCGCGGAAAACATCACGTGGCGCTCCTCAGCCACGTGCTCTGGGTCAACCAGTTTGGGGCGGATCCTTCGATCGTCGGTCGAACGATTCTGCTCGATAACGAGCCGCATACCGTCATCGGCGTGCTGCCCGCCGGAAGCGCGTTCGATCGCGCCTTCAATCAACTCTGGCGGCCGCTCGCGTTCGAGCCGTCGAACATGACTCGCAACTTTCATTGGCTGGTGTCATTCGCGCGTCTGAAGCAGGGTGTCTCCCTCCAGCAGGCACAGGCGTACATGAACGCGATTGGCGCGCGGATTGAACGAGATTTTCCCGACTCAAACAAAGGATGGGGCGTGATCGTCGAGCGCTACGGGGACACGCTCGTTGGGTCAGACATGCGGACCGCCCTGCTCGTGCTGATGACGGCCACGGCGCTGGTCCTCCTGATCGGGTGTGCGAACCTCGCGAACCTCGCGCTGGCGCGCGGCGTGTCGCGGGAGCGCGAGGTCGCCATTCGAGCGTCGATGGGCGCGGGGCGCTGGCGGCTCGTCCGCCAGTTCCTGACCGAGAATCTGCTCCTCTCGCTGTGCGGCGGCGTGCTCGGTCTCGCGGTCGGATATGGCGCGATGCATTGGTTGCAACTGTTGGTCCCACCGTTCTCGTTCGCGCGTGAGGCGCAGATCACAATGGACGCACGCGTGCTCTTGTTTGCGCTCGCCGTGTCGGTTGCAACCGGATTGCTCTTCGGAATCGTCCCCGCCTGGCAGGCCACGTCACCCGAGTTGACGAGCGTCATGAAGGACGGCGGCCGCGGGTCGACGGATCGGGTCTCGCGAAAGCGGCTGCGCGATGCCTTGATAGTGGCGGAAGTGGCACTGGCGTTCATCCTGCTCGTCGGATCCGGGCTCATGATGCGCAGCTTTTTCCGCCTGCTCAACGTGGAAACCGGCATCGACTCCACAAATGTGCTGACCATGGGGTTGCCTGTCACGCCGGAACGGTTGCCTGACCCGGCACGACTGAACCTGTATCTCCGGCAGATTCGGACCGCGGTCGATACTCTACCAGGCGTGCGCGAAACCGCCTGGAGCTGCTCGCCACCGATGCAGGGCGCCTGCTACGGCATGCCCATGCAGGTCGCGAGCCGGCCGGTAGTAGATCGCGCGAACCGACAGGGAGGGTTTGTCAAGATCGTGAGCCCGTCCTATTTCTCAGCGCTCAGGCTTAAGATGGTTCGCGGCCGCGCGCTCTCCGACCGCGACACGAGCAGCGCGCCGCCGGCGCTGGTGATGAACGAGCGCCTCGCCAGACGCGAGTTCCAAGACCGGGATCCCGTCGGCGAGCGCCTCCTGATTCAGGAAATCATTCCCGGCAAGACCGAACTTGGATCGGAAATCCCATGGCAGGTCGTCGGCGTCGTTCGCGATGAGAAGGTCAACGGCATTGCCGACGATCGCAGTGCCGGCGTGTATGTCTCCAACGAACAAAGCCCCGTATATTTCCAGACACTCAACGTTCGAACGAACGTGGCTCCGCTCACGCTCCAGAAGTCAATCGCGGCGGCCATCCACAGCGTCAGCAAGGATCAAGCCCTGACCGACATCCGGACGGTCGATCAGATCAAAGAGCTGTCGATGGCCAACAAGCGACTGCAAGCGGCCCTGCTCGTCATCTTCGCCGCCGGCGCGCTGCTACTCGCTGCGATCGGCATTTACGGCGTGCTCTCGTATTCGGTGGCCCAGCGCACGCAGGAGATCGGTATTCGAGCCGCTCTCGGCGCCACGCGGGGAAACCTCCTCCAGCTGATCCTGAGCCGCGGTGTGGTCCTCACGATCGTCGGGCTCGCCCTCGGAGTCTTCGGCTCGCTCGGTTTGACCCGTCTGATGACCGCTTTGCTCTATGGCGTTGGCGCGCGCGACCCGGTGACGATGGCCCTCGTCGCCGCGTTATTGGCCATCGTGGCCTTGACCGCCTGTTACGTTCCTGCCCATCGAGCGACCAGGATCGACCCATTGGTCGCGTTGCGGTATGAGTAACGGGCCGAGCTGGAGGGGCGCGACGCGCATTACTCCGAATCCGTCGGGTCGCGATCAGCGGCCGCCGCGCGCGGCCGCCGAAGACGCTTGTGTCGGGGGCATGAGCGATGACACGTAAGCTGCAATGCTGACCAGGTCGTCGTCGGTGAGCTGTGCAACGACGGGCACCATCAGCTCGGCCCACTCACCACGGCGGGCTCGCGCTTGCATGTCGTACATCTGGCGCGCGAGATAGGACGGAGACCGGCCGGCAATTCCTGGGACGGGGCCAAGGCCCCGCAGGTCGGCGCCGTGGCACGTACCGCAGGCCTCGGTCCGTCGGTTTCCGCCTGTGCGCACGAGGGCCTCGCCCTTCTTGAGGCTGCCGACCGGGGCGTACGCGACGAAGCCGGATCTCGGGTCCCGCAGGATTTCCGTGCGCTCAGGGTTCTCGGGTGTTTCGACAATCCGTGCGCCGATCGGTTCGGTATCGTGCCCCTCAACCGGGATCCAGATGCCGCCGCGGCTCACCATTTTCGGTACCGTGCTGGCCTCGACGACCCTGATCCAAGGCGTCCATTTCATCGAGCCGAAGTATTCAGCGGTCTCCTTGATCTCGTCCGACGTCATGGCCTTCGCGATCGCGATCATCACGTTCGTGTTGGCCTTGCGCGGCTCCGCGCTCTTGCGCAAGCCCGCGCGAAAGTCGTTCATGGTCTGGGTGAAATAGGAGACAGGCAATCCGGCGATGCCGGCGTTCTCTTGGCGTCCCTTGCCGTTGGGATAGTGGCAGAGGCCGCACGCCCGGACATCCGGGCGCCGACCGTGCGCCACGACATCAGGCATCGCCGGGTGATCGCCCGGAAACCAGTCCGCCGGACCGAACGGATCGGAGATCTGCTGGCGCGTGAAGCTCAGCGCGCTTCCAGGAATTTGCTTCATCGAGGTGTCAGCAGGCGGCGCCGGGCTCGTCTGGCCGCTCGGAGGTGCCTGAGGGATGGCGTACGCCCAGTCGGGGACGGCTGGGGCGGCCCTGAGGAATAGCGGGGCGGCCAGCCCCACGGCCACGACAGAGATGGCGGTATGTGTGCGCATCGAGAAACCCCTCCCGACGCGCGATTTTACGTCCTGCGGCTTCGTTTGCGCGGGAATTTCGGGACCGAGCAGGCTGCTATACTCCGCCACTATGAAGAGCGTTCTGATCCTCGCTATCGGGCTCGCAACGGTGTCCGCTCGAGCCGACGCGCCACAAGCCGCGACCTACAAGACCGAAACGGACTTGCTCGGCGCCCTGGCAGCCGGCCAGGCGACGCCTGACATGCTGACATCACCGATCTCGATTACCGATCGCCATCGGATCAACATCGTACGACGCACGAAGGCCGCAGGCGCCGTGGCACACGACGGCTTTGTCGAGCTGCACCAAATTGTCGAGGGTTCAGGAACGCTGGTCACGGGCGGTACGATCCTGCGCCCGGCTACGGGGTCCGGCACTGGCGTTGCGACGATCCAGAACGGCGTGAGCAAACACGTCAATAAGGGTGATGTGATCTTGATTCCCGCTGGCTTGCCGCACTGGTACAAAGACCTCGACGGGACGATCACGTATCTCGAGGTGCGCTGGGAAGAGAAATAATCAAGTGGCCGGGCACACGTTCCCGAGGAACCCGGACCCGCCGCAGTAGCTCACGTCCTGGAGTTGGACGAGAATTCCGTCCGGATCGGTGAAGTACAGCTCGGGCGTTCCCTCCTTCGCGCCGCCCCGATTCTCCATGCGCAGGCTCACGTACGAGCGCATCGGACCCACAGGGCCGTTCTGGCCCTCACGCGGCTTGATGCCGTAACTCTCGAGCGTCTTGAGGATCTGATCGGGATTGAAGCCGTCAAGGCTGAAGCAGAAGTGGTTGATGCTGGCCGGACGGGCAGGCGCGGCGGCCGCCGCGCCTCGTCCGGCTCCGCCGCCGGCAAACATGAGAAACTCGACGCCCGCTCCAACCGCCAACGTCGGCGACGCGGGCCCCTGAAAAGAGCGGATGGACATGCCGAATACCTGCTGATAGAACGCGTTGGACCGGGTGGCATCCGCAGCAAAGACGGTGCAGTGGCTGTATCCTTTCAGCGAGATCAGCCCCTTTTTCGGCGAGGGCTCGGCCGGCGTGCAGACGCTGCCGAGCGGTCCGGTCCCGCCGCAGTAGCTCACATCCTGAAGCTGGAGCACGATGCCGTCCGGATCGCCGACATACACCTGCGGCGTGTCGGCGCGCATGCTAACGAGCACCTTCATCGCGCCACGCTCATCGCTCTTGGCAACGCCATGCTCGATCAGCGTCTTCACGATGCGGTCGACGTTGAACGCCTCGACGCTCAGACAGTAATGATCAATCTTCGCCGTGGCGCCGCCCTCGCCGCTCGATAAGGCGAGATGCTGCGGCCCGGAGCCGACCCGCAATTGCACACCGGTCGATCCGGTCCGTCCTTGGACCGGCATGCCGAACAAGCCCTGGTAAAAGTCGATCGAACGTTTGAGATCGGAAACGGTCAGGTTGACGTGGTTGAACGAGCGTAACTTGATTGGTGCGTTGGCCGTTTGCGCGATCACTCTCGGCGCCATCATGAGGGCAGGCAGCGAGACGAGAAAGCTGCGGCGGTCGAGGGCTGACGTCATAGTGGCGCTACGTTACCAGACCTGAGTGCCGGATTCGAGTCCTTCCTATCGTTGTTGAGCATTCGATGTCGGCGCCGAGCTCATACCGTTCCACGGTGGGGGCGTCAGACCCAGCAGGTGCTGGACGAAAAAGTCGAACCGTTTGTGGTCGCCGTACGGCGCCGTCGGATCGTTACCGCGTCCGGCCGGATGATTGGCACCTGGAACGACGAGCAGATCGAAATTCTTGTTGTGCTTGATCAGCTGATTGACGACTTGCAGCGTCGAGGAGGGATCGACGTTCGTGTCCAGCTCGCCGACCACCAGCAACAGGTCGCCTTGGAGACGATACGCGTTGTCGACATTCGATGAAGCCGAATACTGCGGACCGATGGGCCAGCCCATCCACTGCTCGTTCCACCAGATCTTGTCCATGCGGTTGTCGTGGCACCCGGCATAGGCGATGCCGGCTTTGTAGAAGTCCGGGTGGAAGAGCAATCCGCCGAGCGCGTTCTGCCCGCCTGCCGATCCGCCGTAGATGCCGACGCGCGTAATGTCGTAGAAGGGATATGTCGCGGCGACGGCCTTGTGCCACAGAATCCGATCCGGAAAGCCCGCGTCGCCAAGGTTCTTCCAGGCAACGTCATGGAACGCCTTCGATCGATTCGAGGTGCCCATGCCGTCGATCTGGACGACCACAAACCCGAGCTCGGCCTGTGACTGCATCTGGTTGTACGCAGAGAACGATTTCGGGACGAATGACCCCTGCGGCCCCGCGTAGATGTTTTCGATGACCGGATATTTCCTCGACGGGTCGAACCGGGAGGGACGGACGATGATGCCCCAGATGTCAGTGGTGCCGTCGCGTCCTTTTGCCACGAAGACCTCGGGGGCCTTCCAACCCGCTTGCTGGAGTTCCGTGATATTGCCGCGTTCGAGTGTCGCCACCAGCGCGTTGTCGTCTGACCGTCGCAGCTCCACGATGGGCGGCACGTCGATGCGCGAGTAGGTGTCGACGTAGTACTTCATGTCGCTGGTGAAAGCCACAGCGTGATTCGCGTCCGCTTCGGTCAGGCGCGTCAGGCCGGATCCGTCGAAGTTGATCCGGTAGTAGTTCGCGAAGTACGGGTCCTTGCCGGGATACATGCCGCCGGCGCTGAACCAGATCTGGCGTCGGGCGGGATCGACGTGCTGCACAGCGCGCACGACCCAGGGTCCCTTCGTGATCTGATTCTTCACTCCGCCGGTTGCGCCGTCGTACAGAAACAGGTGATTCCAGCCGTCGCGCTCCGACATCCAGATGACTTCCTTGCCGTCGTCGACGTCGTAGCGGAACGCCTTTCCTGAGTCGGTGAGGCTGCCGTTGGCCGTCCGGTAGGTGAAGAACGTCTTCGGCTCTTCCGAGATCAAGGCGCGCGCCTTCCCCGCAGCTCCCTCCACCTCGATCACGCGGTAGACCTGATGACCGCGCTGGTTGTACTCGAACGTGAACGCGCGACTGTCGCGCCGCCACACCAGCTCGGACACCGCGTACGCGTTCGGAAACAGCGCGTTGTCAATCGTCACTTCCCGATTCGAGTCGATCAGGAAGAGCACCGGCTGCTCGACATCGAGGACATCGCCCGGCTTGGCATACGCGATCGAGGAGAACTTCGGCTGCAGTTGATCCTCGGGCGACGACTCGATGTAGTGAACCTGACGATGGTAGCCAGGTTTAACTCGGTACGCCGCGAGCTTCTTCGCATCAGGTGACCAGGCAATCGAGGACAGATCGTAGGCATCGCCCTCCGATCCGTCCGTGCTGAGCCTCGTGAGGGTGTGCGTGCCGGCCGGTCGTATCACGATGTTGAAGTTGTTGACGAGCGCCTCCCATTTTCCATCGGGCGATACGCGCGGCGAATCGTCTTGGCGGCGGCGGCCGACGCCGAGTCCGGCGCCCGTGCGCGCGCCTGCCTCGAGCTTGCGGCAGTTTGCGTCAGCGACGGTGCACCGATACGGTGCGCCGTCGACGTTGGCCGTGAACGCCGACCCATCGGCGGTGAACACGATTGCGTTGAAAGGGAGGGCGGTCGCCGTGTAGGCGTTGCCGGCGGCGAGCGAGAGCGACGCCGCAATCTTCTCCTGATCGAACGCCGGCTGTCGCTGCTGGGTATCGGCATCGACAATGAAGAAGAGCTCGGCCCCACGCACCATCTTGCGGTACCAAAAGCGGTGCGTCGATCCGATCGCGGTCGCGGGACCGGCGATGTCGACGGCCATCGATTCGTAGGTGGTCCGAAGCGCTTCCGCACGCACGTAATCCGCGGGGGTGACCTGTGCCCTCGTGACACCTGGCCGCCCGAGGGTCAGGAGCAGGGCCACGACGAAAGCCGTCGCAAACCGATGAGAAACGGGCGATGACATGGAGAGCCTCCCGGTCGCGCGCCGCCGGCGCACCGTGGGAATTGTAATGGCGGGCGGCGCTAAGTATCCTTGCGGCAATGAGAATCTCGAGGTTGATTGTCGGCGCACTTTGGGGCGCATGCCTTGTGGCCGCGACGTTCGCCAAGCAGCCGTTGGGGTCACCAGCACGGGAGCCGCGCGGGGATGACCTGCCGAGCCAGCCGCCTTCGCCCGCCGCGCCCGGGCGGCTTCCTCTGCCCGATGGGTCCAACTCCGACGGGTTGCGGTTCCGTTACATGGGGCCCGAGAGCGCCGGGCGGATTGCTGCGGTGGTGCGAGTCCCGGGCAACAGCCAGACCTCCCACGCAGGCGCGGCGTCAGGCGGCGTGTGGAAGACGACGGACGGCGCGAAAACGTTCGCACCGGTCTTCGACGATCAGCCGGTCCAGGCGATTGGCGCCCTTGCGCTTGCACCGTCCGATCCACGCGTCGTGTGGGCCGGCACGGGCGAGGCCTGGATGATCCGCGATAGCGACGTCATGGGCGACGGGGCGTACAAGTCTGTCGACGCCGGCAAGACGTGGACGAACATGGGCCTTGCCGAAACGGGTCGCATCGGCCGGATCATCGTCCATCCCGCCAATCCTGACATCGTGTACGTGTGCGCGTTGGGGCGTGCGACCGGTCCGCAGCAGGAGCGAGGTGTTTTCAAGACGAATGACGGCGGACGCAGCTGGCAGCGCTCGCTGTTTGTCGACGAGAACACGGGCTGCTCGGGTATGTCGATGGACGCAAAGGACCCGAACGTGCTCCTGGCGGGCACCTGGCAGGTCGAGCTGCACACCTGGATCGAGAACAGCGGCGGCCCCGGCAGCGCCGTCTACATCACACGCGACGGTGGCGCGACTTGGAAGAAGCTCGAAAGCGGCCTGCCGAGGTCGCCGCTCGGCAAGATCGACGTGGCAATCGCGCGCTCAGACGTGAAACGGATGTATGCGCTCATCCAGACAGCGAACCAGGGGTCCCTCTGGCGATCGGACGACGGCGGAGTGGCATGGCGCGTCGTGAGTTGGGATCGCACGCTCATCGGACGCGCGGGCTACTACATTCGCGTCGACGTCAATCCGGCGAACGCGGACGAGGTGCTCGTCGCCAACAGCAGCTTTCACCGATCGCTCGACGGCGGCGAGACCTTCACGATCAACGCCGGTGGCGGATGCGGAGACTGCCACGACATCTGGATGGATTCCAAGAATCCTGATCACTGGATCGCCACCGGCGACAGCGGCATGGGCATCACCACGGATCACGGAAGAACCTTCAACCAAATCGTGCTGCCCATCGGCCAGATGTATCACGTCGCCACCGACAACCAGGCGCCATATTGGATCTACAGCAACCGGCAGGACGACGGCACCATGCGCGGGCCGAGCGACTCGCCGGTCGCCGTGCCGAACGTTCCCTCGTACGCGGGCAACACCGGTGTCTCTTCTGGGCTCGCCGACGAAGCTGGAGGGGGAGTCGGGCGGGGCGGACGCGCAGGCGGCGGACGCGGAGGCGGCGCTGGTGGGCGAGGCGGCCGCGGCGGGCGGGGTGGAATCGGCGCCACGCCGTGGCAGCCGAACCTGGGCGGTTGCGAGTCGGGCTTCACCTTGCCGGATCCGACGAACGCGGACATCGTGTGGGCGAGCTGTTACGGCAACGAGGTGACGCGATGGGACGCGCGGACGAGGCGCGCGCGTTCAGTCAGTCCGGGAATGCACACGCTCGACTCGGCGCCGACCGACATCCCGTACCGCTGGCATTGGACGCCACCGCTTGCGATCGATCCGTTCGACCACAACACCGTCTACTACGGGTGCCAGGTGATCTTTGCGACTTCGAATGGCGGGCAGGCGTGGAACACGATCAGCCCGGATTTATCGAGCGGCGACAAGAGCCGAGTGGTGTCGTCGGGCGGTATCATCGGCGACAACCTTGGTCAATTCTACGGAGAGGTCGTGTTCGCGATTGCACCGTCAGAGATCCAGCGGGGGCTGATCTGGGCCGGCACGAACGACGGCCAGGTCTGGTACACGCGCGACGCTGGCGCGAAGTGGACCAACGTCACCGAGAATCTTGCCGGCCTGCCAGCCTGGGGCACAGTGCGGAAGATCGAGCCGTCGCACTTCGACCCCGCGACGGCCTACGTCGTGGTCGACCTCCACTTGATGGACAACCGCGACCCATTCATTTATAAGACGACCGACTTCGGCAAGACCTGGAAAAAGATCAGTGGCGGCCTTCCATCGAAACATCCGCTCGCGTACGCCATGTCCATCGCAGAGAACCCCAACCGGCGGGGCATGCTTTTCGCCGGAACGGGCCACGGTTTCTTTTATACGCTGGACGAGGGCGCCACCTGGAAATCCTTGACGGAGGGGCTGCCCGCGGCACCAGTGACTTGGATGACCGTCCCGCGGCTATGGCACGACGTGGTCGTATCGACGTACGGCCGCGGTCTCTTCATTCTGAGCGACATCACCACGCTCGAGCAATCAGATAAGGTTCGGACCGACGAATCGGTGTACGTCTACGATCCCCGGCCGGCGTTCCGGCTGGCGCGTGGCGGGCGCGCCGAGTTCCTCTATCGCGCAAAAGCGGCGCCGGCGGAACCGGCTCGAGCGGAGATCCTCGACGCAGATGGCGCGGTGATCCGAACGCTCGAGGCGCCGGGACGCGCGGGGCTGAACAGGCTTGTCTGGGATCTCCGTTACGACCCGCCGCACCAGGTCGCCTTCCGCACGACGCCGCCCGACAACCCCCACATTTGGGAAGAGCCGCGGTTCAAGGGCAGAGAAACGCGCCCATTGGTGCATTGGGGCATCGAGACTGCGCAGGTCACCGGCCCGATCGTCACGCCGGGGCGATACTCGGTTCGGCTCCGAATCGGCGGCCAGACGTTCACTCGCCCGCTCGAGGTGCATAAGGATCCGTCGATTCCCGTGTCGGACGCCGACCTTATGGCATCAACTGCCATGCAGATCCGCATTCGCGACGACATGAGCGCGGCGGCCGACATGGTGAACAGTCTCGAGATCCTCCGAAAGCAGATCGAAGACGACTTGAAGGCGAACGCCGGCAAGCCCGATGTCGAGCGGGCGCTCCGCGACATCGATCAGAAGCTCCTCGCAGTCGAGCTGCGGCTCGTGTCCCGGACGGAGATGTACAGCGACGACAAGTGGTACGTGGAGTCGTACAGGGTGTACCAGAACCTGATTTGGCTGAACGGCGTCGTCAACAGCGGCGCAGGCGACGTCGCGGGCGGTGCCGACGAGCGGCCAACGGATGCGTCCGTCGGCGTGCTTGACGGGCTGAGCAAGGAGCTGAACGCCGCGAAGGCGGAGTATCGGTCCGTGATGGATCGCGAGGTGCCCGCCTTCAACCGAACGGCGGCCGGTCTCGGGATCAAACCGCTCAACATTCCCAGACTATGAAGCGGTTCCGTGGTGACGTGCCGCGAACGTCAGGGGCTCGTTATTTGATGACGACCTGATCGAATCCAAGGCCCTTCAGAAACGTGCTCAGCGTTGTGCGGGCGTTAGTGGTCGCTGTTGACAGGATGCCGGCATCGAGCGCGGCCTGGCGGACGTCGTGCTCAGCCTCGCGCCGCACGTCGGATTCCAGGTTCGGATCCGTCCGGGTGAAGAGACCCGTCTCTCGCACGTACACACGTGTGCGATCGTTGTCGATCCGCGTCGCGAATATTTCCGCGGGCGGAATCGAGATTTCGATTGCTCGTCCGCTGATTTCGACCCGACCGTTCTCGACACGATCTAGATCGACTCCCGCCGTGACTTCGCCGTAGACGATCAGCAGGAGGCGATCTCCCGCCAACAGCTTCGGCAGGTAGCGACTCTCCTGACCGCCCGACACGATTTTGTCCATCCCGTACACGACGGTTTCGAGTCGCTGCAGCTGCCGGATGTGATGCACCACCGTTGGCCGGCTCGTATCGATGCGAGTGCCGGATCCTCGAGCGAGCCAAAACATAGTGGCAGCTATGGCGGCGGCAAGCGCGAAGCCGAGGGCGAAACTGGGCATTTTCTTGATCATGGGGATTGAGAGCCGGGGGGCAGATCCCAGTTAAATCCTTTCAAGTCTCAGAATCAAGTCCACGCCGAAGACTGGCGTTAGCTCTCGAGAGCACGCGACGGAGCGGCGAAAGGGGTCGTGATGTCGAACGCGAAAGGCGAGAAGGGCACGCGCGGTCAGTTCGGCGGCGGGTGATCTCGGGAAGGCGACCGCTACACACCAGTGACGCGCGCCATCAGATGATCAAGTTGCGCACGTAACGCCACGCTGATTCTGCGTTGCTCGTCGCAAACGAGCCGGAGGTCCGTGATGAGCATTTCAAGACGCGCGACTCGATTTTCGAGTTCGACAGATTTGTAATGCTGAGGAAACTCGTCGGCAGCCGTTGAGCGTGTCGGTTTGCCTGTGAACTGGCGGCGAGGCACGCGAGCGAATCCTAGCGAAGAACGGCTGAACTTGTCAGCGATCAAACGCCGAAACGGCTGGTAGAAATTATGCGGGAACCAACTCAGCCGTTGCTGTGTGCGGTCCTTGGCGCTACCCCATCGTGGACTGTAGCCGCTCCAGCACCGAGTTGGCGTGGGCGTTGCTCGCGGCGTGTTTCTAAGTCGCGTGGCATTCCGACTGGCGAGGACTATTGTGACGGCGTTCGGAGCCGAGCCGTTTGAGCATCCTTCGGAAAAGAGACTGCCTCTCGTTACGCAGGTGGCCGCCGGAGTGTGCTTCCATGATTTGAATGGTTTGCGCAGCACAGCGATCGCAGATGTACACTCGGGCGGCAAATAGCCGGACCGGACCGGCCACGAGCTTAGCGACTTCCGAGTCCCTTCGACCGCAGAACGAGCAGCACAAGGTTCCCGACAGCATGGGCACACCTCCGATTCACCCGTGACACTTCTCGGATCTTCCCATGAGCCTATCACGCATCAAGACGATCAGCGAGTGGGTGGAGCGCAGCGCTAGTGCGTGGTGATCTTCATCCTTCCACTTGCTAATGCCGTGCGGCTTCAGTGTTGCGGGCGAGGAGATAGTTTGCGCCGGCGATCGTGCTGTCACTGTCCAAGCACGGGACGCCGCGCCTGCCAATGCGCGGCCAGCTCGTACGCGTGAGCGAGCCGCAGGACGACCGCGTCGGCGCCTAAAGGCCCACAGATTTGCAGACCGATCGGAAGCCCTGATGCAGTAAACCCACACGGGATCGAAATCGTCGGCCAACCGTACACATCGAACGGGGATGTGTTACGTATCGTGGGAGTCGCCTTCTCGATGGAAGTCTCCACGTCCGTGCTGACCTCCGCGATGGTCAGCGGCGGGATGGGAGTCGTGGGAGTGATAATCGCGTCCACCGTCTGAAAAATCTGCCCGCTTGTGCGACGGGTGTAGGCGAGCTCCCGGCGGGCTTGAATGTAGGCCGACGTTGTGACGTCGGCGCCGGTGCGGATTCTCCTCAGCGTCTCAGGCTGGTAAAGCTGCGGACTCTTTGCAACGAATTCGGCATGGTACGCATACGCTTCGGCCGCTCTCACCGTTGCTCGCAGCGGCTCCTGCGTGCTGGCCGACATCGCAACGTCGCGGAGCCCTCCCGTCAGTTTTTCCAGCGCTGCCAAGGCGTTGCCTACCGCGGTCTCAATCTCCGAGTCGAGATTGGTGAAGAAAAAGTCGCGTGCGACTCCTATCCGCAAGCTCGAAGGCGGCATGCGGAGGGCGGCGTAGTAATCCGGTACCGTCATCTGAACGCTCGTCGTCTCCTCCTGATCGTAGCCGGCGATTGCCTGAAGCAGGAGAGCGGCGTCGGCGACAGTGCGGGTCATAGGCCCGACATGGTCGAGCGACCAGGAAAGTGGCACCACCCCGCGGTTGCTCACCAACCCATACGTGGGTTTCAGACCGACGATGCCGCAGAAGGCCGACGGCTGCCTGATCGAGCCTGCCGTATCCGACCCGAGCGCTCCATAACACAACTCGGCCGCCACCGCAGCGGCCGAGCCGCCGGACGAGCCGCCAGCGATATGGTCAGGTTTCCACGGGTTGTGCACCGCGCCAAAGTGCGAGACGACCGAGGTGCCCCCGAAGGCGAACTCGTGCATGTTGGTCTTGCCGACGAGGACGGCGCCAGCCGCCTTCAGCTTCCGCACCACTTCCGCGTCGTCCTTGGGGACACGATCTTTAAAGAGGGCGCTCGCGGCCGTGGTTCTGACGCCGGCAGTGTCGAACAGATCCTTCAAGGCGATCGGAATGCCGTGCAGCGGCCCGCGCCACTTTCCCCGCTGAATCTCGGTTTCGGCCGCCTTGGCCTCGGCCAACGCAGATTCGCCAGTAATTGTGATGAACGCGTTCAGCGTCGGGTTCAGTCGTTCGATCCGGGCGAGGCACGCCTTGGTCAGTTCCACTGGCGAGATCTTCTTCTGGCGTACCAGTTTGCTGGCGTCCCCGAGGCTCAGGTTGGGGAACGCGGCGTTCTGGTCCTGGCTGGCCGGCCGGGTTTCCATCAGGAGCGAAGCAGCCGTTCCGACCAGGGCAGACTGGATGAACTCCCTTCGCGATATATCGTTGGAGACCGACATCGTGCGTGCGCGCTGGGCGGCGAGGCTCATATTCCGCTAGCTGTGGTCAGGCACCGGATCGTTTGGCCTGAGCCACGCCCATGCCCGCTCTCGATCCGGAAAGATCCTGACATCGAGCGGAACGCCCTTCAGCTGCAGAAGCTGCGCAAAGACGCGTGCCACGGCAAACGCGATCGGTTTCGCTGTGACGATGGCGAGTCTCCGAGGGCCGGCGACAGGCAGATGTTGTCGGAGGATCGCGATAACCTGCCGCAACTCTCTAAGCTTTGGTGTGGATTGCGCGTCAGTGACGTCAAAGAGCGCGCCGGTGCAGAATTCATAACCGGGTTCTCGTAACCATCCGAGCATCGTTTCGACACGTTCTGTCTGCGTGATGACTCCGTGGCCATGAATGAACAACAGTCGAAAGTCCGGATAAATGTAGAAACGCATGGGCATGGCGCGTATCCAAGTTCGGTCAGTGTGGGCTAGACGACAACTCGCGCGGCCCAGAGGGCAGATGCGTCGTCAAATAGCGGGTCAGGAGGTGGAACAGATGCGGTGACGTTCCCGCTCCCTCTGCGATCGCATGTGTGCGACCAGGATAGGTCATGAAGTCGAAGGGCTTGCCGAGCTCGATCAGCCGATTCACCAACAGTTCAGAACCTTGGTAATGGACGTTGTCGTCGCCGGAGCCGTGCACGATCAGCAGGTCGCCTTTTAGCCCCTCGGCGAAGTTGATTGCGGAGCTCTGTTTGTATCCCTCCGCGTTCGTGTCCGGCAGGCCCATGTACCGTTCCTGATAGATAGTGTCGTACAGCCGCTGATCGGGAACTGGCGCCACTGCCATGCCGACCTTGTACAGCTCTGGCGATCGAAACACGAGATTCAGCGTGTTTGTGCCACCACCGCTCCATCCCCATACCGCCACACGATCGAGATCGACATACGAGCGATTGGCGGCGAGCCACCGGATAGCCTCGGTCTGCTGCTTCGACGAGAGGACGCCCACCGCCCCGTACACGGCTTTGCGCCATTGGCGGCCGCGCGGCGCCGGCGTGCCGGCATTGTCGAAGCTCACGACAAGATACCCGAGGCTCGCGAGATAACGGTGATAAAGCACCGTTTGATCGCCCCATCCATCTACGACGGTCTGCCCCGCAGGTTCACCGTAGACGTACACGATCACGGGGTAGCGCTTCGACGCAACGAAGTCCGGCGGTTTCAGCATGTAGCCGTCGACGACGACGCCGTCGCCGGCGTTCGCCTTGAAGTAGTCGACGGGGGGTTTGACCAGCGCCGCGACTCTCTGCTTCAGCTCGGCGTTGGCGTCCGTCACGGTCACGACGTGGTGGCCGGGGAGACTCACCAATTCGCGGATGCCCGGATCGTCGAAGCTGGAGAAGCGGTGAAAGGCGTATCGCCCGTCCGGCGAAATGGCGTACGCGTTCGATCCCGCGAACGTCCCCGGCGTCACGCGTTCAGGATTCGCCTTTCCATCGAGCGGTGCGCGGTACAGATAACGCTGTGTCGCGTTCTCGGGTGACGCCACGAAGTACAGCCAGCCACTCTTCTCATCCACTCCGGCCACCGAGACCGCGTCGAAGTCGCCGCGCGTCAGGAGCGTCTCCCGTCCCTCCCGCGTCACGCGATATACGTGCATCCATCCATCCTTTTCCGACGTGACGAGGAACTCGGCGCCGTCCCGGATCGGACGTACGCCGGAGCCGATGGTGACGAACGCGTCGTCGTGATCTACCCACATCTGCCGCACCGATCCGGTGTGGGCGTCAGCTAGGAGAAAGCGATCGATGTTCTGCAACCGATTCAGCTGCTGGACGACCAGTGTGCGCGGATCCGCCCACTGCATCCGCGCCACGTAGTGCTCGCGGGGGTCGCCCGGAAGCTCCATCCACATCACGGAACCGCCGCCGTTCGCCTGAACGACTCCCGCGCGCACCGACGAATTCCTGGTGCCTGCAAGCGGATATGGGATGTTCACGACCAGCGGGTACCGTCCGGTCTCCGGATAGGGAATGCTGGTGACGATTTCGCGATCCTTCCCGAGGTAGTACTCGAGCGGGAAGTTGCCGACGCCGTGCATGTCGAACTGCCAGAACCCGATGTGAGTGCCGTCCGGGCTCCACGCGTAACAGTCGTGGAGATCGAGCTCCTCCTCGTTGACCCAGTCCGAGCCGCCATTGACAACGAGGTCGGCGCCGTCGTGCGTCAGTCGCATCGTGCTGCCGGAGGCGAGATCCTCGACGTAAATGTCGTTCTGGCGCACGTAGGCGACCTTCGTCGCATCGGGGCTGAACTTCGCGTACATCAACGTGGCTGCGGGCGCATCGCCCCCGATTTTCCTCATCCGGCCGGACCGCCTGTCGAGCAGCCAGTAGTCGCCGCGCGTGTTGGTTCGCCAGACGCGACGGGTGTTGGTGAAGATGAGCACGCGCTGACCGTCGCGGGACCACGACAGGCCCGCGATGTCGAGCGGCGCCGTTGCGCCCGGCGGCGTGAGCTGTACCGGCGTGATCAGCACCTCTCGCTTCGCGCCGGTTGCGCTCTCGTACCTCACCACGTTCATCTGTCCGGGGCCGGCGCCGGCGGGTTCGATCAGCAGATACGACGCTCC
>Ga0182039_10000669_pt1 | contig 17898 bp, 21 predicted proteins | sample sta12Can44000111_FD_125975 | JGI IMG/M metagenome (GOLD analysis project Ga0182039, IMG submission 125975) | Lab enrichment of tropical soil microbial communities from Luquillo Experimental Forest, Puerto Rico - statanox.12C.anox.44.000.111 | ecosystem: Environmental > Terrestrial > Soil >...
CATTACTGGGTGGCCCAAGCTACTGCTTCTGATCCACGGCCCAGCTCGCGCTCGGATTTACGCACGCCTACCGAAACCTCACGATCCTGTTGAAAACTCCGCCCGGTATTACGAAACCAATCACGAGAATTCCAAACGAGAGGGTTACGATTGCATACACGATTTCCACCCGGGAAGCCAGCATAGCGCACCCATAATTGGCGGCTGCGAGAAAACCTCCCCGCTGGACGTCATCCGTCGCTATTGAGTACTTACCATAAAGAGTCAGGATCGAGGCGTAGTGCGACCACGTGACAGCCAAATCTAGGACGACGAACAGCCCCACGAACGCGACCGCCAGCAGCATCGCATTTCTGTTGCGCCCTTTCAGCGCCAGGTAAAGGGCCAAAGCGAGGGGCACGAAGAGAAAGTCCGTGAAGACTGAGATACCAACAATTACCCACCAGACGGTCGTCTTCCCAGGAAGGTACTTAAACCATGCATCGCTACCGCTCGGCGGAGGTCCAACGTAGGCGTAGAGCGGGAAGATGATGATGTAGCCGATACCTAGACTGAGTGCGGCAACAGCGCCCACTCGGTACCACTGCTTTTGACCAGGGCCAACCGTATCAGCCGCCCTCTCCTCGAGCGTCATTGAAGCTTCCCGTCCGGCGCCACGACAAGCACAGCCTCCGCAAAGAGGTCCGCCGCACGAGTCACCAGGGTAGCACTCTACCGCAGCCGCGATCCAGAGTGGAGGTTCGCAGCACCTACAGCTTACCCATCAACTTCCTGACAATCCTTGAGCACGGATGCAGAAGTATCCGATAAAATGGCGCTGCCGATACACAGTCCGAAAGGCGGAGGAAATTCCCGATGAGCAAAGGCCGGCTTGAGGCATTCAGCGACGGCGTGTTCGCAGTGATCATAACGATTATGGTGCTCAACATGAAAGTGCCGCGAGGAACGGACTTGCAGGCTCTCAAGTCAGTGGTTCCCGTTTTTCTCTGCTACGTTTTGAGTTATCTGTATGTAGGAATCTACTGGAACAATCATCACCACCTGTTGCACGCGTCAGAGCGCGTCACCGGCGGAATTCTCTGGGCCAATCTCATCCTCTTGTTTTGTCTTTCCCTGGCGCCTTTCACCACTGCGAGGATGGGAGAGAACAACTATGCGCCGCTTCCGGTGGCGATATACGGAGTGATGCTGCTTTTTGCCGGAATCGCATATTTTGTCCTGACCAAGAGCTTGATCGCGCACCACGGGAAGAACTCAGTTCTGGCGACGTCAATTGGGAATGATTGGAAAGGGACGGTAAGTGTACTGGTGTATGTACTCGCGATTCCTCTGGCTTTCGTGAGGTCCTGGCTGGCTTGCGCTTGTTACACCTTTGTAGCCATCATGTGGCTACTTCCGGATCCCCGCATCGAAAAACATGTGCATGGGTGATCGGCAGCAATTCTTAATACTTATCGTCCCACCGGACGTAAAGTATTGCTGTGCGCACCTGGCTATCCATCCACACATCCACGCCGGCCAGGCGGTTGATCCAGCGAGGTTGCAGTTCGGCCGCGGCATCGTGGGCGACGCGGTCCAGCACAAGTTTGAATAGCAGGAATTCGTTGTCGTACCCGACTACTTTCGCCGCCTCGGCCACAACCGCTTTCTGGTCCAGGTTGTTATGGACCCGCTTCACCGTGTGGTAGACATCCATGGTGAATTCTTTCGTCATCACCACATCCTCTTTCGATCCCGTAGCCGTCAGATGGCCGCCTGTGAATTTATCGAAGTCGTAGGCAAGCAACTCATCGAACACCTTCATGTATTCGCCGAAGTTGGCCGTAATATCAAATCCCTGGAAAGGAGCATAGCCTGGGGTCACACAATCGACCGCCATCATGAATTTCGCCTGGGGAACGTAGATGAAAAGGTCCCCTTCCGGCGAGTGGTAGAAATGGCGTGTCAATTCTACGGTCTTGCCTCCCATGGTGATCGTCTTTTTCGCGCCGAACACCACATTGGGGATTAAGCGGTTCGGATCGTTTTGCTCCTTCAGAAACTCGCTGACGCCCTCCGTCGCAACGATCTTCAAATCCTTGATGTCTTTGAACGCCGCCGACCCGCCGATGTGATCCTTGTGGATGTGGGAATAGATTAGCATCTTGATCGGCTTGTCGGTAATTTTGGCAATCGCCGATGGAATGCTTTTGCCGAAGCTTTCTGGCGCATCAAACACGATGACGCCTTCATCCGTTACGAGAAAGGCGGATTGCCAGCCGTTATCCGAAATAACGTATACGCCTCCGCCCATGTCCTTGACGGCATATCCCAGCTTTGGATCGACGTTAAAAAACTGCGCCCTCACGGAAGGCAAGACGGGAACGTAGTTCTCTAAATCCTCCTGCGCAGCGACTTGGCCGCACCAGACAACCGTGAACACCCAATACAAAAGCTTTCTCATTCATCATCCTCCTCTTATCGGAATTTCATCTGTATTCACGATTCCCGTCTTGGTATTGCGGGGTATACACGAGCACCAGTATTGGGACGCTTTCATCTCCGCGTCTAGTGGGATAAAGTGAGAATCTGTTTTCCAAATGTGGATGGGTCGGCGCTGAACCCGGCCTTTCGGCTCAGCGATGGCGGATCTGAACTCACTGATAGTTTTCGCCAAGGTTGTGGAGGCGAATGGTTTCTCGGAAGCAGCACGACGCTTGAAGATGCCGATCTCAACCGTCAGCCGCCGCGTTGCCGAACTGGAAGACCAGCTCGGCGTCCGTCTGCTGGAGCGTTCAACACGCGGCCTGCGGCTCACCGATGCAGGGTCAGAGGTGTTCGAGCATGCGCTGCGCAGCGCGGAACTCAGCGAAACGGTCGACAATATTGCTTCGAATCACCTGGCCAACGTGTCTGGCGTTTTGCGGCTTTCCGCCCCGCCCAGCATCTCCGATTCCCTGCTTGCGCCGCTGGTGGGCGCATTCCAAGCATCCCATCCGGACGTGCGCGTTCAGATCCTCGTTACTGAACGCATGGTGGATCATATTGCCGAAGGCGTAGACCTGGTGTTGAGAGTGGGAGCGCTGAGGGACTCGACGCTGGTCGCGCGGAAGATCCTGACTTACCGCCATCAGCTTCTCGCGAGCCCAGCCTATGTCGAGAAACGCGGATCACCGAAGACACCGCAAGAGCTGCTGGATCACCGGCTGCTCGCCTTCTCGCGGTGGACGCCGGAGAGCCGCTGGATTTTTGTGCACGTGAACGGAAGGGACAAGGAGACGCTGAACTTCCAGCCCCACCTGTCGATGAACGACTATGCGGGCCTGGCAGCGGCGCTCGTCGCCGGGCGCAGGTATCGGCGAACTTCCTCCCGTGGTGCAACCTCAGCTCGTACGAGACGGCCGACTGATTGAAATCATGCCGAAGTGGCGCTTCCGCACTGTCGAACTGTCGGTGGTCCATCTTGGAAACCGGCACATCGCGCGACCGGTTCGAGTGTTTAAGGAATTCGCCGCGCGGATGGCGCCTACACTCATTCCGAACCTACCGGTTTGATCGAAGTCGGCGATAAGTGCTGATGTCCGCGCGCAGCGCTGAGAATAATCAGGTTGACCGGAAACGCCCTAGATGTTGAAGTCCCCTACGCTTGCGCAGGATCACAGTAAGAAGTTGCACTATAATAGGGTCAAGGAGTGAAACATGGCGGCAAGTATCATCGTGCGCGATCCGGAGATTCTGGGAGGAATTCCCTGCTTTCGCGGCACGCGTGTTCCCTTCCAAAACCTGTTGGATTACCTTGAAGCCGGTGACACCCTCGACCAGTTCCTGGAGCAATTCCCAACTGTTACCCGTCAAATGGCCATCGAGGCGCTAGAGACCGCAAAGGAGTCGCTCTTGACGAGGATCGGGTGAAGATTCTGCTGGACGAGTGGCTGCCAGCGGATCTCCGGAAACATGTAGTTGGGCATGACTGCCAGACAGTGCCCCACGCCGGTTTAGGTGGCAAGACGAATGGCGAACTGCTGGCGCTGGCGGAACGATCCGGCTGGCATGTTCTCTTAACGATGGATCGAGGGATGCCTTACCAGCAGAACCTCGCAGGCCGCACGATTTCTCTCGCCATCATCCGTGCCAAGTCGAACCGCCTGCCTGATCTGTTGCCTCACGTGCCCGCGATCTTAGCGGCCTTGCCCACCCTCAGGTCTGGCGAGATGATACACATCGGTTGAGTCTCACTACCACGGGTAGCAAGGTAGGGTGAACCCCGCCTTGGGGTCCGCGGCTCTTCCGTGCCCGTGGAGAAAAGTTTTGCGGCCGGAGGAGACGCGGACGCGGCGCCTGTGCCATCTTGCTCCGGCTGGTGAAAGCGCCGACAGCAGCCCGCCGCCCTTAGGTCGCTTGCGCTCCAGAGCTTCAGCGACGGAGCGCTCTGGGCCGCAGGGCGGTCCACCCTCCCACACACCGGGAGAGGGCCGTTATGGGGATGAAGGGCGAATGAAGTAATGCCACTTATCGAGGCTCGCCGGCACAGCGACATCAAAAAAGCCCACCATCATCTCGTCGTACGTTTGTTCACCCCAGGTCACGGCGCTCTCCGGGTCAGGATTGTGGGGGTTGTTGCGGGAGTTGTCGTACCAAGCGACGGCTTCGAGCTTCGTACCCGCCTTAAGCGGGCGCGGTTCGGCCAGCCGGTAGCTCAGTTGCCAGTGGAAATCGTAGCTGACTCGTAGCAACGTTTCCACGCTCCCGTCGGCACGAATGATGTTGTACTCAAACCGCTTGCCGCGCAGATGCATGTGGGGAAGGAAGCTGAGCAGGGTGGCGTCGTTAGGGAGAGTCCCGTGCGCTTCCACCCGATAGTCGTCCACCCCGGGTGGAATCACGAAATGGTCATTGGTCAACTGCAAGGTCAATACCCGCTGTTTCGGCTCCTCTTTCGCGAACACCAGACCAATGCTCGTCTGATCGGTCCCTGCATGGCCGTTCGTCGTATAGTGCATTTGAAAGACGAGGTCCGATCCAGCAGGAAAAAACTTGGCCATCCCCTCGGGCCAGCGATCGGGTGAACTGCCTGGCGCATACACCAGGAGGATGTCGCTGTCGGTCCAATGCGCCCCACGCCGGTCCTCTGCGTCGGTCAGGCTAGAGGCCGTAAAGGGCACGCCGACGGGCGCGTGCCGCAACCATGGTGAGTCTGGCGGCCGGATATAGACCACGGCATGATGGACGTGCTCCCGGGCGGAGGGACGGACCTCCGACATCTGCACCCACTTGTCCACTGAAAAATTGGTGGGCACAATCTCGTAGGTATATTCGACATCACCCTGGGCGGGCAAGGTGACCGGCTTTGGCATTTGCACCACGCGGTCAGGAGCCGGAATGCTCCAGCCCTCCACCCAGCGACGAGTCGGCGGCGCATCGCGTCGCTGGCCGGCCGGCGCTTTGGCGTCCGCCCAGGAGGAGAGCGTGGCAATCTGGTCTGGTGTCAAGGAAGGGTCATTCGAGAAGCGCCCGAAGCGCGGATCAGCAAACCACGGAGGCATCTTCTTCGAAAGCACCTCCTCCCGGATCGCATACGCCCATGGCCGCGTCTGGTCGTACGTCGCGAACGGCATGGGCGCAATTGCGTTGGGGCGATGACAGCTCTGGCAATGCTCCTGCAGAATGGGAAGCACGTCCCGGTAGAAAGTGGGAGTCTGGGTTGTATCAGCGGGCGCGGAGGTCTGGGGATGCTCCGTTGCGATCAGACTTACAGCCACTAAGCTGGCACAGACGCAATGCCGCTTGATCCTTCGGGCTAAATTGGTCGCGTCCGCCATCTGTGCCCTCCGCAAGCGTCGTTCGCTTAGGATCCATTCCTTGAGCAACGTCAACGGGTCCCGCTTTGCCTTTGTCCCACGCAGCCACCGCAGGCAATTTCCCTTCAGTAGACAAAAGTAGTTGGTTCGGCTCAACTTCTCTACTGTACATTCGCTTCATCCTGGCCAGGGCTGCAAATGCAAATGTCGCGATAACACTCGAGACTGATGGGGCGGCGGGAGAGGCCCAAGTGATGATTATCCGAAACGCCCAGACAAAGCTGGTCGCCACGCTGTTGAATAGGGCACGGCCGAACTTCATAGGTAAGGGCAACTCCAAATCTCTTTCAAAAGGCGCACTCACGATCTATCGACCCCTGACTCAGACACATGAAGAGTATTCATCGCTTCGCCTTCAATGACGAGTGTCGCCTGCGAAGAGTTACGCTTTCACTGTTAAACTGAGATCAAAAGGCCTTTACGTCGTCTTAACATCGGCTTCGTTTTTCCGCGTGTAAAACATAGTATGATGAAGGCTTGGTGCGCGCAGCTTTACCTAGCCATTGCCCTGTATCTTGAGGGTTGATCAGTCACCGATCCCTGATGACTTATGGTTTAACCACTTGGTCCTGTGAGAGACTTTGCTGCTGCGGCGCAACCCTTGACTGACGCCGGCGGTTTGCGTGAAGCGCTCCGCGCTGCCACCTCGCTCGTTGTGCTCACCGGCGCCGGTATTTCGGCCGAGTCTGGTGTCCCCACTTTTCGCGGAACGGGCGGGCTGTGGCGCAACTACTCTCCGGAGGAGCTTGCGACCCCGGAAGCATTCGCCAGGAATCCTCGTCTCGTGTGGGAGTGGTATGACTGGCGACGCCAGGTCATTTACCAGGCACAACCCAACGCGGGCCACCAAGCACTGGTCGAGCTTGAGCACAGGATCGCCGCTCGGCCGCCGGGCGAGGGTGGCTTTACGCTAGTCACACAGAACGTGGACGGCTTGCACGATCGCGCCGGCAGCCGCCAAGTGTTGAAGCTGCATGGCGACATCTGGCTGACGCGTTGTACGGTCTGCGGGGCATTGGAACGAAACGAGTACGTGCTGTTGAAGGAATTACCACCGCGCTGCCGGTGCGGGTGCGTTCTGCGGCCCGGGGTTGTGTGGTTTGGTGAGACCTTGCCTGCGGCCGAATGGGAACGCGCTTCGCAAGCCTGCGCCCGCACCCAGGTTATAATGGTCGTCGGAACTTCAGCGGTGGTCTACCCGGCGGCGGGTTTGGCGGAGCTAGCGCGCGCCGCCGGCGCCAGGCTCGCCATTATTAACCTTGAGCCCACACCTCTGGATAGTCGGGCCGACTGGGTACTGAGCGGCAAAGCGGGAGCAATCCTACCAGCACTGTTGTGAGGATTCAGGATTTGGGATTCAGGATTCAGGCTAGAGCCCAATCCCGAATCCTAGATCCCAAGGGAGGAGCAAACAGGATGCAGGGACACAAGGAACTGATTGTCTGGCAGAAGGCTATGCAGTTGGTGGTTGCCGCCTACAAACTCACCAGGTGTTTTCCCAAACCGAGATCTATGGGCTGGCAAGCCAAATACAAAGGGCAGCGGTGTCGATTCCTTTAAACATTGCAGAGGGTCATGGCCTGAAGCAGACCCAGGCCTATGCGAGGCATTTGGCGATTGCCAACGGCTCGCTCGCGGAACTCGAAACCCAGTTGGAGATTGCTAATCGCCTCGGCTATCTCGGCCTGGAGAGCCGGCGGGTTATCGACCAGGCCTCAGAAGTGCGGCGGATGTTATCGGGTTTACGGCGGAGCTTACAGTCTCGGCTCGCCGTTGCTGAATCCTGAATTGAAGAATGGCATTTCTCGGTTCGGCATTCAGGCGTCGAGCGGACCCTCAATCCTGAATCCTGGATCCTGAATCCTGAATGGCGAAAATTGCATATCTGGACTGTTCCTCAGGCATCAGCGGCGACATGCTTTTGGCTGCGCTGCTGGATGCCGGACTCGAACGAGACCTGCTGCTTAACGAGCTGCGGAAGCTCCCACTCGCTGGATATGAATTCAGGTGCGCGCGCGTCTTGCGTGGCAGTCTTACGGGAACTCAGGTAGAGATCGATGTCCCACAACCGCAACCGGAGCGCCACCTGGGCGAGATCCGGCAGTTGCTTGAGGGTAGCGCTCTCACTGAGGCGGTCAGAACCCAGGCCCTTAAGATGTTTGAGCGCCTGGCCGAAGTCGAGGGAAAACTGCACGGCAAGCCGGCGACGGAGATTCACTTCCACGAGGTGGGTGCCGTGGACGCTATCTTGGACATCGTGGGTGCCTGCGTGGGCCTCGAGCTGCTGGAAATTGACGAACTCTCTTGCTCGCCGCTCAACGTTGGCGGCGGTCAAGTTGAAACGGCGCATGGCACACTGCCCGTGCCGGCTCCGGCGACAGCCGAGTTGTTGAAGGGAGCTCCGATCTATTCGTCGGGTGTGGAGGGCGAACTGGTAACGCCAACCGGCGCGGTGATTGTCGCTACCCTGGCGTCTAGCTTCGGCCCCATGCCGCCCATCAAAGTGGCGCGGATTGGATACGGTGCCGGAAGCCGAGACTACTCTGGGCACCCCAACATCGCCCGGCTCTTCGTGGGGGAGCGGGCTGAAGTCTCAGACTCCGAACCCCGGGTCACCAATCGCGTAAACGTTGTCACTGTGATTGAGGCCAACGTGGACGATATGAGCCCGCAGCTTTACGGGTACTTGGTGGAGCGCGCGCTCGACGCGGGTGCGCTCGACATCACCTGCAGCTCGATTCAAATGAAGAAAAACCGGCCTGGGCTCGAAATCAGCGTTCTGTGTGTTCCGGAGCGTGCTGAGGGGCTGGCGCAGCTTTTGTTCGAAGAGACCACCACGATCGGGTTGCGCATTCACGAGGCAGGACGACTGGTGCTGGACAGGGAGGTGGTGAAAGTCGAGACTCCTTACGGAACGGTGCGCGTCAAGATCGCCAAACGCGCCGGCAAGGTAATCAACGTTTCGCCGGAGTACGAGGACTGCCAGCGCCTGGCAGCGGAGAAATCCGTGCCCCTCAAACAAGTGATACTGGCTGCCCAACTGGCCTCTCAAGAATAAGTGAGCAGAATTGGGACAAGTGCATTACGACATGCCGCGCAACGCCACCAGTGCCGGTTCCGTTGACTCGGTTCTCTTGCAAAGGAGCTTACCCGGATCAGTCAACATTTCTACCTGGGTCAACCGGAAGCCGAGAAGGCTGAGCCGCCGCTGCCACCGGAAGGCGAAGATCGACCAGATCTTCGCCATGTTGCGGAAGTCGAGCGGCGTTGATTTCAGCAACTACCAACAGACATGCATCCCCTGCGGGGATGCCCGCGACAGCGGATGTTTACTTCTAACGAATTCCGTCACGAAGTACTAGAGCGCGCCCAACGCCTTCTCCATATCATCGAGGGCCGTAGCGGCTAGCTGGCTAGGCAGGAGGTCGGTGTCGCGCTGGGCGTAGACCTTGTCCCCGACTTTTGCGGCCTGGACGGTCTCCGTCTGCTTCTTGTCGCCGAACTGGACCTTGAAGGAATAGGCGGGTTTGTTCAGGCCGAAGGCAGACGGGTCTCCCGCACTGGCCTTGGGGAAAGACTCAGCGCGCAGGGCGTGAACACTATTGACCAGCGCGTCCATCTTGTCGTTGGCAACATCCTTGGCTTTGGGCTCCGTTTGCTTCCACTTGTTGTTCTGCTGCTCAAAGGCCCAGTGTCCCTTGGGCGTATCGACTTCAAGGTGCTTGACGTCGAAGGTGGAGAAGGAGAACAGTGCCTTGTCACGGAGATCGGCGGGATCCTTCTGGAACTGGGTGAGGAAATAGTTCTCCACCGTGAAGATCGGATCCAGGGCGGAATTCATGGCGTCGTAGCGTTCGCCGTCCTTCTTGCCGAGCACCAATGTCTGCGTATCCTGCGGAGCCTTCATCTTCACGGTCAGCGTGGGTGAGTCGAGTCCGTATTTGCCGAGCTCCTTCTTGTCCTCGGAAACGACAGCCTGCATCGTGAGATTGCGAAGTTGAGAGACCATACCGTCGACGCTGGAGCGGTCAGCCCGCACGAGTGGCGGAAGCACTAGGTCCCAAACGCCGTCCGGGTTCTTTTCCAGCGTCCAGCGCTTGTCCTTGGACCGCGCTTCGATGCGGCTGACCTGGTCGACATCCAGCGTCACCGCTCGCTTGTCCCGCAGGTCGAACAGCGTTTTCTCCAGCGACGATTTGTCGTAGGAAGGCAGAGAGACAACGCGCGGATTGCCGGCGATCTGGGCATAGACGCCGCTCGAGGTAGGCGTCTGGTCGCCCATCCGCAAGGTGAAATTTGGCGGCTTGGTTTCCGTGGAGACCTCAATGAGGATCGCCGGCGGGTCCAGGCCATAGTCCTTCAAGTTGGAAGGGTGGGCGTCAACCACGTCATCGATCGTGGCGGAGGTCAGGCTTGAAAGCCAGGAGGAAACCGCCGTCTGGTCGGCAGCCAACTGGCTCGGCTGGCTGATCACCCACGTCTTGCCGTCGCGAGTGCAGGTGAAGGCTTCACCGTCGCGCGGCGACAGTGTGAACGACCGGATCTTACTGCTCTCAACGGACAATACGTTCTCGGCGGGCTTGGATTCGGTCTTTTTCGCTTCGCGAGTCTTCCGCCTATCGTAGTAGCGGAAACCTGCCCACAACGCTCCAAGAAAGGCCAAGGCCACCAGCGTATTCCAATACTGCTTTCTCATCGCCGACCCCACCACACCATGATACCCAGCGCAAGGATCACCAAGGGCACGATGGCGACGCGTAGTAACAGCCCGTTCATCTGGGCGGCGGTGAGATTCAGGTGCTGTGACTCGGGAGGCTTGGGTCGGATGGAAATCAAATCCTCTTCGGCGGAGAGCCAATCGATCATGTTCATAAACAGATCGCGGTTACCTTGAAACCCAAGGAATTGGTTGGCAGGCATTAAAGAAGTCCCCAGAGCTACCAAGCGGCCTTGTGGCTTGTTCTCGGACGTGCTGCTACTGCTGTTCGGGAGCGTAGCGGAAACGGCCACCGTGAGTGGTCCCTTGATATCTACGTTCGGCCGGAAGGCGACCTCGCGCATCTTGGGATTGAAGTCGGTCACACCGAAGCTATCGGGAGAGGTCTCGCACAGGGCGTCGGTGGTCGTGCCTGTGCCGGATCCCTTGCCGGTGTCAAAGGAACGGGTAAGCGGGAATAGTGTCGCCATCCGTTGCAGTGGCTGTACGATGGGGCTGCTGCCGTACTTGATAATCAGCGGCATGCTGGGGCTGGTGCCGAACATCTGGGCGACAGGGTTCTGATCGATCACCAAGTCATTACGAGCCGTTACGCTCCACTCGGCCAGGAGCTTGGTAAGATTGGGCAGCTCAACGCCGGGGTCGAGCATGAACATGGCTCGCCCGCCGCTACTCAAATACTTCTTTATGGTCTCAATCTCCGGCTCGGCGTAATCGGAGCGCGGTCCGGCAATCACAAGCATTGTGCAGTCGGATGGGATCTCCAGCTTTTGGAGCAACACCAGAGTCTTGACCTGGCTGTTTTCGTTCTCGATCTCCTTCTTCGCGCGCTGGTATCCATTGCGGTCGGCGTTGTCCAGGTCGCGCTCGCCATGACCCTGAACGAAGTAGACGGTCTTCTGGCCTTTGAGCAGTTTGAGCAGGGCATTGGTAATGGCCTCTTCCGTCGCGGCGTTCGCCTCAAGGTGGCGGTCACCGGTGGAAACGAAAACGCTGCCGTAGCTCCGCACCCCAATCTGCTTGGCCAGCGCGGGATCGCGGTCCGGGTCCACATAGCGAACGGTGATCCGATGTGACGCCGCAATGTATTGGTCCAGTAAGTCCCTGCGCTCCTTGAAGGCGCGCTCTCGGTCGAAGACATAAATGGTGACGTCCCGGTTGAGGTTCTTCACTACCTTTTGCGTCTGCGACGAAAGGCTGTAAGTCTTGTTGGGTGTCAAATCCCAGTGGCGCGTGTAACGACTCGCAAAATAGTTGATTGACACCGCGATTGCCAGGGCGACGAGCGTGTAGACCGCCAGGTTGGCGCCGTGCAAGATGCGACGGCCGGTGCCGCCGGGATTCTTTTCGTTTGCCATCTCCTTCTCTCTTTCTCTCTTCTACCGCGGACGGCGGAAAGGGAAACCGGGAAAAATAGGGAGATGGGAAAATGGACTCTTCCTAAAGCGTTCCCCCATTTTCCCTTTTGCCCATTTTCTCCTGCCGACTGCTCCTCAGGGTTTGCCCTTCAGGGCCTCAACCGAGCGAGCGGTCAAGAATATCCCCACGACGATCACGGAAAGGTAGTACACCACGTCGCTCGAGTCGATCACGCCCTTGGCAAAGTTGTCGAAATGTGTGGTCAGCGCCATGTAAGACATGACGCGGCCCGCATCGCTGCTGGAATACGAGTTCACCCAATCAAATACGTAGAGCAGCAGAAAGAGCGCGAAGGCCACCACGCCGGCGATAATCTGGTTCTTGGTCAACGTCGAGATCCACATCCCCAGGGAAAGCAGTGCGCCTCCGAATAGAAATAAACCTAGAACGTCGGCCAGCAGAGGCTTAGCGTTGGGATTGCCGTAGAGGAACAGCAAACCGATATAAAGAAAGCTAAGCAGCATCAACACCCCGTACAGGGCCAACGCCCCTAGAAACTTCCCCAAGATGATTTGCAAGTCGGTCAAAGGAGAGGTCAGCAACAATTCGATGGTTCCCGACCTCTTTTCCTCCGCAAAGAGCCGCATAGTCACCAAGGGAATCAGCAGCAGGAGGACCACGGTAAGTACGCCTTCGTATAGCGGCCGTATAATGTACTCGTTGATGCTGACATTCGGAGCCATCTGACCCGTCGCCATCATGCGGAAGGTCTGCACCACGAAAGCCGCCGTGTAATTGTAAAAGAAGAAACCGCAAAGGACAGCGAAGAGCGCCATCACCAAGTAGGCGATGGGCGAATGAAAGTAAGCTCGGAGTTCCTTCCCCGCCACCGCAAGAATGTTGCGCATAGCACCCCCAAATCAGAAATCAGAAACTAAAAATCAGAAAAACCACTGAGACACAGAGGCACAGAGAAAAGAACTCCTCTTTACAAAACCATCCGTTTCATGCCGTCCCTCAGGACCGCTGAATGGAAGTTCAACAACAGCCCTGTCTTCATGCCGCTCAACTTCAGATAGGTCAGTAGTTGCGCTTCGTGAATCGGCAGCAGCTTCTCAACCGTCTTCAGCTCCACAATCAACTCATCCTCCACCACCAAGTCGAGCCGGTAGCCGAGATCGAGCTGGACCTCCTTGTAAACCACGGGCAGCGGAACTTGTCTCTGAGTCTTAAGACCAGCTTGACCTAACTCCCAGAACAGGCACTCCTCATATACCGACTCAAGCAAACCTCGGCCAAGATGGCGGTGCACCTCAATCGCGGCCCCAATGACTCTCTCTGTTAACGGATCCCTCGGTACCGCCGTTTCTCTGTCAATCAGGATCCTATCCCTTTCTGCGACCTAAAGGGGACTAGCTCCAGCACCGACGGAAATCAGTTCTACACTCGTTCTCTCAAGGTTTGTTGTTTCTGTTTCCTCTTTCTCGGTGCCTCTGTGTCTCTGTGGTTCCCCCAGGTTTAGTTCCCTTCGCTCAGATCCTTGGTCGTAAGTTTCAGGAAGATGTCTTCCAGGCTCAAGCCGCTCGTTTTCAGCTCCAACAGCTTCCACTGTGATTCCACCACCGCGCGCGCCAGTTCGGCTCGGACGTCCACGCCCTTCTCGGCGTGAACCTCAAGGGTCACTCGACTGTTGTGCTGTTCGCGCTCCTCCACCAGCGTCACCCCTATCACCGCCCGCAGCTTCTCCTGAAGTTCTGATGCCGGTCCTTCAGCAGTGACCAGGACAGTCTCGAACCCCTGCAGGCGCTCGGTGAGTTCCTTAGGCGTGCCGACAGCGGCGATCTTACCGCCGTTGATCACCACCACCCGGTCGCAGGTCTTGGAAACCTCGGGCAGGATATGAGTGCTGAGTACGATGGTGTGCTGGCCCGCCAGACCCTTGATCAGTTCGCGTGTCTCAATGATCTGCTTCGGGTCCAGCCCGGCCGTCGGCTCGTCGAGGACGAGCACCTCGGGATTGTGGATGATGGCTTGCGCCAAGCCGACGCGCTGCCGATAGCCTTTGGAGAGCTTGCCGATCTGGCGCTCGCGAACGTCGGAGATGGCGCATTTCTCGCAGACCTCATCGAGGCGCGACTTGATTTCACGACGAGGCAACCCTTTGATGCGCGCCACAAATGCCAGGTACTCCGTCACCCGCATGTCCGTGTACACCGGCGGCGATTCGGGCAGATAACCCGTGCGCTTCTTCGCTTCCAGTGGCTCTTCTACCACATCGTGGCCTGCCACCGTGACGTTGCCAGAACTGGGCGGCAGATATCCTGTGATGACGCGCATGGTCGTGGTCTTCCCAGCGCCGTTCGGACCAAGAAAACCCAGAATCTCACCCTTCTGCACCTGAAAGGTCACATCCGATACGGCCAGCGTCGGTCCGTAACGCTTCGTCAACTGCTCCACTTCAATCATGCCTGTCTGTCCTCTACTCTAAGATGGTCGGCCCTTACATTCCAGGGCCAGTCGCGGGGCGACCTGAGTTAATGCGATACTACGAGGAGCTTAGATAGCAGTCGGTCTCGGGAGGGGCGGTACTCGTGCCCCTTACTTCATTTCCGCTAGGGACAGTCTACTCAAGGAAGGCAATGCCCCGTTGTGGTCGGGCTGCCCTCGCACACCGCGCCATTCTGCAGCCCTCAGCAGCGTACCGGCAACAGACCATAACCTAATAAGTATACCAAAGCCGGTGAGAACTGCCAAACACAAAGTGATTGTCCTTCGTCCGCGCTCCGTAGTCAGCTACCCTCAGTCGCCCCAGTCGCCCGTGGTCCGTTGTCCGTTGCTCGTTCAAGCTCTATACTAGCCGGTCGGGAGACAGCCGAAATGGCTCGGACCAATTTTGAGGAGTTGGAGGTTTACAAGCTGTCTGAGAGATTGGCTGATGAAATCTGGGTGGCGGTCATAAGTTGGGATCGCTTCGCCAGGGACACAGTTGGGAAGCAGGTCGTTCGGGCCGCAGACAGTATTGGAGCCAACTTCGCAGCGGGAGCAGGAAGAGGCAGCTGATGGTTCTACAAGGTCAGGTAGCATTGATAACGGGCGCATCGAGTGGCATAGGGCGGGCGACGGCAGAGGCGATGGCCCGCCAAGGCGGGCGTGTGGCGGTCAATTATTGCAAGAACCGCGCCGGCGCGGAAGCCGCTGTAGCCAACATCAGCCAAGGCGGGCAGGAAGCAATGCCAGTCCATGCCGATGTCACGCTCATGGCTGACGTCCAGGCGTTGGTACAGGCCGTGCGTGCCGTCTGGGGTCGCATTGACATCCTGGTGAACAACGCGGGCGATCTTCTCGCAAGGCGTACCTTGGCTGACATGACCGAAGAGTATTGGGACCAGATCATGACCCTGAACCTGAAAAGTGCCTTCCTGTGCACAAAGGCCGTATGGGAGGAGATGGCGAACCGCAAAAGCGGCTGCATCATCAACGTCACATCGATCGCCGGGCGCAACGGCGGCGGGCCGGGGGCAGCAGCGTACGCCGCCGCCAAAGGGGGCCTCCTGACCTACACCAAGGGACTCGCCAAGGAGCTGGCGCCCCACGGCGTCCGCGTCAATGCCGTGGCGCCCGGTGTGATTGCCACTCCCTACCACGAACGGTACAGCCCGCCGGACCTGTTTCAGAGAATGGTGGCTTCTATTCCCTCGGGCCGCGCTGGAACTTCAGAGGAGGTGGCAGACGTTATCGTCTTTTTGGCGTCTCCTGCCGCGCGCTACATCACTGGGGAAACTATTGAAGTCAACGGCGGGATGTTGATGGACTAACTGAGGGAGTAGGGAATAGCGAATCGGGAGTAGGGAAGAGTATCGGAAGCGGTCTGTCCCCATTCGCGATTCGCTACTCGCTATTCGCCCTCAGCAAGGAATCGCCGGATATCTTCGAATACCGCGTGCATCATCTTCGGCGTCAGCTTGCCGGTCTGGGTGTTCTGCTGGCTGGGGTGGTAGGAAGCGAACAGTCGCGGCAAGTTCCCAGGTAACTCATAGCTCGCGCCATGCGCAAATCGGAAAAAGGACCGAGGCGGAAATTTCTCCCGCTCTTCTCGGCGACTGGCATTCCCCCGTGCTGAGCCATCCTTAGGGGCAGCTCGCCGCGGCAACGGAATCCCGCGTGCGCCGATCGCGCTGCGCCAGGCCAGGCGTAGGTAAAAGTCAAAAGCGATGCGTCCCAAAGCCAGAACGGCGCGCACCCTCTCGAGGAGTCGCAGCTCCGCCTGGAGGTAAGGTTGGCAGTTTCGCAGTTCCTCAGGCACTGGCTTATTCATCGGCGGGGCGCAGCGCAGTGCTGCCGTGATGTAGCAATTCCGCAGTTCGAGCCCATCGTCACGTTGGCGCGACTGGGGTTGGTTGGCGAATCCCACTTCATAGAGGGCGTGGTAAAGGAAATCGCCGGATCGATCACCGGTAAAGATTCGCCCCGTGCGGTTGCCGCCGTGCGCTGCCGGCGCCAGCCCAACGATGAGGAGTTCCGCCCGTGGGTCGCCGAAGCTAGGAATGGGCTTTCCCCAGTATTCCCAGTCATGGTACATCCGCCTTTTTTCGCGGGCGACTTTGCGGCAATGCTCGACCAACCGTGGGCAGAGAGTGCACCCAATCACCCGTTGCTGGAGGATGGCGAGGTCGTGTTCTGGTTTTATCAAAGCCGTGAACAAAGGACCAAGGACAACGGACAAAGGACTACGCCTTTCCCAGGGCCAGCAATTCCGTCCACTGGCTCTCCGAGACCGGCATCACGGAAAGGCGCGGCAACCGCACCAAGGCAAAGTCTTTCAAGGAAGCCTGCTTCTTGATTTCGTCCAGGGTGACTGGGCGCTGCAGTCTTTTCACCGCCTTGATATCCACCACTACCAAGCGCGAGTCCTTCCGCTTCGGATCCGGATAGGCATCACGCAACACCTCGGCAATGCCCAATATGGCGCGTTCTTCGCCCGTGTGGTAGATCAGCACGGAGTCGCCCTTGTGCACGCTTCGCAGATGCTTCAGCGCCAAATTGTTGGTGACACCATCCCAAACGGTCTTGCCCTCGCGCTCGAGGTCGGAGAGAGAATACGTTTCAGGATCAGACTTGAAGAGCCATTTCTGAGCCAAAGTTGTTACCTCCAAAATGTTGTGTTCTCAGGAATGCCACATGAGATATTCTAGTACGTGATCTTCGGGACGACATGGGAATTATGTTCTTGCTGTGCCAGTGCCATCTGGCTCTCAGGGCGTCGCCACGCTTGCTAAATTCAGGGCCCCCTGACATGAGCGTAAGAGTCAATCAGTAAGCAGAGGCCTGGGTCCGATCGCGGGGTTCCAAATGGTGTCTCAACTCCCGGTCCAGAAGAATCCCGCAGGGCATTCCGGGCATCCAATAGCATGAAGTTGACAGGTATAGACCATAGGAGAGACAAATGGACAGGGTCCTACACGTTCAGCAGGGTGAGTGGCAGAGCATCGAAGCAAGCGACAAACCGGTTTTCGTGGATTTCTGGGCGGAATGGTGCACTCCTTGCAGGATACTGACGCCGACCTTTGAGAAACTGGCCGAGAAATACGGCAACGAAATAACTTTCGCGAAGATCAATGTTGACGAGCTCCCTGACCTTGCCGGGAAGTATGCGGTCCGATCGATACCCACGCTCCTCCTCCTCCGCCAGGGTAATGTGCTGGAACAAGTGGTCGGCACGCGGTCCTATGATGAACTGGCCCGTATCCTGAACCGCCACGTGGCTTCCGCGGTGAAGCAATAGACCTTAGCTTTCAGCTCTCAGCCGTCAGCTATCAGTTCCCCCAATCGTGCGAGGCCAGTCGTGAGTCGCCCGGTCTTTCCCAGTCGCGACTTCGCCACTAGCCAACACCAAGTGCTCATGCCTCATCGCTATTCCAAAATGTAAAATCGAAAAATTGCTACGCTCCCGGCCGCGCCGCCAACATGTTGGGCGTGTTGGGAAAG
>Ga0182039_10000670_pt1 | contig 17884 bp, 15 predicted proteins | sample sta12Can44000111_FD_125975 | JGI IMG/M metagenome (GOLD analysis project Ga0182039, IMG submission 125975) | Lab enrichment of tropical soil microbial communities from Luquillo Experimental Forest, Puerto Rico - statanox.12C.anox.44.000.111 | ecosystem: Environmental > Terrestrial > Soil >...
ACCGCGTCGGTGTCCTCGCCCATATCGTGCGGCGGGTGCTCGATCGACGGACCGCCATGCGCGAACTTGAACGCGGCCAGCGGCACCCGAGCGGGCCATCGATGCCGGCAACCGCGTCGAATTTATGGAATACACGGCGCTCGGTGAAATGCGGGTCGGCGAGGGCCTCGGCCATCGTCCGCACCCGCGCCGCCGGCACATGGCGCGCCTGGAAATAGACCTCCCATTCGTCGGCGGTCCTGGTCTTGATGATATCGGCGATGATCGCGGCCTCGCGTTTGCGGTCGTCAACCCGCGTCTCGTTGTCGGTCTTGATCATGTCGGCTCGTTCGACCGCGCGCCAGAACCGCGCCTGCTGGCGAATGTTGCTGGCGCCGATCATCACCATGCCCTCCTTGGCGTCGTAGGCGCTGTTGGTGGCGAAAGGCTGCTGGTTGCCGTGCGGTTTCGGCTCGCTGCCATTGCGGAAATAGCCGGTCATCAGCGAGGCCTGCATCATCATCGCGACGCCGAGCATTGCGAGGTCGATGTGCTGACCCTTGCCGGTGCGCTCGCGCTGGAAGAGGGCGCTGGCGAGCGCGAAGGCGCCCATCGTGCCGGTCGCGTAATCGACCGCCGGCGCGCCGATCTTGATCGGGTTGACCTCCTCGGTGCCGGTCGACGCCATAATGCCCGAGGTGGCCTGGATCACGTGGTCGTAGGCGGTTTGCTCGCGCCGCAGGCCGTCCTGGCCGAACGCCGAGATCGAACAGTAAATCAGGCGCGGATTGATCTTCGAGAGCGCTTCGTAGCCGAGCCCCAGCGCCTCGAACGCTCCTGGCCGGTAGTTTTCCGCCAGCGCGTCGGCGCGGGCTACCAGCTTCTTCAGGATTTCGCAGCCCGCCTCGGTCTTGAGGTCGAGGGTGATCGACTTCTTGTTCGACCCCTGGGTCAGGAACGAGGTCCCCATGTTTTGCCGGTTGAGCGTGCGGTCCGTACCGGTCTCGCGGCTTTGGTCGGGTTCGTCCGGGTGCTCGACCTTGATCACGTCGGCACCGAGCACGGCGAGCTGATAGGCGGCGAACGGACCGGCCAGCACATGAGTAATGTCGATGATCCGGATGCCTTCGAACGGTCGCGTCATACCGCGTACTCCTCGGTCGGAATCAACCGCTGGGCTTGTCAGCGGAGTCACCGCAGGTATAGTCGCGCGCAACCATTTCGACGAGGGCGCTTATGCCGCTTTGTTCGCCCGCCGCTCGGATAGCGCTTCTCCTCGTTGCGCTCTTCGCGGCACCCGGCCGTGCTGCCGACTTCGTCGATTCCGCGGAGCGGTATGTCGTATTACCCAATCAGATCAGCCGGGTAATGCCGGCAAACCAGTCGGCCGCGGTTCTCGTCTTTGTCTTGGCTCCCGAGAAGCTCGTCGGTTGGAGCCGGCCATTGACGCGCGAGCAGCGGGCCTACCTTCCGGCGAAGTTCGCGCGTCTCCCCGTCGTCGGCCAGCTGAGCGGCCCGACCCCGACCGCGTCGGTTGACACCGTCGCCCGGCTGCGTTCCGACCTGATCATCGATACGGGCATCGTGTCGCCGGAGGCGGCGGCACGGGCGGATGCGATCCAGCAACAGACCGGGATACCCTACATTCTGCTCGACGGCAGCATCCAGCAGACTCCTGACACATTGGCCGGCATCGGCGCGATGCTCGGAGCCGCGCAGCGTGGTCAAGACCTCGCCGATTACGCGCGAACCGCGATCGACAATCTGCGCGGTAGGCTGTTGATCACCGAGTCGACATCGCGACCCCTGGCCTACTACGGGCTAGGGCCGGACGGGCTCGAAACCGGGCTCGCCGGCTCGTTAGCGATGTCGACCATCGATCAAGCAGGCATAATCAACGTCGCCGCGCGCCTCGGTACTGGCGAGCTGACGCGGGTCACCCGCGAGCAGATTTTCGGGTGGAATCCGACGATCATCATTGCCCAGCAACGCAGCTTTTATAATGCGCTGCAGCGCAGCCGGACCTGGCGCGGCTTGGCTGCGGTCGCCCAAAAGCGGGTCTACCTCGCCCCACATGCTCCCTTCGGGTGGATCGATGACCCGGTCGGGGTTAATCGGATCATCGGACTGCCCTGGTTGAGCGCTCTGTTCTATCCGGACGTCTATCAGGAGGATCTGCGTGTCAGCGTGCGCGAGTTCTACGACAAATTCTATCGCATCAAGCTAAGCGACCGGCAGCTCGAGGCCCTCGCTCGACCGGCGGGGGCGCCAACCGGCGAAACCGGCCAAATGCTGGGCGTGCCCTTGCTTGGCGCCGAGCCGGTGCCGCTCCCCAGCGGACCGCCGAATTCCTTGGGGCCGAGACTTCCGGGCCGCGGGGGTTCACAAGGGTATCCGGGTTACCCGCCGCCCGCCGCTCCCCCAATCCGGCCATAGTCGTTCAGGCGCGTCGCACCCTTACGATTCGGTCGCGCGCACAAAGCACAGGATCCCCCGCTGCGGGGTCCAGCACACCACCGCGTGGCCGGTCGGGTTGTCGGTACGCTGCAGGATCTTGTCGGGCGGAACGACAATCCAGTTCCCGCCGATCAGCGCTTCGTAATGGTCGGCCTCGATGCGGTATTCGGTAGCTCGGCAATCGGTTACCGAGCAGCAGGAAATGCTCGTGCCGGGCACGAGCAGACTACGGAACCACGGCCCGAGCGTCGGGTCGGCATCCGCCGGCGGCTGCGCACCGGCGGTGGTCGGAAGCAGCAACGCCGCGGCGAGGAACAGGCGCCTCATGACGCTCAGCGCGGCAAGTCCCATGCCTATGCGAGGGCCTCGAGGCGCGCCGCATGATTCGGAGACCGGCGAGCTTACAGGCGAAAAGCGCCGTTGCACCGCATCTGTTTACCATAAATCAACCGCGGCGAACTCACTCCATCGGCAAGCCGGGATGAACGGCGCGGCTGTCGAGCGGGGTAAACTGTGGGGCGAGCGCAGGGATGGCGACCTCAGCGAGCGTCTCCGGCGTCCAACCGCCTTGACGGTGGACCATACGCAACGGCCGCATATGCCCATAGAGCGACAGCTCGCCGGCGCGCTGGTGGAAGACCTGGCCGTTGACATGGCCGGCCTGTTCGGAAGCGAGAAAGACGCAGAGCGGGGCGATGGCGTCGGCCCGGCTGCGGCGCAGACGCTCCTCGCGGACTGCCGCCACCTGCGGGTCCTTCGGCGTCGGGACCGACCGGGTCATGCGGGTGTCCGCCGACGGGCAAATAACGTTGACGGTAATCCCCTTCGAAGCATTCTCCATCGCGACGATGCGCGCCAGCGCCACGATTCCGAGCTTGGCTGCACCGTAATTGCACTGCCCGACATTGCCGAGCAGGCCCGAGGTCGACGACACCATGATCATCCGCCCGTAGCCCTGCTCGCGAAACAGGTTGACCGCCGCCCGGTTGATGTTGAAGTGGCCGGTCAGGTGAACGTCGATCACCGCCTGCCAGTCCTCCGGGAACATGTTGTGGAACATCTTGTCGCGCAAAATGCCGGCCGCGTTGAACACGATGTGCAGGCCGCCAAAGGTTTCGCGTGCTTGCTGGACCATGGCGAGGCAGTCGTCGAATTTGGCGACCGAGCCGTAATTCGCTGCGGCGTCGCCGCCTGCCGCCTTGATCTGATCGACGATCTCCTGCGCCGGCGCCTGGTCCCTGCCCTCGCCGCTGCCGCTGGCCCCGGGGTCATTGATGACGACTTTGGCGCCGTGCGCGGCCATCAACTTGGCGACTTCGGCCCCGACCCCACGACCCGCTCCTGCACACAGCGCGACGCGCTCCTCGAGCATACCCATTTCTGCGATCCCCAAAAGTGCAAATGATCGCCGGGGTTGTCGCGACGTCGGCCGACTTTGTCAATCGGCGAGCAGAGAGAGCGTTTCGATATTCTCTTCGGTCAAAGCGACAGTTCGCCGGGGTGAGACTACCGGCAATGCGGGATCACGTCTCTGGCAAATGATGTCATCGACTGTGTGACCATGGCGTGATCCATTATCCCGCCTTGATTGAAGTAGCAGATGAACTCGTCCATACCGTACTCGGCGCGTAGCGCGCGTACACGCTCGACGCAGTAATCGGGATCGCCGAACACCCCTATGTCGCGGTCGAAATCCTCGTACTTTACCTGTTCAAATCGGGCGAACACCTGACGAAACGCCTCGAAACTTGTGAAGTCTTCTTGGCCGTGCGGCCGGGCGAGCTCAACGGCCACGCGCAGAAAGCGCATCAGACCCGCCTCGCAGTCCTGGCGCGCCTGTCGCCGGCTTGTCGCGACATGCACCGGAAAAGCCAGCGCAACATCGCCCGGTGAACTGGCCAGCGTGTCGCGGTAGATCGTCAGACCCGCCTTGAGCTTGTCCGGCGGGTTGATCAGCGGCGAAGCGAATATCGGAAATTTTCGTCGTCCGGAAAACGGAAAGGTGTCGGGGCTGTTAGCGGCGATCCGCAGAGGCGGGTGCGGCAATTGCGCGGGGCGCGGGACAACGCTGATATCACGAGCGCGAAAATGTTTTCCCTCGAAGGAAAAAGAGTCTTCCGTCCAGGCCTGCAGGATGAAGTCGAGTGCCTCCTCAAAGCGCTCACGGCTCTCCTCTTGGGGGATACCGTAACCTCGATATTGGTAAGCCACCCCCCGGCCCACCCCGAATTCCAAGCGCCCGTTGCTGAGGATGTCGGCGGTCGCCGCCTGTTCGGCGATCTTGATCGGGTTGTGCAGGGGCAGCAGGGTCACCGCCGTCCCGAGGCGAATACGGCGCGCCCGCTGGGCTGCGGCGGCCAGCACCATCAGCGGATCGGCAAGTATTGAGAACGCGCGGTTGAAGTGAATTTCTCCGAGCCACGCCGTGTCAAAACCGAGTTCATCGCCTAACTCGATCTGCGCCATGATGTCCCGGTAGCGCTGGTGCTCGGTGAATCCGCTCGCACACGGCAATTGATCGAAAAAGCCGAAGCGCATCCCTGTTCTCCCCGCAAATCTCTTGCTGTAGCTGTAGCGCAGGCCGACCGGATAGCACGCCGAGGCCATGGGCAACAACCTACCGGCGCTTTGGGGCGGGCGGCCCCCGACCTGAACCCCGGGGTGCGATCTGGGATCGTCGGCATGCTTGATGCATACTCCCGGTGAGCGTTCGCTTCAGGGAGGCCGCGATGTTCCTTCGTTTGTTGTTCGGCTTCGTGCTGATTTTTCTGACGGTTCCCGCATCCGCGCAGGAATCGGTGCTCGATACGGTTTTGAAGCGCGACAAGCTGATCGTAGCGACCTACAGCACCTCGCCGCCCCTCGCTTATGTCGACGACAGCGGCAATCTCGTCGGCTTCGAGATCGACATGGCGCGCGAGATCGCAAAAGACCTTCTCGGCGATCCCAACAAGGTCGAATTCGTCGTCGTGCAGTCGGACGGCCGCTTTCCGGCGGCGCTGAGCGGCAAGGTCGATTTCGGCCTGTGCTCGACGACGATCTTCCCTGACCGGGCGGTGCGCATCGCCTTTACCCGGCCATACCTCGACACCGGCGGCAGCGTGATCGCGCGCAAGGACGCCGAGGTCAAGCACGTCAAGGAGCTCAACGACCCCAAATTCACCTATGCCGTCCTCAATGTTCCGCCGGCGATCGCCCGGGTCAACTCGATGCTGCCTAACGTGAAGCAACTGTTGCTCGATTCGCCATCAGCGTTGTTTCTGGCGGTCAAGACTGGCCGCGCCACCGCCTTCGGGATCGACAAGCCGATCGCCGACTATTACGAGGCCGAAAACAAGGATCTCGTGCGGCTCGACGTCTCGGGAACGTCTTGGGACTTTGTCTTCCAGGATTCGATTTTTCTGAAGCCCGGCGATTTCAAATGGTGGCTTTTTCTCGACACCTGGGTCGGCGAATTGCGCGCCGGCTCGCGCTATGAGAAATATGTCGAATGGTACCATAAGTGGCTGAAAAAGGATCCGCCGCCGCAACGCTTCTACGACTACAATAAATATTGAGCATCGACGACAAATGAAGCGAGTATTTCTAGCAGAATATTGTCACCCCCGCGAAGGCGGGGGTCCAGAGCAACCGCTGAAACCTTGGGTCCCTGGATACCCGCTTTCGCGGGTATGACGGCAAGAAGTTGCCGTTCGACCCCCACTTCATTGCGCGGCTGATCCCGGCGCTGCTCGAGGGCGCCAAGGTCACCGTCGAGCTTGCGGCCCTGACGATGGCGATCTGCCTCGTCTGGGGACTACTCGTGGCGCTCGCCCACAGCACCCGCGGGCTGCTCGGCTCGATCGCCGGCGGCTACATCCAGCTGGTGCGCAACACCCCGCTGCTGATCCAGTTGTATGTAGTTTATTTCGGCTTCTCGATGGCGGGCTTCGGCCTGTCCGGTTTTGCCTCGGGCCTTTTGGCGCTGTGCGCGCAGAACGGCGGCTATGTCGCCGAGATCTACCGCGGCGGTCTGCAATCGGTCAGCATTCGGCAATTCGAAGCGGGCCGCGCCCTCGGCATGCGCCGGCGGACGCTCTATACGACCGTTATTCTACCGCAGGTCATCGCGCGGGTAATCCCACCGCTGACAAACCAAAGCATCTCCATCATCAAGGACACCTCGCAGGTCGCGGCGATCGCGGTGATGGAAATCATGAAAATTACCGAGGTTTGGGTCGAGACCTCGGCCAACACTTACGACGTCTTTCTCGGTGCGGCGCTGATTTACCTGGCGCTGACCTCGATCGCCGGCTTGGTCGGCAAACTGGCCGAGCGCTCGCTCGCGTTTGCACAATGAAAGAGCTCGGCCCGCTGATCCACAGCTTCTGGTATCTACTGCGGGGCGCCGGAATGACTGTGCTGATGGCGACGAGCGCGGTGGTACCGGCAACACTCCTCGGGGTCCTTCTCGCCCTATTGCACGTTTTCGGTGGTTGGCTTCTGCGGTCGGCGATCCTCGGCTACTTGTTCCTGATACGCGGCATTCCGCTATTGGTGCTGCTGACCTTCGTTTATTACCTGATGCCACTGACCGGCATCGATCTGCCGCCGTTCTGGGGCGTGGTATTGGTCATCTCGCTCTACTATGCGGCATTCGTCAGCGAGGTCTTCCGCGCCGGGATCCTTTCATTGCCGCAGGCGCAGTGGGATGCCGCACGCAGCCTTGGCATGACCCGCAGATTGATGTTGCAAATCGTGGTCTTGCCGCAAGCATTGCGTCTTTCGGCACCCCCCTATGTCAGCCTGTGCGTGAGCTTGGTCAAGGCAACCTCGCTGGTTTCGATCGTCGGCCTCTGGGAGCTGACGATGGCGAGCCGCGAGGTCGTCGAGCGCACGCTGGCGCCGTTTCAGATCTTCATCGGCGCCGCGGCGATCTATTTCTGCATCTGCTATACCCTCGCCCTTTATGGAAGACACCTTGAACGACGCGTCCTCCTTGGCCATTGAGCTCGCGCCGGCCCGCCAGCGGCGCCCGATGCTCGAAATTGCGGGCCTCTGCAAGAGCTTCGGCGCGCTCGAGGTGTTGCGCGACGTGTCTGTTGTGGTCAGCCCGGGCGAGGTTGTCGTGGTGATCGGCCCGAGCGGCTCAGGCAAGACCACCTTGTTGCGCTGCATCAACCTGCTCGAGGAGTACGAACGCGGGACGATCGCGGTCGACGGCGAGCCGATCGGCTATCGCACCGACGGACGCTCGGGCCGGCGGGCGCGCATGTCTGAGCGCGAAATCGCCAGAGCGCGCGAGCGCATCGGCATGGTGTTCCAAAGCTTCAACCTCTTTCCCCACATGAATGTGCTGCAGAACATCGTCGCAGCACCGGTGCGCGTAAGACGTATCGAGCGCCGCCAGGCCGAGGCGCGTGCGCGCGAACTTCTCGCGATGGTCGGGTTGTCGGACAAGGTTGCGGAATACCCGATCCGCCTTTCGGGCGGGCAGCAACAGCGGGTGGCAATCGCCCGGGCATTGGCCATGGACCCCAAGATCATGCTGTTCGACGAGGTCACCTCGGCGCTCGACCCGGAACTCGTGGGCGAGGTGTTGGCGGCGATGCAGCAGCTCGCCGGCGACGGCATGACGATGGTCGTGGTCACTCACGAGATGAGCTTCGCCCGTGATATTGCCGACCGGATCCTGTTTATCGACGGCGGCGTGATCGTCGAGGAGGGCAAGCCCGACCAGCTTCTCTTCGCGCCGCAGACCGAGCGCGTAGGCGCATTCCTCAAGCGCTACAACGACCGCTATCGGATCTAGAGCCCGATTCGGCCGGGATGTCGCCTCCCAATGCCGCAGGCACGGTTTTCCGCAGGGAGTGCTCGCCGGATGCTCCGCGGCTTGCACGAATGAAGACTTGTGCAACAAGACGCCCTCTTCGCTAACCGCGCCCGCCGGCGACCCGCAGCAGGCTTCGCACCGAGTAGCCACGGCTGTAAAAACACGGCCGTCGGCACCCTCGCAAACGAAGACGTCAAGGAACCGCGACGTGCAACAATACCAACTTTTCGAGCGGCTCTGGAGCGGCGCGGCGACGATGGAAGAGTGGACGCAGGCCGTTTCGCATGGCGCTATCACGGCGGTTGCCGACAACATCATCACGGTTCACACGACCTATTTCTGCGGCAGCGTGACGGCCATCCGCACCCCGGTCGGCCTCGTCCTCATCGATACGGCCAAGCCCGACACAGCTGCCCAGACGCTCGCCGCGATCCGCCGCTGGGACGACACCCCGGTTCACACCGTGATTTACACCCACGGTCATATCGACCACACCAGCGGGATCAAGGTCATCGACGAGGAAGCCGACGCAAGGGGCCGGCCCAGGCCTCGTATCGTGGCCCATCGCAACGTGGTGCGCCGGATGAGCCGCTACGAGGCGTCGCACGGCTTCAACAGCATCGTTCAGGGCCAGCAGTTCAACTACGCCAACTACGTCTACCCCATCGGTCAACGCTGCCCCGACGACGTCTACGACGACACCCTGACGTTCACGATCGGCGGCGAGCGCATCGAGCTGTTCCATGGGCGGGGCGAGACCGACGACGCCACCTTTGCCTGGTTGCAAGCACGGCGCGTCCTGGCGAGTGGCGACTTCGTCATCTGGATGTTCCCGAACGCTGGCAATCCGCGGAAGGTCCAGCGCTACGCACCTGACTGGGCGGCCGCCTTGCGCCGTATGCAGGCATTGCGGCCGGAGGTGCTGATCCCCGGTCACGGTCCCGTGGTCTTTGGTGCGGACAGGGCAAACCAGATGCTCGGCGATGGCGCCGAGGTTCTCGAAAACCTGACGCGCCAAACACTTGAGCTGATGAACAAGGGCTGCACCCTCAACGAGATCCTCCACGCGGTGTCCGCGCCCGCCGAGCTGCTGGCGAAACCCTACCTGCGACCGACATACGACGACCCAGAGTTCGTCGTCCGCGGGATCTGGCATCTCTATGCCGGCTGGTTCGATGGCAACCCGGCACACCTCAAGCCAGCCCCAGAGAGCGAACTCGCGGCCGAGCTCGCCGCCTTGGCTGGCGGCGCCGACAAGCTGGCTCAGCGCGCTGCGGCGCTCGCCGAACGCGGCCATACACGAGTGGCTGCCCACCTGGCCGAATTTGCGGCCACCGCCTCGCCTCAGGACAAGGCGGTCCAGGCCACGCGGGCCAGTGTCCTTGAACGGTGCATGGAGGCGGAAGCCTCGCTCATCGGCAAGGCGATCCTTGCCGTCTACCAACACGACGCGAAGGCACGTTCGGCCTCCTGATGCGCGCGGCGTGCCCGCTCCGCTGACCGCACGATGAAGCAATTCGGCAGGGGCCTTGTTTGAAGCGGCCCTTGGCTCAAACTCGACTGCCTCTTCGCCCCCCTATTGTTCACCACGCCTGATGGCTGGCTGACGTGCCAGTTGTAAGACCGCGCGATATCGAAAATTATCGAGATTTTTAAGTAAATTTCTCAGGGTTTTTAACTAATTTTTAACTAAAGTCATCTGGTCAATCGCGATTATTTGGGGCACAAGGGAAAAGGGGGCTCGGCGCAAGATGGCACGTCTCGAGACGAAAAGCTGCGAACTGAGGAGTCGCCCAGATGTCGGCCCGCATTCTCGTCGTCGATGACAACGCGTTGAACGTCAAACTGCTGGTCGAATGGCTCGAGCACGAAGCTTACGTGGTCGGCACGGCCGCTGACGGCTTCGAGGCGTTGTCGAAAATCGAGGCCGAAGGGCCCGACACCGTGTTGCTCGACGTGATGATGCCAGGTCTCGACGGCTTCGAAACCTGCAGACGCATAAAGGCCGATCCGGCGATCGCGCACATCCCGGTCGTCATGGTGACGGCGCTGGAGGATGTCGACGACCTCGTCAAAGGCTTCGAAGCCGGCGCCGATGATTTCCTCACCAAGCCGTTCAACGGCCGTGAGCTCCTAGCGCGCGTACGCTTGCAGCTACGGCGGAAATGGCATTACGAGCAGTCTCAGGTAGACCCGCTGACCGGCGCCTACAGCCGCCGGCACTTCGACGCGCACGCCCCGAGGCTGGCCGCGCGCTGCCGCACCGCGCGCCAACCGGTCGCCGTTCTGATGATCGACGTCGACCACCTGAAGCAGATCAATGACGTGCACGGCCACATAGCTGGCGACCACGTGCTGAAGGAGGTGGGCAACCGCGTCATATCCGCCTTGCGTCCGTCGGATCTGGTGACGCGGATGGGCGGCGATGAGTTCGTCGTCATTATGCCGGAGACGGATCTCGACGCGGCGCTTCACGTCGCCGAACGTTTACGCGGCCGCATCGCCGATGTGCCAATCGAAAGCGTTGCAGTCACTCTCAGCATCGGCGCCGCCGCGTCGAGACCCGAGGCTGAGGAGGAACTCGGCGCAACGCTCAAACGGGCCGACGCCGGCCTCTACCAGGTCAAGAGGGCCGGCGGCAACCGCGTGAGCGCTGACGGCGGTCCCGAACCGCCGCAAGGCTAGGTTCACTCGGCTGGCGACGAGTTCGGTTCAGCGCGGCGCCAGCTCCTTCGTTCCGCCAAAAGTCGGATAATTGGTGTCATCGACAAAGGCTTCGTCGCCTTCGGTCGGCAATTGCTCGGCATGGCCGAGGGCGCCCTGGATGTCGTTGCCCCAGACCTCGCGCGGCAGCTCGTACAGCACCTCGACACCGTAGCCGTTCGGGTCGCTGATATAGAGGCTGTGGGTCATCCCGTGATTGACGCGGCGATGGAACTTGACCCCCTTGCTGCGCAGAAAGGCGAGCTGCTTGAGCCACGCTTCGCGGTTCGGCATCGGTGATCGCGATGTGGTTGACCGCAACCGGCGTCTTGAACATGTCCCAGTCCGCGGGTGGCGCCGGCAGATCGGGGTTCTCGCAGAGCGCGATGTCGTGGTGGTTCATGCGGCCGCCGCCGTGGTCACCGCTGTAGAATCGCATCTTGCCGTTGCGCCGCAGCGACACGCCGACCTGCTTGAAGCCGAGGATCTCGGTCCAGAACCGATGCGCTTCCTCGATGTCGCGCACGTTGATCACGAGGTGGTTGATGCCGGTCGGGGTCAGCGCTTCCGCGGGGGCCGCCGGAACGACCGGAGATGTGCCGTCTGCCATTGTAATGCTCCACGATCACACGTTTGCCACTTCTATTACAGAATAGGAAATCGCCGCCCGCTTCGCTAGCCGGCGGTAGTGTCCTAATTTCAGGGCTGGGCACGTCGGAGCATCCCAGATTTCTTTGCCCATGGTCGGGCATGGACAATTCCGGAAACGAGCCAGGCCGCCGTGAAAATCGCAACAAGAATCGTGGTTGAATAATAATCCATCTCTGGCAGACCAGGCCAAATCAAAAGACGCCAAAGCCAGATCCCACTGGTGGCTATGCCCATGACGGAAATGAGCGTTTTTAATTATTCCGTAGAAGAGGCGCCGAGCGCTGCGAATAGAATTGTCACCGGACCAGGAACATCTGGCACGCGTCAATCAACTGTTTGTTCATGACCGCCTCCGCCGATTCGAGCCTCCGCCGCGGGTTTCGGCGCCGATCGTTGCCAGCGCCGCAGCTTGCGGACTATCGACTGGGGGCTGATTGCACACGGCGAAGAACCGCCGCTTCGTGCTCCCCTCGATCGGCGATGACCAGTCATAGCCGCGGGTGGCGGCCGGATGCCCCGCCAATTCGAAGGCGTGCAATACGCCTTCCCATATAGTCTCGCCGTCGAAGGTTGCCGGACGGTCAGCGGGGGCGTGCCTAGCTCGGCGGGAGAGCCCCTGAACGCAGGTGGTCACGAGTTCAGTCCCGATGCAGTCCACGCGCCGCCGGCGCGCTCCCACAGTCGAAAGCCGCCAGCCGCCGCATCATGCCGCCGAGCCTGACGACCGCGTTGGGGAGCGGCGAGTACGGTCGTCGTGCCCTTCTACGCAGCGAATACCTCGCCGCTTTGCCGGTGTAGGCTCGAAGCCGAGCACCTCGCCGACATGACCCATGATGACCGCAGCGGCCCTCACGGCGCACGCGCCACCTCGGTGACATCCGCCAGCTGCGGACGACAAAAAAGCGAAGCATAGAAGGACAGGCGCAGGGTGGCAGATGTCGCGGCGGTTGACAGCTTGGTGCTGTTGTTATCGCTCCCGCAAGGCCGTGCCGTTTTCGTTGATAGGCGATGCGATTTTCGTTGTTTCCCGGAGTCCGAAATTACCTCATAAGCTGTTGAAGTAATTGGCTATTATAAAGTGCAATTGGGGTTGCCAGAGGCGCAGGCGCCATTTTCGTTGTATTTCGCTCCGCCGTCAGCCCGCCGAGCCGCTCTTAGAGGCTCCAGTAATGGGTGCCCGGCGGAACCTGGTTGCGCGCCAGCGCCGATTTGACATCGACAAGCACCCCGCCCGGGGCAATCGCGGCAAAGAGCTTGTCCCACCCTCGTTCGGCAAGAACCCGGTGCGGCACGGCGAGGATCAGCCCGTCGAGCTCGGCGAAATCTTCGAGCGGGACGAGGTCGACGCCGTAGTCGCCCTTGGCCTCGGCCGGGTCGGCGAGCGGATCGCTGACCCGTGCGGCGATACCAAACTCTCGCAATTCGGCGACGATGTCGGGAACACGGCTGTTGCGCAGGTCGGGCACATCCTCCTTGAAGGTGACGCCGACGATGCCGATCCGCGCACCCTTGACCGGGCGCTCGGCGGCGATCAGCAATTTGACCAGACGCTGCGCGATAAAGCCGCCCATGCCGTCATTGATGCGCCGGCCGGACAGGATGACCTGCGGGTAATAACCCGCCGCTTCGGCCCGAGCGGTCAGGTAATAGGGGTCGACGCCGATGCAGTGCCCGCCGACCAGGCCCGGCGTGAATGGCAGGAAATTCCATTTCGTCCCAGCTGCCTCTAACACCTCCTTGGTCGGAATGCCGAGCCGGTCGAAGATGATCGCCAACTCGTTCATCAGCGCTATGTTGACGTCGCGTTGAGTGTTCTCGATGACCTTCGCCGCCTCTGCGACCTCGATCGAGGAGGCCCGATGGAGGCCCGCCGGGATGATTTGCCCATAGACGGCGGCAACCCGTTCCAAGGTCTCGGCGTCCTCGCCGGCGACGATCTTGAGGATTGTTTCGAGCCGGTGCTGCTTGTCACCCGGATTGATCCGCTCGGGCGAGTAGCCGAGCTTGAAGTCGACACGTTGCCGGAGGCCTGAGGCCTTGGCGAGCAGCGGACCGCATATGTCGCGGGTCAGACCCGGATAGACGGTCGACTCGAAGACCACGACCGCCCCCCGTTTTAGGCGGGGGCCGATCAGCGCGCAGGCGCTCTGCAGCGGCGCAAGGTCGGGCCGGCGCTCGGCATCGATCGGTGTCGGCACGGTCACGACAAAGAAGCTCGCCCTGTCTAGCGCACCGGGGTCGTCGGTCAGGCGAAGCTTGGTCTCGCGCAATGCCGCCTCGGTCACCTCGCCGGTGGCGTCCTTCCCTTCTCGCAACGCGGCGACGCGCTGCTGCGAGATGTCGAAGCCAATGACGGGCTGGAACTTCCTGGCCAGGGCCAGAGCGACCGGCAGCCCGACATAGCCAAGGCCAATGACGGCAAATCCGCGTTCCATGTAACGGGGCCGCATCCGTGATCAATTCACCCTGTGATAGTGCCGATACCACTCCACGAAGCGGGCGAGCCCGACCTCGATCGTGGTCTGTGGATCGAAGCCGAGATCGCGGCGCGCGGCCTCGATATCGGCAAAGCTCTCCGGTACGTCGCCGGGCTGCATCGGCAGCAACTCCTTTATTGCGGTGCGCCCGAGCAGCCTCTCGAGGACGGCGATGAAATCGAGCAGCCGCTCGGGACGGTGGTTGCCGAGATTGTAGATCCGGTCGGGAACCCCATCTGCCGGCGGGCGATCATGCGCCGCGACCGTGCCGACGACGATGTCGTCAATGTAGGTGAAGTCGCGCGCCATCCGACCTTCGTTAAACACCTTGATGGGCCGTCCGGCGAGGATTGCGCAGGTGAACAGGTAGGCGGCCATGTCGGGCCGCCCCCAGGGACCGTAGACGGTGAAGAACCGCAAGCCGGTCGCCGGCAAACCATAGAGGTGGCTGTAGGTGCGGGCGAGCAGCTCGCAGCTGCGCTTGGTCGCCGCATAGAGCGAAACCGGCTGGTCGACCCGGTCTTCGACATCGAACGGTTGCTTCTGGTTGGCGCCGTACACCGAGGAGGACGAGGCATAAGTGATCGCTGTCAACTGATCGATGCGCCGAGCCGCCTCCAGCATTACCAGAGTCCCCATCACATTGGCGTCGACGTAAGCGTAGGGGTTCTCGAGCGAATAGCGAACCCCGGCCTGGGCTGCGAGATGGATGACGCTGCGCAGGTCCTTGTGACGCTCGACGAGGGCGAACACGCCGTCACGGTCGGCAACATCGAGCTTGGCGAAGACAAAGTCCGGATAGCCCCTCAGCAGGGCCAAACGAGCCTCCTTCAGCCGCACATCGTAGTAATCGTTGAGATTGTCGATGCCCACGACCCGATCGCCGCGCTCGAGCAATGCCTTGGCGACGTGGAAACCGATGAACCCGGCCGAACCGGTGAGAAGGATCGACATGACGGTCCTGGCGCTAGATGACGAGCTCAGACCCGGGCAGGCCGAGAGCGGCTTGCCCTATCGCTTCGCCGCACCGCCGACAAGGGATTTTGCGCGGCAATCGCGCGCTTGACGCGACGGGTCAGGTGTTCGAGGCGAAAGGCCAGGCGCGGCTGCTGAAAGACCTGCCACAGCATAGGCTCGCACCGGGTTGCAAAACCTTCTTTGAGCCGGTTGCGTCCCGCCATGAAATCATAAATCCGGGCGCCCGACTGGAATGCGTGTTGGATCGCCAAGGCATGAGTGACAATGCCGGGCCTCTCCCGACGATCGGCGTCGGCAAACCCGCTTTGATAGGCATAAATCCGATCTCCCAGCCGAAAATTATAGAGGTAGCCGATGACCCGGCCGCCGGCGGTGGCCTTAAGGAGTTGCGTCCCGCCGCCGGCGAAGCTGCGCTCGATCAGCAGCCGGTGGAACCGCTCGAAGAACCCCCCAGAGAACGAATGGTTCTTGCCGCGACGCTCCCAGGAAGCACAATGCAACACCTTCAACTCCGCAAAGAAGGTGAGCGCCTCTGCCGTCGTCTCCGCTGCGCTGAGCTGCAACCGGCCGTAGCCCTCGAAATGTCGGAGGGCGCGGCGAAGCTGCTGACGGGCGTTGGCGCTTAGCATCGGGTAGAGCTCGCCGCCACTTGACGACAGCAGATCGAGATCGAGGGAATAGGAAGGGACGACCGTCTCGCTTCGGCCGAGCCCACGGCCCTCGACCGTCGCCTCGGGCAGGCGCAGCACGGAACCGTTGATATAAAGCTCGTCCGCCACGTTGCCGTGATTGGCAAACCACGCGATCGCCGAATCGACGACCCCCGCCTCCTGACCCGCGGGCGCAAGGACGCCGTTGTGCTCAATCGTGATTGCATCGAAGCGCCGGTCACCCGTCTCGTTGAGGTAGAGGGCCCGTGATCGGACCAGCCCGTGCCGGCGGGTGACGCTCGCGCCCAGCAATGCCAACCCGACCGTCTCGCCCCGCGCAGTCCCGCGCAGCAAATTCGGCTGGTGCGCCGCCGGCACTGCGGCAAGCAAGGTCCCGATCCACTGCCACGACATGAAAAAAGACGGCCGGGCGACGGCTTCGAGCTTCCGCCATTCGCGCTCGAGGGCCGCGGGCGGCGGCAGAGCTTCATGGTTGAACTCAACGTCGCCAATCACGCTCGTCTGCTCGCAGCCAGGGCTGTTTAGGCACGAAACCACTTTAAACGAATATCAGGCGCCATGGCGGAAACTCGACCCCCGCTTGATCCGCGCAGAATGCGGTGTGATCATTAACAAAAGCCGGTGTCACTAATGCGAATTCTGCACATTCTCGATCATTCGCTGCCGCTGCAGAGCGGCTATGTGTTTCGCACTCTCGGTATCGTCAATCAGCAGCGGGCGTTGGGCTGGGAGCCCGTATTGCTGACGAGCGGCAAGCATTATGCGCCTGGACCCGTGCGCGAGCGGATCGGCACATGGGAATTCCTGCGCACACCATTGCCGACCGGCCTTGCTGCGAAGCTGCCGTGGCTTCGCGAGCTGAAGATTGTCAGCGACCTCGATCGGCGATTGGACGACGTCATCAGAGAGGTACGGCCGGGAATCCTTCACGCCCACTCGCCGGCCCTCAACGCGCTGCCGGCGATTCGCGCCGGCCGCCGGTTTCGAGTGCCGGTGGTGTATGAGATGCGCTCGCTGTGGGAAGATGCTGCAGGAAGCGGCGGCACGCAGGGCAGAGTCGGGCTGCGCTATCTAGCGACAAAACTTCTGGAGACCCACGCACTGCGCCGCGCCGATGCGGTGACGACGATTTGTCGTGGGCTCCGGGAAGATATGACCGCCCGCGGCATCCCGGGCGAGAAGATCACGATCATCCCGAACGCAGTCGATCGCCAAACCTTCGCCGGGCCCGCGACCCCCGACCGCGTTCTCGCCGGGCGGCTCGGCCTGACCGGGAAAACCGTCCTTGCTTTTTTCGGCTCGTTTTACTTCTACGAGGGCCTGCATTTGTTGTTGCGTGCGCTCCCTCTGTTACTGCAGCAGCAAGCGGACCTCGCTGTCCTTTTCGTCGGCAGCGGCGCGGAAGAGAGCAACCTGCGCAGGATGGCCCGAGATTTAGGAGTTGGCGACAATGTCGTCTTTGCCGGGCGGGTCGCCCATGAAGAGATGCAGCGATATTATGATTTGGCGGACCTCTTCGTGTTCCCGCGCGTGTCGATGCGGCTCACCGAACTGGTGACACCGCTCAAACCGCTCGAGGCCATGGCCCAGGAGCGCATCGTCGTCGCCTCGAGCGTCGGCGGTCACCGCGAGCTGATCCGCGACCGCGAGACGGGTTACCTCTTCCCCCCAAACGAGCCGCAACCCCTCGCAGAGGGAATATTGGCAGCGCTCGCCGATCGGCCTTCCTGGCCGCAAATCCGGGCCCGGGCGGTCGAGTTCATCGACACCGAGCGCTCGTGGGCGCATAGCGTCGCGCGTTACGCCGAGGTCTACGCCCGGGTCCTGCGGCGCTAGACGGCATGCGCAACACCGCCCCGTCGGGTCTTTGCTTACTGATCTTGCAAAACAACGTCGTAAAGCGCGTGATTTGCAACGGCAATGAAACGATTTGAGTGATCAGGCGGTCGTCGTTTGATGCCCGTCTACCGAAACCCGGATTTTCGCTACTTGCCCGCCGGGCTCACCTGCCTCTTTGACACTGCGGTCGAGGGTAGCTTTTTCGCACTGCCAGCATGGTACGATTTGATGGCTCGCCACGGCGTGCCGGCCGGAAGCGAAATCCGCGTCTACACCGATGAACGGCCAGAGTCGGCCATGGCGCTGTTGCTTCGGAG
>Ga0182039_10000686_pt1 | contig 17709 bp, 18 predicted proteins | sample sta12Can44000111_FD_125975 | JGI IMG/M metagenome (GOLD analysis project Ga0182039, IMG submission 125975) | Lab enrichment of tropical soil microbial communities from Luquillo Experimental Forest, Puerto Rico - statanox.12C.anox.44.000.111 | ecosystem: Environmental > Terrestrial > Soil >...
GATCCCGCCTTTGCCGGCGAGACGATCCCGACGCTGGAGACCGCCTTGCGCCACATTGCATCGCTGGGCCTGGGACTGAATATCGAGATCAAGGCCGACGAGGCCCGAGGCGAAACCACCACGCTGGCGGCCCTGGTGGCGCTGCGCACGGCTTGGCCGTCGAAGCTGCCTTTGCTGCTCTCCAGCTTCGCGCAATCCGCCGTTGCCGCCGCCCGCGACGCCGCCCCCACCATTCCCCGCGCCCTGCTGGCCGAGGAATTGCCATCCGGCTGGCAGCGGAAGCTGGAAAGCCTGGATTGCGCCGCGATCAACCTGGACTGGACCAAACTTTCCCCTGCGCTGGCGCATCAGATCAAAGCGGCGGGATATGGCTTGCTGGCCTATACCGTCAACAGCCCGGCCCAGGCCGAGCGGCTGCTGCAATGGGGCGTCGATGGCGTCTTTACCGATGCTCCCGACCGGATGTCGCGCATCCTCGCGTCTTCCTTTGCGGAATGATCGCGAAATCTATATATCAATGTGTCAAAACAGAGATAGCGCGGGTAGGCCCTCTTTACCGGGGGCCGTAGTGGAGTGTATGTCGACGTGAAACCCCTTAAGTCATTGGTCATTTCCGGCAAGGAAGTCCTGCCCCTCGTCGAAGGCGGCAAGGGCGTTGCCATCTCCACTGGCGCCAGCTCGGGCGCTTGGGCCGCTGCTGGTGGCGTCGGCACCTTCTCCGGGGTGAATGCCGATTTCTATGACGAGACCGGCAAGCTGGTCCGCGTCGCCTATCAGGGCCGCACCCGCCGCGAACGCCATCGCGAACTGATCGATTTCGGCATCCGTGGCGGCATCGCCCAGGCCCGCATCGCCCACGACATCGCTGGCGGCAATGGCCGTCTGCATATGAATGTGCTGTGGGAAATGGGCGGCGCCGAGGAAGTGCTGATCGGCGTGCTGGAAGGAGCCAAGGGCCTGGTGCATGGCGTCACCTGCGGTGCCGGCATGCCTTACCGCGTCGCCGAGATCGCCGCAGAACATGGCGTCTATTATTACCCCATCGTCTCGTCGGCCCGCGCCTTCAAGGCTTTGTGGAAGCGGTCCTATCACAAATACGGCGAGCTGCTGGGCGGCGTGGTCTACGAAGACCCCTGGCTGGCCGGCGGCCATAATGGTCTGTCGAACTCCGAAGACCCGTTGAAGCCGCAGGACCCGTTCCCCCGCGTGCGCGAGCTGCGCGCCACCATGCGCGAAATGGGCTGTCCCGAAGTGCCGCTGTTCATGGCCGGCGGCGTCTGGTTCCTGCGCGAATGGGAAAACTTCATCGACAATCCCGAGCTGGGCCCGATCGCCTTCCAGTACGGCACCCGCCCGCTGCTGACGGTGGAAAGCCCGATCTCGGATGACTGGAAGCGCAAGCTGACCACCCTGAAGCCGGGCGACATCGCCCTGCACCGCTTCAGCCCCACCGGCTTCTATTCCTCGGCGGTGAAGAACGCCTTCCTGGACGAGCTGTATCAGCGTCTGGATCACCAGATCCCCTATACCGACGAAGTCGTGGGCGAACATACCGCCGAAATGCCGATCGGTGTCCGTGGCCGTTCGGTGTTCGTCACCCCGACCGACAAGGCCCATGCCGAGGGCTGGATCGCCCAAGGCTTCACCGAGGCCCTGCGCACCCCCGATTCCACCCTGATCTTCGTGACCCCCGACAAGTCGGCGGAAATCCGCAAGGATCAGGTGGATTGCATGGGCTGCCTGTCGGCCTGCGCCTTCTCGAACTGGTTCCAGGGCGAGACCGGCACCACCGGCAAGCGCGCCGACCCCCGCAGCTTCTGCATCCAGAAGACCCTGCAGAACATCGGCCATGGCGCCGACCCCGAACATGAACTGATGTTCGCCGGTCACGCTGCCCATCACTTCTCGTCCGATCCCTTCTATGCCAACGGCTTCATCCCCACGGTGAAGCAATTGGTCGAACGGATCACGACCGGCGACTGATTTTCGGCTCCGGCTTCCTTTCCGTGTGAGGGGAAGCCGGAAAGCTCTTGAAATCTCAGGCACGCTTTCCAATTGTTCTAAAAGAGCGTTACAGGTTATAACGCCTCTGTTTCGTGAAACATCCAGCTTGGGGTGCAGGCAAGATGACGATGACGTGTCAGCGTCCATACAGTCAGGCCCTGGATCGGCTTCGTGCCGCCGGCCTGCGTCCGACTCGACAGCGATTGGCTCTGGCCAAGCTGCTGTTCGATGGCTGCGACCGCCATATCTCGGCCGAGCAGCTGCATGACGAAGCCCAGGCCGGCAATATCCGGGTGTCGCTGGCGACCGTCTACAACACCCTGCACCAGTTCACCGACAGCGGCATGCTGCGCGAGATCGTGGTGGATAGCGGCCGGTCCTATTTCGATACCAACACCTCGGACCATCATCACTATTTCTTTGAGCGTTGCGGCAAGCTGGAGGATATCCCCGGCCATCTGGTTTCGCTCGACAAGGTGCCCGAAGCTCCCGCCGGCACCACCATCCGCCGCATCGACGTCATCGTCCGTATCGACGGCTGATCCATGTCGCCATCGCCGATCCGCAGCTGGCTCCGCAAGCTTTTGCGCCCGCTGCTGATCGCGTTGGGCGTCGTCATCGTTCTATTCGAAGAACTCGCCTGGGACATCCTCAGCCATCTGATGGCGCGCCTCGCCCGGCTGCCGATTCTGGCTCGGATCGAAGCGCAGATCCGCCGGCTGCCGCCTTATGGCGCCATGGTGCTGTTCCTGCTGCCCATTCTGGTGATTCTGCCGTTCAAGCTGCTGGCCGTCTGGCTGATGGCCCAGGGCCATGTGATCGGCGGCATCGCCGTGCTGCTGGCCGCCAAGTTTTCCGGCATGGCGGCTTGGGCCCGCATCTATGCGCTCTGCCATCCTGCCCTCAGCACCCTTGGCTGGTTCGTCAAGCTGGAGGCGACCCTGCATCGCTGGCGCGACTGGGCTCATGAGAAGATCGAGCATATCCCCGGCCTGCAAAAGGCCCGCAGCCTGGCGCGATCCCTCTCCTCCCGCGTCAAGGGCTGGCTGGGCGAGGTGGAGGCGTGAAACTGCTGCGGGGGATTGCCGCCTTCGGCGCATTGCTCGTCCCCGCTCTGGCGCAAGCCCATCCCCATGTCTGGGTTGACAGCATCGTCACCGCCCATATGGATAAAGGCCAGGTGACCACCCTCAAAGAGGACTGGCTGTTCGACGAGGATTTCTCGGCCACCGTGCTGGGCGACATCCGCAAATCCAAGGGCATGGCCGGTCCGTCGAAGGCGCCGCTGACCCCCGGCGAGATCGCCAAGCTGCAGCAGAACGCCTTCTCGAACCTCAAGAATTACGATTATTTCACCCATGTCTGGCTGGGCGGACAGGTGGTGAAGATCAAGCCGGATGTGGAAGGCTTCTCGGCCCGCATCGAGGGCGAGCAACTGCGCTATATCTTCACCGTGCGGCTGGCCAAGCCGGTCGCGCTGGCCGGCAAGCCCTTGACGGTGGGCGTTTGGGACGACAGCTATTACGTCGATGTCGGCCCGGCCAAAGGCAAGGGCGCCGCCGTCGAGGGGCAAGGCTCGGAGTCCTGCCATTCCCGTGTTCGCGAAGATAAGGACCATCCCTTGTATTACGGTTCCATCTTCCCCCAGATCGCCGAGTTCACATGCTGAAGCGTCTGCTGATCCTGCTGGCTTTGCTGGCCCTGCCGATGACCCCCGCCTCCGCCGCCGATATGTTTGGCAAGCCGGACGGCACCGCACCCACAGCCCAGGCCGAGCAGCCGTCACCCCAGCAGCAGCCCGACATCATCGCCCCCGCCCTGCCCGAGCCGTTCCGCTCCATGCTGAGCGGGCTGGTCGAGATGCAGCGCGAGCTGAACAGCCACTTACGCGCCAATCTGCGGGAAGTGCGCGACCAAGGCGGACTGGGTCCGGCCTTCGCCATCATCCTGGTCTCGTTCCTTTACGGCGTCTTCCATGCGGTCGGCCCCGGTCATGGCAAGGTGGTGGTGGGAAGCTATTTCCTCAGCCGCCGCGCCCGACTGATGCATGGGCTGGCCATGAGCGGCTCTGCGGCGCTGGTGCAGTCGGTCAGCGCCATCGTCCTGGTGGGGCTGCTGGCTTTGCTGCTGGATAGCGGTTCCGGCGCCATCATGGCCCGCGCCGGTCAGTTGGAGCTGCTGAGCTATGCCGCCATCTTCGCCATCGGCCTGTGGATGGCCTGGGGGGTGATTTCGGGGCGGGTCTGCTGCGACCATCATGACCATGGGCATCATGATCACCACCACCATGACCACGGAGCCTGCGGCTGCGGTCATGATCATCATCACCACGAGCATGAACACGACCATGCCCCGAAACCGCAACGGCCGGAATGGCTTCAGGTGCTGCTGACCGGCGGAGCGGTGGGCTTGCGTCCCTGCTCCGGCGCCATCCTGGTGCTGCTGTTCACCCTGGCGAACGGCATCTTCTGGGTGGGGATCATCTCGACCCTGGCGATGGGTGTGGGGGTGGCCATCACCGTTTCGGTGGTCAGTCTGGGCATGGTGGGCCTGCAACGCGGCCTGTCGCTGCTGGGAGCCGAACGCTCCTTGCGTCTCCGCCAGGGACTAGCTCTGACGGGATCGCTGCTGATCGCCCTGTTGGGCGCTCTTCAGTTCTATGGCATCTGGAGCGGCCTGGTTCCGGCGATTGCCGGGTAACCAGGCCCTCGGTCCCAGACTTACTTCTTGAAGCGCTTGGCGGTCTCGGCGACACGAGCGCCCAACACCTCGGCGGTCTTCAGATCGGCCGGCGGCGGCACCAGTTCGGCCGGCTGGTCGGCATTGCTCTGAGCCATGGCGCCCAGGAAGCTGCCCAGGCGGTTCAGATCCTCGACACTGCCCTTGGAATTGTTGTTGCCCGGCAGAATATCCAGGCCGACCCAGATCATGCCATGCTGAGCGGCGAACACCGCCAGCTGGATCAGGGTGCTCAGCTTATCGCCCGACTGGCTGGCCGAATTGGTGAAGCCGGCGGCGATCTTGTCCTTCCAGGCGCGGGCGTACCAGGGCTTCGAACTGGCATCCATGAAGGTTTTGAAGGGAGCCGACACGCCCCCCATATAAGTGGGCGAGCCGAAGACGATGCCGTCGGCGGCTTCCAGGCTGGCCCAATGCTCTTCGATCTGGTCGACAGAAATCAGCTGGGCCTTGGCCCCTTCGACGCTGTCCACACCCGCCGCCACGGCGGCGGCCTGCTTGGCGGTGTGGCCGTAGCCGGAATGGTAAACGACGGCGATCTGAACCATGATGCACTCCTTGATGTGTAACGGTAACAAGAACTATTACAATTTAACGACCAAAAAATGGGGGAAAGGCTTTACGCCTCGGCGCCCCTTTGCAGCAGACGACCTACGACCTCGGCCAAGGTCAGCTGCGCCAGCTCTTTTTCCCGCGCCGTTTCGGCCTGGGTGATGATATCGGTCAGGATCGGCTGGATATGAGCCCCCACCGGACATTTGCGGTTGGGCTCCTCATGCACCGGCGGTTTCTCCACCTCGTCCACCGCGCGGGAGATATCCAGCAAGGTGACGGCGTCACTGGGCTTGGCCAGAGCGGAACCGCCGGCACTGCCCCGCTGACTTTTGACGATGCCGGCCCGGCCCAAGGCCGCCAGGATGCGCCGCACCACCACCGGGTTGGTGTTGACGCTTTTGGCGATCCAGTCACTGGTGGCCGTGTTCTCCTCGTCCATGGCGAGAAGGGCGCAGATATGGACCGAGACGGCAAAACGACAATTGCGAGCCATGACAGGTTCCCGACTTCAATGTAACCATATAAATTATATTTGATCGGAGAGTCAAGCACCGCCCTGACGGCCTGATCGGGCCGACAAGGATTGGGCATTGCCGTTCAGGGTCGAGGCGGATATATCAGAGTGATTGATTATGCTTCGGTGGAAGCCGTTGGAATTCGCGTGATGCGCTCTTGATCAACCACGATGTCGGGACAGATCGCTTTGCCTCCTCGCCCACTTGATCTGCACCGCTTTTGGCGCAGCCCCGAACTGCCTTTTCTGGAAGCTCGGCAGATTGAGGATGGGCGCCAGGTCTGCTATTGCCCGCACAGCCATTCCACCTTCTCGGTCGGAAGCGTGCGCGGTGGTCGCAGCAGCTTCGAGATCGGCGGGCAGAAGCACGAGATCGAGCCCGGCACGGTCGTACTGATCAACCCCGAAGAGGTGCATGCCTGCAATCCGTTGCAGGACCAGCCTTGGTCCTATCGCATGCTGTATGTCGATCCGGACTGGCTGACCGCTTTGCAGGGTGGCAAGACTTTCAGACCCTATGCCGATTGCCTAAGCCGCGACCCCAGCCTGTTTGCCGAGTTGGAAGACCTGTTCGATCATCTGTTCGAGCCCGGCAACAGCGATGCCTTGCGGGAAGGAATAGCTGCCAGTTTCTTCGTCGGGCTGGAGGATCGTCTCTGTCCGGCGACTGTCCGGACTCCGGCACATCCCATGCTGGACCGGGCAGTGCGCCATATCGATACGGATTGCGCCCGGCCTCTGTTCCTGGCGGATCTCTGCCGGATCACCGGATTGTCTCCCGCCTATCTGGTGCGCAGCTTCAAAGCCCGCTTCGGACTCAGCCCCCATGCCTATCAGAGCAACCGCCGCATTCGACTGGGGCAGGAGCTTTTGCGGCGGGGCGCATCCATCGCCGAGGTGGCGCTGACCTGCGGCTTTGCCGATCAGGCGCATTTTCAGCGGGTCTTCAAACGCCATGTGGCCGCCACGCCGGGCCAGTTCACGGCAGCAGCGGAATAGACAAAGCGCATCCGGCCAGCAGAACCGCCATGACGCGGTTCAAATGTCTCATCAGCCGTTGCGGCATGCGTTGGCTATGTCGCAACCAGCCGCCGGCAAAGCCCCAGCAGCTGAGCGCCCCCCAGCAGATGACGAAGTAAAGAGCGACGAACAGCGCGGTCTGCCCCCATCCACTGCCGCCATACAGGCTCATTCCCGCCATCGAGGCCATCCAGGCCTTGGGATTCAGCCATTGCATCAAGGCGCCCTGCAAGGCCAGCGGCGGTTGCGGCATCGCCCCCTCGGTGTCATCGAGCCCAGGGGCCAGCCAGAGACGGACCGCCTGCCAGAGAATGAACAGAGCTCCACTCCAAGCGATGACGTTCCTGGCAGCCGGCAAGGCTTCCAACATTCCGGCCAGTCCCAATCCGATCAGCGCCAGCAGAAGCGTGAAGCCGATGGTCGCGCCGGTGACATGGGGCAAGGTGGCCCGCCCGCCAAATCTCAGGCCGCTGTTCAGGGCCACCAGATTGACCGGCCCAGGCGTGATTGAAGAGGCGAGGGCGAACCCCGCCATGGAAAAGAGGATGGCCGGCTGCATCGGAAAGCTCCCTGAAGGACGAAAAGGTCATTCAGGCTTATGGCAGCCGGCGGCGAGGCCGTATTGAAGGATATTGCCCTGTCGGCTCAGCCCAGGAACAGGCGGTAGGCCGGATTGTCCGTCTCGTCCTCGTAGGGATAGCCAAGGCCGGCCAGCCGATCAAAGAACTGGGCGCGGTCTTCGGCGGGAACCTGCAAGCCCACCAGCACGCGGCCATAATCAGCGCCATGGTTGCGGTAATGGAACAAAGTGATGCTCCATTGGGTGCCGACACCATCCAGGAAGCGCAACAAGGCCCCGGGTCGTTCGGGGAATTCGCAGCGCAGCATGATCTCGTCGGTTAGGGACGGCACTCGCCCGCCGACCATATAGCGGATATGGATCTTGGCGGTTTCATTGCCGCTGATATCCAGCACCTGATAGCCCAGCTCGCGCAACTGAGCGATCACCTGGGCCTTTTCATGATGGGCGTCGGCCAGCTTCAGCCCGACGAAGACATGGGCCTCCTGACCGGCGGCATAGCGATAGTTGAACTCGGTGATGTTGCGGCTGCCCAGCACCTGAATGAAGCGGCGATAGCTGCCGACCTCTTCGGGAATGGTGACGGCCAGCAGGATTTCCCGCGCCTCGCCCAGTTCGGCCCGCTCGGCCACATGGCGCAGGCGGTCGAAATTCATGTTGGCGCCGCTATTGACCGCCACCAAAGCCCCCTTCGCCACATCATGTTCGGCCGCATAGGCCTTGAGGCCGGCCAGGGCCAGCGCTCCAGCGGGTTCCGAGATCACCCGCATATCCTCGAATACATCCTTGATGGCGGCGCAGATTTCATCGGTGTCGGCAGTGATGACGCCGTCCAGATATTGGCGGCAAAACTCATAGGTCTTTTCACCGGCCTGCCGCACCGCCACGCCATCGGCGAACAGCCCGACCCGGTCCAGGATGACGCGGTTGCCAGCCTCCAGCGCCGCCTTCATCGAGGCGGCATCCACTGGCTCGACGCCGATCACCTTGGTTTCCGGGCGCAGGAATTTCACATAGCGGGCGATACCCGCCGCCAGACCACCGCCGCCGATGGGGACGAACACCGCCTCGATCGGATCGGGATGCTGTTGCAGCATTTCCATGGCAATGGTGCCCTGGCCGGCGATCACGTCTTCATCGTCATAAGGATGCACGAAGGTCAGACCTTCCTCGACCTCCAGCTTGCGGGCATGGGCATAGGCTTCGTCGAAGGTATCGCCGAACAGCACCACATTGCCGCCCCAATAGCGCACCGCCTCGACTTTGATGGCCGGAGTGGTGACCGGCATGACGATGGTCGCCTTGATCCCCAGCTTGTTGCCCGACAGCGCCACCCCCTGGGCGTGATTGCCGGCCGAGGCGCAGATGACGCCGCGGGCCTTGGCTTCGGCGGGCAGGCGGGCGATGCGGTTATAGGCGCCACGGATCTTGAAGGAAAAGACCGGCTGCAAATCCTCGCGCTTCAGCAGCACCTGACGGCCCAGACGCTGGGACAGGCGCAGCATGGGGTCAAGCGGCGTCTGTTGCGCCACGTCATAGACCCGGGAATCGAGAATTCTGCGCACCATGTCCATGATCAAGGGTCGTCCAGATTGTTGCAGCACTTATGGCGGATGGCGTCATGGTCCTTCTGATTGCTGGCGCGGAAGGCGGCCAAGCTGGTTCGCAGGCTGACCAAAAAGGCCAGCAGGCGTGAGATCAGAGAGGACGGAGAGGACGGCGCATCACTCATGACGCCGCAGTCTAAGACAAGCCGCTCGACGATGGAACCATGGCTTGGCCCAGCAGGCTGAGCAGCAGCCCGAGATCGCGCAACAGCTTCTCTTCTTCCGTGCGCAGCCAATGACGGGCGAAGCTGCCTTGGGTCGAGCAAAGGGCGCAGCGGCGCCGGCATTCCGACAGTTCGCCCTGACAGGCATCGATGATCGGCCCCAGATGCTGCTTACGTTCCGCCAGAGGGATCAGGTCCAGGAAGGACATTTTCAAACGCAGGCAGACCTGACCCAACGGGCAGCCGGCCGGACCGCCCTGGGGCAAGGCCATCAGCATGCTCATGCTCTGGCGGCCCTGGGCGGTGGTGACGAAACCTTCGTCCGACAGTCCCAGCAGACCGGCGCGCGCCATTTCCTCCAGGCAATCGGCCATGACATCCAGCACTGGCGTCCAAATGCGTCCCGCAGCTTCATCGATGGCCTGCGACAGTTTTTCCAGATCGAAGGCTTCCCGCAAGCCTAGCCCCAGCGCCGCCAGCCAGATCAAATCACGGGCTTGCAGTCCCGTCCTTGTCTGTGTTGCCAGTCTTTGCCGCATGGTCCAACCTAGATCACCCATCACCGCCTCCATATGCAAATGCGAATGAGTCGCAAATAAGAGAATGTCAAAGTTCCCGAGCAGGGGCAAGCAGAGTCTCCTCACTCTGGCCGAAAGTGATGGGAAGCGCCTTCTGCGACCCTGTCAGGACTCAATGCCGCTTGCACTTCCGATTCACGATGGCGCAATATCCCCGCCAACCAATCCACAGTTTCATGGGTGCGTCTTGGTCAAGCGACTTACAGTTTCAACCATTGTTCTCGGTATTCTGGCTTCGGCTCCGGCCCTGGCGAATTCCGCCTGTTTCACCGCCGACGAAGCCAAAGCGGCGCATTTCCGCACCATGCTGCAGGAATTCAACGTCGCCGCTCTGAACTGCCAGAGCACCGATCCCAATGATCCCAATCCCAGCATGCGCGATCGCTACAACACCTTCGTCGCCAAGCATGGCTCGAAGCTGTCGCAGAACGCTCAAGCGGTGCGCAGCCATTTCTCCCGCGCTGGCGGCAGCCTGGATATTTGGATGACCAAGGTCGCCAATGCCGACGGTCAGGCGGTGATGATGGACCCCAATTATTGCCAGACAGCCTCTGACAAGCTGGACAAGGCCCTGGATCTGCCGGGCGAACAGTTGGAGGCTTATGCCGCCAGCGCCCAGACCTATGATCCTTATGTCGATGAATGTTCGACGAAAAGCGCAGCCCCTGCCGGCAGCGCTAAGAAGAAGGCCGGACATAAGAAGGCCAAGGCCGATAACAAGACGGCGCAGAACTGATCCCCACCAGATCGTTCAGCTCAGACAAAACCCCGCCAGGAGATTTCCCGGCGGGGTTTTTCATGTCCGCATCCCTGCGCTCACCCACGGTACAGACCCCACAAACGAAAACCCCCGCGGTTGCCCGCGGGGGATTCGATTGCCGATCTGGCTTGCCGTGATTACGGCAGCAGGATCTGGACGCGACGGTTCTGGGGCTCGCGGACGCCGTCCTTGGTGGGGACCAGCGGATCGCTCTTGCCCTTGCCGACCACCGAGATTTCGTTCTCGGGGATGCCCAGCTTGACCAGAGCAGCCTTCACGGCATTGGCGCGACGCAGCGACAGAGCCATGTTGTACTTCTCCGAGCCGGTGGCGTCGGTGTGACCGGTCAGCGAGATGCTGGTGGCGTTGCTGCCCTTGGCGTTGGCGGCGGCCTGCTCGATGATCTTCTGAGCTTCCGGGGTGATGTTCGACTTATCGAAGTCGAAGAACACCAGGTAGGACTTGGCGATCACGGCCTGAGTGGCCTTGGCCGGAGCCGGAGCGGCAACCGGAGCAGCCATCGGAGCCATCGGAGCAGCCTTCGGAGCTTCCGGAGCGCCGAACTTGTAGGTGAAGCCGACCAGGACGCTATGAGCTTCGTAAGGAGCCTTGACCTTCTGGGTGTAGGGCGAAGCCGGGCTGAATTCGCCATCCAGGGTGCGGAAGTAGCGATAGTCGGCGTTCAGCGACAGATGGTCGTTCAGAGCGTAAGAGACACCGGCGATGCCCTGATAGGCGAAGACGATGTCGCTGTCGTTGGTCAGACTGCCCGACGAGTTGCGAACGCTGTTGTTGACGATGTCAGCAGCGCCGATACCCAGACCCAGATAGGGGGTCCAAGCGGTGCCGGTCTTGATATCGTAATAACCGTTCAGCATCAGGTCATAGGCCTGAACATCGCCGCTGCCGCTGACGCCGTTGACCTTGTCAACGCCGTTGTAGCGCCAGCCGAATTCGCCTTCAGCGCGGAACTGGCCGAAGGCATAGCCCGCATTGGCCAGCAGACCGAAGCCGGCGTCGTGCGACACCTTCACTTCAGAGGTGCCGTTCTTGAAGTCTTTGTACTTCTCGGAGGGAGCCAGGTTCAGGCCGGTTTCGGCGCCAGCATACCAGCCGTCAGCCAGAGCGGCGGAGGACAGGCCAGCAACCAAGCCAGCGGCAAGAATGCCAGTAACGATACGCATGATAATTTCACCCTTCAGTGAAGAGGACGGAAAACACTGATCCGATATCTAATCCAACCTGCCGGGTAACTCAACCCGGGAATCAGTCTAATCTAGGCTGCCGCGCGCCTTTTCGGCATCACAGTTGCCAAGATGCAACAGTTTCGTGCTGTAAGCCCTTATGAAGCAGGAGTTTCTTCCTGTTCTGGCGCTGGGTGGGCATGTTCGTCGCGCATGCCTTCCGCCTGACGTCGCAGCCGGGAATAAGCGCGGATCGAAATCGGGATGCTGATCAGATAAAGCCCGCCAATCGCCGTCACCGTGGTCCAGGGCGCCGTCACCAGGCCGGCGGCCAGCAATCCCACCACCAGCATCAGCGGCAGGAAATACTGATGCGGCAGACGGAACCGCTTGCCCGAGAAGGTGGGGATCTTGCTGACCATCAGGAACGAGACCCCGATCAGGAACAAGGCGTTCACCGCCGGAGCATGGAAGAACTCGCCTTCCAGCTGGAAGCTGGCGACCATCGGCAGCAACACCACGCCGGCCGCCGCCGGAGCCGGCACGCCGGTGAAAAAGTTATAGGCGTAAGGCGGCAGGTCGGGCTGGCCGATCATGGTGTTGAAGCGGGCCAGACGCAAAGCGCAGCAGACCGAGAACAGCAGCACCAGCGCCCATCCCAGGCCACCCGCCGACTGCATGGTCCATAAATAAAGCAGCATCGACGGAGCGACGCCGAAGCTGACGAAGTCGGACAGGCTGTCCAGCTCGGCGCCGAACTGGCTGGTGCCGTGCAGCATGCGGGCGACGCGGCCATCCAGCCCGTCGAACACGGCGGCGACCAGAATGCTGAGGACGCCCGCCTCCCACTTGCCGTGCAGACCGAAGCGGATCGCCGTCAGGCCGGCGCACAACGCCAGCATGGTCAGAATGTTGGGGATCAGCTTGTTGATCGACAATCCCGGCAGACGCCGCGGGCGGCGGGGCTTGAACATCAGACGATCACTCCCTGACGGGCCGGCTCGGACGAGATCAGGTCGGCGATGATGGTCTCGCCGGCGATGGCGGTCTGGCCCTCGGTCACCAGCGGCGACACGCCGTCGGGCAGATAGACGTCGACGCGGCTGCCGAAGCGGATCAGGCCGAAACGCTCGCCGACCGTCAGGCTCTGGCCTTCGGTCACCTGGCAAAGGATGCGGCGCGCCACCAGACCGGCGATCTGCACGAAGGCGATCTCGCGCCCGTCGGCCAGAGCCAGACGCAGCGACATGCGCTCGTTATGGGCCGAGGCCTTGTCCAGCGAGGCGTTGAAGAAGCGGCCGGGACGATAGGCCCGCTTGACCAGAGTGCCGGAAATCGGGGCGCGGTTCACATGCACATTGAAGACATTCATGAACACGGTGACCCGGGTCAGCGGCGCATCGCCCATTTCCAGTTCGGGAGGCGGCGGCACCTGACGGATCATCTGCACCACGCCGTCGGCGGGGCTGACCACCAGACCTTCACGCTGGGGAATGCTGCGTTCCGGATCGCGGAAGAAATAGGCGCACCACAGGGTCAGGATCAGCCCCAGCCAGCCCAGCGGATGGGCGACCCAGTAAAGAATAAGCGCCGCCACGGCAAACAGCGGGATGAAGCGCCAGCCCTCGGGATTGATGGGCATGCGGATCGCCTTGAGCAGCGAGAAATCCTGATCCTGCAAGAGAAGTACTCCAGATGTTTGCGCCGCATCTTAGTGCGAATTGACGGCGGACGGAACGACTAAAGGCCAGACGGCTTTTTCATGCTGCAATGGCGTGCTAGGCTTGCGCCACCAGAATGACAGCCGGTGATCGTGGGACAATGGAAAGCAAGCAGTTCACCCTGAATTTGGGCGGATACCAGATGCCGATCGACATCCATCATCTGGGTGTCGAGGAGAATGGTCACGAGGCCGGAACCCGGCGCGATCATTTCCGCTTCAATTTCCAGTGGCGGATGGTGAAGTTCCATGTCGCCTATCACGAAGACGGCGGAGCTCTGCTGGATCTGAGCGCCGATCTGGGGGGCTTTCCCTTCACCGCCGAATCGCCCAAGGGCCGCACGGACCTCAAGGCCATCCTGGCCGAGGGCAACGGCAAGCTGGGACCAGTGTTCCAGATCCGCAACGGCCGCATCACCGTGATCAAGCAGTTGCCGGTCCAGCTGCCGGTGACAGCGGTGGAACTGGTGACGGCCCTGACCGGCTTTCTGTTGAAGCTCGCCCCTTATCTCGACTGCCTGTCGATGATCCTGGCCACTCCGATCGAAGTGTCGAAGGGGGCTTCGCGCTTGCGGCCCGCCTATCGCCGTCCGGCGACGACGAAGGGCGCGCGCAAGATTTAAGGCTCAGATCACTTGGGAACCATGAAGACCTGACCGGGATAAATCCGGTTGGGATCGCGGATTTGTTCCTTGTTGGCCTGGAAGATGGTGACGAACTGTGCGCCATGGCCATAGGCATGGCGGGCGATCCGCCACAGGCTGTTGCCGGGCTCGACGGTGATCTTGCCCAGCGCCGGAGCCGAACCCGCCGGCTGGAAGCTGATCTCGGCGCGGGCGGCAACCTTGCCATCCTCGGCCAGTTCATCGACGCGCAGGGTGTGATTGCCGTTGCGAGCCTCGGGGGCCTGAGTGGTCAGTTTCCAGGTGCCATTCTCGTCGGCCTGAATCTGCGCCAGCTGCTTATTGTCCAGATAGACCCTCAGCTTGGCCTTGGGGCTGGCCTTGCCGGCTACCGACAGGCTGCCATCCTCATCGATCTTGACCGCTCCGACGCTGACGGTGCCAGCGCCTTCTTTGGCCTCGGGGCCCTGAAGAATCTCGATGGAGCCGTCGGGATTGACCTTGACCGCCAGGGTCGCGCCCTTGTCCTTGCTGCGGTCGGGAACCACCAGCACCACCGGGGCGGCGCTTTGGGTGGTGCTGCCGTCGGGATTATGAGACGACAGGCTCAACTCGCGACTGCCGGGGGGCAGCGGCTGGTCGGGGACGAACACCCATTCGCCGCGATTGTCGGCGATGACGCGGCCGATTTCTTTGCCGCCGTCCAGGATGGTGATCTCGGCATGAGGCAGGCCGCGACCGGCAATCACCGTCTCGCCCTGGGCGTTGATGCGCACCACGTCGAAGCTAGGGATCGGCGAGAATTGTTCCTCGGCCTGCTTAGCACCTGCCTTGGCGGGAGCAGCGGCGGGCGGCGGTGTGGGAGGAGCCGACGCCTGCTCGTCATGATCGTGGTGGCTGGTCCATATGGTAATGCCGACAGCGGCGGCAATGACGGCAAGCCCGGCAAGGGCGATCACGACTGGCCGATTCACGGCTCCTCGCTTTCAGGAAAGTCGTTGAAACTTTGGCTGTCAGCCTAATACGCCTGGGGGGTGCGGTGCAACCGCCGTCCCCAGTGCCGGTCGGCAGCGAACTATTTCATGAACCGTAAGCTGCAATTATGACGAATTTATGACAATTGCAAGTAGTGTCCGCTTGTGCTTTCGATATCAGCCTAATGACGTAATACCTTTGCTTAGGAACTGGGCGAGGAGCCTGAAATGGTCAATCCCTTGGCGAAATTATCCCTCAAGTTCCAGATCGGCCTGATCGCCGTTGTCGGCGTGCTGGGATTGCTGCTGGCCGGCGCGGTGGTGCTGGTTGGCGAGGCTCGCCAGGACGATGTCCAAGCCCGCATGGATCTGGCCTCCCGGGATCGCGACGCTCTCAGCAAGGCGCAGCAGGCACGGTTGCGAGCGCGCGGCTATCGCCAGGAATTCGTTCTGACCCATTCCGACGATTCGGTGAATAACCAGCAGGATGCGGTGGCGTCTCTGCTCTCGGCGCTGTCTGATTTGCAGGGCGCAGGCTTCGACGTCTCGGCCCTGTCAGCGCAGGTCAAAGATTACAGCGCCACCTTCCAGCAGATGGTCGATACCCAGCGGAAACTGGGAGTGAACGAGAATGCCGGCCTGTTGGGGGCCTTGCGCGGCTCGGTCCATGACGTCGAGGAACTGCTGAACAAATATGACCAACCGCGTCTGGCGGTGCTGATGCTGATGATGCGCCGGCATGAAAAGGATTTCCTGGCCCGACTGGACGGCAAATATGGCGACCAGATGAAGCTGCGCGATGCCGAATTCACCAAGGCGCTGGCATCATCGTCGGTGCCCGAGGACGAGAAAGAGCATATTTCCCAACTGATGCAGGCCTATCAGCGCGACTTCGCGGCGGTGGTCGAGGGAACCCTGATCAACAAGCAATTGGGCGTCTCGCTGTCGGAAAAGGCGCAGGCGCTGAATCCGCCTCTGGAGCAGCTGACCAGTCAGGTCGAAGCCAGCTATCGCGCCGCCGAGAGCGAATTGACCGAGGTGCGGTCCTTCACCCGCCATCTGCTGCTGGGCACGGTGTTGCTCTGCTGTCTGTTAGAGGTGCTGGGAGCGACCCTGGTGGGGGTGACGCTCTATCGCCGACTCTCGACGGTGATTGCCGCCATGCTGGAGCTTGCCGAGGGACGCGATACGGAAATCCCTCACCGGGAAGATCATGACGAAGTCGGCAAGATGGCCCGTGCGCTGGAAGTGTTCCGGCGCAATCAGGCCGAAATCAACGCCCAGAAGCAGGCCCGCGAAGAGTTGGAACGCCGCATGGCAAACCAGCGGGCCGAGGCTCTGAAATCGCTGGCCGAGGAGTTCCGTCGCGCCATGGAAGGGGCGGTGAACGAAGTCACCAATATGGCAGGCGGCATGCGCCGCGACGCCGAGCAGATGATTTCTCTGGTCGTCGGCACCTCGCGCCAGACCGACACTGCCGCCGCGGCCTCCAGTCAGGCCAGCGGCGAGGTGCAGGCGGTGGCCTCGGCGGCCGAGGAACTGTCGGCCTCCATCAACGAGGTCAGCCGTCAGGTGGCTCAGTCGGCCCAGATCGTTGAACAGGCCTATCAGGCGGTGGACGGCACCGCCGGCTCGGTAGCGACCCTGGCCGAGCAGGCCGGGCGGATCGGCGATGTGGTCAGCCTGATCACCGACATCGCCGCCCAGACCAATCTGCTGGCCTTGAACGCCACTATCGAAGCGGCGCGGGCCGGTGAGGCCGGCAAGGGCTTCGCCGTGGTGGCCGGCGAAGTTAAGCATCTGGCCAATCAGACGGCCAAAGCCACCGAGGAAATTTCCGCCCAGGTCCAGTCGATCCAAGACGGGACTTCGCAGGTGGTCGAGGAAATCCGCCATTTTGGTCAGGTGATCGCCGAAGTGCGGGAAATCTCGGGCTCGATGGCCGCCGCCATGGGGCAGCAGGACTCCGCCACCCGGGAAATCGCCGGCTCGGTCGCCCGCGCCGCCGCCAGCTCGGAAGAGGTGGGCGGCCAGTTGGGTTCCCTCAGCCAGTCGGCCCAGGAGGCCGGCCAGTCGGCCCAGCAGGTGGCCGGTTCCTGCAACCGCCTGACCCAGGTGGCGGCGCAGTTGGATGGGGCGCTGCATCGCTTCCTGGCGGAACTGTAAGCGGGGCGGGCCGCGTAAGTTTCTTTCAAAGAAAGGCCGTCAGGAAGAATCTCCCAAAAGGGACGGTGGGCCTTGCGTTCCCTGGTGGGGATGATAATGTTCGCCGTCCGTCGCTCTCGCCTCAACCGGGCGATGCAGCAGACGAAGCAGGGAGCTTTGTGTTAGGGGCGCACCCCAACGGACGCCGAAACAGTCCACCCAAAGAGCGGGAACCCAGCGATGACGAAAATTAAGGTCAAGAACCCCATCGTCGAACTCGACGGCGACGAGATGACCCGGATCATCTGGAAGTTCATTAAGGACAAGCTGATCCTCCCTTATCTCGATGTCGATCTGAAGTACTACGACCTGGGCGTCGAGTACCGTGACCAGACCAACGACCAGGTCACCATCGATTCCGCCAACGCCATCAAGCAGTACGGCGTCGGCGTCAAGTGCGCCACCATCACCCCCGACGAGGCGCGCGTTAAGGAATTCAATCTGAAGAAGATGTGGAAGTCTCCGAACGGCACCATCCGCAA